>Ga0074045_10001330_pt1 | contig 23921 bp, 17 predicted proteins | sample BogForMeECP23OM2_FD_94442 | JGI IMG/M metagenome (GOLD analysis project Ga0074045, IMG submission 94442) | Bog forest soil microbial communities from Calvert Island, British Columbia, Canada - Bog Forest MetaG ECP23OM2 | ecosystem: Environmental > Terrestrial > Soil > Wetlands ... | reverse complement strand
GCGGCGGCTCCATCGAGGACCTTTGGGTGTTCAACGAGGAGTCGGTTGCGCGCGCGGTGCTCGACTCGCGCATTCCGATCGTCAGTGGTGTCGGGCATGAGACCGATTTCACCATCTGCGACTTCGTTGCCGACGTGCGCGCCCCCACGCCGACGGGCGCCGCGGCGCTGCTTGGGATCGACCGCGCGGCGCTGCGGGCCGAGATGGCGGCGCTGCTCGCGCGCTGGCGGCGCGCGGCAGAGCGCGGTCTCGAGGTACGCATGCAACGGCTCGACGGCGCGTCGCGCCGGCTGGTGCATCCGGCCGACCGGATCGTCGCCCAGCACCAGCATCTCGGCGCGCTCGCGTTGCGGCTGGCGCGCGCCGCGGGTCGCGCGCAGACGCAGCGCGAGCAGGCATTGGTCCTTTCCGGGCGAACGCTCGCGCGTCTGCTGCGGCTGCCGCCCAAAGAGCGCGCCGCGCTCGAGCGCGAGCGCCAACGCTGGCAGCGTGGCGCAAGGGACCGGCTGGGCGCCTTGGCGCATCAGCTTGCGCGCTTCGAGTCGGGGCTTCGACACCTCAGTCCGGAAGGCGTCCTGGAGCGCGGCTATAGCATCGTGATGACTGCCGCCGGAGTCATCGTGCAGGACGCGGCGCAAATCGCGGCGGGCGACAAGCTGGGCCTGCGTTTCGCCCGCGGCACAGCGGCCGCGCAGGTGATAGGCAAGACGCCGGACTAGCGTAGGGCACGCAGCCTTCAGGCCTCGTCCGGGTCGGGATCCTCGACCGCGCTCGCGTCGCGTGCGCCCGTCCCGGCGGCGATTGGCGCCTGCGCAGCAAGGGTCGGACCCGCGCCGACGACGTCGCCGTTCTGCGCCCGGTGTCGCAGCGCATGGTCCATGAGTACAAGGGCGAGCATGGCCTCGGCGATGGGCGTGGCACGGATTCCGACGCACGGGTCGTGCCGCCCGTGGGTATTGACGATGACCGGGTTGCCGGCCTTGTCTACGCTGCGCCGGTCGAGTCGGATCGACGAGGTCGGCTTGATCGCGAGCGATACCACGATGTCCTGGCCGGTCGAGATGCCGCCGAGGATGCCGCCGGCGTGATTGGATACGAATCCTTGCGGCGTCATTTCGTCGGAGTGCTCGCTGCCGCGCTGGGCGATGGACGCGAATCCAGCCCCGATTTCGACGCCCTTGACGGCATTGATGCTCATCATCGCGCCGGCGAGATCGGCGTCGAGCTTGCCATAGACGGGCTCGCCCCAGCCGACCGGTACGCCTTCGGCGACGACCACGACGCGCGCGCCGCAGGAGTCACCCGCCTTGCGCAAGGCATCCATGAAGGTTTCGAGCTCGGGCACGATGGCATCGTTGGCGACGAAGAACGGATTGGCGTCGACGTGCTCCCAGCCCCTGAACGGGATGCGCTTCGTGCCGAGCTCAGTCAGATGCCCGCGGATGGTGACGTCATAGCGCTCGCGCAGCCATTTCCTCGCGATCGCGCCGGCCGCGACGCGCACCGCCGTTTCGCGCGCCGACTGACGCCCGCCGCCGCGGTAATCGCGGATGCCATATTTCTGCCAGTACGTGTAATCTGCGTGCCCGGGCCGGAACGTGCCGGCCATGTTGGCGTAGTCCTTGCTGCGCGCATCCTCGTTGCGGATGAGCAGCGCGATCGGCGTGCCCGTAGTCCGACCCTCGAACACGCCCGACAGGATCTCGACGGTGTCCGACTCGCGTCGCTGCGTTACGTGACGCGAGGTACCCGGTTTGCGCCGATCCAGGTCGTGCTGGATATCGCTCGCCGCGAGCGCCATCCCCGGGGGACAGCCGTCGACCACGCAGCCGATCGCCGGCCCGTGCGATTCGCCGAACGAGGTGATGCAAAAAAGCGTGCCGAGCGTATTGCCGGACATGGCGTAAGCGACCTGGCGTGTCGGCCGAGTGTAGCACGCGCGAGCATGGGATCCGGTACGATGTCGGGCGATGAGCGCAAGCCGGTGAACGCGTGCAATGGTGTCCAATGCATCCTTCGACGGCGAACTGATTGGCGCGCTGCGAACGGCGCGCTTTCTCGCCGCACTGACCGGCGCGGGCATTTCCGCCGAGTCCGGCTTGGCAACTTTTCGCGACGCCCAGACCGGCTTGTGGGCGCGCTACGATCCGCATGAGCTGGCGACGCCGGCCGCGTTCGCGCGCAATCCGCAGCGGGTCTGGGATTGGTATGCGTGGCGCCGCCAGCTCGCCACGGCGGCGGTGCCCAACGCCGGCCACGTTGCGCTCGTGGCCCTGGAGCAACGCGTGCCCGAGTTCGCGTTGGTCACGCAGAATGTCGACGGACTCCATCAGCGCGCGGGCAGCCGCAACGTGGTGGAACTGCACGGCAATATCGGACGCGTGAAATGCTCGCGCGAGGGCACCCCCGTCACGCAATGGGAAACCACGGTCGGCTCGGTGCCGCGTTGCGCCCAATGCGGCGCCCTGTTACGTCCCGATGTGGTGTGGTTCGACGAACGACTGCCCGAGGAGGCCCTCGCTGCCGCCGAGGACGCCGTACGGCGTTGCCGCGTATTGCTCGTCGTCGGCACCTCGGCGGAGGTTTATCCGGCCGCCGCGCTGCCTGACCTCGCGCGACGATCCGGCGCGCTCGTTGTGGAAATCAATCCCAGCGCGACCGCGCTGTCGGCAACCGCCGACCGCGTCCTGCGCGGCGCCGCGGGCACCGTGCTACCGGCATTGCTCGCCCAACTCGATTGAATGTCCGAGGCGCGGGAGCTGCCCCGACGGCGCCGTCGCCATCGTCTACCGCGGCGCGCGGTCGCCCGCCTGCGGTGGCAATGGTGCGACGTAGCCGATGACGAGCAGCAGCGCGCCGACGCCGAGAAACGCGACGACGAGGCTTAAGCCCGACAGGGCCGCGAGGTCGATCGCGAAGAGCTTGACCACGACCGCGACGATGAGCCCCGCGCCGGTAAGCCAGAGTGCGCGCAGTCGAAGCCGCGTTGCGACGACCATCGCTGCGAGCGCGGCAACAGTCCAGGTCAAGGTCAGGGCCGCCTGCAGCGGTCGCGAAGACATGAGCGCCGACAGCTGCCAAGGCACGCCGAGCCAATGGTGCACCGTCCGCGCCACGATGCCGTTGAGAATGACGAAGGCGCCAACCGCCAACCCGCGATAGAGCGTGCGCGCCATCACGCGTGCGTTTTGCCGCGCCCAGAAGAACAGCGCGCCAAGCGCGATGAGCAGTGTCAGGTCCAGTGGGTTGGCGAGCGGCACATAGGGCAGAGGTCGTGTATCGCCGGGGCTCAGCACCGCAAGGGCGACCGAACCGAGCGCCAGCATGACGGCGACGACCGTCCCTGCCGTGCGTGCATACGCATCCCCGAAGTCGCGCATGGGCCAATTCGCGCCCCGCTCGCCGCGCACGACCAGCGCGAGGTAGAGCGCAAGCGGCAGCAGATGCGCGCACGCCGCCCAAGCCGTGCCGGGCGCGGTCACGCGCGCGGTCCATTCTCCCGTTTCCCAGGCGACCTGACCGAGCAGCAGCAGCGCGCCGAACGCATGCGCGGCCCCGAGCAAGGGACGCGGGTCCTGTGCTGCCTTGGTGGCGCCGGGTGCAGGCCAATCGGGAACGCGCGTCCCGCTGCGATAGAGCGCAGCGAAATGCAGGGCCCATGCCAACGGGTACACGGCCCAGCCAAACGCCGTGACGCTGGTGCGCACGTGCGCGAAGTCATGGCCGAGCGCAAGCGCGAGGGCCGGCAGCAGCACTACCGCCGTGCCATCGAGGCGCGGCCAGCGCAAAGGGCGCGCCAATAGCAGCGCAAGGCCGACGCTGGCGACGATCCAGGCCAGCATGGCGTGACCCTCGTTGCGTGTCGCGACTTCGCGTGCAATCTCTGCCAGGCCGCCGCCAAGCCACCAGGCGCAGCCCCAGCCGAACAGCAGGTGCAGGAGCGAGCGTTCGGCCGCGGGAAGCACCGCACCGCGCCGATCACCGAAGCGCACGCTCGCCAAAGCCGCCAGCGCCACGGCCGCACAACCGAGAAATTGGCGGTTGGCGAATGCGATCCCGGGGTATTCATCGAAGCCAGCAATCAGCAGCGCGATGCCTGCAGCGAGTTGCAGCAGCAGGGCAAAGCCGCGCGCGAAGCGGTGATCCTCGCGGCAACCGAACCAATACACACCTGCCGCCTCGACCGCCCACACCGCGCTCGTCCAGCGCGCATCGACGGCCAATGGCACGGTGAGGCTGGCAAATATCACCGCCAGCGCGCCGAAGGCGGCGGCAAGGATCGCCTGGCCGGTTGTCTCCCGTTGCCGCAGCAGGCGCCACAGCAGCGCGTACATGAGCGCAACCGCCGCCGTCGTCCAGGCCAAACCGTAACGCGTGTCCGCGACAAGCAGCGCCTGCAGCGCCAGGGCCACCATCGGAACGCCGAACAGCAGCGGCGCATCGAACTTGCGCTCGCCGGCGCCGCGCCACGCATGCACCACAGGCAGCGCGACGTAGATCAGGAAAAACAGCGCCAGGAACGGTTCGACGCGGGCGAAATAGGCCGGCTCATAGTATTCATGCCCCCACCACAGGGCGAGCAACAGCGTGCCGACGAAGCCGACCAGGTCGAGCGCACGCCAGGCGCGGAATGCGGCGACGCCCACCACCAGCACATTGACCGCGGCAACATAGCCGAACAGCGACAGCGGCTCGCTCACCGTCTCGACCAGAACCGGGGCGAGGAAACCGCCCAGCGCCGCCAGGGCGGCGAGCGCCTGCGCATCGAGCGCCAGCGCGAGGACAACGGCGAGCATCGCGATCGCGGCGAGCAGCGCGAATGCGACCTCGGGCGCGAGCATGGGCACGAGCTGCAGCGCCGCGAAGGTGGTCAGGTACAGCACGCCCAATCCACCCCCGATGAGCGCCAGGGCGTAGGCACGGCGCCGGTTGCGCAGCCACGCGCCCACGCCGATCATCGCGCCGCCGGCGCAGGCAACTCCGGTGAACTGCAACTGGATCGGGACGGTCACGTGTTCGGCGAAGTACGACAACAGGAAGGCGACACCGAAAAACAAGACGACGATACCGACGCGAACCAGCGTATTGCCATCGCTCAGCCATACCCAAAGCGCGGGCTTGGCCGCGGGTATCCGGGGCGTGCCGGGACGGGTTGCGACCGGCATCGCACCGCCGCCGGGCTCCCCCAAGCCGCCTTTGCGCACCGGCGTCCGCGCGGCGGCGATCTGCTCGCCGCCGGGCACCGCATGCGCTGCCGCCGCGGGCGCTGCGGTGGCCGGCGCAACAGCGGAGAGAGGAGCCGATGGCGGATGGCCGGGGGACAGGGTGATGCCGGCCCGCGCCAGCGCCACTTCGAGCAGCGCGAGGCGCTGCTCCAGCGCGACGATGCGCGCCGCGGCGAGTGCCTCGCTCGTCGCGGCGGGCGATGTGACCGCGAGGGTCGCGGAGTGTCTTCGCGCCAGGAGCCCGATGACCAAACCAATGAGGGCGCCGACCACCAGGCCGGAAAAGCCGTTGGCATAGGCGCCGACAAGCGCGCCAAGTACGGTACCGAGCCACGCCATCGTCACCGTCCCGCCTAGCGCCAGTCGCCACGCAAGGCGAACACCGTCTCCTGCAGCCTTTCCGGCGTCGCCTGCCCGGGCGCGAGCGGAGTCCCCACGACGAGCGCGATCTTCGAGAAAAACCCGCGCAGCCGACGCATGGCCTTGCCCCCGGAGGCGCGGCTGAAGAAGCTGCCCCACAGGCCGCGCAGCGCCATCGGCACCACCGGCACCGGCGCTTGCTCGAGAATGCGCTGCAGCCCGGGCCGGAACCGGTTTAGCTCGCCCGTGTCGGTGATCTTGCCTTCGGGAAAGATACACACGATCTCACCTGCCTTGAGCGCGTTCGCCGCTTCCGTGAACGCCTGTTCCTTGAGTGCCGGGTCTTCCTTGGCCGGGGCGATGGGAATCGCCCGCATGGTGCGAAAGATGAACCGGAGCAGGGGCAAGCTGAAGATGCGATGGTCCATCACGAAGCGGACGGGCCGGGGCACGCAGGCTGCAATGACGATGGCGTCGACGTAGCTCACGTGGTTGCAGACGATCACGCAGGCACCCTGGTCGGGAATCTGCTCCAGGCCGCGCTTGGCGACGCGATACATGCTGTGGATCAGCAGCCACGCCAGGAAGCGCATCAGAAACTCGGGTACCAGCGAGTAGATGTAAATCGCGACGATGGCGTTCATGAGCCCGGTGGCGAGAAACAGTTGCGGGATCGACAGCCCGGCCTTGAGCAGCCCGAGCGCGATGCCGGCCGATGCCACCATGAACAGCGCGTTGAGGATATTGTTGGCGGCGATGATGCGCGAGCGATGCGCGGGCTCCGAGCGTTCCTGGATGAGCGCATAGAGCGGAACGATGTAGAAGCCCCCGAACATGCCGAGCAGCACCAGATCGGCGACGATGCGCCAGTGCGCCGGGTTGGAGAGGAAATGCTCGATGCCGGCGAGGCCCTCCGGTTGCAGGCCGCGGCTGGCGAAATAGAGGTCGATCGCAAAGGCTGACAATCCGATGGATCCGAACGGCACCAGCCCGACCTCGACCTTGTGTCCCGACAGGCGCTCGCACAACAGCGAGCCGATGCCGATGCCGACCGAAAAAAGCGCCAGCAACAGCGTGGCGACATGCTCGTCGCCTCCCAGCACCGCCTTGGTAAAGGTGGCGAACTGGGTGAGATAGGTCGCACCGTAGAACCAGAACCATGAAATGCCGAGCATCGACAGCCATACCACGCGATTGCCGTAAGCGAAACGCAGGTTGCGGCCCGTTTCGGTTAACGGGTTCCAGTTGATCTTGAGTTCCGGCGCGACGGCGGGCGTGGTCGGTATGCCGCGGCTCACCAGGTAGCCGGCGACGGCGATGGCGATGGTGGTCGCGCCCGCGATGAGCGGTCCGTCGGGCTTGATCGCGATCACCACGCCGCCGACGATCTCGCCTAAAAGGATGGCCACGAACGTCCCCATCTCGACCAGGCCGTTGCCGCCGATCAGCTCGTCGCTGCGCAGCTGCTGCGGCAGGATCGCGTACTTGACCGGACCGAATACGGTCGAATGCACGCCCATGAGGGCCAGTGCGCCGAACAGCAGGATGAGGTCCTTGCGATAGAAGCCGATCGCGCCGACGATCATGATGCCGATCTCGAACAGCTTGATGAGGCGGATGAGCCGCGATTTCTCGAATTTGTCCGCGACCTGGCCGGCAGTCGCCGAAAACAGCACGAAGGGCGCGATGAAGACTGCCGCCGCGATGTTGACCAGGTCGTTGGCGGAGAGCGCGGTCAATGTCATCGCCTGGAAAGCGACGAAGATCACCAGCGCGTTCTTGTAAACGTTGTCGTTCCCCGCGCCTAGGAATTGCGTCCAGAAAAATGGTGCGAAGCGTCGCTCGCGCAATAGCTGGAATTGGCTGTGGTCGGCCATCGGGGCTCCTCGGTCAGGGGTGCTGGGCGACGACGGGGCGGCGGGATCCGACGCGGTGGGACCCATCGCTAGTGATGTTGAGCCAGGTAGTCCTGCACCGCGGCCAAGGCGCCGCGCAGCGCGGCCACGTCGGGCCAGAAGTACACCATGCGGCCGGCCTTCTTGCATTTCAGCACACCGGCCTCGCGCAGCACGCGCAGGTGGTGGGAAACCGCCGTGCGCGACAGAGTCGAAGCGACAACAATTTGGCCGACGTTGAGCTGCTCGCCCGGCTCGAACATGAGCAGGATGCGCTGGCGGTGCGGGTCGCCGAGCGCGATGAACATGCGCGCGATGCGCCGCCAGGCGGCCGGGATTGCCCGCCCATACGCTTTTTTCATGTCTAAATGTCTAGTCGCGTAGTTGCTTAATTTACGCCTGCTGGAGCGCTTGTCAAGTCGTCCTTGGAGCGCGCATGGCGGCGCATCGGCTACAATGGCCGACGCCCGCAATGGCTTCCCCGCTATGCGTCAATACCTCGATTTCATGCGCCACGTGCGCGATTGCGGTCACCGCAAGGCCGACCGGACCGGGACCGGCACGCTGTCGGTGTTCGGCTATCAGATGCGCTTTGATCTCGCGGCCGGCTTTCCGCTGCTCACCACCAAGAAGGTCCATACGAAGTCCATCGTCCACGAGTTGCTGTGGTTCCTCGCCGGCGACACCAATGTGCGGTATCTGCACGACAACGGCGTGACGATCTGGGACGAATGGGCGGACGAAAACGGTGACCTGGGACCGATCTATGGCTACCAGTGGCGCTCGTGGCCCGCGCCGGACGGCGGCCACATCGATCAACTGTCCGCCGTGCTGGCACAGATTCGAAGCAATCCCGATTCGCGCCGCATGCTCGTCTCGGCGTGGAATGTCGGCGAAATTCCGCGCATGAAGCTGCCACCCTGCCATGCGTTTTTTCAGTTCTACGTCGCCGGCGGCAGGCTTTCCTGCCAGCTCTATCAGCGCAGCGCGGATATCTTCCTCGGCGTGCCGTTCAACATCGCCTCCTATGCCTTGCTCACCGAGCTGGTGGCGCAACAGACCGACCTCGCGCCGGGCGAGCTGATCTGGACTGGCGGCGACTGTCATCTCTACCTCAACCATCTGGAGCAGGTCGCCACGCAGCTTGCGCGTGTGCCCTACCCGCTACCGCGCCTCGCGCTCAAGCGTCGGCCTGCGTCGCTGTATGACTATCGCTACGAGGACATCGAATTCGTCGACTACCAGTATCATCCGCCAATCCGGGCGGCAGTGGCGGTGTAGCGGCGCTGCCGTGACGGCAAAAAAAAGCCCGCCGGGAGGAAGTGAGCGGGCAAGGGGGGATTCCGATGGTCAGAGCCTTGCCCCGCTCCGAGAGGGTCAGGCGTTGCGGGCCTTTCGTCCCGCGGCCACCTGCGGCCGGTTCGAGATGACGGTTGGTTGTCCTTGTAACTCGCCTGGCGTCGCCGCTCGCGTCCGCTAAACGACGCTTCGGGCAGCGTTAACGCGCTCGACTAGTTCCTCCAGCGCGACTTGTTGCGCTGGCGACAAGCTCTGATCAACCGCGGCGGACTCGCTGCCCTGTCGTTCGCCCACCGACTCGGGTACAGCGAGCCAGTAGGCAGAAAATTCCGGGCAAAACGCGTTCATGTCCTGGCCTCTGTTTCAGCACCGCGTTGACTTGCAACTCCGTCTAATCTCGTCATAGCAATCGGCGTGCCAAATAATTGAACGCCCAATCAATCAACGACTTGAGCAATCCAAATCGCGCCAACCCTGCCAATAGCTGGCAGTTCTTACCTGCAGCACGCGAATCCTGTCGTATTTTCACGACAAGACTGCCGTGCTCTATCGCAACAACAGGATTCTATTTGAGAAATGTTGTCGTCAGATGACGACAGCATAAACCGGCGAGGCAATCCAGGCGGCCAGGGACGGCTGCCTCCCTGACCCGCGGCAACTAAATCTTCGCGTCCTTGAACATGGCGGGCTCGAGGCGATGGCGTTGTAGCAGCTTGTAGAACTCGGTTCGGTTGCGCTTGGCCAAGGTCGCCGCCTGGGTGACATTGCCGCCGGTGATCTTGAGCAGGCGCACCAGGTAGTCGCGCTCAAACTGCTTGCGCGCCTCCTCGAAGGGCGCCAGCACGCCGGCGTCCTCGCGCAGCGCGCCCTGCACCAGCGTTGCCGGGATGACGCTCGTTGTCGTCAGCGCCAGCGCCTGCTCGAGCAAGTTCAACAGCTGCCGCACATTGCCCGGCCAGGGCGCGGAAATGAGCAACGCCATCGCGTCGGGCGCGAGCGACGGCACCGGCTTCTTGTAGCGCTCCGCGAGCTTACGCAGAAAGTGCGAGGCCAAGAGCGGGATGTCTTCGCGCCGCTCGGCGAGCGGGGGCAACTTGAGCGAGACGACGTTCAGACGATAGTAGAGATCCTCGCGAAACTGCCCCGCGGCTTTCTGCGCGTCCAGGTCGCGGTGCGTGGCGGAGATGACCCGTACGTCGATTGGCACCGATTGCGTCGCGCCGACGGGGCGCACTTCCGCCTCCTGCAGAACGCGCAGCAGCTTCACCTGGAGCGCGAGCGGCATATCGCCGATTTCGTCCAAGAACATCGTACCGCCGTCCGCGGCGAGGAACAGTCCCTTGTGTGCCTGTACCGCGCCGCTGAAGGCGCCGCGCGCGTGCCCGAAAAGCTCGGACTCGAGCAGCGGTTCAGGAATCGCGCCGCAATTGACGCCGACGAAAGGCCGCAGCGCGCGCGGGCTGGCACGATGGATCGCGTGCGCCAACAACTCCTTGCCGGTCCCCGATTCACCAAAAATGAGCACGCTCGCGTCGGAGTCGGCAACCAGCCGTGCCTGACGCAGCAGGTCCTCCATGCGCGGGCTGCGGGTGATGATCCCGGCGCGCCACTCGCCGCTGGCCCGCTTGTTCGCTTCCGGTCCATCGCCGGTAAGGCGCACGGCGTTCGCCACCTTCTGCAGGAGCTCTTGGCTGTCGAAAGGCTTGGTCAGGAATCCGAAGACTCCGCGCTGCGTGGCCGAAACCGCGTCAGGAATCGTTCCATGGGCGGTCAGGATGATGACCGGCAGCGCCGGGTGCTGACGGTGGATGGCATCGAAGAGCTGCAGGCCGTCGATGCCGGGCATGCGCATGTCGGTAATCACCGCCGCCGGCCGCACCACGGCAAGCGCGGCCAGCGCAGCCTCCCCGCTGTCCGCAGTGCGCACGCGATAGCCGGCCGACGTAAGACGCAAACTGATCAGCTTGAGCAGATCGGGGTCGTCGTCGACGAGCAGAATGTCGCCGGAAATGGCCATGGTCTCTCCTATCGCCCCGTCCCACCGCCGCCGCCCGCGCCACCGCCGCCGGCGTTGCGGCTACGTTCCAGCAGCAGGCTTCGTTCGACGGCGCGCAGCGCGTCGAGCTTCTCTTGTGCCGCGGCAGTCTTTTTCTGCTCCTCCTTGACGCTGCGCGTGCGTTCGACAATCTGGGCATAGAGCACCGTCGCAATCTGCTTGAGCGGCGATGCGTTGCTCTTGCCGACGAGGGGATCAAGCAGCGAAATCGCCCGTGCATCGTCCGGCGGCCCTGCGCTGGCCAGGGTGAGAAGCATGGCGAGACGGATGCGACTGGCGTCGCTCTTGGTGCGCGTCATGGCCAGGTTCGCGGCCGCGAGGTCGCGCTTGAGATCGTCGCCCGACTCCACCGAGTAGCGCTGCAAGTCGACGAGCAGCGCCAATGCCTGTTCCTCCTCCTCATTGACCGGCGGCGCCGGGGCGGGTGCCTGCACCGACGTTTGCGGCGGGGCCTGCACGATCACCACCTCCGGGACGGGAACCGGTGTCACGGGCAGCGACTCGTGTGCGACGGGAGCGACCGGCGCGGGCGCGACCGCTTGCGGTGCAGGCGCCGGAGGCGCGGCAGCACACGCGGTAAGCAAGGCGAGTCCGGCGAGACCGCCGGCGCGGCAAACGCGCCGGCGAATCAACCTTCCTCCCGCATCGTGATGGCCCCTGCCGCGCCGACGGGCGACGAATCGGTCACGGCAAGCGGCAGCCAGAGGCGGAAGTGGGCGCCGCGTCTGCCGGCAGCACGTTCCATCAATTCGATTCGGCCGCCATGCACCAGGGCGTACTCGCTCGCGATCGCAAGCCCTAATCCCGAGCCCTTGATGCGTCCCTCCGGGGCAGGCTTGCCCTGGTAGAACGATTCGAAAATGCGCGGTCGATCCTCCGGATCGATACCCGGACCGAGATCGATGACGTCAAGCACGGCGCGGCCGTTTTCGGTGTGCAGATCGAGGGTGATGGTTCCGGACCGCGGCGAGTACTTGATTGCGTTGGAGACCAGGTTATCGACGATGGCGCGGATTTTGTCGTTGTCGCCGACCACGATCGCCGGTTTCACTCGCGTGTCGAAGCTGATCATGCGCGCGAACGCCGCCAGCTTGTGCTCGCGCACGACGCGCCGAATCACGTCGGCCAGAGCCACCGGTCCGAGCGTCTGCGGCTCGATGCTGCGCGTCTGGTGATAGCTCAGCAGGTCTTCAATGGGCTTCTGCAGATTGAGCGTGTTCTCGCGCACGATGCGCACGATTTCCTGCTGCGGTGGCGACAGCTCGCCGCCGACGCGGTCGCGAAGCAGCTCGGCGCCTTCCCGGACCGCGGTCAGGGGTGTCTTGAGCTCGTGCGAGACGTGGCGCAGGAAGCGGGTCTGCTGCTCCTCAAGCTCGTGCAGCCGCTTGCGCAGCCACTCGAGGCGCTGGCCCAGATAGCGCATGTCCTGCGGCCCGTTGACCTCGATGGCGTGCGTGAAATCGGCGGTCCCCATCTGTCGAATCGCCAGATCGAGTTGTCGGATCGGGCGCGCGATGAGCACCGCGAACAGGATCGCCAGGACCAGCGCGATCGCACCCGCGGCAAGCGCCAGATAGCCCCAGGTCTTGCGTCCCTCGGCCGCGGTCTGCTGCAGTCTCTCGATCTCATGCTCGGTCAGGCGATTGCTGGCGGTAAGCATCGCCTGCGCGCTTGCCGAGAGCGCCGCGTAGCCATCGGTGAGAACGGTGGCGGCATTTGGCGGGCGCTGCGGCGCGGTGAGCACCGTGTAGAGACGCCCCTCGCTGTCGCCCAGTTTTTCGAGTTGGCTCAACTGCGCGCGATCGAGTGGAAGCTGCTGCAGTTGCTGCGTGGTCTGGCGGAAATCCTGGCGCAGTCGCGTGTAATCGTCGATGAGTTGCGGATCGTCGAGAATGAGGTCCTGGCGAACGAGCCGCTCCAGCGTGGTCGCCTGCTCGTAGAGCTGTCGACTGGCGCGTCCGGCCTGCGCGGCCTGAAGCACAGCCTGCTGACTCTGCGTTCCGAGGCGGTCGAGGCTGACGATCAGCTCGACCAGCGCGTACAGCAGCGGCAGGCTGACGAGCAGGAAACCGAGGAGAATGAATTTGAGAAATGAGCGCGGGTAATACACGAGTGGTGGCGAGCGATCGATATAATCATTGGTTTACGACGATGCTCGGGCCCTCAGAGCGACGCGTGCACGATACACCACCCCCTGCCGGCTCGCCAAGGGCGCCGGACCCGGCCCATGCGCATCGCATCGCGCTGATCGCCGCGGTCGCGCGCAACGGCATCATCGGCGTTAACAACCGCCTGCCCTGGCGCTTGCCGGAGGACATGCGGCACTTCCGCACGCTGACGACCGGACACGCGGTCATCATGGGACGGCGCACCTGGGAGGCGATCGGCAAGTCGCTTCCGGGGCGGCAGAACCTCGTTGTCAGCCGCGGCCACGGCCTGGTCACCCCGGAGGTCGAATTCACGCCGTCGTTCGACGCAGCGTTGTCGCGCGTCAGCCGACCCGAGCCGGTATTCGTCATCGGCGGCGAAGCGCTCTACCGCGTGGCGCTGCCGCGCGCGGAGCTCCTGTATCTGACCGAGATCGAGCGCGATTTCGACGGCGATGCCCGGTTTCCTGCCTTCGATCGCTCACGCTGGCGCGAGTCCGAGCGCAAAGCACACACCGCGACGGATGCCATCGATCCGTTCGCCTACAGTTTTGTCGTCTATGAGCGTGCCGATCGCTGACGCAAGCAGATCGTGATCGCCAGGGAGCGCTGCCATGAGCGAGGAATTTGAAGTACCCGGTCCGCACGAGCACGAGGTTGAGCATCAGGGACTGCACGGCGACCCGTTTGCCGGCCGCATTGCGGTGATGACGGCGATCTTCGCTACCATCGGCGCGCTTTTTGGCTACATGGCCGGCGCGACGCAGAACGAGGCGCTGCTGTTCAAGAACGAAGCGGCGATCCGCAGGGCCGAGGCTTCGGACCAGTGGAATTTCTACCAGGCCAAGAGCAGTAAGCAAAACCTGGCCGAGCTCGGCGCGACGCTGTCCAGCGGCGAGCAGCAGGCACGCTACGCAAAGGAGGTCGAGCGCTACAAGGCGGAAAAGGAACAGATCGCGCCCGAGGCAAAGCGACTCGAGCAGGAATCGAAGGCGGCCGAGGAAAGCAGCGAAGCGTCAACGCACGTGCATCACCGCTGGGCACAGGCGATGACGCTGATCCAGATCGCTATCGCGCTGGCGGCCATCACCATACTGACCCGGAACCGCCGTCTGCAATACATGGCCTATGGCGTCGCCGCATGCGCCATGGCCGTGGGCGCCCTCGCGCTCGCCCACGTGTAGCCCTAGGCGAGGTTGCGCAGCTCCTGCAGCGCCACCGACAGCATGGCGGCGTCGATCGACGACGCCGCGCGGAGCTCACCGAAAAGCTGCGCCGCGCGCTCGACACCGCGGCGATTGCGATCCTCCCATGCCGCGATGAGCTGGAGCGGCGCACTGATCGCGCCCCCATCGCTCAGTACGTCGGCGGTAAGCGTTCGCTGCAGACTCGATAGGTCGTCCAGCATCGCTCCCTTCGCCAGCATTTGCCAGTGCGCGTCGCCCGGCAGCGCGGCGATCTTTTCCCGCAGCCACGGCAGGCCGAGCCGCGTCGCCAGGGCGAAGTAGAGCTCGGCCACCGTCTCGACCGGCCGCTTGGCCGCACCGGCGACCTCGACGATGTCCAGCGCCGCGTAAAGCGTCTCGAACGCGACCACGCGCAGGGCCAGTGGCTGCGGCACGCCTTTGGCGACATACGCCGCGACCTCGGTGTCGATCCGTGTCCGCTCGCCCGGGTCGAGCAGCCGTGGCAATCGAGTCGCCAGAGCGCTGACCTGCGGCGTGAAATGCGCGATGGTCGTGGCCATATCCTCGCCGAGCCGCCGCGAGCGCAGGAACCAGGTCGTACCCCGACCAATGAGCCGACTCGTGGCGAGGAGCATCGCCGACTGCACGGCGTCGTCGACCACGTTGTCGAGCGCCTCGACGGCGAGCCATAAGTCCACGTATCCGAACACTTCACGGTTGAGCAGGTAGGCACGTACCACTTCGTGCGGCTTCGCGCCGGTCGTCTCGAGCAGCTGGTGCACAAACGTGCTGCCGACGCGGTTGACCATGCTGTTGGTGACGTAGGTGGCGATGATCTCGCGCTTCAGCGGGTGCCGCGGCATGTAGTCCGCGTAACGGGCACGCAGCGCGTTGGGAAAGTACCGAGCCAGCGCTGTCGCGATCCACGGATCATCCGGCTGCGTCGACGCCAGCAGCTCATCGTAGAGCCAAATCTTGCTGTAGGCGAGGAGCACTGCGCGCTCGGGCACCGTGAGGCCAATGCCCTTGGCGCGACGGGCGGCAATCTCCTCGTCCGTGGGAAGAAATTCGAGCGCGCGGTTAAGCCGTCCGGATTTCTCCAGGAAGTGGAGGAAGCGTTGGTGCGCATCGAGCAGCTGCGGCGCGATGCGTCCGGTCACTGACAACGACTGGGTCTGAAAGACGTTGTCACGCAGGACCAGCGCCGCGACGTCGTCGGTCATCTCCACGAGCAGCGCGTTGCGCTGCTTCTCGGTCAGTTCTCCCTCGAGGATGGGCAAGCCGAGCAGGATCTTGATGTTGACCTCGTGATCGGAGGTGTCAACACCGGCCGAGTTGTCGATGGCGTCGGTGTTGATGCGGCCGCCGGCGAGCGCGTACTCGACCCGCCCGAGCTGCGTGCAACCGAGGTTGCCGCCCTCCGCGAATGCCCGACAGCGAAGCTCGCGCCCGTTGACGCGCAGCGCGTCGTTGGCGCGGTCACCAACCTGCGCATGCGTCTCGGCGGCGGCCTTGACGTAGGTCCCGATCCCGCCGTTATAGATCAAATCAACCGGCGCCTTGAGGATTGCGTTGACAAGCTCGGTCGGCGCAAGTGCGGTGGCGGAAATTCCCAGCGCCTGCTGCACCTGCGGCGTGATGGCGATGGACTTGGCGCTGCGCGCATGAACGCCACCCCCGGCGGAGAGCCGTTTCGCGTCGTAATCCGCCCACGACGAGCGCGGCAGCTTGAACATGCGCTCGCGCTCCTTGAAGCTCGTTTCCGGGTCGGGCGCGGGGTCGAGGAAGATGTGGCGATGGTCGAACGCCGCGACCAGCTTGATGTGGTGCGACAGGAGCATGCCGTTGCCAAACACATCACCGGACATGTCCCCAATGCCCGCGACGGTGAAGTCGGTCGTCTGCGTATCGATGCCCAGTTCACGAAAATGCCGCTTCACCGATTCCCACGCCCCACGTGCCGTGATGCCCATCACCTTGTGGTCGTAGCCCGCGGAGCCGCCGGAGGCGAACGCATCGCCGAGCCAGAAACCGTATTCCTGGCTGATCGCGTTGGCATAGTCAGAAAAAGTCGCCGTTCCCTTGTCGGCGGCGACGACCAGATAGGGATCATCCGGATCATGGCGCTTGACGTCGGGCGGCGGCACGATCTTGTCGCCGACACGGTTATCGGTCAGGTCAAGCAGGCCACGCAGATAGTTTTGATAGCAGGCGACGCCTTCCTTGAGGTAGGCCTCGCGGTCGGTCGCCGGCGGCGCACGCTTAAGCACGAAACCGCCTTTCGAACCGACAGGGACGATGACCGTATTCTTCACCATCTGCGCTTTGACCAGGCCCAACACTTCCGTGCGGAAATCCTCCGGCCGGTCCGACCAGCGCAAGCCGCCGCGGGCGACCTTGCCACCACGCAGGTGCACCCCTTCGAAGCGCGTCGAATAGATGAAGATCTCGAACATCGGCTTGGGCTCCGGCAGCCCAGGGACCTTGGAGGGGTCGAACTTGAAGGACAGGAAGCTCTTGCGCTGCCCCGCCGCGTCCCGGCACCAGAAATTGGTTCGCGTTGTCGCCTGGATGAGCGCGAGATATTGGCGCAGCACGCGATCTTCGGAAAGGTTGTCGACGCCTTCGAGCGCCGCCTCGATGATGCGTACCTGCTCCGCGGTCCGCGCTCCCGCATCCATACCGCCCAGGGGATCGAAGCGCAGCTTAAACAGTGCGACGAGCTCGTGCGCGATCGCGCCGTGCGCAGAAAGGGTGCGTTGGATGAAAGCCTGGGACAGTGGAAAGCCGATCTGTCGCAGGTATTTCGCGTACGCCCGCAGGATAGTCGTCTCCTCGGCGGGCATGCGTGCGACAACGACCAGGCGATTGAAGTCATCGTTCTCGACATCGCCGCGAAATACATGGGCGAACGCATCCTCGAACACGCCGTGCAGCGCATCGATCTCGACTTCGGCGTCGGCAACCGAGGAAAGCAGGCCCAAGTCGTGGATCCAGGTCGGTGGCGAGCCGTCGGGCGCGATGCGATACGGGCGTTCCTCGAGCACCCTCAGTCCCATCCGTTCGAGCATCGGCAGGCTGTCGGACAGCGTTACCGGACCGCCGCGGTGAAACAGTTTGAAGCGCAGCGTCGCCGGCGCCGCCTCGAGCGGCCGGTAGAGCGACATGCCGAGAGGATTCGCATCGTTGAGCCGGGCCATCATCTCGATGTCGGGCACTGCGGAGCGGGCGGCGAACTCCTCGCGATAGGCCGCCGGAAACGCGGCGCCAAACTGGCGCAACAGCGCGTTGCCGCGCGCTTCGCCCAGCGCGTCGATCAGGGCAACCTTGAGATCATCCTCCCAGCGACGCGCCGCCGAGACCAGCTGCGCCTCCAGTGTGCGCACGTCGTAGGCCGGGATCTGGCCGGGCGTGGTGCGCACGGTGATCATGACCCGCACCAGGGGCGATTCCGATAGGTGCGCGTTAAATTCGGAGCTCGAACCGCCGAAGGCCTGAGTCAGGATCGCCTGCCATTTCTGGCGCAGTTCCGTCGTGTAGTTCTCGCGCGGTGCGTAGATCAGACAGGAAAGGAAGCGCTCGAACGCGTCGCGCCGCACGAACAGGCGCAGGCGCTGCCGATCCCCGAGATGGAGGATTGCCTTGGCCGTGCGCAGCAGATCGTCGTCGTTGGTCTGGAACAGCTCGTCGCGCGGGAACGTATCGAGTATGTTGACCAGCGCCTTGCCGGCGTGCCCCCCGGCCGGGAGCCCGGCACGCTTGATGACCGTCGCAACCTTGCGCCGCAGCAACGGGATCTCGGCCGCGTTGGCGCTGTAGGCGGTCGATGTGAACAGGCCGAGAAAGCGATGTTCGCCGGCGACGCCACCCTTCGCGTCGAAGCGCTTGACGGCGATGTAGTCGAGATAGCCCGGCCGGTGCACGGTCGAGCGCGAGGTCGATTTAGTGACGACGAGTAGCTCCGGTCGCCGGGCATAGGCACGCACCTCAGGCGGCAGCGCCGCAAAGCTCGCCGCAATTTCCTTGCTTCGCCCCTCGCGCAGTATGCCCAGGCTCGTGCCGGGCACGATCTTGAGCACATCCTCGCCGTCGACGACCGCCAGTTCGTGGCTGCGATAGCCGAGGAACGTGAAGTGGTTGTCAGCCAGCCAGAGCAGGAAATCCTTGCCTTCGTGCAGCTCGTCCGCAGGCAGCGGCGGCGGCTGCTTCCGCACCTCGGCAAGGATTGTCTGCACCCGGTCGTGCATCGTCTTCCAGTCGTCGACGGCGGCGCGCACGTCATCGAGTACCCGCGCTATATCGCTGGCCAAGGCTTCCAGACGCACCGACTCGGTTATGCGGTCGACCTCGACGTGGATGAACGATTCGCGCTTGGCATCCTTGGCTCCCCCGGTCACGAGTCCGGTCAAGGCCCCGTCGGCGCCGCGCTCGACCTCGACGATTGGATGAATGATGAGGTGCAGCGTCAACCCATGGCGATTGACCTCCATCGTCACCGAATCGACGAGGAATGGCATGTCGTCGTTGACAATCTCGATGATGGTGTGCGTTGACTGCCACCCGTGTTCCTCGAGTGTCGGATTGAAGACTCGGATCCGGAGGTTGCCCGGGTCTCGTTTGCGCGCGAAATTCCAGTGTGACAGCGCAGCGCCGTAAAGGTCGGCAGTCTGTCTCTCGACCAGGTCCTCCGGCTCCACGTCACGGTAGTAGCGCGCGACGAAGTCGGCGACCGTATCCCGCTGTGCCGGCGTGACCTTGGTACGAACGAGCTGCAATACCTCGTCGAGCCGTTGCACGCGCCCGTTGTCTGCGTCTGCGCTCATCGTCTCCTCGTTATTGCGCCCGGATCGGCTGCCGGCGTCGCCTGCTCGCGCGCCTGCGAGCCCTGGCGCACGGGGCCCTGATCTTGAACCCTATTACGCTTTAGCTCAATCGGGGGCGTCCTTGCGCCGGGCCGCTGCGCCATCTACCCGCGCATCCGGGAGCGCAACAATGGATTGCCGGTACTTCACCGTGATGACGGATCAGCCCGACGCGCCAGTCGCGCTCAGGCGTAGGCCGCTGCGCGGCAGCACGATGAATCGTGGCATATTTCACGCGCTTCTGCCGCGTCGGGCCGGCGCCCCACCCGCCTTATTGAGCAGGCATCCCATGATCGCCATCCTCCTTCGCAATGATTATAAGCCGGCGCAAATGATGCGCCATGCTGCGCCATGTGGTAGCGTTCCGGTTCAAGGGGTGGGGCACCGGTCTTCGTCGCGACGAACTTTGGGAAGCACTCGGGAGCGGCCAAGCGGCGGCTTCCCTGCGCTTTGGTGCAGCGTTGCTGCACCTTGTGCCAATTTCCGCGTTCGCACGGTCCATGTAACGATTCACGGCACGACTTCACTGCTCTGCGCTCGGCAAGGACGTCCCTGGGTTTGCTGCTTCATCGGCGGACTTTCGCCACCCACGGAGTGCAATGCGTGCGTCACATCGAGGTTTTACTTTGATTCGACCAGGGAGGTCCGTCATGAATCGGCACACGAGCCAGATAGACATCGCGCGAGTCGCGGCACTTCTAATCGCCTGCACGCTGGCCCCGGTGCCGGTCGGGGCGCAGCAGGTCACGGGGGTGGCGGGTTCGCCGAGCGCAACCACCACCCTTGAGGGCAAGCAGCTTCCGCCACCGCCCCCGAAGTTCGGCGGGGTCATCAAGGAGCAAGCCGCGGATTCCAAGCCTTGGTGGCCGCCACGCGTCGTGCCACCCAAAGGCGCGCCGAACGTGCTGCTTATCATGACCGACGACCAGGGTTACGGCGTGTCGGGCACCTTTGGCGGCGTGATCCCGACCCCGGCGATGGACCGTATCGCCAAGGCAGGCTTGCGTTACACCGAATTCCATTCCACTGCGCTGTGCTCGCCAACGCGCGCCGCGCTCATCACCGGACGCAACCATCATTCGGTTGGCTTCGGTGTGATCGGCGAATTGTCGACCGGGTATCCGGGCTACGACTCCATCATCGGTCCCGAGAATGCCACGGTCGGCGAGATCCTCAAGGAAAACGGCTACGCCACTTCATGGTTCGGCAAGAACCACAACACACCGGGCTTCCAATACAGCATTGCCGGACCTTACGACCAGTGGCCAAGCGGGATGGGCTTCGACTATTTTTACGGCTTCATGGGCGGCGAGACCGACCAATGGACTCCGTACCTTTTCCGCGATCACACGCAGATCTTCCCGTGGATCGGCAAGCCTGGGTACAACCTCACCACCGATCTCGCGGATGAGGCCATCAAGTACATGAACTCCCTCAACGCAGCCGCGCCGGACAAGCCGTTCTTTGTCTATTACGTGCCCGGCGGCACCCACTCGCCACACCAGCCGACCCCGGAGTGGATTGCGAAGTTCAAAGGCAAGTTCGACATGGGCTATGAAAAGCTGCGCGAGCAGATCTTCGCCAACCAGAAACGCCTTGGCGTGATCCCCGCCGGAACCCAGCTCACGCCCTGGCCGGACGGGCAGGCCGCGTTCGGCGGAGCCAAGCTGCCGAGGTGGGACTCGCTCTCGTTAGTGCAAAAGAAACTCTATGCGCGCCAGGCGGAGGTCTTCGCCGCCTACGTGGCCTATACCGACCACGAGATCGGCCGCGTCATTCAGGCGGTCCAGGATATGGGCAAGCTCGACAACACGCTCATCATCTACATCAGCGGCGACAACGGCACCAGCGCTGAAGGCACGGAGGAGGGAACGCCGAATCAGATGACCGCCTACAACGGCATATTGACCCTCCCCGAGGTCGAGGAGATGTTGTATTACGAGTCCTGGGGTTCGGACAAGACCTATCCGCATATGGCCGTGCAATGGTCATGGGCTTTCGATACGCCATTCAAGTGGACCAAGCAGGTGGCGTCCCATTTCGGGGGCACGAGGCAGGGCATGGTCGTGTCATGGCCGGGGCACATCAAGGACACTGGCGCCATCCGTTCCCAATTCCACCATATGATTGACATCGTGCCGACGATCCTCGAAGCCGCTGGCATCCCGGCTCCGACAACCGTCAACGGCATCGCGCAACGACCGATCGAAGGCGTAAGCATGGTCTACACATTCGACAAGGCCAATGCCAATGCGCCGTCGAAGCGCGACACGCAGTATTTCGAGATGGTAGGCAATCGCGCGATCTACCACGACGGTTGGATTGCGGCGACGACGCCGCCCGCCCCGTCGTGGCTCTTGGGAACAGGCAAGCTGACACCGATGGACGACTACAAATGGGAGCTCTACAACATCACCGAGGACTACTCGGAATACAACGACCTCGCCGCGAAAATGCCGGAAAAGGTCAAAGAAATGCAGGCACTATTCCTTACGGAAGCAGCGAAATACAACGTTCTTCCCCTGGATAACTCGGGTTTCGTGCGCCTGCTCACGCCGCGTCCGAGCGCCGTTGCAGGGCGAACGCTGTTCACCTATACAGGCGAGAACGTCGGCATCCCCGTCGGCAACGCGCCGAGCATTCTCGACCGGGACTACACGATCACTGCCGAGATAACCGTTCCCAAAGGCGGTGCGGAGGGAATGATCGTGACGTTGGGTGGCCATTTCGGTGGCTACGGTCTCTATCTCCTCAAGGGCAAGCCGGTCTTCGTGTACAACCTGCTCAATCTCAAACGATATCGCTGGGAAGGTGGCGTAGGTGGCGCGGACTGGTTGGGCGGTTCGCTCAAGCCGGGCAAGCACACGATTGTGTTCGACTTCAAGTACGACGGCCCAGGTCCCGGCAAGGGCGGCAAGGGCGTGCTTTCGGTCGACGGCAAGGCCTTGTCCACTCAGACGATCGACCACACGATTCCGCTGCTCATGTCCATCGACGAGACCTTCGACGTGGGCGCTGATACGCGGACGCCCGTGGATGACAGCTACAAGCTCCCGTTCCGCTTCACCGGCACCATCGACAAGCTGACCTTTGACCTCGGGCACGAGCAACTGACGGCCGAGGAACGCCAGGAGATGCAAAGGGCACTCGCCCGAGCGCACGACTAGGAGACGACCCAAACCGACGCCAGAGTAACCGGTCGAAGAGACATCAGTGCACGAAACCCACCGCGATAGACAGCGCAAGATTCTCGCCTTCGCCGCCGTCGTCGAAGCTGCCACCGGTCTGGCGCTGACGATCGATCCCTCGCTCGTCGTCGCATTGCTGGTGGGTGTGGAAGTATCTGGCATAGGGACGCTGCTGGGCCGATGCTTCGGCATCTCGCTGTTGGCGCTGGGACTCGCGTGCTGGCCGGATCCGCAACGTATCGGAAGTGGAGATTCAGCGCTGCGTGGAATGTTCGTCTACAACGCGCTGATCGCGTCCTACCTGACGTTTCTGGGTACCGTCAGGCATTTGGAGGGCTGGCTATTGTGGCCCGCCGTCGCGCTGCATGGCGTCGTGGCGCTGTTGCTGGTCTTCACATGGCATGGGAAGCGTTCGACGAAGGCGGCAGACAAGTGACCTTTCCAAGTGTTGTGGGTGCCGGCAATGAAGAGGCGTCGCGGCGTCCAATAGATGAATCGGATGACTTGCTTCTACTGGAGAACTCACATGGTTAAGTATTCGCTGCGCACCGCGCTGAGCCTCGTCTTGCTGTCGCTGATCGTGGCCTGTGCGTCGGCGCCCAGTCCGCTCGTGACCACCACATGGAGAGATCCCAATTACAGCGGCCCTCCGTTCAAGAAGATCTTCGTCGTCGGTCTGAGCGCGCAGAGCGTCAAGGACCAGCGCGGGTTTGAAAATCTGATGGTCTATGCGCTCCAGGGCACAGGCGTCGCTGCAGTGCCTGGTTGGCAATACGTTGCTACCGATCACACGCCGGATCAGGCTACGATTCGTGCCGCGGTCCTGCAGTCAGGCGCGGACGCTGCGCTGCTCGTGCGGCTTTCGGGATTCACCACCGAGACTACGGTCGGGCTCAGCTCGGGTGTCGTGGTGCCTGCTGGTCCCGACATGTACGTTGGCTGGTACGAACCGGGCATCGTCACCGATAGTTATCAGGCTGCGACCATTTACACCACGTTGTTCGATGTCAAGACCGCGCGGCCCGTATGGACGTTCAATCCAGCGACTTACAATCCTGCGACCCTGCAGCAGGATGCCCCGCAGTATGCGAACGACGTGGCGGGCCTGCTTCGCGCCAGTGGGCTTCTCGCCGGCTCGTGATGCCGCGGTTCCTCACTCGATCCTGATTGGGGCGATTGCCGAAGCGGCTACGCCAGACACGAAGCAGCATAGGCAACGTGCGCTCACGGCCGCGGCGCGTTGCTACCGGGCGTGTGGTCAGAGCTCGAGCTGCAGAACCGAGCCATCAGTGTCTGCGCTGATCGTCCGGTTCGACCGGCAATCGGACGAACACCATGCGCGCCGCCAGGAAACACACGACGGCAATCGCGAAAGAGAGCACGGCGACCGTGTAAGCCAGCGGCCTCCCATGCCACAGGCCGGTCAGCCAGCGATTGAACCGGGCGGCATAGACAGCGGCCATCCCGCCGATGCGCTCGATGTTGTATTCGTAGGTTCTTCCGCTGGCGATCGCGCCAGCCGGGTCCGCGCCTCCGTCCTCCGCGGCGAAGATGTAAATGAGTGTGGCACTCGCAAATCCGGCCAGCAGGACCGTCACCCCGGCGTAGAAAATGCGCACGTGCAGCGGTTGCCGCTGTCTCGACAGCGTATCCGGTTGACGCGTGTCGCTCATGGGTTAGTCCTCAGGAACGATCGAACATG
>Ga0074045_10001329_pt1 | contig 23936 bp, 17 predicted proteins | sample BogForMeECP23OM2_FD_94442 | JGI IMG/M metagenome (GOLD analysis project Ga0074045, IMG submission 94442) | Bog forest soil microbial communities from Calvert Island, British Columbia, Canada - Bog Forest MetaG ECP23OM2 | ecosystem: Environmental > Terrestrial > Soil > Wetlands ... | reverse complement strand
CAGCGGATCAATGTTGGTGATGCCCATCGCGTAGGCCACCAGCGAGCCGGCCGCCGAGCCGCGCCCCGGCCCCACCGGAATTCCGACCGATTTGGCATGGCGGATGAAGTCCCACACGATCAGCAGGTAGCCCGAAAACTTCATCTGCTGGATCAGCGCGATCTCGGTTTCCAGGCGTTCCTCATACTCCGCCACGCGGTTCTTCAGGCGGCCTTGCGCGGCTAATTGTTCCAGCCTGGCTCTGCGGCGCTCGAAGCCCTGCCGCGCGACCCACGCGAAGTAGGTGTCGATCGTGTGCTCGGCCGGCACGTCGAACTTCGGAAACGGCTCCTTGATCTGCTCCAGCTTCACCTGGCAACGCTGGGCGATCTCCCAGGTGCGGTCGAGCGCGTCTTCCACTTCGCCGAACAGCTGCCGCATCTGCTCACGGTTCTTGACGAACAGCTCCGCGGTGGAAAAGCGCAGCCGCTTTTCGTCGTTGACCTGTTTGCCGGTCTGGATGCAGGTGAGGATGTCCTGCGCCTTGGCATCAGATTGTTCCAGGTAATGCGCGTCGTTCGTGGCGACCATCGGGATGCCGGTCTCGACCGACAGGCGGTAGACCTGCGGCATGGCCACGCGGTCCTCGGGCAAGCCGTGGTCCTGGATTTCCAGGAAAAAATTGTCCTTGCCGAACAGGTCCCGGTATTCGTAGGCGTGGCGGCGCGCGTCGTCGTAGCGCTCGCGCAGCATCAACTCCGTGACCTGGCCCTTCAGGCATCCCGAGAGCGCGATCAACCCGCGGCTGTGCTGCGCCAGCAGGTCCTTGTCGATGCGCGGCTTGTAGTAAAAGCCTTCGAGGAAGCCAGTCGAAACCAGGTTGATCAGGTTGCGATAGCCCTCCTGGTTCTGGCACAGCAGCACCAGGTGGTTGTAGCGGTTGGTGTCGTTCTTGATGGACCGGTCCTGCTGCGCCACGTAGACTTCGCAGCCGATCACGGGGTGGATGCCTTTTTCCTTGGCCTTGGTGTAGAACTCAACCGCGCCGAAGAGATTGCCGTGATCGGTCAGCGCGATGGCCGGCATACTCTGGCGCTCGACCAGTTCCATCAGGCGCGAGATTTCGCAAGCGCCGTCGAGCAGCGAGTAATCGGAGTGGCAATGCAGGTGGACAAAGGGCTTGTCAGGCATGGGAGGCAGAGAAGCCCAGTATACGGAGAATGTACCGCACGGTGGATGTGGTAGGGACGGGCAGAGTCGAACTGCCGACCTACCGCTTAGGAGGCGGTTGCTCTATCCATCTGAGCTACGTCCCCACACCCGCTCGCGCCGGCGGCCTGTCTTGATTGTAACCGGTCTTGCGTGCTCTCCCCAGTCGGGCGCAGGCACTCGGGATCGGCAGCCTGACGGCGTATTGATCGACTGGGAGTATATCGCCGGCACGTCAGCGGGGCGAAGACACGGGTGAGGAGATAACTCTATCCACAAAGTGCACAGGGGATCGAGCGTGATTGGAGAGATTATCGAGCCCGGGCAACACTCAGCTCTGTCTTACGGCGCGAAAGGGCGCGAGAGAGCGCGACGGCCTACAATGGTGAGTTGCGCCCGTTCCTGCCGCTAATTCGCAACCCCCACATTCTGACCGTTGCCGGGAACTACTGGCCGCGGGCCATCGACGAGTCGCGCTTCCCCACGCGGCGGGCGCTGTACGCTACCGAGCCGGGGACACAGGTGCTGGTGGAGGAGAACCGGCCGGCAGGGCGCGTGCGCGGCGAAGCGCTGCTGATGCACGGGCTGGAGGGGTCCAGCCAGAGCGGGTACATGGTGTCGATGGCGCAGCGCCTGGCGGAGTCGGGGTTGGCGGCGCATCGGATGAACATGCGCAGCTGCGGCGGGAGCGAGCATCTGACGCCGACGATGTACCACTCGGGTCTGACTGTCGACATGCTGGCGTTGCTGCGGCGATTTCAGGCCGAGGGCCGGGGCCCGCTGTTCCTGATCGGCTACTCGCTGGGCGGGAACGTGGTGCTGAAGTTGGCCGGCGAATTGGGCCAACAGGCGCGGGGGCTGATTGGTGGCGTGTGCGCGGTCTCGACGCCGCTCGATCTGCGGGCCTGCGTCGAAGAGATCGGCCGGCGCGCGCACGGGCTGTATGAGCGGCGCTTCGTGCGGCGGCTGTGCGCGCGGTATCGGCGCAAGCATGTGCTCGATGGGGCGCGATATCCGCTGGACGGGCTGGAGCAGGTGCGGACGATCTACGAGTTCGATGACCGTTTCACGGCCCCGGCGTTCGGCTTCGGCGACGCGGCGAACTACTACCGGACGCAGTCGGCGATCCGCTTTCTTCCTGGGATCCGGGTTCCGGCGCTGTTGATCCAGGCGCAGGACGACCCGATGATTCCATTCGAGATATTCAACGCTCAGGAAGTCCGATCGAATCCCCATCTGCACCTGGTGGCGCCGCAGCACGGCGGCCATCTGGGCTTCCTCGCCTGCGAGAAACCGCGTTTTTGGGCGGATGAAGTGGCGGGCGAATGGATTGTGAACCGGATCCGGGGGACAGAGGAGGAACAAAGCGGCCTCGTTCCTCGTCTAGAAAAGTAATGAATTCGCGCGCCTCGATTGTGGAGTCGTTCAAGCTGGCTATCGACTCGCTGCGCGGCTCCAAGCTGCGCAGTTTCCTGACACTTCTGGGCATCATCTTGTCCACCACGACGCTGATCGCGGTGATGGCGATCATCCACGGGATGAACGTGTACGTGGCCGACAAGATCGCCGACATGGGCGCGGGCGGATTCGTGGTGGTCCGATTTGCGTTTCTGGGCGACTGGGATCCCAAGCAGTTCCTGGAGTTTATGAAAAAGAACCCCGAGCTGAACGTCGAGGAGTACCAGTTCCTGAAGGAAAAGGCCACTCTGCTGAAAGAAATCGGCATGGACTGCGAAACCAACGCCAAGGTGACCCACAAGGCGCTGCACGAGGACGCCGCGGACCTGCACGGCGGCACGGAGAACAACGGCCTGCTGCAGAACGTGAACGTGGCGACGGGGCGCTACTTCACGCAAGGCGAGGACGAGAACAGGCGACAGGTCGCGTTTCTGGGCGTCGACCTGAAGGAGAAGCTGTTCCCCGACAGCGACGCGATCGGCAAGACGATCGACATCGAGGGGCGGCCGTTCGAAGTAATCGGCGTGGCCAAGCGCATCGGCAACGTCTTCGGCCAGTCTCAGGACAACTTCGTCCATATGCCGATCGGGACGTTTTTCAAGATTTACGGTTCGCGGCGCTGGCTCAGCTACAACATGCAGGCCATCGACCAGGAGCACCTGGAGCAGGCGATGGAGGAGGTGAAGGTGCTGATGCGCGCGCACCGGCACCTGCCGCCCAAGCAGGGCGATAATTTCATGATCCTGACCTCGGAATCGATCATGCGGCTGTGGGACACCATCACGCAGGCGATCGCGGCGACGGCGATGGCGGTGGTGAGTGTGTTCATGGTGGTGGGCGGAGTGGTGATCATGAACATCATGCTGGCCGTAGTGACGGAACGGACGCACGAGATCGGCATCCGCAAGTCGCTGGGGGCGCGCAAGGTGGACATTCTGCGACAGTTCCTGGTGGAGTCGGCGGTGCTGTCGGGGAGCGGCGGCCTGATCGGCGTTGTGATCGCCTGGGCCATCGCCATCCTGGTCAGAAACGCCACGCCGATGCCGATGGAGCTTCCACGCACGGCCATTTTCATCGGCGTGGGGCTATCGGCGGCGGTCGGGTTGTTTTTTGGCATCTACCCGGCGCAGAAGGCCGCCAAGCTCGATCCGATCGAAGCCTTGCGGGCGGAGAAGTAACCGATGAGCAGGCGAAAACGCGAACTGGCGCTGCTGGGCGCCGGCATCCAACTGGCCTGGGACGCCGTGCGCGGCCACAAGATGCGCTCGTTCCTGACCGTGCTGGGAGTGATCATCGGCACGGGCACGATCATCGGCGTGGGCTCGATCCTGACCGGCTTCGACTCCGCCGTCACGGGCGTGATCTCGAGCTTCGGCACCGACTCGATCATCGTCACGCGCTTCCCGGCGGGCGTCCACATCGGACCGCGCGACCCCGAAATGGACAAGCGTAAATATCTGACCATCGAGGACGCGCGTGCCATTGAGGAGCGCTGCCCCTCGGTCAAAGGCGTCGGACCTTATCTGTACCCTTCGGGGCAGTGGGATTTCATCCACCGCGTGCACTACAAAGGCAACGACGTCTACGAGCCGCAGATCGGCGGCACGGTGGCCAGCTATGTCGCCAGCGGCATGGCGGAGATGAAGTACGGCCGTTTCTTCAGCGATTTCGAGGATCAGCATCGGATGCCGGTGGTGGTGATCGGCGAGGACGTGGAGAAAAACCTGTTCGCCACGGAGGATCCGGTCGGCAAGATCATCATCGTCGACGGCCACGAGTACCAGGTATTGGGCGTGATGAAGCGCCCGGCCAACGCCTTCCCAGGGCAGCAGGACAATCGCGTGATCATCCCCTACTGGACCATGCGCAAGACCAATCCGCAGGCCAAGGAACACCTGTTGACGGTCAAGCTCATGCCGGGTGCGGACATGGCCAAGGCGATGGACGAGGTGCGGGGCGTGCTGCGCCAGCAGCGCCGGGTGAAGTATAGCGACCCGGACGACTTCGGCCTCTCCACGGCCGAGAGCCTGATCGAGAGCTTCCGTTCGGTGATGGCGGTCACGGCGCTGGTGATGGTGGTGCTGAGTTCGGTGGGGCTGCTGGTGGGTGGCATCGGCGTGATGAACATCATGCTGGTATCGGTAACCGAGCGGACGCGCGAAATCGGCATCCGCAAGGCCGTGGGAGCGCGGCGGCTGGATATCGTCATCCAGTTCCTGACCGAGGCGGTGGTGCTCACTTTTACCGGTGGGTTGCTGGGTATGCTGTTGGGCTGGATGATTTCGGTCGCCGCCCGGCTGGCGTTCCCGACCCTGCCGACGTCTGTCCCGATGTGGGCGGCGCTGTTGGGAATTGGCGTCTCGGTCGGGGTGGGGGTCTTCTTCGGACTATGGCCGGCGACGAAGGCGGCGCGGCTGGACCCGGTCGAGGCCTTGCGTTACGAATAATAGGATCTGATAGTGTAGTTCCATGCGGCGATTGCTGGTGCTGGTCTTGGCCTGTGCATGCGCGCTGTGCGCCCAGGCGCAAACCCCGAAAAAGCGGAAGGGCAGGCAGCCGATCGAGAAGACCGTCGCAGCTCCGTACTGGTTCCGCTACCCGCAATTCACCAAGGCGGAGATGCGGCTGGTGGCGAACTGGTTCCAGGATGCGCTGGAACAGGGCCGGCACCTCGCGGTGGCCGTGCCGTCGGCAATCATGAGCCAGGTCCATCGCGGGGCCACGCTCACCGCCAGCGCCATGAACAGCCTGGCGCCGCCGCCGCAGGAGTTGCTGGCCAAGCTGCCGCCGATGCCGGAGGGCTACCAGCGGATGGTGGCCGGCACGGTGCTGCTGATCGTCAAGACGGACGAACAACTGGTCGTCGACACGCTCCCGTTCGTGGCGCGGTAGCTGGTTTTCCCATCACAACCGATACGAGGAGCAGCGCGGCTGCGAGGAACGGGCTGATGCGCGGCAGGCCGGGGACGCGGAGCCTGGCGGCCGGCTGATAAAGTCCCCGCTACAATCGAACTCATGAGCGCGCGTCGCAGGGTGGTGGTGAAAACCACCGGGGTGCGCCACCAGACCGGGTTCCGCCGTATCCTCCAGGGGATTCGATGAGGGAAGGCGCATTCGAAATCGGACCGTCGCTCGAAAGCGATCTCGCGGCGGCGCCGGATCGCCCGGCGGTTTTCCTGGTGTGGCCGAAGGCGAGTGCGGGCGCGTCCCGGCCGTACCTGTCGAGAACAGGATTTCTACGGCGGCGCTTGAAGCGATTGCTGGGCGAGGAGGGCGCGGCCCCGCGGCGGCTGAACCTGCGCGGCATCGCGGGGCGGGTGGAATACCGCCTGACGGCTTCGAAACTTGAGACCGGCCTGCTGTTCTATGAGATGGCGCGGCGGTACTTCCCCGACGAGTACGAGCGCATCGTCCGTCTGCGCCCGGCGCCTTTCGTGAAGGTGCTGCTGGCGAACGAATTCCCCCGCACCACCGTGACCAACCGGCTGAGCGGAGCGCGGGCGTGCCAATACGGTCCTTTCCGAACGCGGGCCGCGGCCGAGCGCTTCGAGCAGGAGGTGCTCGACTTGTTCCAAATCCGGCGTTGCCAGGAGGATCTGTCGCCATCGCCAGACCATCCCGGGTGCATCTACGGCGAGATGATGCGCTGCCTGAGACCATGCCAGGAAGTGGTCGGACGCGAGGAGTACGGCAGCGAGGTGAAGCGGCTGATGGAGTTCCTCACGACCGGCGGTGAGTCGCAATTGCATTCCATCGCGGCGGCACGCGAACGCTGCAGCGAAGAGATGCAGTTTGAGGAGGCGCGGCGGCAGCACGAGCGCTACCAGAAGGTGGAACAGGTGCTGAAGCTGCGCGACGAACTGGCGGCGGAGCTGGAACATCTGTGCGGCGTGGCGGTGCTGCCGTCGGTGGACGCGGGCACGGTGGCGCTGCGGTTTCTCACCGCCGGGGTATGGTTGCCGGAAGCGCCGTTTCGCGTCGCCGCCGGCAGCGAGATGATCCCCATGGACCGGCGGCTGCGGGAGATCGTCCAGGCCCTGCCGGCGGCGCGCGTGACGCTGCGGGAGCGGCAGGAGCACCTGGCCCTGCTGGCGCGCTGGTATTACTCCTCGTGGCGCGACGGGGAATGGATTGGGTTCCCAAATTTCGGCGAAATCCCGTACCGGCGCGTGGTGCGCGCGATCAGCGCGGTCGCTTCGGGGGAACAGGCGATGCTGTTCTAACGCGCGACGCTGTGGGTGCGCCCGGCCCCGGCCAGGCTCACTGCGGCCACGGCTCCGGCGCTGCCTGGGTACGCGGTGTGATAGATTGCAAGCCGCGGAATCAACACCGATTCATTGGAGGTAAGTATGAGCAATAGCACCGGTCCCGACCGCCGTAGCTTCGTCAAGACGGCCGCCGCGGGTCTTCTGATTTTGAAGCCCGCGACGGTATTCGGCTCCCAGGCGAACTCCACCGTGGAGGTTGGTCTTATCGGCTGCGGCGGGCGCGGCAACTGGCTGGCGCCGTTCTTCCCCGAATACACCGGCGCGCGCATCGTCGCGCTGGCCGACGTCGTCCGTGAGCACCTTGACAAAACGAGCGACACGCTGAAGGTCGACGGTTCGCGAGCGTACTACGGCCCCGAGGCGTACAAAGAACTGGCGCACTCGAAGCTGGACGCCGTCGTCATCGAGACACCGCCGATGTTTCACCCGCCGCACGCCGAAGAGGCTGTCAAAGCCGGGAAGCACGTCTATTGCGCCAAGCCGATCGCTGTGGACGTGCCCGGATGCCAGAGCTTCCAGGCCAGCGGCAAGCTGGCCGCGCAGAAGAACCTGAGCTTTTGGGTCGATTTCCAGACGCGCGCCCAGGAGGTCTACCAGGAAGCGGCCAAGCGGGTGCACCAGGGTGACATCGGCAAGCCGGCGTTCGCACAGGTGCTGTACTATGCCGGGCGGCCGGTCAGCGACAGGGGCACACCGGGCATGGATCCGGGGGAGCGCCGGGTGCTGAATTTCTTCATGGACAGGGCGATCAGCGGGGACATCATTGTCGAACAGAACATCCACGTGATCGATGTCGCCAATTGGCTGCTCGACGGACATCCGCTAAAGGCGACCGGCACCGGCGGGCGCACGGATTGGAGCGGCACGCCCTACGACACGGGCGACGCGTATGACCACTTCCAGGTGACGTACTGGTACGGCAATGACGTGGTAGCCGACTTCAGCTCGAACCAGTTGACAAACAGCTTTTCCGACCTGTGCGTGCGGGTCTTCGGCATCAAGGGCTGCGCCGACACGCACTACGGCGGGCTGGTCCGCATCACCGGCGACAACAAATGGCTGGGTGCGGAGAAGGACGACACGTTCAAGCAAGGCTGCGTCAACAACATCAAGGCGTTCATCGCCAGCATCCGCGACGGCAAGCCGATCAACAACGCGGATCAGTCGGTGGACAGCAATCTGACCGCGATTCTGGGCCGCATGGCGGCCTATCAGCAACGCGTCATCACCTGGGACGAGATGATGAAATCGAAGGAGCGCCTCCACGCCGATCTGAAACTGAAGTGGTAGCGCCCGGGAGACGATGGCGGAAAACATGGTCCAATTGGGCCTCGGCCTGATCAGCATCGGCCGGACATGGGGCGCCAGACCCGTGCCGGTGCCGGGGGAAGCCGAGGCCCGCGCTTTTCTGGAAGCCGCGTACGGACTGAGGCTCAGGCTGTTCGATACGGCGCCGTCCTACGGCGACAGCGAGGTGAAGCTGGGCCGCTTCCTGAAAAGCCTGAGTCGCGAGGAGCGGGGGCGGGTAAGCATCGCCACGAAGTTTGGCGAGCATTGGAATTTCGAGACCGGCGAGCCGTTCGTAGACCATTCCTACGACGCACTGTGCCGCAGCCTGGACCGCAGCCTGGAGCGGCTGGGAACAATCGACCTGCTGCAACTGCACCGCACCACGCCGGCAGTGCTCGGCGCCGCCGATCTCCAGAAAGCCTGGGAGTACGCCCGGCTCGCCGGCGTCGGGAAGATCGGCGTGAGCGCCAGCGACCCGGCTTCGGCTGTGGCGGCGCTCGCACTCGGTTACACGGTGCTGCAGATGCCGTACAACGTCTCGCGCGAAGACATGGGGCCGGCGGTGCGCGAGGCGGCATCGAAAGGCGTGGAGCTGCTGATCAACCGCCCCTACCAGGCGGGCGCGAAGTTGTACGACATGGAACAGCCCGACAAGCGGGCGCTGTTCGCGCATGTGCTGAAAGTGACGCTCCGCGGCTGGGTGCTCACGGGAACGAGGTCCGCGGATCATCTGAAGGAGAATATCGACGCTTTCCGCGCGGCGCAGGAATTGAGCGAGGCAGCATGAGTACAAGAAAAATCGCGAGGATCGAGACGGCCTGCGTGGCGCCGCGCTGGGGCCTGCTGCGGATGCTAACGTCGGATGGGATCGAGGGCTTCGGCGAGTTCACCCTGGAGGGTCATCTCGAGAGCACGCGGGCCGGCGTGCACGCCATGGCGGAGTGGTTCACGCTCCAGCCGGCGGACGATTTCAAGGGCCTGGTGCGCGGATTCTACGACCGCAGCTTCTATCACGGGGGCGGCATCTACATGAGCGCGCTGGCCGGGATCGAGATGGCGCTGTGGGACATCGCGGGCAAGGCCGCGAACCTGCCGGTGTACCGCCTGCTGGGCGGGCGCGTGCGCGACCGCGTGAAGGTCTACCGCTTGGCCGGCGGGAATAACAACGCACCCCAGGCGGCGGCGGAGGAAGCTGCGCGCGTGGTCGCCGAGGGCGCGCGGGCGATCAAGATGAACGCCTGCCCGCCGCTCGCCAGCATCGACACGTATGGCGGCATCCAGGCCGCCGTGGCGCGGGCCCGCGCGGTGCGCGAGGCGGTCGGCCCGGACGTTGACATTGCCTTCGATTTCCATGGCCGCGCGAATGTGCCCATGGCGCGGCGGCTGGCCAAGGAACTGGAATTCGCCAATCCGCTGTTCTACGAAGAGCCCGTGCGGCCGGAGTACAACCGCTGGCTGGGTGAGATCGCCGGCAGCACCCATATCCCCATCGCTACCGGAGAGCGGATGACCACCGTGGCCGAGTTCAGCGACGTTATCGCGGCGCGGGCGGCACACATCCTGCAACCGGACGTGGCGCACATCGGCGGCATCGCGAATACGGCCGAAGTGGCCGCGCTGTGCGAGGCCAACGGCGTGGCCGTGGCGCCGCACTGCCCGCTATCGCCGGTGGCGTTCATGGCCTGTCTGCAGGTGGTCGTGCAGTCGCGGGCCGGCTGGATCCTGGAGTGGTCCAAGGGCATCCACTACAATGCCCACGGCGCCACGGGCGAAATCGATCCGTGGCTGCGCTACGTGGACCGGCGCGACTGGCCGCAGTTCGAACTCGACGCGGAAGGCCACATGGCCGTGCCCGAATCGCCGGGGTTGGGCGTGGCCATCGATTGGGCGGAGGTGGTAAAGGCCGACGGCACGGGCCAGAGCTGGAAGGACGAGGAGATGCGCCTGCCCGACGGCACGCGGGCGAACTGGTGACGCGGCGCGCGGCTATTCCGGATTCAACGCCGGCAAGAAAACATCCAGGGTGAAAGGCGGCCGGCTGGGTAAGCCCAAACGCGCATGAACGCCGGCGATGGCCGGCAGCCAGTCCGCGCGGGACGTCGTCCCGATCGGGTCGTTCAGGAAGTAGACCTGGACCAGCCAGGCGGAAAAGCCGAGGCGGTTCCGTAGGAAGTGCAGATGGGCGAGCCGGTTGGCCGCCTGATAGAGCGGCCCCAGCCAGGCCGGCGTCTCCTGCGCCCCCAGCCATTCCCGGGTTTCGCGAAAAGCCTCGAGAATCAAAGGCATCGAGGCCTCCGAAGCGCGGCAGCCCAGGCCTTCCACCTCGTCCACATGACTCTTGGCTTCCACCAGCAAAATCTCCCGTCGGCAGTGCTTCAGTCCATGCAGCAGCCCCAATCCGTTCCAACACGGGCCGAGGCGCGGCCAATAGGCGGCCAGCCGGTCCGCCGATTCGGCCAATCCCAGATGTTCCAGGAACGGGCGGTTGCGATACTCCCGGTAGTTGTCGCTCTCCAGCGGGGAAAGCCACTCAATACGCGTCTCGTCCTGGCAAAATGCGGTGGGGTGGGCGCGCTGAATCGCTTCGTTCAGGCAGCGCGGAAATCGATTGACGTAATCCTGCAACTGGCGCCGGCTGCCGCATTCCGCGCGGCCATGAACTGCAGGACGGACACAGGATGGAGGGTCCATCGAGGACAGCATCGTAGTCCCTTCATTCGATTAGTGCCTCTATCCTAGAAACTTCTCTGTAACCAGGATGTATTGCACCGCTAATCCCTGAAGGCGCCGATCGCCTCACCCAAGTGCCGCAGTTCCTCGGGTGTCGAATCGTTCGGTACGGAGCAGCCCGGCGTCACGATCAGGCGGCGCCAGGCATCGAGAACGGCCAGACGGATATCCTCGCGCAACTCCTCGGCCGTGCGGGTGCGGTAGTTGCGGAAGTCGATGCCGCCCACCAGCGCGCCGTGGATGACGTGCCAGTTGTGCTGCGCCAGGCGCAGCGAATAGCCGGTCTCGTGCATGGAGTAGTTGAGGCCCGAGATCTTCCAGCCGGTCGCTTTGGCGAAGTAATCGACATACACCTTGGGGCCATGCAGATGCAGGATGTTGACCGGCGCCTCCTCGACGGCATGCAAGATCAGCTTGTCGAACGGCTCGCTGAATCTGGCGTATTCCTCGCGCGTCAGGATGCCCTCCTGGGCGTTGGCAACGGCCAGGAAAATGCCGGCCGCGCCGCGCCTCATGGCGGCCCGGGCGTGGTTGATCTCCGATTTGGAGATGACTTGCAGGGCGTCCAGCAGTTTCTGTGGCTGCTCCTGGCGCAGGCGTTGCACCTCGGCAGGAGAGCTCAGCTTCTCGGCGACGTTCCAGGGATTGAAGAGGGTCTCGACAAAATAGGCCCCGTTTTTCCCATCCTGCTTGAGCCCTTCGCGAATCAGATCCAAGGCCTTCAACTGCTCGGGAAATGGGATTTCGACCGGCTTCAGCTCGTACCATGCGCCGGCCGGCTTGGGATAGGGAAAGTCGCTCATCACCTTGACCAGGTCGGTACGGTAGTCGCGGTGGAACTGGAGGGTCGCCTTGGCATGTGCCGCCCCGCCCTGCTTTTCCAGGCCGAAATGGTGCCATAGCGAGAACGGCGGGCGATCGGCATGCTGGTCATTCAGCGCGGCGTCGATACGCTGCTTCGGCGTCATGGCGGCGCCGCGCAGCACGGCGGGCGCGGCCGAAGCGAGAATCAACGAGCGGCGTGTCTGGGCGGACATGATCTCGAACTCCTGCTGGGAGAGCAGTCTTCTGCAGCCAGTTTACCCGCTCGCGCCCGCTCAGGCGGAACGGCGCTTGATGGGAATGTCCAGCCGTTTGATCTTCTGGTTCAGCGTGGAAAGCGGGATGCGCAACTGGGTGGCGGCCTCGGTCTGCGAATAGCCGCATTGCTCCAGCGCGTCAATGATGATCCGGCGCTCGAAATCGGCCACCACTTCGAACAGCGAGGCGCCGGCCGGCAGCTTGCCGTCCGGGCCGGGCGCGGTCCGGACACCGGTCGAATGCAACACCTGCTCCGGCAGAACGCTGGCCTGGACCTCTTCGCTGGTGGCCAGGACCACGGCGCGCTCGATGGCATTTTCCAGCTCGCGGACGTTGCCCGGCCAGTTGTAGTCCATCAGAATGTGCACCGCCTCGGGTTCGAAGTGCAGGCTGGAGGCGCCCGCCGGGCTCAGGTACTTTTCGTTCTCGCGGCAGTAAACGTCGAAGAAGTGCTCCACCAGCAGCGGAATGTCTTCCTTCCGTTCGCGCAGCGGAGGCAGGGGGATGTTGATGACGTTCAGCCGCCAATAGAGATCCTGGCGGAAGCGGCCCTCCTCCACCAGGCGGGTCAGATCCGCGTTCGTCGCGGCGATGACGCGGACGTCCACCTTCATCACCTCGGCCGAACCGACCGGCATGAACTCGCGCTCCTGCAGCACCCGCAGCAGTTTGGCCTGCATGTCCGCCGAGAGCGTGCCGATCTCGTCAAAAAAGATCGTGCCGTGATTGGCCGTTTCGAAGTAGCCCTTGCGGTTCGCCACCGCGCCCGTGAAGGATCCCTTCACGTGGCCGAACAGCGTGCTCTCGAGCAGATCCGGCGGCAGCGAGCCTGAGTTCACGCCCACGAAGGGGCGGTCGGCGCGCGGTGAGTTGGCGTGGATCGCCTTGGCGATCAGCTCCTTTCCAGTGCCGGTCTCGCCGGTGATCAGGATGTTGGACTTGGACGGCGCGACCTGCGAAACCAGGTCCAGCACGCGCTGCATCCGCTCCGACTTGCCGACGATATTCGGGAAGGCATAGCGCTGTTTCAGCGCGCGGCGCAACTCGCGGTTTTCCCTCTCCAGCCGCGCGCCGGCGATCTGGCGGTCGATCTCGAGCACCAGTTTCTCGTTGTCCCAGGGCTTCGAAAAGTAATCGTTGGCCCCGGATTTGAGGGCCTGCACCGCTACCTCGACCGAGCCGTACGCCGTGATGAGAAACACCGGCGTCTCGATGTCCCGCGCGCGAATGTCGCCGAGCAGGTCGAGCCCCGAGCGGTCGGGCATCATCAGGTCCAGCAGAATCAGGTCGTAGATGCCGGCCTCGATCTTGCGCAGCCCCTCCGTCGCGCAATCGGCGAGGTGCACGGTGTAGCCCTCAATGTCGAGCAGCGTCTGCAGGCTTTCCCGGATATCGGCTTCGTCGTCGATGACCAGAATTCTGCCGCGAGTGAGCGGCCCGGGCGCCGCCTCTACCACGGGCACAGCGGGTTGATCAGACATTCACAGCTTTCCTGACGGCGGGAAACTCGAGCCGGAAGACCGTCCCTTCGCCCGGTTCGGATTCCACTTCGATCCCTCCGCCGTGTTCTTCCACGATGCCATAACTCACCGACAGCCCGAGGCCAGTCCCCTTCCGGCTGGCCTTGGTCGTGAAGAAGGGATCGAAGACTCGCGCCAGGTTCTCGCGCGCAATACCGGCTCCGCTGTCGCGCACTTCCACGCACACGGCCTGGTCGTCGGGGCGCGTCGCGATCTTCAGCTTCCCGCCCGACTCCATCGCGTCGCGGGCGTTGATGAACAGATTCAGAAACACTTGCTGGAGCTTGCCCTGGTTGCCGCGGATCGGCGGGATGGCATCGCTCATATCCGTCTGCACGACGATGCCCGCCTTCTGGAACTGGTGCTCCAGCAGCGTCAGCGTCTCGCGGATCAGGCGGTTCAGATCCAGCTCCTCGAACGCGGTGGACGACGTTCGCGAGAAGTTCAGCAGGGAATTGACGATCTCGCTGGCGCGGAAAGTCTGGCGCGCGATCTTGTCCAGCAGCTTGGATTTCTGGTCGTCGCCCGCCACCTGTTTGGCCAGCATCTGCGCATACGTGGAGATCACGGCCAGCGGCGTGTTGACCTCGTGGGCCACGCCGGCTGCGAGCAGGCCGATGGAAGAGAGCTTGTCCGCCTGGACCAGCTTGCGCTCCAGCTCTTCCCGCTCCGTGATGTCGTCCAGGATCACCAGTCGCCCGATGCGCGACCCCTCCCGGCTCACCAGGGGCGCAATGGCCACATTCACCGTCACCTCCCGGCGGGCGTCGTTGGCGGACGCGAGCGCGGCCTCGGCGCGAGCCTGATCCACCGCGCCGTGTGTTCCGTTTTCTCCATCCTGGTTCGGTGCCGCCGCATCCAGCCCGGCAATCCACGCCGCGCCCGCCGGCCGCAACGGCATCTTGTACAACTGGTGCACATCGTGGCTGCCCTGCAGGGCTTCGAAGTGACTGGCCAGTTCCGGCGGGAACAACTCGCACAGCGCGCGTCCCAGTGCTTCGCCGCGCAGTATGCCGGTCAGCCGTTCCATCTGTGAATTCCAGCTCTCGACGCGGTCGTCCAGGCCCGCCGCCAGCACGCCCACGTTGATCGACTCGACGATGTTCTCGCTGAACTCCTTCAACCGCTCGTACTGCAGCGCCTTGTCGGCCAGCGACCGGTACAGGCGCGCGTTCTCCACGGCCATGCCGACGTAGCCCGAGAGCGTCGAAAGCAGGTCGATGTCGTCGCTCGAAAGAAAATCGCCCTCCTCGGTGCGGCTCAGACCGAGCCACGCCAACGTGCGGCCGCGGTAGGCGCACGGAACGTAGTAGGTGAGATCGAGACGCGCGATCGTGGCCCGGACGCTGGCTGGCATTTCGCTCGTGACGACATCGAAGGCGTGCCGGGTGCGTTCAAAGAACAGATACGGCCGGGACGGCTCGGCTTCCAGGAAGCTCAGGTCGAGTTCCCCCTCGCTCAGCGCGCGCCGGCCGTCGCGCGTGTACAGGCTGTGCGGTTGAAACCGGCCCGGCTGCGTCTCGTTATCCAGGAAAAAGGCCACCTGCCGCACCGACAGAGTCTCGATCAGCCGCACCCCCACGCTGGCCAGCATGCGGTCCAGATCCATTTCGGCGCTCAGCTCCCGCGCGAATCCGATCAGCGTCCGGCGGTAGTCCCAGCGATCCTTGTAAAACACATAGCGGTCGAAATTCTGCTGGATCCAGCCGCGCAGCGGCTCGAACACAAAAGCCGCCAGAACCACCAGCAGGATCACCGCCGTCGGGCTCAGCCCTTCGCGCTGCGCCAGCGCGAAAACCAGGATGCTGACCACGCCCAGCACGGCAATCGTCGCCAGCAGGTAGACGTAGCCCTGCTGGAAAATGATGTCCACGTCCATCAGCCGGTAGCGCAGAATGGCGTACGCCCAGGTCAGCGGGATCAACACCAGGAACAGCACCGCCAGGTTCATCTCGGGCGTCGGGATGATCCCTGCCACATAGGGCACAGCGTAGACGGCGATGAATGGCACCATCCCGGCCAGCGTGCCGTTGCGCAGCCACTTGAGCTGCTGGCGGACGATCGGATCGTCGGTCCGGCGCCGATAGCTGAGATGCAGCAGCACCGCTCCGGCCAGGTAGGACGCGCAATATACCAGCAGCCACACCCGGTTGAGCAGCCAGTTCAGCTCGATGCCCGACAGTGCCGTGCGCACCAGGCCAGAGGTGATGCCCAGTTGCAGCGCAATCAGCGAAAGGGCCGGCAGGTAAATGGAAAACGCCTTCCATGGCGTCCACTTTGGGCGCGGGTCGGGGAAGGTGAGGCAGAAATGCAGGAACAAGGCCGCCGCCATCAGACCAGCCACGAAGTTGCCTACGTAAATCGCCTTGTCGAAGTCGTTCAACTCGCCGGTGTAGTGGAAGGTGTGGAAAACGAAGCTCGCCAGGCACAGCAGGTAAAAGTGCAGCGCGTGCGCCGCGCGGTTGCGCCTGAAGAACAGAAACAGCCCGATCAGCAGGTAGGCCGCTCCCACGACGTACTGATACAGCAGCGCCTGATCCTGGCTGGAGTCCGAGATGATCACCTCGGCGGTAATCTCGACGCCATTGCGGACCAGCACGTACTCGGCCTTGCCCCAGGCGCCATAGCGCTGCAGCATCTGGGCCACGTCCGTGGCTTGCCGGATGGGGATGCCCGGCCGGTTCAGGAGCCCGCCGATGCGGATCAGTTCATCGCCCAGGCGAATCCCCGCCTTTTCGCCCGGTCCGCCCGGCTGAACCTGCATGGCGATAACGCTGATCGACTTATCCGGCGCGGCGGGGTCCAGGTGGTCCATCCACGTAACCCCGTCCTCGGGCAGGCGGAACAGCTCATGCTGTTGGAAATTCAGAACGGCGCAAACGACCAGCGTGCCGGTCAGGATGACCAGCAGCGCTCCCCCTACTTGGGATTTCAGGTCGTTCATCCGGGTCTGGTGCGTCCCTCCAATGGGCGCACACTTCTCCTTGCTCTCAGACTAGCAACTTGGATGCCATTCCGAACTTGTGACGACAAGGGCCTGAAACATGGGCGTTCCTCCACGCCGCCTGGTAACACTCGCGCCTGAATGCAGTATCTGGTAGTAGGTGGCTACAGGTTTTGGGAATTCTCGGAACGGTTCTGTGACGTGGCCGGTCTCCGCACGCCGCGCCTTAGCACTCTACGGCCGCTCCGCCACGCGCCCTGGCGCCGGCGTATCCATCCGACCCGCATGGGTGGCAATTCAGGCCGCCGCGCGCCCGTGCGCCCGGTTTCAGGAATCCCGCAATCGTTTCAGCATTTCAACGGCGGTTCGCAGCGTCACATGGTGCGGTTCGTCACCGTGGACGCCCGATTCGACGTTGATCGTGCCCCTGTATCCGCAATCGCGAACGGTCCGCACGAACTTCGGAATATCCACCGCGCCGCTGCCCAGCGGCCGCTCGGTCCCCAGCGCGCCGGGCGTGGCGGGATCGGGCCACTCGCCATCCTTGCCGTGGATGGAAACCACGTAGGGGGCGAGCAGCCGGAAGGCCTCGATCGGCTCCCCGCTGCCGTACAGCACCATGTTCGCCGGGTCGAAGTTGATCTTTATATTCGGCCGCCCCACATCCTCGAGGAACTCGAGCAGCAGCGGCGCCGGCTCCTGCCCGGTCTCCAGGCAGAACGTCATCCCGTAGCTCGCCGCATAGTCCGCGATTCGCCGCACCGCCTCGCGCACATCCACGTAGTCGGCGTTGTGCTCCTCCGGTACGAACCCGATGTGGCAGCCAAAACTGGGGACGCCGGCCGAGGCGCCGAAATCGATCACTTCCCGCGTCCGCGCCTCGCGCGCGGCGCGAGTGGAGCGCGGCATGAATCCGACGGTCCGCATTACCGTGGGAATGTCGGCATAGCTTTCGCCCTCGTAGGCGGCGAAGATCGTGACCGCCTCGAGACCCGTAGAGGCCAGAGCCTGGCGATACGCCACGGCGAGTTCCGGGGAAAGCTTCCGCTCGCCGACGACGGCCAACTGGCACACCTCGACGCCCAGCGCCGTGATTTCGCGAACCGTCGCCGCGGCGTCTTCCCCGATCCAGTAAAATACGCCCACCCGGAGGTCTCTCAAAACTGACATGCCACCGGTTCTCCTTTCCGGGCCCGCGCCTGCTCGGCCAGCCGGGCCACCCGCACGGCCTGTGCCGAGGATTCGGGTGTGCAGCGCTCGGGCTGCCGGTTGGCCCGGCAGCACGAAGCGAAGTATTCGATTTCGGCCTGATACCCATCGAGCTCAAGTAGTGGCTCGGCGTGCTCCGTGCCGTCCACTCCATAGAAGGCCGGCTGCCGCCCGGCGGAGCTGTATTCCAGCGTGCCATTGTCGCCCGAGACGGTGTATTCCATGGAGAACGGATAGGACTTGGGATGATGCCAGCCTCCGGTCACCGTCACACTGGCTATGTCCGGATAGTGCAACTGTGCCGTCAGCACATCCAGGCCTCGGCTCAACTCCTCCACGCCCCACGCCGAAACCGCCTCGGGCCGCCCGAAGCACGCCAGCGCGATGTCGAAATCATGGATCAACAGGTCGAAGACGCCCCCGCCGCTCTGCGCGCGGTCGCCCATCCACACGGACCACGCCGGCGCGGCGCAGCGCCGCCGGAAAATGGCCTGGTGGAACGGCCCGAAGCGTCCCGTGGCAACGCCTTCCAGCAGCGGCCGATACGCCGGCGCGAATCGCAGCACCTGCGCTGTCATCAGAATCCGGCCGGCCGTTGCCGAGGCGGCGATCATCCGGTCGCACTCGTTGCCATTCAGGCCCATCGGTTTCTCGACCAGTACGTGTTTGCCCGCCGCCAGCGCCGCCAGCGCGACGGGCGCGTGCAAACGCGTCGGCAGGCACAGATCCACGGCGTCGATCCCCGCGTCGCGGACACACTCGAACGCATCCGCGTACTTCCGCGCCGCCGAGAAGTCGAACCTCTCCCCGCTCACCCCCAGGTTGCCCTGGATGCCGGAAAGATCCCCGGCCAGCGTCTTCGGATCGTCCGAAGAAACGGCGGCGATCTCGATCTCCGGCACGTTGCGCCAGCCCTTCAAATGGGTCAGACCCATGAAACCCAGACCCACCACAGCGACTCTCATGACAGACGCTATCCTAGCAGTCTGGCTTGCACTGCGACCACGCTTCCAGTCGTCGTGCACATGTGCGGCCGGCGCTTCAGCCAAGTGCCAATGCCTCCACGCCACCAACCGTGCGCTTGTGAACCGTCAAAATAGGAGGGGATGGACCACAACAGCACGCCGCCGCCCGCCATGGACCCGGCGGCGCCGCCCATGGCGCCACGCCGTGCGAACACGATTGTCCAACATGGCGAAACGCGTGTGGACGACTACTTCTGGCTGCGCGAAAAAGACAACCCCGAGGTTCGCGCCTACCTCGAGGCCGAGAATGCCTGGACCAAGGCCCAAATGCGCGACGCGGCGCAGCTCGAACAACGTCTGTACCGCGAAATCGTCGGCCGGATTCAGGAAACCGATTCCTCGGCGCCGCTGCGCAGCGGGCCCTGGCTGTATTACTCGCGCACTCTGGCCGGCAAGCAGTACAAGCTGTACTGCCGCAAGCTGGCCTCTGGCGGAGCAGAAGAGCTGCTGCTCGATGCCAATGCCCTGGCCGGGGACCACGCCTATTTCCAGCTCGGCGTCTTCGAGCCGAGCCCCGATCACACGCTGCTGGCCTGGTCGGTCGACACCGTCGGCGACGAGGATTTCACGACCCTCGTCAAGGACCTGCGGACCGGCGTCGTGCTGCTCGACCGCATCTCGAACACCTATTACTCGCTCGAATGGGCGGCCGACAACCGAACGTTTTTCTACAACATCCTGGACGCCGCGCGCCGGCCTTTCAAGGTCTTCCGTCACACTTTGGGCGACGACCCGACCGGCGACGTGGAATTGCACCACGAGACCGACGAGCGGTTTGAAGTCGACATCAGCCGCACCCGCGACCGCGCCTTCCTGCTGCTGGAAATCCATAGCCATAGGACTTCCGAGGTCCGCGCACTGCGCTCGGACCAGCCCGGAGGCGCCTTCCAACCGATCGTCCCCCGCGTTCAGGGCGTCGAGATGGACGCCTCACACCACGCCGGCCGCTGGTACATCCGCTCGAGCGACGGCGCGCCCAACTTCCGCCTTGTTTCGGCCCCGGTGGAGAATCCCGCCCGCGAAAACTGGCGCGAGGAGATTCCGGCGCGCGACGGCGTGACCATCGAAGCCGTGGATGCCGTGGCCGGCTTCCTCATCGTCACCGAGCGCTTCGACGCCCTGCCGCACATTCGTATCCGCGAGTTCGCGAGCGGCCTGGAACACTTGGTCGCGCTGCCTGAATCCGTCTACTCGGTCAGCGTGGAGCAGCGCGGCGATTTCGACACGTCGCTGCTGCGCCTGAACTATTCCTCCCTCACCACGCCCGAGACCGCGTTCGACTACGATCTGCACGCCCGCACGCTCACCCTGGTGAAACGCGAGCCGGTCCTGGGCGCCTTCGACCCAGCGAACTACATCACCGGGCGGATCCACGCCAGCGCGCCCGACGGCACCGAAGTGCCGATCTCCCTGGTTTATCGCAAGGGCCTGCGCCAGGACGGTTCGAACCCCGCTCTGCTCTATGGCTACGGCGCCTACGGCCACAGCATCGAGCCCGCCTTCTCCCCCGCGCGGCTCTCGCTCCTCGACCGCGGCTTCGTCTATGCCATCGCCCACATTCGCGGCGGCGGCGACCTGGGCAAGCACTGGCATGAGGCCGGACGGATGGCCAACAAGATGAACTCCTTCACGGACTTCATCGCCGCCGCCGAGGCACTCATCGCCGCCGGCTACACCAGCCCCCGTTCTCTCGCCATCCTGGGCGGCAGCGCCGGCGGGCTGCTGATCGGCGCTGTGCTCAACCTGCGGCCGGAACTCTTCGCCGCGGCCATCGCCAAGGTCCCCTTCGTCGACGTACTGAATACGATGTCCGACCCGACCCTGCCGCTGACCGTCGGCGAATACGAGGAATGGGGCAACCCTGGGGAGCTGGACAATTATCGGTCCATCCGCGCCTGGTCGCCCTATGACAACCTGCCCGCCGCCGCCTATCCACACCTGCTCGTGACCGCCGGCCTAAATGATCCGCGGGTCAGCTATTGGGAGCCGGCTAAGTGGGTGGCCCGTCTGCGCGCGCTGCACCGCGGCCCCAATCAACTCCTGCTCAAGACCACCATGGGCGCGGGCCATTTCGGCGCCTCGGGCCGTTATGAGAAGTACCGCGAGACCGCCTTCGAATACGCCTTCCTATTGAAGGTGCTTGGCGTGTCCGGCGACGCGTCTTCTTCACGCTGAAGCCCCGCGCCGGCACAGCCCCGGCCACGTGGTTTGATATCATTCGGCTTCGTGGCGCAAGCGATGCAATACTCCATCGGCGTTGATCTCGGCGGCACCAATCTCCGCGCCGCCGCCGTCGGCAGAGACGGCAAAATCCTGGGCAAACACTCGGGCTCGACCAACCTCAAGGAGGGCCGCGACGCGGTGATCGACGACATCGTCGCCTCCATCCGCGTGCTGCAGGAACAGTTCGGCCAGGACGAGCTGGCCGGAGTCGGCGTCGCCGTGGCCGGTTTCATCCGCATGAAGGAAGGCATCATCGCCAACTCCAACAACCTGCCCTCCTTGGAAGGCGTCGCGTTGCGGGATGAGATCGGCCGGCGGCTTGGCAAGCCCGTGATCCTCGAAAACGACGCCAACGCCGCCGCGCTCGGCGAGAAGTGGCTCGGCGCGGGCCAAGACGTCGACGACCTGGTGCTGCTGACGCTCGGCACCGGCATCGGCGGCGGCGTGATCGTCAACGGCCACGTCATGCGCGGCTTCCTCGGCATGGCCGGCGAGCTCGGCCACATGACCATCATCCCCGGCGGCAACCCGTGCGGCTGCGGCAACAATGGCTGCCTCGAGAAGCATGCCTCGGCAACGGCCATCAGCGCCATGGCGCGCCTGCTGCAGCTCGGCGAAAACCTCAGCTCCAAGCAGGTCTTCGAGATTGCCACCCAGGGCAGCGGCGAGGATGCGGTGAAGGCGAAGCGCGTCTTCGAGGCCATGGGCACCGCGCTCGGCATCGCTATCGGCAACCTGGTCAACATTTTCAATGCGCCGCTCTACCTGTTGAGCGGCGGCCCGCTGCCCGCCTGGGACCTCTTCGCCCCGGCGATGTTCGCCGAGGCCCGCCGGCGCAGCTTTACCTTCCGCACCACCGACACGCACATCGAAAAGGCGCTGTTGGGCAACGAAGCGGGTTTGTACGGCGCGGCCTATCTGCCGTTCCTCGAAGCGGCGCAGCCCGTCGCGGCTAGATGACAGGCGGTCCTGGTCGACCGCGCGAAGGAGGCACTTCCATGTACTGGCTTGGCCTGGATATCGGAACCGGCGGCAGCCGCGCTCTGCTGATCGACGAGAAGGGCGCGGTCGCGGCGGGCTTCACCGCCCCGCATGACGACATGAAAATGGAGCGCCCCGGTTGGGCCGAGCAGGAGCCCCGCAACTGGTGGGATGCCGCGCAGAAGGCCATCCAGGGCGTCCTGCAGGCCGCCGGCGCCAAGGGCGAGGACGTGAAGGCCGTCGGCCTCTCCGGCCAGATGCACGGCCTCGTCCTGCTCGACGCCGCGGGTGAGGTCATCCGTCCCTCGCTGATCTGGTGCGACCAGCGTAGCCAGGCGCAGGTCGATTTCGTCAACTCCACGGTCGGCCGCGACGACGTCGTCACGCTCACCGCCAACCCCATGCTCACCGGCTTCACGCTGCCCAAGCTGCTGTGGGTCCGCGACAACGAGCCGGCCAATTTCGAGAAGGCGCGCAAGTTCCTTCTGCCCAAGGATTACGTCCGCTTCCGCCTCACCGGCGAGCACGCCACCGAGGTCTCCGACGCCTCCGGCACCGGCCTGCTCGATGTCGTGCGCCGCCGCTGGTCCAACGAAATGATCGAGCGCCTGAAGCTCGACAAATCGCTGCTTCCCAAGCTCTATGAGTCGGTCGAAGTCACCGGCAAGGTGACCAAGTCCGCCGCAAAGGCCACCGGCCTCAAGGAAGGCACGCCCGTCGTCGGCGGAGCCGGCGACCAGGCCGCCAGCGGCATCGGCAACGGCATCGTCGCGCCCGGCATCGCCTCTTGCACCATCGGCACTTCGGGCGTCGTCTTCGCCTTCCTCGACCGGCCGCAGTACGACCGCGAGGGCCGCGTCCACACCTTCTGCCACGCCGTCAAGGGCAAGTGGCACGTCATGGGCGTCACCCAGGGCGCCGGCCTCAGCCTGCAGTGGTTCCGCAACAATCTCGCCCCCGGCGCCGACTACGACGCCCTCACCGCCGAAGCCGCCACCGCCCCGCCGCTCAGCCACGGCCTCTACTGGCTGCCCTACCTGATGGGCGAGCGCACCCCGCACCTCGACCCCTACGCCCGCGGCGGCTGGATCGGCATCACCAACAAGCACACCCGCGCCGACCTCATCCGCGCCCTCATCGAGGGCGTCAGCTTCAGCCTGCGCGACTGCCTCTCCATCATTCACGAGGACATGAGCCTCGAAATCCACGCCGTGCGCCTCTCCGGCGGCGGCGCGCGCAGCCTCTTCTGGCGGCAGATGCTGGCCGATATCTTCTCCACCGGCGTTGCGACCTTGGAGAACAAGGAAGGCTCGGCCTACGGCGCGGCGCTGCTCGCGCTGGCCGGCGACGGTCCCTACAAGTCCGTCGACGAGGTCTGCGAAGCCTGCATCCACGAGGTCGACTGCCTCATCCCCTCGCCCCACGAGTCTGCCGTTTACCAGCGCGGCTACGAGGCCTACACGGTGCTCTACCCGACGCTCAAGCCGTTCTACGGCATCATCAACCAGATGCGGTGAGGGCTCCCTGCCCCTGCAAAAACGCCGCGCCGCCGCCGTGAATTCACGGCAAGACATGGCTCGGTACCCGGTAATCTCACCGTGAATCACGGTGCACCGCACGGTGAGCCACCGCCGTGACAAGCCGCACCTCAGGCGAACGCTGCATGAAGGCACAGAAATTCAGGATCGTCGTGCTCCTTCGCTGCGGCCTGTATGTTCCGCCGGCACGTCAGGTTCGAACCTTTGCACACGATGGAATCGTATTGTCTGAGGCGCCAGGCGTGCGTCTTGGGCAGCGCCGTCAGGGGGAGGGGGTTGTTGTGGGTTCGGAACAGAGTTTCGGCGTCGCGGCCTTGTCCCCTACAAAGGCGAAACCAGCGGCGTCCCATCGGAAAACGGAACACTTCCTCATCACACGGACAGGCCTGCCCCCTTCCGCGGGCTCAGTGCGCTTGACATAACGCGCTACCAGGAAGGCGGGGGCCTCCAATCCAAGCTCTGGGTACTCGAGGGTGCGATGT
>Ga0074045_10001327_pt1 | contig 23941 bp, 16 predicted proteins | sample BogForMeECP23OM2_FD_94442 | JGI IMG/M metagenome (GOLD analysis project Ga0074045, IMG submission 94442) | Bog forest soil microbial communities from Calvert Island, British Columbia, Canada - Bog Forest MetaG ECP23OM2 | ecosystem: Environmental > Terrestrial > Soil > Wetlands ... | reverse complement strand
GTGGGCATCACGGAAGTGCACGCCGGGAAGAGTCCCGAAGAAAAAGTGGCCATCGTGAAGGCAGAAACCGCCAAAGCGCGCACGCTGTTCGTGGGCGACGGCATCAACGACGCTCCGGCGCTGATGGCCGCCACGGTCGGCGTGGCGTTCGGCACTCAGAATGACATCACAACTGAAGCCGCCGACGCCGTGGTGCTGGAAACAGCACTCGGCAAAATCGATGAGCTCATGCACATCGGCCAGCGCATGCGGGGCATCGCCCTGCAAAGCGCTCTCGGTGGGATGGCGGCTAGTTTTCTCGGCATGATCGCCGCTGCCTTCGGCTTCTTGCCGCCTATCTGGGGCGCCATCGGACAGGAATTGATTGATCTACTCGCTGTGTTAAACGCCGCACGCGTCGCGCTCCCGACCGACGACCTCCAGGATTACGAAGGCGAGTAATCAGACATCAGAGGTTAGAGGTTAGATACTCGACTTCCCACTTTTGCATTCAAACTTCTGATTTCTGATTTCTAACTTCTGACTTCTGCTGTTACGGCTTCGTCGCCCCGCTCGAGGACGATGCCGCCGGCGCCTGCGCTGCCGGAGGCTGCGCCGACTTCAGTATCCCATTGAAATCCGGATGTCCGGCCGGAGGTTGTCCCGCCGTGCTATTGACGTTCGGATGCCCCGGCGGCAATCCGCCCGGTGGCATTTCTCCCTGCGCGGGATGCTGCATCGTGCCGCCCGCCGGTTGGCTTTTCACCACAGTCCATTCTTCGCCGCGCCTTTCGAGATTGTAGGAAAGCTTCATGCTCGGGCCATCCGGCGGACTATTCTTCAGCCGGATCTCCACTTCCGCCTGGGCCTGATTGCCGTTCACCGTGGCCTGCATGACATTGATGTCCATCGCGCTAACGTTCAACGTGTTCAGCGACCCCAGATATTTGATGATCCCCGCGCGGATCGCTTCCTTGTCGTCTACCTTGGACTTGCAGGCCCCGGTAAACAGCAGCGTTATGCCCAGCAGTCCAGCGAATAGTGCGCGCTTCATCCAATGTTCCTTTCCCGCAAGAGTGGCGCCGGCGTGGTTGCCTCGTCTTTCTATGGTAGCTAATCACCAAGCGATTGCAACGCAGCGTGCGGCCTTCATCCCTCTTCCCAGCACCGAAGGTGTAATCTTGGAAAGTACGCTAGAATAACTATCTACACTTGTCGGGGCGTAGCGCAGCCTGGTAGCGCGCCTGCCTTGGGCGCAGGAGGCCCCCGGTTCAAATCCGGGCGCCCCGACCACTCTTTGAGAGAGGTCCCTCAGTCCGTTCGGGATTTCGCCTGCGGGCTCACACGCCCGCAAAACGGCTCAAGTTCAAATCCGGGCGCCCCGACCACTAAGTCACTGAATTACTCGAGGCTCTTCCTGCGCGGCATTTCCACTACCCTCCAACTTGGGAACATTTGGGAACAACTGGGCGGTTCCAGAGATGAAGCGTGGGTCACCTTTACCCCCTGGTTTGATCGACAAGAGCGAGGCCGTCCCCTCAGTATGACGCAGGAAGCCTGCATCGGCTGAACCTCGCTCCCATCGTCGGGGATAAAGGGAGACAGGTCGTGAATACTTGGGCGGATTTGTATCTCTGGATGGCGAGCCATTTAACCCTCTATCTACCTATTCAGCGCTGGAAAAGGAAATTGTGTCGCAAGCGGGCCAATTTAAATCTTTTGGGTGCTCCCCAGGGGAAAAATCGGGCTGAAACACAGACTAAGGCCGGGCCACAGGAGCAGGAGGAGATCGCGCTTATTGGCTGTGAATGGAGGAATGTCGGCAGAGAAGTAGTGCTCGCCTGGTGGGATCTGTCAGGGGAGCGGACTCTTGGTGAGGGCTGGAGTTCGTCCTTACGGATGATTTGGCGCGCGGCGGAGGTAGGCAAAGAGCAGTTGCTTCCCGCTCGGATAATGACTGCCGCCGTTTGGCTCGACCGTCACAAACACTGCATCGATGTCCGCAAGCGTTTTCGGGTCCTCAGTCTTTAGCGCCCATCGTTTCTTGCTGGCCTTATCTTCGTAGAAGATGCCAAGCTTAAGCGGCGCGGATGGCATGACAGTTTCATCCGAGATTGCAGCCACGAGTCCAGTTCCGCTGCACGAAAATACGAATAACCTCCAATTTGCTATCCAGGAATGCGCCGGTGATGAGCGTAGGGTTGCCGAGTCTTGACGTGAATGTCGCCGAGCAGATTGGCAGCAGCAACACTGCATCTCTGATGGGCCACAAGCCAACTGGTTCGTTCTTCCGTGACCCGAATCTAATCAAATCAAAAATCCTCTCGTAGGTGCGAATGAAGGCCACTGACGGTTCGCTGGGTCGTTTGCGAACAGTTTTCTTTGGCATGCGGTATGCATTTACCGACGGCGTGTGCCTGGATCAAAGGCCATTTGGCAGGGCCTCTGCACAACTGGTGATAAGCGCCAGCCAAGGATCAGAGTGGTTTGTGGGCTTCACGTCCATGTGGATGCTTGCTTAGCCAAGAGGATTCCAATGAAGTTGCAAAGCAAAATGAGGGTTTGCTTATTATGTCGCACACTCGCAATCACGGTAGCCGTTTCACTCTGACTTCTCTTTTGACAACGTTGTTTCCGGTTGGAACCAGGATGGATACGCGGCGGGGCAGATGGTTTCCGCAATGGGCAGCGCGGGTGGGTTTGATGATGGCGCTCGGCGTCGTCCTCTGCTCCCTCGCTTCGGGGCAGACGGCGCACCTCAGCGGAACGCGCGTGGTTACATCAAGCGGACTGAATGAGCCCTACGGGGTGGCAGTAGATGGAAGCGGCAACGTGTATATCGCCGATACTATCAATCACAGAGTATTGAAGGAGACGCTCGCGAGCGGCAGCTATAGCCAGAGCACGGTCGTAACGTTTCCATCGAATGACCCGAGCAACATTTATGGAGTTGCGGTGGATGGGAACGGAAACGTCTATATCGCCGATAGCAGCCATAGCAAGGTGTTGAAGGAGACGTTGTCGGGCGGGGCCTATTCGGAGAGCGTGGTCGCATCCGCCGGTCTGCATGGATCCCAGGGAGTTGCGGTGGACGGGAGCGGCAACGTCTATATCGCCGATACCGACAACAGCAGGGTCTTGAAAGAGACGTTATCGAGCGGCAGTTATAGCGAGAGCACGGTGGCATCTGCCGGCCTGTCTTATCCCGCAGCGGTGGCGGTGGACGGGAGCGGCAATGTGTATATCGCCGACACCAATAATAGTCGCGTATTGAAGGAGACGTTCGCGAGCGGCAGTTACTCTGAGAGCGTACTGACGACCAGCACACTGAATCAGCCCTATGGTGTGGCGGTGGATGGCAGCGGCGACGTCTTTATCGGCGACACCTACAATCATCGAGCGTTGAAGGAGACGCTCTCTGGCGGCAGCTATACGGAGAGCGTGTTGCCAACCAGCGGCCTGACCTACCCAGCCGGTGTAGCGGTGGATGAGAGCGGAAACGTCTATATCGCCGATCCCGCCACCAACCAGGTCGTGGAGGAGGAACTGTTCAACGTTAACTTTGGGCCGGTGAATGTGGGGAGTGGGAGCGGAATCGTTTCTCTAACCTTCACCTTTGACACGGGCGGCACGCTGGGCAGCACGGCCGTGCTGACGCAGGGCATCATAGGGCTGGACTTTTACGACGCGAGAACGGGAAGCTGTGCGGCGACCGCCTACAATCCCGGAGACGCCTGCACCATCGATGTGGGCTTCTGGCCAGCGAATCCGGGCGCACGCTATGGCGCGGCCGAGCTGCTGGATGGTTCGGGAAATGTGGTGGCCACCGCGTACATTTATGGCACCGGAAGCGGGCCGCAGATGAACTTTCTGCCCGGTAGCGAAAGCACGGTGGGCAGCGGATTGAGCCACCTCCGAGGGGTGGCGGCGGATGGGAACGGCAATATTTACATTGCCGATTCCGGCAATAACGTGGTGTTGGAGGAGACATGGCAGGGGGGAGGCTACAGTTTGAACACCGTAGCATCCGTCGGCCTGTCCCTTCCTTGGGGAGTGGCGGTGGATGGGGCTGGCAACGTCTATATCGCCGATTTCGGCAATAGCCGGGTGCTGAAGGAGACACTGTCGGCGGGCAGCTACTCCCAGACCACGGTCACAACCAGCGTTCTGAATCACCCGGCTGATGCGGCGGTGGATGGGGCCGGCAACGTCTATATCGCCGACTCCGGCAATAATAGGATATTGAAAGAGACACCTTCGGCGGGCAGCTACACCGAAACCACAGTACCCTCCAGTGTATTGAGCAACCCATTGGGCGTGGCGGTGGATGGGGCCGGCAACGTCTATATCGCCGATGGTGGCAATAGCCGCGTGTTGAAGGAGACGCTGTCGGTAAACATTTACAGCGAGAGCACGATTGGCAGCGGGCTGTCGAACCCAGCCGGGGTGGCGGTGGATGGGAACGGCAACGTCTATATCTCCGATTCCGTCACGAACTTTGCGTACAAGGAGACACTATCTGCGGGCGTCTATACCCAAAGCACCGTCGCATCCAGCAGTCTACGCGATCCCTATGGTGTGGCAGTGGATGGTGCCGGCAATGTCTATATCGCCGACCTCGGAAATAGCAAAGTGTGGAAAGAGGACCTTGCCGATGCGCCAACGCTGAACTTCGCCGCGACGAACGTCGGCTCGGTAAGCAGCGATAGCCCGCAACAAGTCACGGTGCTGAACTTCGGCAATGCGGCGCTGACCGCGGCTGCGCCCGGGCTGACCGTGCCGGGCGACTTTGACCAGGTGGCGGGCAGCGGCACCCCTCCGGATTGCACTTCCAGTTTCTCGGTGGTTGCGAACGCCAGTTGCAACCTCAGCATCGAGTTTTATCCAACCCAATCGGGCCCTCTCACCGAATACCTGGGGTTGACCGACAACGCGCTCAATGTTTCATCCGCCACCCAGAGCATCACGCTGAACGGAACGGGTAACGGTTCCGGCGGCGGGCCACCGCCCTGGTCGCAATCCACGCCCACGATCAGTTGGGCGACGCCATCCCCCATCACCTATGGCACGCCACTTAACGGTGTGCAATTGAATGCTGTGGCCTCGGTGCTCGGGACGTACGTCTATAGTCCCGTAGCGGAGACTATTCCGGCGGTAGGCACCGATACCCTCTCGGTCACCTTCTATCCGAACGACACGATCGACTACACCCAGGCGACCGACTCGGTTTCACTGACAGTCAATCTGCCGACGGCGACCACGACGACGCTGGCTCTTCTGCCCACGACTCCGGTGACCTCGGGAACGGTCGTGACGTTTACGGCTACGGTGTCGAACGGTTCGCCGGTCACCAGCGGCCAGGTGACATTTTGCGACGCCACAGCGGCGTATTGCGAGGGCTCGGCGATCATCGGCACAGCGCAAGTGACATCGCCATATGGAACGGCGATTATCAAACGAGTCCCTGGAATCGGAAGCCACAGCTATATGGCTGTGTTCAACGCGGCGGCACCAAATGGCGCCAGCAGTTCATCGTCACAAACCCTGACGGTGACAGGAGCGTTGACGACAACAACCACGATCACGCCGTCGGGCGTAGCGGGAAACTACACATTGACGGGAGCGGTGGCCGGCAAGGGTAACGCCAGCCTGTCGCCGACCGGGACGTTGTCGTTCCTGGATACCTCGAATGGCAATGCCAACGTGGGCTCGGCAACGCTGGGCTCGGCGACTTTGATGCAGACCTTTGCTGCACAGGCCACGTATGCGACTGTAACCGGCGCGCAGTACGTTGCGGTCGGCGACTTTAACGGCGACGGCATCCTCGATTTGGCAGTGACGAACCAAGGGAGTGGGGACATCGTAGGCGTGCTGCTGGGGAACGGCAATGGCACTTTCCAAACGCAGGTTTCCTATGGCTTAGATCCCGGCTCCTCACCCAACGGCGTAGCGGTGGGAGATTTCAACGGAGACGGCAAGCTGGATCTGGCGGTGGTGAATAACAGCACTGGCACAGTCAGCGTGTTGTTGGGGGTGGGTGACGGCACATTCCGGACAGAGGTCGCATATTCAGTGGGGTCCTATCCGCAATGCGTTGTGGTGGGGGATTTCAACGGCGACGGCATCGCCGACTTGGCGGTTACCAATTCCGACAGCACGGTAAGTGTGCTGCTCGGGAACGGCGATGGCACCTTCCAAACGCAGACAACCTATGCAGTGGGTGCCAATTCCTGGGCGATCGCCGCCGGGGACTTCAACGGCGATGGGAACCTGGATCTGGCGGTCGCGAATGGTGACAGCACCGTAAGTGTGCTGCTGGGGTACGGCGACGGCACTTTCCAACCGCAAGCCACTTATGCAAAGGGAACCGGACTTTACTCTACCGTTGCGGTGGGGGACTTCAACGGGGACGGCGTTCTGGATCTGGCAGTGACCAATTATGGTGATAACACCGTATCGGTACTTTTAGGCAACGGTGACGGGAGTTTTCAGCCGCAAGTGACGTACGCAGTGGGCAGCGAGCCTTTCTCCGTAGCGGTGGGAGACTTCAACGCGGACGGCAAGGCGGATTTGGCAGTTGCGAATTTCAATGATGGCACCGTGAGTGTGTTGTTGGGCGTCGGGGATGGCACTTTCCAGACACAGGCCGTCTACGCCACGGGCACCAATCCTGCTTCCCTGGCGGTGGGGGACTTTAACGGAGACGGCACTGCGGATTTGGCAGTGGCAACTTGGGGCAACAACAGTGTGAGCGTGTTGCTGAATAACGTGACCCGTACGGCTACGGCAGCGATCTCCAGCGTCTCGATTACGGGAGCTGGCACGCATCACGTGGACGCCAGCTATGCGGGCGACAGCAATTTCCCGGCCAGCACGTCGAGCACGATTTCTTTGAGCGGATCGGGATCGTCTTCGTCTTCGGCCGATGCAACTACGTTGGCGGTGGGGATCAACCCCAGTTCATTGATGGTGGGGCAAACGACGACTATCACCGCGACGGTGACAGACGCGACCAACAGCGGTACCACTCCGACCGGTTCGGCGACTTTTACCGACACGGTGAATTCGACAACGATAAATCTGAACGGCGGCTCCGCTGTCACGCTGAGTGCGGGCGTAGCCACGTTGTCCAATGTCACTTTAAGCGGCGTTGGGACACACACGATTGCAGCGACGTACTCGGACGGAAACGGTGGCGCAACGTTCCAAGGCAGCACGAATTCCAACACCGTCAACTTGAGTGCAGACTCGGCGGCGACAGCGAGCGCTCCAGCGGCGGCGAACTTCGGCTCGGTGGCTGTGGGAACTGCCAGCGGCAGCACGGTGACCTTCACATTCCAGTCGACGGGCGTGATTGGGACTCCGGCTGTGCTGACGCAGGGAGCGACGGGTCTGGACTTTGCCGACGCGACCACAGGCACCTGCGATACGAACGGGACCAGCCACGTTTACGCAGCCAACGATACCTGCACGGTCGCCATCACTTTTACGCCGGCATTCGCGGGGAGCCGCTATGGCGCGGTTTTATTGAAAGATGGCACTGGAAACGTGTTGGCAACCGCGTACGTCTATGGTGCGGGCACGGGGCCACAGGTTGTCTTTCTGCCAAGCGTAACGAGTGAGTTGGGAAGCAACCTGAGTACACCTCACGGATTGGTGGTGGACGCGAGCGGGAACATCTATGTTGCCGATACCGGTGCCAGCGAAATCGTGGAAATTATGGCGCCGAGCTACACCACGACGAATGTCCTGGGCGGTGGGTTCAGCGCGCCTCGCGGCGTGGCGGTGGACGGACGCGGGAACGTTTTCGTTGGTGATGGCAGCAACGCGAAAGTGAAGGAAATTCCTTGCGGTTGCGCCAGCTCTGCTTGTGTCGTCACGCTGGCCAGCAGTTTCAGCTTCAGCAATCCCTATGGGGTAGCCGTGGATGGAAACGAGAATGTCTTCGTGAACGACTACGCCGCCAGCAAGGTTTATGAAATCCTGGCGGCGAGCGGTTACACCGCGGTGAACGCCCTGGCCAGCAGCTTCCGTTTCAGTGATCCCTATGGCATCGCGGTGGATGGAAACGGCAACGTTTTTATCGCCGATGAAGGCAATAACGCGGTGCATGAGATCCTGGCCGCGGGTGGTTACACCACCGTGAACACGCTGGGCAGCGGCTTCAGCGCTCCGCGTGACGTGGCAGTGGATGGAAGTGGAAACGTGTATGTTGCCGATGGCGGTAACGGCGCGCTGAAAGAAATCTTGGAGCCGAGCGGTTACGTCACGGTCCAGACACTGGGCACAGGCTATCCCACGCCAGAGGGCGTGGCTGTAAATGGAGCCGGAGACATCTTCCTTGCGAATTCGGGCAACGCCTGGATTCTGAAGGAGGGGTACTCAGGCGCTCCCACATTTACTTTCCCGACAGCAACCGATGTTGGAGACACGGATTCGGCGGATGGCGCGCAAATCGTTACGCTGTTGAACAACGGTAATGCGACACTGACGTTCACCGTGCCTGGCTCGGGCACCAACCCGAGCATCTCCAGTGGTTTTACGCTGGATGATTCGACAACCTGCCCCCAGGTCTCCAGTTCCGGCACGGCCGGCAGCTTGGTCCCAGGAGCGAGTTGCACCTATGCGGTGGACTTTGTTCCGACGGTGAGTGGCACCAACTCTGGAACGTTGGGGATCGCGGATAACAACCTAAACGTCGTGGCCGCCTCGCAAAGCATCGCGATGAGCGGAACGGGTAGCGGGTCGAAAACGACACCCACGATCAGTTGGACCACGCCCGCGGCCATCGCGTATGGAACGGCGCTGGGTGTGACGCAGCTTGATGCCAGCTCCGGCGGTGTGGCGGGCACGTTCACTTACACTCCTGCATCAGGCACGGTGCTGAGCGCGGGAAGCAATCAAACGCTCTCGGTGGCCTTCACGCCCAGCGACACGACGGACTACAGCAGCGCCAGCGGATCGACCACCATCACGGTCAACAAGGCGACACCGCAGATTAGCTGGACCATGCCTGCGGCCATCGCGTATGGAACAGCGCTGGGTGTGACACAGCTTGATGCCAGCTCCGGCGGTGTGGCGGGCGCGTTCACTTACACTCCTGCATCGGGCACGGTGCTGAGCGCGGGAAGCAATCAAACACTCTCGGTGGCTTTCACGGCCAGCGACACGACGGACTACAGCAGCGCCAGCGGGTCGACCACCATTACGGTCAACAAAGCCACGCCCACGATCAGCTGGACTACGCCTGCGGCCATCGCGTATGGTACGGCGCTGGGTGCGACACAGCTTGATGCCAGCTCCGGCGGTGTGGCGGGCGCGTTCACTTACACTCCTGCATCGGGCACGGTGCTGAGCGCGGGAAGCAATCAAACACTCTCGGTGGCTTTCACGCCGAGCGACACGACGGACTACAGCAGCGCCAGCGGATCAACGACGATCACGGTCGGCAAGGCTGCTCCGGGAGTCGCGCTCAGCTCGTCGGCAAATCCTGTGTATTTGACGACTTCAGTGACTCTTACCGCAACGGTGTCATCATCAGCCGGCACTCCAAGCGGCTCGGTTTCCTTTTACGATGGGGCAACGCTCCTAGGATCAGCATCACTGGCCTCGGGAGTGGCAAATTACGCCACGGCCACTTTGACCACAGGAGCCCATGCGATCACCGCAGCCTATGCGGGAGACAGTGATTTTTCCGGCCTTACCAGTGCCGCTTTGTCCGAGGTGGTTCAGGACTTCTCGCTGGCGATTTCCACCTCGGGCGGTGGAACAACTTCCGTCACAGCCAAGCCTGGAGGACAGGCAGGCTATTCGTTTGTTATCACCCCGCTCGACGGCAGCAAGTTTCCCGGGTTGGTCACGTTTTCTGTCAAAGGGCTTCCCGTTGGAGCAATGGGGACTTTCACTCCGGCTTCGCTGCCCGCGAACTCCGGAACCACCAATGTTCAATTGACGGTGATCTTGCCCAGTTTGGCGGCGGCGCAGCCCCATCGCAGCCCTTTCCACGGAGCCCCGATGACGCTGGCGTTCAGCCTGATGCTTCTGCCCCTCGCCTGCTGGCGGCGCCAGTCTTCCGTCATGTGGCGTTCGCGGCTCAACAGGTTGTCCACGGTCGCGCTGTTCGGCATTATCGTTGCTGCGTCGCTCGTGGGACTGGCAGGTTGCGCGAGCCGATCCAGCGGGTTTTTCACGCAACCTGCCCAGACCTATACCTTGACCATTACCGCAACCGCCGGATCGCTGTCGCACTCCACCACCGTAACGCTCACGGTGGAGTAACTGGAACAGGCCAAAGACCAGGGAGAGAGTATGCGCAGAATCGCTTTCGTAGTCGTGTTCCTGATTGCAACGTGCAACCTCAACCTGATGGCGCAGACGTAGGCGTCAACCGTGGTGTGTAAAGCCGCGGTCGAAGGCGTCGATCTGTCCATTACCTACACACGCGAGCGCGCCAAGATTGTTGACACCTCTTGCGAGTGCTTGTGGTTTCGGGGAGTGACCGCCGATGCCGCCTCCACCTTCCATCGCGCCCTGGGCGTTGCCGCCCAGTTGACTGGGCAACATGCTTCGGGCCTCTCCGGTGGCGGAAGCGTTGGCAGGATCGCCTAGGTGTTCATCCCAAAACTCGGGCACAACTTGGGAACAAACATTGCCAAATAGCGTGCAACACCATGATGCAGGACATAGGAGAAAGCTAGACAAACCAACTACTTAATGTTTCTGCTCTTGCCTTGGGCGCAGGAGGCCCCCGGTTCACATCCGGGCGCCCCGACCTCTCCTCCTGGGAGAGGTCCCTCACTCCGTTCGGGATTTCGCCTGCGGGCTCGCACGGCCGCAAAGCGGCTCAAGTTCAAATCCGGGCGCCCCGACCACTTACCTCCCTATCGCGAATGGACTAATCCTGAAACTTCGGCCTGAGATTCTGTAGTCGGAGGCGTCGCAATGGGCTCGCAAGTGGGATCGATCAATTCAACTGTGATTGGATTCCGTCGCGGCCAGATTTGCATTTGGAACAACAATCGGGTCCTGACGGCATGATTCTTGCTCGCGGAGCGCTTGGTGCCAGGCGCGCAATCCCAGCACCGCCAGAAAGATGAGGAACGCGAACAGCACGGACGTGAGATAGAGGCGTTTATAAAGGAAGACGCCAATTTCCAGGGCGTCGACCACGATCCAAAGCCACCAGTTGGCGATGTGTTTCCGCGTTGACCACCATTGCGCGATCAGGCTGAAGCTTGTCAGCGCGGCGTCTATGTGCGGCAGGGCTGCATCGGTGTAACGGGCCATCAAGAAGCCCAGCAAGAAACTCCCCGCCGCCCCAACCACGATTCCCGCCGTGAGCCCCCTCCCGGAGAGCCGTTCCACTCTGACGCTGCCTTCTTCCTGTACGCCGCGCCACCAGTGCCACCAGCCGTAGATGGCGAAGGCCATATAAACGAATTGCAGCAACATGTCCGAATAAAGCTTTTCTCGGCGAAAAACCAGCGCGTACAAAATGCACGAGACAAGAATCACTGGCCAGGATGAGAGTTTGCGCCGCGTGGACAGCCAAATGCCGATGACACTCGTAAGCACGGCTGCAATTTCAAGGGGAGACATTATTTTCTCATTTCTCCGGAAACCGCCAAACTTGCCGCTGCTTTGCCTGGATGCGATTCAGCCCAACGTTGCATATGGCTCAGGAGCCGCTTCCCGGGATCGCTGTTGAACCAGCGCGCGTGCCCCAGGAAGTATCCGATGTACGCGAGGTCCGCTTTCTCCTGCGATTTCAATACTCGCAGAAAATAATCCGCCTCGGAGAGCGCAAACTCCGCATGTACGAGCGGCAGCAAAGCCACAGTTGCTTCCGCCGCGTCCCGTGACAATGGACGCAATTCCTCGTAGCCGCTTAGCAACGCGTCGATTTGTTTCAAATGCAATGGATCGCGAGAAGTGTTGTGGATCTCCAGCCACTCCACGCCGTTGCGCTCGATCGCGGTGGCGATGTCGTGGAGCGCGTTGGTACGATCCGCCAGCCCCACGTCGATGATATCCGTGACTTCCGCCTCCGGCGTTGCATCGCTCCAAAAAAGATTCGACGCATGAAAATCGTTGTGCGTCCAGAGGGGCTGAAACACGGGCAGAAATTTGCGCAAGCGATCGTGAAAAGGAAGAAATATCTCCCGCGCTTCCGCCAGCCAATCCCGTGTGCCGAGATAGCCCTGCAAGGCGGGGCGCTCCTCGACGCAACGCGCCAGCTCGGGCCACGGGTCATCGCAGGAAAATACTTTGAAGCTGGTGACCAAGGTCGCCGCCTGGCGCGCGGGCGCATCATAACCCGCCGAAGCGGCGTGCAATCTGGCAAGAGCAAGTCCCGCGTGGCGCGCGTGGCGCACACTCAGAAACGGCGTCCAGGATTGCGCTGTCTCATACAGGTCCAGGCCGTCACCCACGGGATGGACTTCATACGTCCAATCGCCAACCTCGACCGCGGTTTCCCCAGACTCATCTTCAAGTGGCTTCTTCACCAGGGCGTCGCGGCGGCTCAAGTAGTTCAGCCAGCCATGTTCTTCGAGCAGTGAGTCCCGGTCACGAACCTCGCGATGATGACGTTTCACAAACACGTTCCCAAGCGGCGTCTCCACAACGCTGGCCGCCGAAAAGGGACGCGGACTAAAAGATAGGATGCGCCTCGCCTTCTGCGCTTGTGGGAAGCGCCGCAGGAGCCCCTCCAATTCGTCCAGCTTGAGGGCCGGCCAGTCTGGCTCGACGAGCTCTCCCTCGAGGCCGTGCGCTTTCACCTCCCCGCTCACGCCACCATCCTCAACTCGATATTCATTCTGCTCCCTCTCCAACCCTTGCACGCCGGGCCGGTCTGCCTCGTCCTCAAAAATTGTATTGCGCGGAAAGCCGCACGGTGGTGGGTGCGCCCAGATGCAAGAATGTATCGCCGTAACTTGCGCCCGTATCTTTCCAGTAGCGCTTGTTCATGACGTTATCGGCAAACAGGCGAAACGTCACTTTTTTCCACTCCCCGCGCGGCGTATACCTTGCACCGATGTTGAACAAATTGTAGCCCGGCACGCTGACCGTATCGTCCCGTGTCGCTTCCTTCTCTCCTGTGTAGCTCCATCCCGGCAAAAGATGCAGCCCGGTGATAAATGGAACGTCGATGTCCGCGAACACGGACGTGCGGAAGCGCGGCACGTTGATCACTTGCTTGTCATTGAAGTCTGGCGTGCTGCTCCCGGAAGACACGGCGCTCAGAAACGCGGCGCTGCCCGTAAGCCGCAGCCACTCTTTCACTTTGCCTTGCGCGCTCAACTCCAGGCCGCGATGTGTTTCGTGCCCATCAGCGACAAACGTCGTCAAACTGTCTGACGTGTCCGGCTTCGGATAGAAGAAAGGCGCACGCGCACGAAAAAGCGCGGCGGTGATCAGGATGCGGTTGCTGGGAGTGTATTTCAAGCCCGCCTCAACCTGACGCGTAAAAAAAGGGGCGAGAAATACGCTGCCATTAGAAGCCCAGAACGGCGCCTGGAGTCCAAGCGACACCGCCTCGCTGTAATTTCCATAAAGAAGCACGCTGCTGACAGGACGGAAAGAAACTGCGTATTGCGGCAACCAGACATTCTTGTCGGTGATGAGCGGCACGGGGCCCGGAGGATTGGGCTGCGAGAAATTGTGATCGCGCAGCGCATCGATCTGCCCGCCGATGCTTACATCTATCCTCTTCGGCAGGTGGATGTGATCCGCCACGATGAGCGCGTACTGATGCGTGTCCTCCGCCAGGGTGACCGGGCCGGGTTGATCCGGAGAAGGGAGAAAGGTTTGCTCCGGCTGATAAATATTTTCGGTTCCAACATAGTCGTCCACGGGGTTCGGCAAATTCACGCTGTGCCGCTGCAAGCTTGTGCCGATGGCTACATCGTTGGTGACCGGCCCGGTTTTCACCTGGCCCTGCAAAATGGCCTCAAATTGATCGTTGATGTAAAGTTCGCCGGGACTCCGCCAGTCGTACACGTCATAATCGCCCGTGGGGCTGAAGAAATACGGCGTGCTGCTGTTTGCGCAGGAAGCCGCGTAGTAGCAGCCGTACGGCCAGGCAATGTTGTCGTCCAGCAGCGAACGGCTGCGGTCCGCGGAAACGAAAAACCGCCAGTTCTTGGATAGATTGTGGTCCAGACGGACACTCGCAGTGAACGCGTCGAAGGTGTTCGGCTTGGCCCACCACTGATAGCCCAGCATCACGTCGGGCGAAACATCCACCGGCACCGTGGTTCCCCCCAGCAGTTGATAACCTCCCACGGACCTCTGCACCAGATGCTGGTACTCGAAATCGCCTTTCAGAAACGTGTTGGAAGTGATTTTCCAGTCCGCCGCAACAGACCCGAATTCTCGCGTGCCGTCCGCGCCGTGGACATAAGACCGCATATCTTCCCCGGCCAGATTCACGCGAATGCCAAATTGTTGCTGCGCTCCGAGGAACCCGCCGAGATCCATGCCGGCGTACAGGGTCCCGCGCTGGTCAGTCGCCAGGTTCACTGTGCGAACGCCCGCGGGACGCTTGGTGACATAGTTGACCAATCCCCCGCCCGAAGCCACACCTACTTCGTCGGAATCCACACCATGCAGGAATTCCACCGCATCCTTGTTTTCCAGGGCGATGAGCTGTTGCCCGGCCACTGCCAATCCGTTGATCTTGAACCCCGAACCAAAATCGAGTGGGAAGCCGCGAATCTCAAAATCCTGATAGTAGCCAACCGGCGCATAATCCTCCCCAACGGACGCATCGTTTTTCGCCACATCGGAAAGCAGCCGCGCCTGCTGATCATCCAACAGGCTTCGCGTCACGACCAGTCCGGAAATGGGCAACTCCTGCAGCGGTTGGCTGCTCAGATTCCCGATAGCCATGGCGGTTGGTTTGTAGTCGTCCGCCACTTCGCCGTTTACGATGACCACTTTCCGCGCCGATTCCACCACCAACCTGACCGGCAAGCTGTAGGTGGATCCGTTGGAGACACCGATTTTATTTGCGTGGAGTTCCTGGAACCCCGCGGCGGACACTTCCACGGAATAAGAACCCGGAGGCAGATTCTGCAATTGAAACTCACCGGTCGAATCCGTCGCGGCCGTCCTCACTTGGCCCGTTGCTTCGTTCGTTACCTTTACTTGCGCATTAGCAACCACACCGCCGGAAGCGTCGGTAACCACGCCGGAAACCGCGCCCCCCGAAGTTTGCGCCCGGGCAAGCCGCCACTGCGGCAAAGCGAAAGCCAGCGACACCACGAATGCCATTATGACAATCCGGCGAAAACTCATAACCTAATTCTCCCTAAAATCAAGGGAAACGGCCACCACTGCGATTCACTCCAACGGGGCGCGGGCGAAAGATAAACAGACGCTGCTGCAGGGGCAACCGCAGCCCCGGGGAATGACCGGCGGAAAGCAACGGAGGTGTATGGCCGAAATGGAGCGCACAAGATTAGCCCCCACTGACTCACCAAACGCTGGCTTTCCATTGTACTTCGCTGGGAGGACCTCAGAAGGGAGTGGTATCACTCAACTATGATATTGGAACTCGGGTTCGCAGGGAGAAAGTATTCGTCTCTTCAAAACTCGAGGCGAAATTGCTGGCCGGACGCCTCACCTTTTGTTGCGACTAGCCTCCGCCGTTCACGCCGCTGACGTATCCTCCCAAATGTCCAGTCAGCATCAGCAGGACGACGCCAACGGCTTCCAGCAGCAGTCGCCCCACCGGCAACTCACTCTCCGAACTTCTCCGCGCCCGGTAGTGCATCCACCACGTAAGCCAGATTACCGTGCTGGAAGTTGCCGCTGCCAGAAGGTGCAACAGCAGCAACCCCTTCAGGTGCTGCCCTTCCAGTTGCCATTGCCAGGCCGCCAACCCAGTGGCGATTGCCGGCAGCGTGGCGGTCGCAGCGACCACAAAATTAAGGTACGCCGCATCTCCTAAATCGCGTCTCTTCTTCCACTGCGCCAGCAAGTCGAACGCAACGCCCACGATGAACAGGGCAATCGGGAAATGGATCAGCACCACATGCTGCGCGTGCTTCGCCAGTAGCACCGTTTTCCAGTCAAATGGATTCACCCCCATGTCGTTCACTGCACAACGATCTTTCCCGTCATCTTGGGATGGATCGAGCAGAAATAGGGGTACGTTCCCGGCTTCGTGAACGTGTAGGAGAATTCCTGGTCCGTATCCAGCGGCTTGGATTTGAACGTCGTCTTATCGTCGCTTACCACGGTGTGCGGGATGTCGTCGCGATTCACCCAGCGCACCGTCGTGCCCGGTGCGACCGTGACGCTGGCGGGCGCGAAGGTAAAGTTGTCAATCTTCACTTCCTGTATCATCGCGGGGGAATTCGCTGACGTTAGGGTCGCTTCCTTGCCCGCTGCGGCATGCAAAAATGCGGCTCCGGCAAGCACAACCCCAAGGCCCACAACCCACAAGTTCACTTTCGTCTCCATCTTGATATCCTCCTTATGGAAAAGAAATCCTTCGTGATGCTCCACTCTGTCTCTCAGCCCAGCGTCAGGTCCGTTACCCCCAGCGCTTGTTTTCCGCGCACGAAATTCACGTCCGTAATCCCCAACAGCTCGCGGAGTTCCCCTTCCGGCACCTTCATCGGCCCGGGCGAGTTGGCCTTCCCGGGCTGGGGTTGCGGAAACGCCGTTGATGCCGCGGTGTGAAACGTCACTTTCCCCTCCACCTTCTGCATCGTCTGATGGATATGCCCGTTCAGCACCGTCACGGAACCAAACTTCTTCAGATAACTCAGCGCCTGCGCGCTGTCCTCTGTTCCCCAGCCCCACTCCGGATACACGCTCCACAGCGGGATGTGCGCGAATATCACCACCGGCATGCTGGACGACACGACCTTCAGGTCCTTCTCCAGCCATTCCAACTGTTCCTGCCCCAGGGATCCGAGTCCCCCCGCCTTCAGGTTCATCACATTCACCAGCCCAGCAAAGTGCACGCCTTTTTTCTGGAAGCTGTACCAGCCGCCGCCCGTCGCCCCCTTGCCGTACCGCTCCAGGTATTGCTTCCCGTCGTCGCCCAGAACGTCGTGCTCGCCCGGCACGAAGAACACTTCTTTGGCCACGCTGTTCTTCAAGATTTGGTCCACGGTGTCGAACTCTTCCGGCTTCGACAGATGGCTGATGTCCCCCGTGTGCAGTAGAAATTCCGGCTGAGTGGGCAGGGCATTGATTTTGTCTACCGCCGCTTGCAGTGTGGCCACCACGTCCGGGTTCGCGGCTTTGTTGAATCCCATGTGCGAGTCGCTGATCTGCGCGAAGCTCAACTCACCTTTCATATCTTTGGGATTCATCTCCGCCAGCCGGCTCAGGCTGTAGGACTTCAGCACTCCGCCTTGCATCACACAAAACGCCCCGGTCCCCGCCCATGCCATGCATTTCAAAAACCCCCGGCGGTCGATCCCGTCGTGATTGTGATCGTAGAACATTTCGTCTTTCTTGTTTTCGGCCACGTTGTCCTTCCCCTTTTCTTAGGTAGCGGCGCGAACTCGAAAAAGGCTTTCGGGCCCGCGCCGCCTTCGGACGTGTTCAATGTGCTAGACCCGTCTGCCCTGCGTTTTATTCCCGCTGTTGCCCTTTTCCCGCCTTTTCCGCAAAAAACTCGTACACAGTTGGCCCCTCAATTTTTTTGAAAAAATCCACCGTCGGCGGGAATAGAATCGTTCCCTTCGGAGTTATCCATATTAAGGGTCCTTCGGAAGAGGTTGGGACGTGTTGGAGCGAAACGATCGCGTTCGCTTTGAGGAAATTGTCTTGCCGCATCTCGACGCCGCTTTCAACCTGGCGCGATGGCTGCTTCGCGGCCGTGCAGACGCCGAAGACGTCACGCAGGAAGCCGTCCTGCGCGCTTATCGTTTCTTCGGCGCCTTTCGAGCCGGCGATGCCCGCGCCTGGCTCCTGCAAATCGTCCGGAATTGTTGCTTTACCTGGCTGCAGAAAAATCGTCCGATGGAGGATCTGACGGAATTGCAGGAGGAATTCTTACCCGTGGAGCGCGATACCCCCGAAACTCTGGCGATTGCCAAGAGCGACCGCGAAGATCTCACGCGCGCACTCGAACAACTTCCCGCGCACTTCCGCGAGGTGCTCGTACTCCGCGAACTCGAAGGGTGTTCCTACAAGGAAATCGCCGAGATCACTTCGCGCCCCATGGGCACCGTCATGTCCTCGCTAGCGCGCGCCCGTCAGCAATTGCGCCAGGCCTTGCTCCACTCTTCGTCGAAGGAGGCGCGCCATGAGTTGTGAGCTTTCTCGCACGCATCTGCACGCCTATCTCGATGGCGAACTCGACGCACCCGCCGCCTCATCCTTCGAGCAGCATCTCGCGTCTTGCCACGAGTGCACCTCTGCGCTGGCCAACGAGCAGGCTCTGCGTGCATCGTTTGCTCGCTCGAATCTCTACGAACGCGCCCCCGCCGGCCTGCGCCAGAAAATCAGCGCCAGTCTGCCGGTTGTCACCTCTGAGACTGCCCGCCGCGCCATTCCGTGGCGTTGGCCGGTTCTCGTGGCCGCCAGCCTGCTGTTCGCGTTTCTCGGCTGGCAGTTTTTCAGCGGCGCGCTTCATCGGCCCGCGCAAACTGCCTTCGCCAACGCCATTCTCGATGCACACCTGCGCTCGCTGCAGCCCGGTCATCTCACCGACGTCGAATCCACCGATCAGCACACCGTGAAGCCCTGGTTCGATGGCAAGATCGATTTCGCCCCACCCGTGCGCGATTTCGCTGCCGCCGGCTTCCCGTTGGTGGGTGGCCGCCTCGATGTCGTGGATGGCCAGACGGTCGCAGTTCTGGTCTACGGCCGCCGCAAGCATTTCGTAAACGTCTTCGTCTGGAAGGCGACGGACACGAAACCCTGGACGGGGTCCGGGGCTGCACAGGGCTATCACTGGCTCGCCTGGGAAAAAGATAGCTTGTACTTTTGCGCGATCTCTGACGCAGTTCCCGCTGACCTCGATCAGCTCAAGCAGCTCATCCAAAGTGAATGATTCTGTCCTTAACCGCCTTGCCCTTGCGTATCCCTACTTCAAAAAAGTAAGGTTCTGCACTAGAATCCGCAAGGATCGCAGGACCCGTTTCACTACCTCGAGGAGCACAGGCCATGGCTATTGCCACCATCAACCCGTCGACCGGCGAAGTCGTCAAGAGATTCGACGCGCTCACCGACGTCCAGGTCGACGACAAAATCACCACAGCCGCCGCCGCATTTCACAGCTTTCGCAAGACTTCTTTCCCCGATCGCGCCCGCTGGATGATCAAAGCTGCGGAAATCCTCGAATCGGAAAAAGAAGTTATCGGCCGCCTGATGACCCTCGAAATGGGCAAAACCCTCCCTTCCGCAATTGGCGAAGCGGATAAATGCGCTGCCACGTGCCGCTACTACGCCGAAAACGCCGCACGCTTTGTCGCTGACGAACCCATCGCCACTTCCGCCGCAAAGAGCTTCATTCGTTACCAGCCCATCGGCATCGTCCTCGCCGTCATGCCCTGGAACTTCCCGTTCTGGCAGGTTTTCCGCTTCGTCGCGCCAGGCCTGATGGCCGGCAATGTCGGCCTGCTGAAGCACGCTTCCAACGTTCCGCAGTGCGCCCTGAAGATTGAGGAGATCCTTCTCCGCGCCGGTTTTCCCGAAGGTGTCTTCCAAACCCTTTTGATCGGCGCTTCCCAGGTGGACCGCATCCTCAATGATCCGCGTGTTGCCGCGGCCACGCTTACGGGCAGCGAGCAGGCGGGCATCCAGGTGGGCATTTCCGCCGCCAAGCGCATCAAGAAAGTCGTCCTGGAACTCGGTGGCAGCGATCCCTTCATCATCATGCCCAGCGCCAACCTCGAAGAAGCCGCCGCCACCGCCGTCAAAGCGCGCGTCATAAATAATGGCCAGTCCTGCATCGCCGCCAAGCGCTTCATCGTTCACGAAACAATCGCCGCGCAATTCGAGAAGGAATTTGTCAGCCGCATGGAGGCGCTCAAGCTCGGCGATCCCTTCGATCCCACGACGGATGTTGGTCCGCTCGCCACTCCCGATGCCGTCAAAGATCTCGACGCCGACGTGCAGAAATCCATTCATGCCGGCGCAAAACTTCTCACCGGAGGCAAGCCCCTTGCCCGCGCCGGCAATTTCTATCCGCCCACGGTTCTTGCCAACGTTCCCAAGGATTCCCCGGCCTATCGCGAAGAGCTCTTCGGCCCCGTCGCTTGCGTCTTCCGCGTGAAGTCGATTGATGCAGCCGTCGCCGTTGCCAACGACGTCCGCTTTGGCCTCGGCGCCAGCGCCTGGACCACCGATCCCGCCGAACGTGAGATTTTCATCAATGAGCTTGAAGCGGGCATGGTCTTCATCAATCAGATGGTGGTCTCCGATCCTCGTGTTCCCTTCGGCGGCGTCAAAGCCTCGGGTCATGGCCGCGAGCTTGGCCCGTACGGCATCCGCGAATTCACGAACATCAAGGCGGTCTGGATCCGCGAGCCCGCCGAGTAGTTCCTGCAGTTCCCCCCGCCTCACCGCGCCCCGCCCCGATTGACGAGCGAACGGGCGAAGGAGCATTATTCTGCCTCGGGCTTTTTCTGGGCGACGCCCAGCCCCGGGGTGTGCGTCGTGCCGGCCTGTATCGCGACGCTCCTCGCGTGCAGCCGCCGGTGCCATGTTGTTTTGCAGTCTTCATTTTCAAGGGAGTGAGTCTCGTGCCAAAGACCCTCGTCAAGAAGCACACCGAAGGCAAATCCCGCGTCAAGAAGCACGGCCTGACGGAAGCGCAGATCGCCGTCCACTGGAAGGAAGAAGCCTACATCCGGCCTCCCGCGCGCTTCATCGCTCAGGCCAATCTCAACGACAATTACGCCCTGGAGCGCTTCAGCGAAAAGAATTTTCCCGAATGCTTTCGCGAGTACGCCGAACTCCTTCATTGGGATCAGTATTGGCACACCACGCTGGACACCAACCATCCGCCCTTTTGGAAATGGTTTGTCGGCGGCCGCTTGAACGTCGCCTACAACTGCGTGGATCGCCATCTCGCCAAATACAAGAACAAAGCCGCGCTGATCTTCGTGCCGGAGCCCGAAGAAGAAAATCACATCGTCATCACCTACCAGGAGCTCTATCGCCGCGTCAACGAAGTTGCCGCCGTGCTGCAAGGCTTTGCCGGTCTCCAGAAGGGCGATCGCGTCACCATCCACATGCCCATGATTCCGGAGCTGCCCATCACCATGCTGGCCTGCGCTCGTCTGGGCATCATTCATTCCGTAGTCTTCGGCGGCTTCTCCGGCGAAGCCTGCGGCCTGCGCGCCGCCGATTCCGGCAGCCGCGTCCTGATTTATGTCGATGGCTACCACCGCAACGGCCGTTGGGTGGACCACAAAGTCAGCGCCGATATCGCCGTCGAAACCGCCAAAAAGGAAGGCCAGGTCATCGATAAAGTGCTCGTCTGGAAGCGCTATCACCATAAGTACACTTCCGACGCGCCCATGATTATGGAGCGCGACTTCTTCATTGACGACATCCTGAAGGATTACCGCAACGCCGTCGTTCCCCCCGTTTCCATGGAAGCCGAAGACCCGCTCTTCCTCATGTACACCAGCGGCACCACCGGCAAACCCAAGGGCTGCCAGCACCGCACCGGGGGTTACCTCGCTTACGTCACCGGCACCGCCAAGTATTACCAGGACATTCATCCCGAAGATGTTTACTGGTGCATGGCCGATATCGGTTGGATCACCGGCCACTCCTACATCGTCTATGGCCCGCTCGCTCTTGCTGCCACCAGCGTTCTCTACGAAGGTGTGCCGCAATTCCCCGATGCCGGACGCCCCTGGCGCATCGCCGAACGCCTTGATGTGAACATCTTCCACACCTCACCCACCGCCATTCGTATGCTGCGCAAAGCGGGCGCCGAGGAGCCCAAGAAACATAACTATCGCTTCAAGCACATGACCACCGTCGGCGAGCCCATCGAGCCGGAAGTGTGGCGCTGGTATCACGAAGTGGTTGGAAAGAGCGAAGCCGTCATCGTGGACACCTGGTGGCAGACGGAAACCGGCGGTTTCCTGTGTACCACGAAGCCCGCGCTTGACCCTATGAAACCCGGCAGCGCAGGTCCTGCATGCCTCGGCATTTATCCGATCATCTGGGACGAAGAAGGCAAGGAAGTCGCTTCCGCGGACCACGCCGCGGGCAATATCTGCATTCGCAATCCCTGGCCCGGCATCATGCAGACCATCTGGGGCGATCCGCACCGCTTCGTCGAACAGTACTACAAGAAATACAACAAGAATGCGCAGAGCAAGGATTGGCGCGATTGGCCCTACTACGCCGCCGACGCCGCCGTCTTGCCTCCCGACGGCTATTACCGCATTCTCGGCCGCGTGGACGACGTCATCAATGTCGCCGGCCACCGCCTCGGCACCAAGGAACTCGAGTCCGCTTGCCTCACCCTCCCTGAGATCGCCGAAGCCGCCGTCGTTCCCGTGGTGGACGAGGTGAAGGGCCGTGTCCCCGAAATCTACATCTCGCTCAAGCCCGGCGTTCTTCCTAAGAAGCAGATCATCGAAAAGGTTACTGCCACCATCGAAACCATAATTGGCAAAATTGCGCGCCCCAAGCGCATCCATATCGTTCCGGATATGCCCAAGACGCGCTCCGGCAAAATCATGCGCCGCGTCCTTGCCGCCATCTCCAATCACATGGACACCGGCGACATCACCACGCTGGCCAATCCGGACATCGTCGAGCAGGTTCGCCAGATCGTGCAGGGCCGCGAAATCATGCCGCTCAACGAAGGCCCCGAGGATATCAAGCTCTTCGGCGACGAGCGCTGACGAGCCGCGCCACATGGAGTGCCGGGGCCTGTTTACCCTGAGCTTCGAAGGGCCGCCGCTTTTGCGGTTGCAGGCCTCATTCACGAGCCATTATTCCTGCCGGCTCATCGCCTATGGGCATCCTCAACCTTGAATCCCCACCCCCTATCAAGAAAAGCACGTTTTTCCACAGTGCCGTATTCACCAGTGGCCACCTGCTTCTCTGCACGCTAAAATGGATGCCGTAGTTGAAAGGAGCACAGTATGGCTAGGACGAGGGTCATTGCCTCGCCGCAGAAGAAGCAGTCTGCCGCCGCCAAGATCAAGCCCACGCAGGATGACATCGCTCTGCGCGCTTATCACATTTATCTGGAGCGCGGCTGCACACCTGGAAACCCCTTCGACGATTGGGTTCGCGCCGAACGCGAGTTGACGGAGAACCCCATCAAGCAGAGCCGCAAGCCGGCTCCCAAGTCCGCCGCAGCGTAGCTCGCGGCTCGCATCTAGGCCCCGCCTGACCCTCGCTCCCACTGAGGTGGAATCTTCGCGTGCCTGTTTTCCTCTCATATCACCTCAGCGGTTAAGCCAATTGCTCTTTCTGCTTGCTTGTACTTATTCTCGGGCTGAGGCCCCCAACTTCAACGGCCGCCTCTCTGCCTGCGCTTCTCTACCCTGTTGCGCGTCCCCCTCCCTGACGCGCTACACTTTGAGTCCCGGCCTCCGCCGACCATGAACGGTCTTGAGCACTTCCTGTGTTCCTCCTCGCTCTGGCGCTACCTCACCCAGCGGCAGTTGCTTCCCTGGGTCCTGTCCGGCGCGCGCCTCGGCGATCACCTCCTGGAGATTGGCGCCGGCTACGGCCCGGCCACGCCGCAACTCCGCAAAGCCGTCGGGCGAGTCACTTCTCTCGAATACGGCGCCAAATTCGCGCGGCGTCTGCAAGCGCAGCACAACGGTGGACCCGGCTGGGCCCTTCGCGGTGATGCCGCACAGCTCCCCTTCGCCCCCCAAACTTTTTCTTCCGCGATCGCCATTCTCGTCCTGCACCATCTCCGCTCGCGTGAACTGCAGGACCGCATGTTTGCGGAAGTTTACCGCGTGCTGCGTCCCGGCGGCGTCTTTCTGGCCTACGAGAT
>Ga0074045_10001326_pt1 | contig 23942 bp, 24 predicted proteins | sample BogForMeECP23OM2_FD_94442 | JGI IMG/M metagenome (GOLD analysis project Ga0074045, IMG submission 94442) | Bog forest soil microbial communities from Calvert Island, British Columbia, Canada - Bog Forest MetaG ECP23OM2 | ecosystem: Environmental > Terrestrial > Soil > Wetlands ... | reverse complement strand
TAGCTGTTAGTGCCTGTCTTGCCGAGGGAGGAAAGGAGGCTTTCGCCCATTTGCAGCAAGTTCGAACTGTTAGGCATTGCCCCGTTAGGCGTGAGCTTGTCGATGACTGTGGGCAGCAACTGAGCCAGGGTTGAGCTGGCCGCCTCCGGAGAAACCCCAAGTTTCTGCGCGAATGCCTGCACTTTTTCAGACCCCAGCACTTGCTGGATTTGCGCCGCGGATACCGCCTGGTTTTCGCCCGTGCCGGTCCAGGAGTTAACCAGACCGCCGAGGCCATTGGAATGAAACGACTGGACTAGACCATCCAGGCCGCCAGGGTGATTCTGGATCATTTGCAAAACGGCCGCCGCCTCGGGATTTGAGCCAGCGACTTTCGACATTGCCATGCCTTCAAGATTGTCCAAGAGACCCATAAATTCTCCTTCGCTAGAAACTAGTTGATTGGAGGGTTGAGAAGACCGTCCGATGATTGCATCGCGGCCGGCCCAATGAGGTTCCTAACTCTGTTTGGCGATAATTTTGTCTTTGATCTTGTTATACGTGGCCTGAGGAATAATCTTCTTCTTCACCAGGTCGGTCTTGGCCTTGTAGGGTCTGCCGGCGATGATTTTTTGCGCATAGGCGTCGCCGATGCCGGGTAGCGCATCGAGTTGATCCTTCGTGGCGCTGTTGATGTCGAGCAGGTCGGTTGTGCTGGCCGCCGCAGTGGAATTCTTCATGCCGCCGCCCGCCTGGGCCGTGCCCGGCTTCGTGCTTGCGCCGGCAAATAACACCAGTGCGAATAATCCAACCAGGGTGCGTGAGATAAGAGCGTTGCGCATGTCTTCTCCTTGAATGCTTAACGGCAAAAAGTTAACGGCAAGATTTGTTGCTCAAGCGCTAATCGCTCTTGGCCCGGACGTAGCCGGCTTTCTTGGCCTCGTCTTCAGTCATGAACTGTCCCTTTTTCGTCTTGCCGTACCATTGGCCGCCCGCGTGGTAGACCTTGGATTCCGTGTTGACCCACACTTTTCCCGAAGACTTGGCGGCGGCGATGTCAGCATCGGAAGCGTTGTTGGCCGGGCCCTTCGCGGCGGACTTCTTCGCCGGCGCTGAGTTCGACATGGACGAGCTTGGAGCCGCCGAACTGGCCGGAGCAGCCATCGAGTTTGAGGCTGCGGGCTTTGCCGCCGGAGCCGGCGCGGCCATGGAGTTCGCCGGAGCTGCTTTTGAACTCGCTGGCGCGGAAGAGTCCGGCGCGGCCATGCTCGAATCGGCCTTCTTGCTCTTCTTCGATTTCTTGGTCGAGGTCGTGTCCGCAGCCATCGCATCCGACTTCGCCGGAGTTGTGCTGGTCGGGCTCACTGCCGCGGAGCTGTCGGCGGCTGCAGCGTCAGCTTTCTTGGATTTTTTCGATTTCTTTTTGGTTGTGGTAGTGGAGGTGGTTTGGTCGGCGGTGGAGCCGGTCTGGGTCTGCGCCCAACCCATATTCACGAGAAGGGCTAAACACAAGAATCCACCCCAGGCAAGTGTTGCATGTTTTCTCAAGGAATTTTCTCCTGAACTTGTTGTCGCAAGCTTTGGACAAGCGTTGCGTTGTTTGACCCGAGCGATATTCACCGAACGCTGCAGTATCCAAGGAATGGTGTTCAGCGGACGGCAGCAAATCATGCCAGCCAGCAGCCCGCTAGTCAAGTCGAAAAACCAAGGTGTCGAGTTCGGCCGAGTCGAAGGAAAACTGAAGAGCAGAGAGGCCTGCGGACTGGCAGGCCTCTTGACCTCGTCAGGCGTAGATTCCGCGCTGGCGGATAGTATAGGCCACGCGGTCAATCGCCAGCATGTAGGCTGCGATGCGATTGTTGACGTGATGGGTCTCGGCGTAGCGAACCACGTCGCCGAACGATGAGATCATGATCTCCTCCAACTGCTCGTTGACCACGGACTCTTTCCAGAAGTACCCCTGGCGGTCCTGCACCCACTCGAAGTAAGAAGTGGTGACGCCGCCGGCGTTGGCCAGTATGTCGGGGATCACGAAAACCCCTTTGTCCGTCAGCACATCGTCTGCGGCCGACGTAGTAGGACCGTTGGCGCCTTCGGCCAGTATGCGGCATTTCACGCGATCCACATTGCGCGATGTGATGACATTCTCGGTGGCTGCGGGAATCAGGATTTCGCAGTCCGTGGTCAGCAAGTCGGCGGCATCGTAAGGCTCGGCGTTGGGGAAGCCGTGCACGGTTCCATTTTTCTGTCGAAATTCCACGAGTGCGTTCAGGTCGATCCCATTCTTGTTGTAAAGGCCGCCGCCCACTTCAGCGATGCCGACGACCTTATACCCTCCCTGATACATCAGGTGTGCGGCATTGGAGCCGACGTTGCCAAAGCCTTGCACAATCACCCGGCTGCTCTCCCGCGACAAGCCCAGCTTCTTGATAGCCTCGTCGCACACCACCATCACGCCGCGGCCTGTAGCCTCGCGGCGGCCGCGCGAGCCGCCAATGTTGATCGGCTTCCCGGTGACGACCGCCGTCACCGTCTGCCGCATGTGCATGGAATAGGTGTCCATCATCCACGCCATGATCTGTTCGTTGGTGTTGACGTCGGGCGCGGGGACATCCTTCTCCGGCCCAATGAATTCGATCAGCTCCGAGGTGTAGCGCCGCGTCATGCGCTCGATTTCGCCCATCGACATCTTATGCGGATCGCAAATCACGCCACCCTTGGCGCCGCCGAATGGGATGTTCACCACCGCGCACTTCCAGGTCATCCAGCTGGCCAGAGCGCGCACTTCATCGAGCGTAACGTCGGGCGAATAGCGAATGCCGCCTTTGGCCGGGCCGCGCGCAATCGAATGCTGCACCCGGAATCCGGTAAAAACTTCGAGGTGGCCGTCATCCATCTGAACGGGGATATAGACCGTAAGCTCCCGGTTGGGATAGCGCAGCACCCGCCACAGGCCGTCATCCAGATTGAGCTTCTGGGCCGCCAGGTCAAAGCGCGCCCGCTGCGATTCCCAGGGATTGCTTTCCTTATCGACCTGCGGAGGGGTAGTCATCGTGGTCATAAAATATGTCTCCGGAATGATTGCGATTCGAGGTGTTGGCCAGCGCCGGGACGAGTTCCCGAAGTGATCAGGCAAACCTTCAGAGTATATGAGCCGGGGCGGTGGAGAAGCAAGAAGGGGAGTTCGAGGGTCCTGTCTCAGTTTGCGGACATACTCATGTGGGAACAGCCGCCCTCGGCTCTCCATCGAGCGAAGCTCGACTCGCTTTTTCCCTGCACGTCGGCAAACCAAGACGGGCTGGAATCCGTTTTGAACCCGGGCTCTGCACGCGAAATAAAGACGCGCCACATCAGACCGACCTCTACAACACAATCTCCAACCCCTCGGACGCAGCCCTTACCTTGGGATAGTAATTTCGGGCATCTTGGACGACTTTGTCGATGATTGCATCGGTGTGGTCGGGGTCGTGGTGGAACAATACGAGCTCTTTCGCGCCGCTTTCCATTACGACATTTACGGCCTCGCGCCAGTGGCTGTGTCCCCAGCCGCGGCGGCGGGCGGCGTACTCTTCGGGAAGATACTGCGCGTCATAGATGAGTACGTCCGCGCCTTCGGCCAGTTTGCGCACGGCTTTGTCGAAGGTGGCATCGCCGGGTTCGTTGTCGGTGGCGTAGACCAGGATTCCATCCTTGGTTTCAAGGCGGAATCCCATGCATCCCTGGGGATGGTTGAGCCAGGCGGTTTGCAGCCGGATTCCGTCTTCCATCGTCATGCGCCCGCTTTCGATGTCGTAGAAGTCGCGCTGCGCCTTCATTTCATCAATTTTCACGGGAAAGTAGGGCGCCGCCATCTGGTCGGCTAGAACTTGCTTGAGACTGCGGGTGCGGCTGGAGCATTGAAAGAGAAACCGGTTCTCTGCATTGGCATACAAAGGCCGGAAGAACGGCATCCCCTGAATGTGGTCCCAATGAAAGTGCGAGACGAAAACATGCGCGGAAAATGGCCGGTCGCCGAATTCGCTCTCCAGTTGCTGGCCGAGCACGCGGAAGCCGGTGCCGCAATCGAAGATGTAAATGCGGTCGCCGAAGCGGACTTCCACGCAGGAAGTGTTGCCTCCATAGCGCATGTTCTCGGGTTGTGGAGTGGGTGTGGAACCGCGCACTCCCCAGAACTTGATCCGCATAGGCTCCCCGGCCCGCGCGAGGGGCCGCCTGCTTGGTGTTCCTTGGTATCTTCCGATGAGGAAGGGCTGCCGTCAATTGCCGGATTGGTTCAGGGGCACGATTTCGCCGCTTCGAGACACGACCTGGGCATGGGCAGTAAGCTTCCGCTTGCGCGACCGCTAGCGAACGGAGATTCCGGTGCTGTGATGGCGATGTTTCGATGTCCGATGACGACTTGCGCCAAGCCAATCCCGCGCAAACTTCTTTCCCCGGCCCAGGTAGTGGTGCAGTTCGCCTTTTCTACGCGACGGCGTCATCCTGAGCGCAGCCGTTTCTCATGCGGAGCGAAGAGCCTGCCCTGAGCGAAGTCGAAAGGGTCCCCGCTTAACCGGCCTGCAGCGTCAGCCAAACTGCACCACTACCCAGGCTCACCTCATCCCGTGAATCCTGGATCATCAGAACGATTTCGCGGTACGCGCCAGCAGGACTAGAATCGATAAGGCAGGAGATTGTAGCTTCCGGGCTGTTGTCCGCGAGCTGTCCGCCATAAGGAAATGAGGTCAATATCATGCGTTTTGGACGTTATGAGTCGTCAGAAGGAAACAATGTAGGAACCGCCGTCACTTTCTTTCTTATTGGAATCGGTGCGGGAGCCCTGGTGGCGCTCGCGCTCGCCCCGAAAACCGGCAAGCAGTTCCGCCGCGACCTGAAACGCGGCTATGAAGACGCCAGAGAGACCCTGGAGGATTGGACGGAAGAAGCCAAGGACCGGGCCCAGGACGCTAAAGCTCGTGTGCGCGATGTGGCCGAACGCGGTGCCGGAATTGCCAGCGATCTGAGCGATACCGTCCGGGATAAAGTAGAGCCCCTAAGGCGAGCCATCAACCGCGGATAAGTTTGGCTATTGATCTCTGCTGGGAACCACCGGCCGTCCGTCAGGGAAAGAGCGCAGTAAAAATTCCCTTCATGCGCCCCACAAAGCCCTTGTGCCCGGCTTTGGGCGTAGTTTTCTTGGGCGGTTCCACTTGCGCCTCGAGGCGAACGGGCTGGTCTGAAGGTTCGAGCACAGGCAGCAGCGCAGCCTCGTTCGTAGGCGCCGGGGGCGCCGCGGGGCTCGTCTTGCCGCGGAAAACCAGGGGCGCCTCGACCTGGATGTGGACTTCGTTCGGCTGAGAGGGTGGCAGGGGCTGAGTTTCGGGCCCCCTCGACAGCGCCAGCGCCTGCGAGGAATCGCTCTCTGGCTTGGCCGCGGGCTGCGGCGCCAAAGTACCTTGAGCGACCCCAGACTTTTCATCCGACGCAGACGCTCGCATCACCGGAATCGGCGTTGGGCAACCGCATTCCAGCGGGACGTTCGCATCGACCTGGTCGATGTGCCCCGAGTGAAACACCGCCTGCTCGCCTGGCTTCACGTGATAGTCGCGATCTCCCATCAACTCCGAAACGGTGGCCGGAGAAGTATTGCCGTACAGACCGCGCACGCAGGTGGTGCCGTGTGAATCGGAGCTGATGGCGTAGTGAAATTCTCCCGGCCCGGTGAACAGGATGCGGAAGTCGGGAGTCAGTACGACATCGGCCGAGGAGTCAAGCGTGTAATGCGTCTCCAGGGCGCCGCTGTTCAGGCCCAGCATCAAGTCATGGTTCGACCTCGAGGGGGTTACCGAGACCGTGGTGCCGGGACAGACGCGAACCTGCCCTCCTCTCGACAACTGCAATACGGCAGTGTCACTGCCGGCGGTGAGAGAGGATCCGGGCGCCAGGCGGCCGCCCGCGAACATGACGTCGATCCCGTGTTTTATCACCGGAGCAAGCGGAGGCCCGACGGCCCGCGCTACCGTAGGCACCTGCCAGGACTGCGCGGGCAATCTCCTGCTGCCCATGTTCGGATCGCCGGCGGGCTTGAGACGCACCATCAGACGATTGCCGGCTTCGTCCCAGGTGTATCCGTAGGGAGCGACCAGATCGAGCACAATCCTCATAATGGGAGGGTCTTGCTGGAATTGCTCAGCCCGGATGCCGAGAATATTTTCTTGCTGCACCGGAATCCGCTTAACCTGCAGGCCCGAGCGAGCTCGAGGCAGGTCGACGACCAAGCGCGGGGGCGAGTTCAGCAACTGAATCGCGGGTGCCACAGGGTGGGTAGAAATAATTTCGACCGCCGGAACTCCCCGGTCGGACAGCACCCGCACGCTGGTAACGACCGCAATTTCTGATTTCGCCGAATCTTGAGTTTGCCGCACCGGGGCTGGCGCTGCATCCTGGCACAGACCCTCGATCGCCAGCCCAGCCAAAAGCAGGACAAGAAGAAATTGGATTCCAGGTCGCCGCAAAAAATCCTCTAAGAATAGTTGAGCCTATGAAAGGAACCTTATCATTTACCAGGGAAGCGGAGAAGTGGCAGGCAGAGTATCGAAGAACTGAAGTTCAGATACTTCCGCAACCTATGCGGCCAGTTGCACAGGTCTTCACAGATCGAGCAACCCGCCTCAGCTCTCGGGAAGAAATTCGTATTCTTCGATGACCGCGGCCACAGCCATCTTTCCGTCGTCGCTGCCGCCTTCGACCCGTACCACTTTCCCCTTGCATTGCACGCGGATACTTTCTGTCAGGGTGATTTCCGGTGGAAGTGTGAGCGTGAAGCCGATGGGCGATCCGCTCTCGATGGGCGAGTTCAGGTAAAAGCAAATGCCCCGCGCGCTAACGTCGCGGATTTGAGCTGATTCGTTGTGGTCCGAATTTTCACCGCGGGCGACGGATACCGGAATTCTAAGCGCGAAGCGTCGTGCAGCCCTTTTTTCCTGGGCTTCTACCATGCGTTACTCCAAGCTATTGAAGTGGCGTTCAACCTATGCTGCTAATTCTGCGCTAAAGAATGCCGTTAATGGGCATCTCCCGTCAATACCACCCTTGGGGACGAATATGGCCCATTCCGGTGAGCGTCGAATGCGATAACCTTGACTCCAAGACCTTTTCAGCCTGTTCAGTTACCTGCATTTCTGGGTGTAAGCTTGAGTGGGAAGGTGGAGTGGCAGTGGTTTTCGTTCTCGACAATTACGATTCGTTTACCTACAACCTGGTCCAATATCTTGGGGAACTCGGCGCCGAAGTTGAGGTTCGCCGCAACGATCAGGTCACAGTTGACGACATCGATGCCATGCAGCCGGAACGCATCGTGATCTCGCCGGGGCCGTGCACGCCGCAGGACGCCGGCATCAGCATCGATCTCATCCATCATTTCGCCGGGAAGGTGCCGGTTCTCGGCGTGTGTCTGGGACATCAGGCCATCGGTGCGGCTTTTGGCGGCAACGTGGTGCGCGCTCCTCACCTGATGCACGGCAAGACCAGCGCCGTTGTGCACGATAACAAAAGTATCTTCCGCGGTCTGCCCATGCCCATGACCGCAACACGCTATCACTCGCTGATCGTCGAGGAGAAAAATCTGCCGGCAGAGCTCGAGGTCAGCGCCTGGACGACAGAAAAAGATGGAAGCCGCACGATTATGGGCCTGCGCCACAAGGAGTTTGCCGTCGAGGGGGTGCAGTTTCATCCCGAGAGCGTGCTGACGGATGCAGGAAAGAAGTTAGTGGAGAATTTTCTGGCAGTAGCCGTTCGCTAGCCGCTGCCCCTCGCCATCTCCACTGCCCTGAGCAACGCCTGGGCTTTATTCACCGACTCCTCGAACTCGCGGGCTGGATCGGAGTCCGCCACGATGCCTGCACCCGCTTGCAAGTACGCGTGTTTGCCTTGCATGAGCATGGTGCGAATGCCGATGCATGAGTCGAGGTTCCCGGCAAAATCGGCGTAGAGTACCGATCCACCATAGATGCCGCGGCGCACCGGCTCCAGTTCTTCGATGATCTGCATGGCGCGAACCTTGGGCGCTCCGCTCAACGTGCCCGCCGGAAAACACGCAGCGAAAGCGTCGAGCGCGTCGAGATCCTTACGCAGCGTACCTTCGAGCGCCGAGACTAGGTGCATCACGTGGGAGTAGCGCTCCACATACATCAGATCTTTTACTTTGACCGAGCCATACTCGCTCACTCGCCCGAGATCGTTGCGGCCAAGATCAACCAGCATGACGTGTTCGGCACGCTCTTTCTCGTCGTTGCGCATCTGCTCCTCCAGTCGCAGGTCTTCGGCCTCATCGCGCCCGCGCGGATGCGTGCCGGCGATAGGTCGGTACTCCAGCTTGCGTCCAGTTACGCGCACCAGCATCTCGGGTGAAGAGCCGAGGATTTGCGTCTCCCCCAGCCGCAGAAAATAAAGATAAGGCGAAGGGTTCACCTGCCGCAGGGCGCGGTACAGATCGAATGGGTCAACTTCAGGGACAAAGTCGAGCCGCTGCGAGAGCACGACTTGAAAAATGTCGCCCGCGGCAATGTATTCCTTGCCGCGCTCCACGCAGCGCATGAAAGCCTTGCGAGAGGTACCCGCGTGGATCTTGAGTTTGCCCGGCTTTGCCTTCGGGGATTTGCGCCACAGCGCCGGGCGCAGCCCCGCATCCAGCTTTCTTTCGAGGGCAGCAATATCGCGGACTGCGCGATCATAGGCGCGCTTCGGACTTTCTTTTGAGACGTCCGCCGCAGCTACGATGTGAATCTGATGCCGCAGGTGATCGAAAGCCAAGAGCCGGTCGAAGAACATCAACTCAGCATCGGGCAGCGAAAGATCGTCCTTGGCGCGGTCTCCGATTTTTTCCAGCTGCCGAACCGAATCATAGGCAAAATAACCGACGGCCCCGGCGCTGAAGGGCGGCAGGCCCGGTACCACGGCCGGGCGGTGCTCGCGCAGCAGCAGTTTCATGAACTCAAAGGCGCTTCCCTCATGGCGCTCACGGCGGCGTCCGCGTTCGATCTCGATGGCTTTCCCGCGCGCCCGCACCCGCATGTAAGGGTGCGCGCCCAGAAACGTGTAGCGGCCGATCTGTTCGCCGCGTTCGATCGATTCCAACAGGAAAGCGTGCGGCTCTTTTTCGGCGATGGCCAGGAAGGCCGAGACCGGAGTGAGCAGGTCGGCGCTCACCGATTTCACCACCGGTACAAGCGTGGCCGAATTCGCCAGCCGCGAGAATTCCTTGAAGTCTGGGTAGAGCATGCGAAGGGTGAGGCGCTTTTGAGATAGGCAAGGCCTCGCGGTTCATTATAGGGGAGGCGTTATAGGCAGCGTATTCCCCTTGGTGCAACACATCCGGTTGGTCGCGGGGTGAAGATGCGCCAGAGCCCGTTGATTCCTCTTGTTACGGCACGATCTTAAATACGACTCCGCACGGCAAACGCCTCGGGGATGAGGGCGTAGTCGAGCGATCCCAATTGTCGCCTTGGACCGCAATGCCTGTCAACACTCTACTGGACGAGTGCAAAAGGTTTTCTTTCTGCCGGGTGGAGTGTAGAATTGTGCTTTCGGTCCTCTTGTGCGGCGGAAAATGTGGCCTGCCGCCTTCCGTCAGTTCAGCAAACCGCACTTATTTTGAAGGAGACTGTTTCGAGCAATGTCGATCCCTGCCACGCAACTGCGCCCCGGCATGATCATCAAGCACAACAATGATCTGCACTCCGTATTTGCCGTCGAACACCGCACTCCCGGCAACCTTCGCGCCTTTATCCAAGCCAAGCTGCGCAACCTGCGGACTGGCGCAATGTTCGAGCACCGCTTCCGCTCGCCTGATCCGATCGAGAAGGTCAATGTCGATGAGGTCGATATGCAGTTTCTGTACGCCGACGGCGACAACTATTACTTTATGGACACGGCGAATTACGAGCAGACTCATCTCACCAAGGACGTTCTGGGCGACGCTGTGGATTACCTGATCGCGAATCTGGAGATCAAAGTCGAATTCTTCGATGGGAAGGCGGTTGGCATCGAGTTGCCGCAGACGGTTGAGCTGACCGTGGTCGAGACGGAACCCGGGCTGAAGAGCGCGACGGCTTCCAGCGTGACCAAAGCCGCCAGGACCGAGACCGGACTGGTGGTACAGGTGCCGCCCTTCATCAACGAAGGCGAGAGGATCAAGGTGGACACGGCCGAGGGCGTCTATTTGTCGCGCGCGTAGGATCTCGTAGAACTGTCACCCTTGAGCATGACCTCGACTGAAAGAGCAATGGAAGCCCGCCGCTTTGTGGTGCGTGGGCGCGTGCAGGGGGTGGGTTTCCGCTGGTTTGTGGAGCGGGAGGCGCACATTCTGGGCATTGCCGGCTGGGTGCGCAATAATGCGGATGGAAGCGTAGAGGTGTTTGCCCAGGGAACGCGCGATCAGCTTTCTGGATTGCGCTCGCGTCTGCGGGAGGGCCCGCGAGCTGCCCGCGTCGATGGCGTGGAAGAATCCGAAGCTCGCCCTGGAGCTGCTACCGCTTCATTTCGCATCGAAGGAGCGTGGTAGATTGCCCCGTAACTCGACCCTGAATGCCGATCAGCTCAAACGTCTGATCCGCGAAGTTCCGGACTTTCCGAAGCCGGGGATTCTGTTCTACGACATCACTACGCTGCTGAAAGACAAGGTCGGCTACGCCACGCTCATCGACAAGCTCTCCGAGCACTACCTCGACCAGAAAATCGACCTCGTCCTGGGCATGGAGGCCCGCGGCTTTATCTTCGCACCTGCGCTGGCTTACCGGCTGAACGCCGGTTTCGTCCCAGTCCGCAAGCCGGGGAAACTTCCCGCTGCAACCGTGAAGTACGACTATGCGCTCGAGTACGGCACCAACTCGCTGGAGGTCCATAGAGATGCGATCCAAAAAGGCCAGCGCGTGCTGATTGTGGATGATCTGCTGGCGACCGGCGGCACGGCCGAGGCCACCGCCAAGCTGGCGTCTTTACTCGGCGCGGAGATCGCCGGGCTCGGCTTTGTGGTGGAATTGGATTTTCTGCACGGCCGGCAGAAACTCGAAGGTTACGATGTGATGTCGCTGCTGCACTACGACAAGTAGGACCGGTAACGCGGGAGCGGCGATACTACTTCCAGATGCGAGCGACCAACAGCCCCACGCCCGTCCAGAAACTTGCGCTGACTGTTACCACGATGGCCAATCCAAGAATCAGTCTCCAGTTAGGTCGGCCGGCCCTGAAGCCAGCGTCGTGTTTGGAGTCATAAACCAGCCAGGAGCGCAAGAACTTGATCTCCCGCGAACTTGAGGGCTCCGACTTCCACGAGCGTTGAACGGCGACGCGCCAGGGTGTGTCTTCTGTGCTGGACCGGGGGAAGAGCTCAGATTTGCTGCTCATAATCCGCACCTCGGGGAATTACCGTTGCACACGGTTTGCCATCCTATCATGGGACTCAACCCCATGAAAAATATGACTACCTCATTCTGCGGGAGGCGGCAATTAAAACCCGCCTGCGGGTAAAAACTCCCGAATCGACCCTACACTACGCTTCCTGTTTTGGGAACGGCAATGCGATTTAAGCTGCTGCCGAACCCCGTTCCGGCTTTGCTGGGGAAGACAGGAGCAGCGACAACGTTTGCTATCGTTTTCCCGACCGAAACGGTCGCTGGGCTAGTTTCAGTCAACTGGGGGAATCTCTTCCAGTAGCAACTTTGACTCCCTGGGCAGGTAGCTTTTGCGCCGAAGCCAGTCCTCCATTGCCTCTCGAAGCTGGTCCAAAGGGACGTTCTTGCCGATTTCCATGCGTCCGTCGGAGACCGGAATCGTGTCGTCAAACAGGCTGGCATTGGTGAAGTTGCGCATGGAGAAGCTATCCAGCCACTTTACCGGACAGTTGAGCTCCTGGCCATGGTCTTCGTACTGGACCCGAATCTTGCGGGCGAACATGACCCGATTTAAACAGAGGACGCGACAGGCGGCAACCGTGGGCGGGGTATGGGTCAATTTGATAAGGAAGCGAGCCAAACGCGCGATTAATGCGTCGCAAAGAACGCGACGCTTCGCGCGGCTCGCCCAGATCCCTCGCTGCGCAAAGGACGCTTGCTCGGGATGACAATCAAACTGACCCACGACCGTGGGCGGGGCAAACTTGACAGGCGCCCCTCCGATCACTAGTCTGCCCTGACCACACTTAAGGCCGGAACGCTCGCGTCCTGTTTGAAGGGCATGAGTTGTCGACATCCGTCGCCCGGGCGCCGGCCCCAAAAATCGCAAGACTCACAGGAGGATCGCATGACGAATTTCATTTGGTGGATTATCGTTGGGCTTATCGCCGGATGGGCAGCAGGCAAGCTCATGCAGGGCGGCGGCTACGGGGCAGTGGCGGACATTGTCCTGGGCATCGTGGGGGCAGTGATTGGAGGATGGCTGCTAGGTGCGCTCGGCATCCACGCCGGCGGCTTTATCGGGACCATTGTGGTGGCCATTATTGGCGCTATTTTCTTGATCTGGCTTACCCGCCTGCTGAAGCGGGCGTAAGCAGACAGCGGCACCTTTTTCCTCCATTCTGACGGCCACCTTTTGTAACCTAATTGCAGGTAGACCGACGGCCGGGTAAGTTTTATGCGGCGGCTGGAATTATTTTCGGAGGAGAACAATGGCGGCACTGAGAGTTGGGAGCAAGGCGCCGGAGTTTGAGTTAAGGGCGCTCGATGGCCGGAGGTTTCTTTTGCGCGATGAACTGGCGCGGGGGCCTGTGGTGCTGGCGTTTTTCAAGGTGGGGTGCCCTACCTGCCAGTATGCGTTTCCGTTTCTGCAGCGTCTGCATCAGGCTTACGGACATAAGAACGTGGCGCTGGTTGGGGTTTCGCAGAACGATCTCAAGAAGACTGCCGAGTTCACCAAGGAATTTGGCGTCACGTTTCCCGTGCTGCTCGACGTTCGTGAGACTTATCCTGTGTCGAACTCTTATGGCCTGACCAACGTGCCGACCATCTTCTGGATTGCGCCCGACGGTGAGATTGAGGTTTCCAGCGTCGGTTGGGTGAAGGCTGAGTTCGCCCAAATCAACCGTAAGATGGCAGAGGCAGGGAAGATAGCGGCGGCTGTGATGTTTCAGCCTGGGGAGGACGTGCGCGACTTCCGCGCCGGTTGAAGCTCAAAGAATTGATCCCGCGGTCGCGGGCCTTTCAAATTAAGCGAATACGATGACCGTAGCGGGCGGGACTGCGGCTCTTGGACATTCTGGTCAAGACTGTCTAATCAAGGCTCTCCTGAGGCACCTGTCTCAAGTACAACCTGTACGACTGTCTAAAAGCCCCTGGTAAAGACTGGCCTACCGTGCCGTTAACTGCCGCCGCCTTACGGCTAAACTGTTCCTGTCCGTTACAATTCCCCCACAGTTCCTAATGAAAGGCATTCCCCCGCGAACCACTTTTGCGCGCTGACAGGGGTGTGCGCGGGGAAAAGACTGATTTATGCAAGGATCGATGTCTATGCGAGCAATCGTTAGCAAAGGTATTCTGGCGTGCGTCGTTGCTGCTCTGAGCCTGCCGGGCTGGTCCGAACCGGGGCTGGACGTAGCTGTGCTGGCGGAAGCTCCGGCTGCGCCACCGCCCTCCGCCGCAGCAAAGCACGAGGTTGTATCGGTGCGCATGCCGGGCGCCGCGTTCGCCGCCATGCAGACCATCAATCCGGAACACATTCGCTGGCACGTGCGTTATCTCTCGCATGATCTGCTGGAGGGTCGCGGAACCGGGCAGCGCGGCGGCGACATCGCGGCGGAATACATTGCGACCCAGTTTGCGGAATACGGGCTGAAGCCGGTGGGCGACAACGGATCATATCTGCAAAGGGTCCCGCTCGTGGGGATTACAACCCTGCCGGAGACCAAAATTTCACTGGTTCCGAAGCAGGGCGAGGCGATGGTTCTGAAGCCGCTCGACGAATATGTGGCATACGACCGGACTCAGCAAGAGCACACGGAACTGGACGCCGACATTATCTACGTCGGTTACGGCATTGAAGCTCCGGAATATAACTGGGATGACTACAAGGGCGTGGACGTGCGTGGCAAAGTGCTGCTGATGCTGGTAAACGAGCCGCCGTCCGACGATCCCAAGTTCTTCAAAGGCAAGGCGCTTACCTACTATGGACGGTGGACCTACAAGTTCGAGGAAGCGACGCGTAAGGGCGCTTCTGAAGTGATCCTTATCCACCGAGAAGATATGGCGAGTTATCCGTGGCAAGTGGTGCGGAACTCGTTCTCGGGGGAGCAGTCGTCCTTGAAGCTCGAAGGTCCGGCGTTGCAGGTTGCCTCCTGGGTGCAACTCGATGTGGCGAAGAAGCTGGCCACGACGGCCGGCATGGACCTGGAGAAAATGATGGCCGATGCCCGCACCCGCGAGTTTCATCCCGTGAATCTCGGCGTGAAGTTAGAGGCGCACATGGTGAGCAAGGTGCGGAACTTTGAATCGAACAACGTGCTGGCCATGCTGCCTGGCTCCGACCGCAAACTGAAAGATGAAGCAGTGATCTACACCGCGCATTACGATCATTTCGGCATCCGGCCTGACATGCCCGCGGGCAATAACATTTTTCACGGCGCGGCTGACAATGCCACGGGCTGCGGGATTCTGCTGGAGTTGGCGCGCGCCTTCAGCGTGGCCAAAGAGCGGCCGGCGCGCTCGATGATTTTCGCCGCGGTCACCGCGGAGGAACAGGGACTGCTGGGGTCGGAATATCTGGGCAAACATCCGCCGGTTCCAGCAAGCAAGATTGCGTTGGATTTGAATTACGACGACGTAAAACCCCTGGGCTCTCCGGAAGAAGTAGAGGTAACGGGCGCGGAGCGGACTACTTTCTATCCCTGGGTGCAGGCGACAGCGAAGGAATTCAGGCTGGCGATTCGACCGGATGCTCGTCCCGAAGCTGGGCACTTTTACCGGTCCGATCATTTCAGTCTGGCGCGCGTGGGCATTCCATCTTTCTCGATCAATGAAGGCATGAAGTTCAAAGGTCATGACGAAGCCTGGGGGATCGCTCAGGATCAAGAATTCGTCGAAAAGCACTATCACCAACCGAGTGATGAGTATCATCCGGAGATGGATTTCGTCGGAGATGCGGCCATGGCGCGATTTGGATTCGCCCTGGGGTGGGAGGCGGCCAGCCTCACGCGGCTTATCGGCTGGCAGAAGGGCGATGAGTTCGAAGCGGCGAGAGTGAAGAGCCAGTAAGAGAGTACCCTAATACCGAGTTCCTGGCACCGAACGCCGGCGCCTGGTGAGAGCGAAGCGCGGCCTGCAGTCTCCATCACCGCGCAGCTCATGTGAACCAAGACAATCAACAATCAGCGATTCCTTCTCCGCGTCTCTGTGTCTGCGTGGTGAAATGAACTTCCCATGGCAAAGCGGGTGAGCGTCGATCGCTGGCTGTTTACCGTAACCATGCTGCTGGTGTTTGTTGGGCTGGTGATGGTGTTCTCGGCTTCGGCGGTGATGGCGCGGGAGCGCTTCGGATCTCCGTACGCCTTCTTAGTGAAGCAGTTGATCTGGGCAGCCGCCGGGCTGGTCGCGATGGTGGTGGCCATGCGGGTGGACCACCGCCGCTACCAGCATCCGGCGCTGGTGTTCTCCTTCCTGGGGCTGACCACGCTGCTGCTAATCTCCGTTTTCTTTCTTGACCGGTCGCACCATACCCATCGCTGGATTCACGCGGGCGGATTTTCGTTCCAGCCTTCGGAGCTGGCCAAGCCGGTGCTGATTCTTTTTCTCGCGTATTTTCTCGAAGGCCGCGCCAAAGCGGGAACTGGTCCTATCCAGAGTCCATTATCCGATTACACCCCGACATTTATGGACGACTGGCGCAATACCTTGCTGCCGGCAGCCGCGCCTGTCGTGATGCTGCTCGGGCTGATTGTGCTGCAGCCGGATCTGGGTACGGGTATTGCGTGCGCCGGGATTGTGGCTTGCATTTTTTATGTGGCTGGTCTGCGCCTGCGCTTTTTCGGATACGCGTTTGCGGCGGCCTTGGTGCCGCTGTACTTCTTGATTTTTCATGTAAGCTTCCGCCGCGACCGCATTCTGGCTTTTATCAATCCCTATGCCGAGCGCCAGAAGGCCGGCTTCCATTTGATCCAATCTCTGATTGCCGTGGGCACCGGCGGCATCACTGGTACGGGCCTGATGGAAGGCAAGCAGAAACTGTTTTATCTGCCGGAGCCGCATACCGACTTTATTTTTGCCGTGACCGCGGAAGAGTTGGGGTTAGTGGGGGCCATGTTTGTGGTAGCGCTGTTCGCAATCTTCCTGTGGCGCGGTATGCGGGTGTCGTGGCACACCAAAGATGTGTTTGGACGCTACCTGGCCGTCGGGATCACGAGCATGGTGGTACTGCAGGCGTTCATCAACATCAGCGTGGTGCTTGGGATGATGCCGACGAAAGGGATTCCGCTGCCCTTAGTGTCGTATGGAGGGTCGTCTCTGTTCGTGACCCTGGCGTGCGTGGGCGTGCTGCTGAATATCACGAAGCATGCGGAGTGAAAAAAGCGCAACGGATTCCACGGATGCTCACGGGTCGGTCTCAGGGCTTCTTGTTTTATCCGTGTGAATCGGTGTAATCCGTGGCTGGCTTTCAGTCTGGTTTATAGTCACTCCATGCGGGCCATTCTGGCGGGCGGCGGGACGGGTGGGCACGTGATTCCCGCGCTGGCCATCGCCAACGAGCTCAAGAAAATTTATTCAGCTGAAGTGCTGTTCATCGGGACGGCGCGGGGGATCGAGAACCGTCTGGTGCCGGCGGCGGGGTATCCGCTGCAACTGGTGCGGGTGGGGGCGCTGAAAAATGTCAGCCTGATGACGCGGGCGAAAACCGGCTTCGACTTGCCCCGGGCGGTATGGGACGCGAGCCGCATGTTGAACGAGTTCGCTCCCGACGTGGTGATCGGAGTGGGCGGATATGCTTCGGGACCGACGATGCTCGCCGCAGTGGTGAAGCATATTCCTACGCTGGCATTTGAACCGAATGTTGTGCCGGGATTCGCCAATCGGGTTGTGGCACGGTTCGTGTCCGGTGCGGCAGTGCACTTTGAGGAAACGGCAAAATATTTTCGTCGCGCGGAAGTGACGGGCGTGCCGGTGCGGCAGGCGTTCTTTGAGATTTCCCCAAAGCGCGGCGGGACGCCGACCGTGCTGGTCTTTGGCGGAAGTCAGGGAGCGCATGCGATCAATGAGGCGATGTTTCGGTGTTTGCCGGTACTGGTGCGGTTGGAAGCTCCCGGGATTCACATCATCCATCAAACGGGCGAGCGTGACTATAATGACGCGCTTGCGGTCTATGGCGCCCTGGGGGAGTCGGTCGAGGTGTTCAAATTCATCGAGGATATGCCGGCCGCATTTGCGCGGGCTGATCTTGTGGTGTGCCGGTCGGGCGCGAGCACGGTGGCCGAGATTGCAGCGGCGGGGAAGCCGGCGGTATTTGTGCCGTTTTCGCGGGCGTCCGACGATCATCAGCGGGTGAATGCGGAGGCACTGGCGCACGAAGGAGCGGCGGTGGTGGTGGAGGAGCCGAAACTGGAGGGCGTGTGGCTGGCGGAGACGATTGCGGCGTTGCTGTGCGATCCGCGGCGTTTGCAGTTGATGAGCGCCGCAGCGCGGAGTTTGGCACACCCAAATGCGGCTCAGGATATCGCGGCTTTGGCGGCAAGAGTGGCAGGAATCGAAGAAAATTAGCCACGGATTTGCACGGATTGTCACGGATACTTCTTTTCGAGTCTTCTGGTCTCAATGTTTTTCGAATTTTGTTTTATCCGTGAGAATCCGTGCAAATCAGTGGCAAAGAATTTGACTTATGTTCGCCAAGATTCAGCAAATTCATTTCGTGGGCATTGGCGGGATCGGCATGAGCGGGATTGCCGAGGTGTTGCTGAATCTCGGCTACCGGGTTTCGGGATCGGATCTCAAGAGTTCCGCGGTTACGCAGCGGTTGGCCGGTCTCGGCGCGGCGGTGTTCGAAGGGCATAGCGCGGAAAACATTGCCGGAGCCGAAGTGGTGGTGACCAGCTCGGCAATTTCGCTCGAAAATCCCGAGGTCGTCGAGGCCCACAAGCTGCACGTGCCGGTGATTCAACGGGCCGAGATGCTGGCGGAGTTGATGCGATTGAAATACGGCATCGCCATTGCCGGCATGCACGGCAAGACGACAACGACTTCGATGGTGGCGGCGGTGCTTGCCGGAGGCGGACTTGATCCCACGGTTGTGGTCGGTGGGCGCGTCGATGCCATGGGGTCGAACGCCCGGCTGGGGAAGTCGCAGTACCTGGTGGCCGAGGCGGACGAGAGCGACCGGTCGTTTCTGAAGCTTTCGCCGATTCTTTCTGTGGTGACCAACATCGACCGCGAACACATGGATTGTTACCGCAACATGGGGGATGTGAAGAAAACATTTCTGGAGTTCATGGACCGCGTGCCATTCTATGGAATGGTGGTGGTGTGCAATGACGATCCCATGCTGCGGCGGTTGTTACCGCAGGTGCAGCGGCGCACCTTGACGTATGGAACCAAGCGGGGATCGGACTTTCTCATTAAGCTGGAAACCGCTTCGGGGCTGGCGGGTACGAAGGGCGAAGGCGAAGGCCAGGCGTTAAGCCGGTTTCGTGTGGGTTATCGAAAAAAAGATCTGGGCGAATTCACGCTGCATGTACCGGGCGTGCACAACATTCTGAATGCGACTGCGGCGATTGCGGTTGGAGTGGGCCTCGATATCGAAGTGGAAGCGATCCGCACGGGCCTCGACCAATTCCGCGGTGTGGACCGGCGATTCCACTTGCGTGGCCGGGCACGGGGCGTCAGCGTGATCGATGATTACGGGCACCATCCCACCGAAATCCGAGCGACGCTGGCGGCGGCGCGGCAGTGCGGCTTTCGTAAAATTCACGTAGTCTTCCAGCCGCACCGCTATACGCGAACCCGCGATCTGATCGAGGACTTTACCAATGCATTTGGCGATTCCGATTCGCTGTTCGTGCTCGATATTTATGCGGCCAGCGAGAAGCCGATCGAGGGCATCAGCGGCGAGGCCCTGGCGCGCACCGTCCGCGAGAAAGGCGGACAGGACGCGCACTATGTGAGTTCTTTTGCGGATGCCGTGGGTTCAGTCGCGGACAAGGCTCAGACTGGGGACATGATTCTCACGCTGGGTGCGGGCAGCGTCTCGCAGCTAGGGCCGATGATCCTGGAGAAGCTGAAGGAGCGGGAAGCTGACTAGCCGTCTGAGCGGAGAACGCCGCTCTATCCAAGGATGGCGTTAGTGATCCGAAGCCACCATCCGGGTTGGCCCCGCCACAGATAGACCGCGAGACTTTCCCCGACGATCAGCATGGGGAGCGCATAGCGATACACCGCGTGGACATGGCGATTGACCAAAAGATCGCGAGCGACGCCGAGCAGGATCACCAGGTCGAGACACACGTAAAAAAGGTTGTTGTTGAATATGAAGTCGAAACGCCCAAAGGCTGCGTCGAGGAGGACGCAGGTTGCGATGAAAAGAAGCCGCCGATGCAGTTCCGGCTTTTTGCGCCAGGAAATGGCGAGCGAAACCAACACGGCAAAGGCCACCATGTCAAAGAAGGGAATGCTCAGAAAGGCGGGATCGGGCTGATGAAGCTGAACGGCATCGAACCTGCCCATGATGATGGCTATGGTGAAGCCCAGCGGAACCATCAGTGCCGCGAGCCCGGCGCCAAACCAGCCGAAGAAGCGGTGCCACTTCACGTTGTGCGTCCGCACCAGGGCCGACTGAAAAATGTAGAACGCCACCCATCCGGAGAATGCGGCGCCATGAATCCAGAGAAGGAACGGCCGCGGCAGAGCGGGGTGGAACAGGTTCACATTCACGGTACGGCTGAAGCCCGCAATCACAATCGCGGCGACCAGTAGCGACATCAAGAAATAGAAATACTTGTCTAACAGCCCGTTGCGCCCGGTGACTCCATTGAACGGGCGGGCAATGGGTCGCTGCGACACAGTAGCCATATCGTGAGACCTCCATCTGGCTCGAATTGGGGAAATGGCCGAACCGCGAGTGCAGCGGGCAAGGAACGACGGTCAGAATTTAGCATAGGAAGCTAGTCAGCTCAACGGCAAAATGCCCTGGGTTTCCCGGAGTCTCCCGGTTGATGGGAAGTTTGGGAACCTAGCGCCTGCACTTCCGTATCTTTACTTCGCTAACCGAAACATCACGGGTCCGTCTATCAGCCAGATGGAGTTAAGGCGATGAAAACGACACAGGCTTGGGGATGGTTGGCGGCTGGGGTTCTGGCGCTTGGATTAAACGGTCTTTATCACGACGGTGGCGCTGCGTGGGCGGGTCGGGCCGTCGATCGAGTGATTGAGTGCATTGCAGAACGGTCACAGCCTGTACTCGCATTGGCTACCGGGCGAGTCGACCGGTTCGTGGCCAAAGCCAGGATGGAAGCGTCGCGGAGCGAGTCTGTGTCTTGCCGGGTCGGGACCCTCGTGGCGTGTTTGCGGAGTTCGCTGTCGCAAGAGAATAGCGCGGGCGCGGCGGATGGATTCGCCAGGATCGAGGAGATGTCGGCGCGCGAAGAAGCCGCGTTGGACCGGTGGGAAGCGAATCGATCCCGGATTGAGGCTAAGATTAACCGCGTGCGCATCGCCCCGGCTGACTTTAATCCTGTCATGTGTCCACGACTGCGAGTGAGCGTTCCCCGAGTGCACATCTCGGTTCCGGTGGTGCATGTTGATCCCTTCGGCGCGGGACCTATTTAAAACGCTCGTCGTTCTGTTCTCCTCCTAAAACGGCGGGCGCGCAATTGACCTGCGTCCGCCTTCTTTCTTTGCGGGCAGATGCCGGGGTGGGCTGCCCAACCCGATTCCGGCTGTGCAAAAGAACCAACATTTTGTCTATCTCAAACTCAAAAATGAAGTTATAGTTTGAAGGCTCAGCGATTCCCTACGACAACTGACCTGAACTGATGGCGCGGAAATCGGGCCCCACCATCTTGCAGGAGGAGTTGTATCCACCCAGCGCTGAAAATCCGCGCGAGGAGATCGATGACGCTCGCCTGATCGACCTCGATGTAGACGAAGAATCGCCATTTCTGCGCGGGCAAAAGCGCGTCTCCGCCCGCCGAAGTTCGCTTCCCAAGAAAACTGCAAATCGTTTGCTGTGGTCGGTCGTGGCCGCCGCGCTGTGTTGCGTGGCCGCTCTAGCTGTGGCGGCGCTGTATCACTATGGCGAGCGCTCGTGGCGCTTCCGCGTGGAGTCTAGCGACAACATCGAGATCACGGGCATGCAGAACGTGGCCAAGGCCCAGATCGTGGAAGTGATGGGCGCAGATATTGGGCGCAACATTTTTTTCATTCCGCTGGCGCAGCAAAAGGCGCAACTGGAACAGATTCCCTGGGTCGAGTCGGCCAGCGTCATGCGGTTTGTCCCGAACCGGCTGAAGGTAGAGATTCACGAACGGACGCCGGTCGCCTTCGCGCGCGTGGGGCCGCGAATGTCCTTGATCGATTCTGGCGGCACGCTGATGGAGCTGACGCCGAAGCACAAATACTCCTTCCCCGTGATTCTTGGAATGAATCCTGGCGAGCCGCTTTCGACGCGAGCTCCACGGATGAAAAGCTATGCGGAGATGGTGCGGCAGCTGGATTCCGGGGGGGCGCACTATTCGCAAGATCTGAGCGAAGTGGATCTTTCAGATCTCGAAGACGTGAAGGTGCGGGTGAACGATCCGGCGGGCGACGTGCTGGTGCATTTGGGATCGTCGGACTATCTGCGGCGTTACAAAATTTATGTCAGCCACGCGCAAGCCTGGCGTCAGCAGTTTCAGAAGCTGGAGTCGGTGGACCTGCGTTACGACAACCAGATCATCGTGAATCCGGACCTGGAGCGGAACGCAAAGACCGCGCCGTTGGGTCCGGGGGCTGCGAAAGCGGTGGCGGCAGCGGGGGTGAAGCCCGTGGCCTTGCTGACGCGTATGGGTCCGCACGACCGCCCAGTGCCCAAGCCGGCATTCGAGTTGACGCAGAAAAAAGTCGAACCGAAAACCGCGGCCAGTGTGGTGAAGAAGACGCCTGCCAAAACGAAGGCTAAGGGGAGGAAGGCCACTGCGAAGGCGGCAAAAGCGAAAGTCGGCGCGAAGAACAATCCGGCCGGGAGAGATACTCCGCCCTCCATTAAGCCAACGATGACGAAAAAGACTTCTGGCAGCGGCGCCGCTCAGAAACCGAGTCCGGCGATCGCGAAAAGTCAGACGAACCAGGGACCGAGCCAGTGATGACCGAGTTATAGATCGATCGAGTCATAAATGTTTAGTCTCTCATTAAAGAGTTGTCCGGGAACTCATAAGAATGGCGAATCAGCAGGGTAACTTTTTGACGGCAATTGATGTGGGCAGCGCCAAGACGTGCGCGCTTATGGTTGAGGTCAGCGACAGCGGCTTGCGTTATCGCGGGCACGGTGTGGCGGAGTCGCGCGGCTCGCGCAAGGGCGTGATCGTGGAATTAGACAAGGCGGTCGCAGCCATTCAGAAGGCAGTGGAGGCAGCCGAAGACGCGGCCGGTGCGGCGGTCGAGCACGCCACCGTCGGCATCGGCGGAGCGCACGTGCGCGGCGTGAACAGCCACGGCGGTATCAGCCTGGGCACGCGTCCGCGGGAGATTGGCCGCGACGAAATCAAGCAGGCGGTGGAGCGGGCGCGGGCGATTCCGCTGCCGGCGGATCGCGAGGTTCTGCATCTGCTGCCGCAGGAGTTCATTCTCGACGATCAGGCGGGCGTGCACGATCCGTTGGGCATGATGGCGGCGCGGCTCGAAGTGCGCGTGCATCTCGTGACGGCGGCAGCCAGCGCGGCGCAGAACGTAATCACAGCCGTGAATCGCGCCGGCGTTCACGTGGATGACACTGTGTTCGAGCCTCTGGCGGCGGCCGATTCCGTGCTGCGCGCCGACGAGCGCGAATTGGGAGTTTGCTTGGCGGACATAGGCGCAGGGTCGACAGAGCTGATCGTCTTCCTGCAAGGCGCGGTCGCTTTCACGGGAGTGATTCCGGTAGGCGGCGACCACTTCACCAGCGACTTATCGATGGGGATGTGTACGCCGCTGGCGGAGGCGGAGAAGATCAAGAAGGTGTACGGCAATGCCATCGTCACGCTGATTCCCGAAGGCAACGAGGTCGAGGTGCCGTCGGTGGGAGACCGTCCTTCGCGTTTGCTGCCGCAGCGGCTGGTGGCGGAAATTCTCGAGCCGCGCGCCCGCGAACTTTTCGAGATGATGCGTGAAGCCTTACGGCAGAGTGGGATGTTTGACGCGTGTCTGGCAGGGATCGTATTAAGCGGCGGAGGCTCGCGGCTGCCGGGAATGTTCGACGTGGCGGAGTCGGTGTTACGGCGTCCGGTGCGACTATCGTGGCCGACGCCTCTGGCAAAGATGCCAGCCACGCTGGCCGAGCCAGAATATGCAACGGTGTTGGGGATGGTGGCTTATGGACAGAGGGCGCGAGTAGCGCGCGGGTTTCAGAGTGATCGGTGGGGATCGAGGTTGAAAGCAATGTTGGTGGGGTAAAAAACAGTGGTCAGTGGTCGGTTAAAAGCAACATCAGCGACACCGATTTTTACTGACCACCAGGCACAGACCACTTCTGTACGGTCGGCACGTAGCTGGAACGAAATTCACAAATTGGTGGACAAAATGAAAAATGACAGCGGCATTCGCATCAGCTTCAATGAAGAGCCTCTCAACGACGCCAAGATCAAGGTGATCGGCGTGGGGGGCGGTGGCGGTAACGCGGTCAACCGCATGATCGATGCCGGAGTCGAGGGCATCGAGTTCATCGTCGCCAACACCGACTTGCAGGCGCTGCGCCTGTCGCGGGCACCGGTGAAGTTGCAGCTGGGCGTGAAGCTCACGAACGGACTCGGAGCGGGAGCGAATCCGGAGGTGGGGCGCAAGGCCGCGCTC
>Ga0074045_10001325_pt1 | contig 23959 bp, 22 predicted proteins | sample BogForMeECP23OM2_FD_94442 | JGI IMG/M metagenome (GOLD analysis project Ga0074045, IMG submission 94442) | Bog forest soil microbial communities from Calvert Island, British Columbia, Canada - Bog Forest MetaG ECP23OM2 | ecosystem: Environmental > Terrestrial > Soil > Wetlands ... | reverse complement strand
TAATGGCGCAGCGCGCCGTGCCAGCCCCGCGCCCGGATCGACTCGCGGACCCAGGCGAGCGCAGTGGTGGTGGCGGCGGATGGCTGTTTCTGTTGCTGCACGTGGCGATACTAAATGAACGGACGCGAAAGGCAGGCCGTGCGACCATGAGGGGCGAGTGTACAATTCAGTACAGCTTGCAAGCCTCGAAACCGCTACGATTAACGCTTTCGTGAAACCGCGTCGCGCTCTTCCGGAACACGCCAGGGAACAATTGCAGACGCGTCTCGGCCGCACCGATGCATAAGGAGAATCCAGAGTGAAGAAACTGTTCCTAGTTGGTATGATGCTGGCAATGTTCGCGTCGATCGGTCTCGCCGAGGACAAGCAATACGAAGTGCCAGGTGTATTTTCGTTCAGTTATGGCGAAGGTTGGAACAAGGGCCCGCGCAAAGGTGGAAGTGCCGCCGAGTTGCCGTGGCTGGTGAACACTGCCGATCCCACCGCCAGTTTTCATGCGGTGCTGGCCCGCGCCGATTTCTCCTACGACGACTGGATCAAGCGCATGATCAAATCTGCGACACCTGAGCGGGCGCTGGTTTCCAAAGGCGATTTTGATTCCGCCAGCGGCGAGAAGGGCTACAAACTCGTATGGAAGGTCAAGTCAGCGAACGGCCAGGAGTTCGTGACCGATCAGTACTTGTACCGTGGAAAGGGCGACACGCAGATCCTGCTCAGCGGAACGGTGGACGCGGCCAATGCGGACAAGTTCGCCTCGGAATTCGACAGCTTCGCCAAATCGTTCAAGATCACAAAAGCGAAGTAACGCGGGAGGCAGGTTCGCCTCCCGTGCGACGCCGTCAGCTCGATTACGCGAGGTCGAAGACCAGGAACTCGGCCGCGCCGTTTCCAGCCACGCTGGTAAGCGTTAGCTTGGTTTCGTCGCTGATGGCCGCCCCGTCACCCGCAGCAAGGCGGGTGTCGTTTACGTCGAGTTCGCCGCTGATCAATTGCACCCAGGCATGGCGCCCGGCCGGCAGATCGAGAGTGAGAGACTTACCGCTATCGAGAAGCGATGCATAGACGCCGGCATCCTGGTTGATTTTGGTTGATCCGCCGCTTCCATCGCGGGAGGCAATCAGGCGCAACTGGTTCTGCTTGTCTTCGCGCTTGAAGGTGCGGTCCTCGTAGCTGGGCGGCAGATCGTTGGCTTCAGGCATGATCCAGATCTGCAGCAGGTGCACAGGCTTGTCCGAGTTGTTGTACTCGCTGTGAACTACGCCCGTGGCGGCTGACATGCGCTGCACGTCATTCTGCCGGATGGTCGCTTCGGTCCCGGTGCTGTCGCGATGGCTCAACTCACCATCGATGATGTAGGTGATGATCTCCATATCGTTGTGGGGATGGGCGCCAAACCCCCTGCCGGCGCTGACGCGGTCCTCATTGATGACGCGCAGATCGCGGAAGCCCATGTGCCTGGGATCGTAGTAATTGGAAAACGAAAAGCTGTAATAGGTGTCCAGCCAACCGTGGTTGGCGTGCCCGCGGGCGGCCGATGGCCGAACTCTGATCATAGTGTCCTCCCGAGTTACATACATAAGATGCTTTAACATTAAAGAAAGATGCACAAGCCGCGACAGGACGCCTAGCAAACCGTCAGGCACTGCAGGCGATCAGTTGGTGAATGGTTCCCGTTTGACGAGTTGGTGGCAGAGATCGGCCAATTGCTCCTGCCCGGCGGAGGACAGGATACCCATGAACTCGGTAATCGCCGCGGCATGTTCGGGAAAGATCTTGCGAACAAGTGCTTTGCCCTTGGACGACAGTACGACGATGAACTGGCGGCGATCTTCGGGGCACTTTTGGCGATGCGCCAGTTCCAATTTCTCGAGGTTGCCAACCACCAGGGTGAGATTACCGCCAGTGGTCAGGATCTTCTGCGCGATGTCCGAGAGCGACATGGGGCCAAGGTGAAACAGCGCCTCCAGCACGGCGAACTGGGTGAGGGTGAGTCCCGTGCCAGCCAAGTGACTGGCAGTGTGGTTGCGGGCGGCATTGGCCGCGCGGGTGAGGCGGACATAGGTCGCCAAGGCGAGGCGTTGCGAGGATTGGTCCGACATAATGAGTGAAGTATACTACTACATTGAAGTAATCTGATTTGCGGGACTCTTAATTTTGAGGTGCGCCGACAGTGAGAAACTAAGGACCCGGTGGCCGATCAAAGTTGCCTGTCGACACGGCCCACGAAGACAAGCGCCAAAGAGCAGGGCCAGGCGGCACCTAGGGGGCACCCGCGAGCGACTGACGGCGGAAGAGAAGTCTGATAATCTCTGCCCACAGGAAAGTCCCTTAACCATGGCCTCGAAGAAACGTGCGGCTTCACGAGCTGCGAGCCCAAGACCGTCGTCTAAGAAGCGGACACTTCCGCCGGTGCCCCACGGCCAGCACGAACTGGTGATCATCACCGGCATCAGCGGTGCGGGGAAGGCTTCGGCGCTCAAGACCTTCGAAGATCTCGGCTACTACGCGGTCGACAACCTGCCGGTCGGCCTGCTGTTGAACTTCGCCGACCTAGTGCGCGACTCGGCCGAGATCGAACGCGCGGCGCTGGTGGTCGATATTCGCGAGGGCGCCCGGCTCGATAAGCTGCCGCAACTGCTGCAGTCGATGCGCAGCTCGCTGAAAACCACGGTCCTTTTTCTTGAAGCCAACGAAGAGGCGCTGCTGCGCCGTTACAGCGAGACCCGGCGTCCGCATCCGCTGGGTCGCAAGACGTCGGTGAAGGCCTCCCTGCTCTCCGAGCGCCGACGCTTGCAGCCGGTACGCGAGGTCGCCGACCTGGTGGTAGATACCACGAAGTTTAACGTTCATGAATTGCGGAACCTGCTGACCGAACGCTTCCAGAGTGCCGAGCGGGAGCAGAACATCCTGATTTCGTGTGTAAGCTTCGGATTCCGCCAGGGCGTGCCGGAAGATGCCGACCTGATGTTCGACGTGCGCTTCCTGCCCAATCCGCACTTTATTCCCAAGTTCCGGCCGTTTACCGGGCGAAACCCACAGGTGGCGCGCTACATCCTGTCGTTCCCGCAGACTAAGGAGTTCATCGCGCGAATTTCGGAGCTGTTGGTCTACCTGATCCCGCACTACATTCGTGAGGGCAAGAGCTACCTGACGATTGCGTTTGGCTGCACGGGCGGCAAGCACCGCTCGGTGTTGATTGCTGAAGAAGTCAAGAAACGGCTGGCCAAGGCGAGCTACAACGTGAAGGTGGTACATCGGGATTCGCCGGTTGGGGAGTAGCTTCCAGTATCGTCGCGGCAGCAAGTTCCGCTAGAATCACTGTTTGCATATCCATCCCTCCAGAGCGACTGCGCCGCATCGGGGAGCGCGTGACCTATGCGTCAACTGAAGCGACTGTTGCACTACGTCAGGCCGTACTGGCTCTACCTGGTGGCCTCCGTAGTGTCGATGGCGCTGGTGGGGCTGCTGGATGCCTTCCGCCTGCTGCTGATCGGGCCGATCTTCGACCACGTGTTGAATCCCGGGACGCAACCGCACGAGCTGCAGTTACTACCCACCACAAGCTGGGCCATGCAATTGAATTGGTTCGTGCCCGAGCGCTTCCACAATGTGTGGACAATGGTGGCCTTCGCGCTGGTGGCGGCCACGGTGCTGAAGGGCATCTTCGATTATCTCGGCACCTACTTGGTGAACTACGCGGGGTTCGGCATGATCACCGACCTGCGCAACGAGCTGTATACCGCTACGCTGCGGCGATCGGTGGCGTTTTTCCAGAAGCATTCGACGGGCACGTTGCTTTCGGCGCTGGTCAACGACATCGAACGGGTGCAATATGCCATGTCCACCGTGCTGGCGGAATTCCTGCAACAGTTCTTCACTCTTATTTTTACCGCGGTTGTAGTGGTGCTGTTGGGCGGGAAGCTGGCCTGGGTGCTGGTGCTGTTTGTGCCGGTCATTCTTATGGCCGCGCGCCGCATCGGTCAGCGGGTGCGCAGCACGACGCGCAAGGGGCAGGACAAGCTGGCAGAAATCCAGAACATCCTGCACGAAACCATCACGGGCGTACGCATCGTAAAGGCGTTCTCGATGGAAGCCTGGGAGACAGGCCGCTTCCGCGATGCCGCGAGGCGGCTGTTCCGCGCCAACCTGCGGTCGGTGAGCGCCGCGGCCGTCAGCTCGCCGATGATGGACATCTTCGGCGCGGTCGCGATCGCGCTGCTGATACTGATGGGGCGGGAATACATCAAGCACCATGTGTTCACCGAGGGCATTTTCCTGGCCTTCATCGTGGCGGTGTTCAAGCTTTACGAACCGGTGCGAAAGTTCGCACAATTCAACAACAATTTTCAGCAGGCACTGGGCGCATCCTCCGCCATTTTCGATTTTCTCGATGCCCAAGATGATGTGCGGGAGAAGACCGGCGCGATCAAGCTGCCACCCTTCCACCAGGGAATTCGCTTCGAACATGTGTACTTCAGCTACAAGCAAGGCGACGACCACCGCGAAGTGCTGCACGACATCAACCTTGACGTCGCGCCGGGAGAAGTGGTGGCGATTGTCGGTTCCAGCGGATCGGGCAAGACTACGCTGGTGCACCTGCTGCCGCGTTTTTTCGACGTCAGCCACGGACGCCTGCTGATCGACGGCCTCGATGTGCGCGATCTCACCGTGCAGTCATTGCGCTCGGAGATCGCCATCGTTACGCAAGACACCATCCTGTTCAACGACACGGTGCGCAACAACATTGCGTATGGCCAGCCGACCGTGCCTAAAGAAAAGGTGGAGGAGGCAGCACGCGCGGCCCTGGCGCACGACTTCATCCTGGGGCTGCCGAACGGCTACGACAGCAGAATTGGCGAGCGCGGCCTGCGCCTGAGCGGCGGCGAACGCCAGCGGATTTCGATAGCGCGGGCCATTCTGAAGAATGCGCCCATCCTGATTCACGACGAGGCAACCTCGGCGCTCGACACCGAAAGCGAGTCGCTGGTGCAATCGGCGTTGCAGAACCTGATGACCGGGCGCACGGTATTTGTGATCGCGCATCGGCTCTCGACGGTGCGGCGCGCGGACCGCATCCTGGTGCTGGAAAACGGCATGATCGCTGACGAGGGCACGCACGAACGTCTTATGACACATACGGGCACCTATCGCCGGCTGTATGATCTGCAGTTCGTTGATGTCGAGATTTCCAATGGGAGCGAGTGAGAGAGGCATGAACGTCCGGTCGATGACGGGATACGCACAGGTCAAGTCGCACATAAGCGACCAGCTCACGCTTGCCGTCAGCCTGAAATCGGTAAACCATCGCTTCCTCGACCTGCACTTGCGCATTCCCGGGGAGCTGGATGCCGTTGAAATGAAGGTGCGGCGGGTGCTGAAGGAGCGGCTGCATCGCGGGCATATTGAGGTCACGCTCGGCCTTGAGCGCGCCGGCGGAGTGGAGTTCGCGGTCAATCGCGAACTCGTGGGCGGATACCTTCGAGCGTTTCGCCAGGCCGCCGAGGAGTTTGGCGTGAGCGCGGAACCCGACCTCAATGCCGTGCTGAAATTGCCCGGCGCGCTGAACGCCGCCGAGGTTGGTGAGGCTACGGAACAGCTGGAGGAGCACGTTACCGCCGCGTTGGAGCTGGCCATTGAAAGGCTGAATCACATGCGCGAAGAAGAGGGCCGCGGCGCCGGAGCAGAGTTGCGCGAGCGCATGCAGCACCTTTCGAAGGCGACCAGGGAAGTCGAAGGGCTGCGCGGCAAGGTGATCAAGGCCTATCACGATAAGGTCCACGGACGCATGCAGGAGCTGATAGGGTCGCACGCTGATCCGGACCGAATTCTGCAGGAGGCAGCGATGCTTGCGGAGCGCAGCGACATCCAGGAAGAGCTTGTACGTATGAAGAGCCACATCGGGCATTTCCTGTCTCATCTCGATAGTGGCGGCGAGGTCGGCAAGAAGCTGGACTTCCTGCTGCAGGAGATGAACCGCGAATCCAACACACTGCTGTCAAAGACCACGGGAGTCGCGGGTGAGGCGTTGCGCATCACCGAACTGGGGCTGGCGATGAAGTCGGAAATCGAGAAGGCCCGCGAACAGGTGCAGAACCTCGAATGAGCGGCATCGTTTTCATCATCTCGGCCCCTTCAGGATCGGGCAAAACTACGCTGACGGCAGAGTTGCGCCGGGTTGTCCCCAACCTGGAGTTCTCCATCAGCTACACTACCCGGCTGCCGCGCGGTAGTGAGCAGAACGGACGCGAATATTTTTTCATCAGGCGCGAGGAGTTCGAAAAAATGGTCCGCGACGACCAGTTCGTGGAGTACGCCGAAGTGTTCGACAATTACTACGGTACGGCGCGCAGTGTTCTGCAGGAAGCGTTCGCGCGGGGCAACGACGTGATCCTCGACATCGATGTGCAGGGGGCTGCGAAGGTGAAGAGGAAAATACCGGAAGCCGCCAGTATCTTTGTCTTGCCGCCGTCGCGGCAGGAGCTGGAGAGCCGGCTGCGCCGGCGCACGGAAACGGAGAACGAAGAGCGCCGCAAGTCCACCGGGGAGGTGATGCCCGCGGAGAAGATCGAGGCAATCATCCAGCGGCGCCTGCAGGGTGCCTCGCGCGAGATTGAGAATTATTCGCAGTATGACTATATTCTGGTGAATGAGAAGGTAGAGCCGGCGATCGACATCCTGCAGGCAATCGTGACAGCCGAGCGGGCGAAGCTGTCGGCATTCCTGCGCGGCGGCGAAGAAGAACGCGCGCTGGCCATCGCACGACTGGCGGAGCGACCGCACATGATGGAGAAGGTGCGGTCGATTCTGGCAACGTTTGATTTTCCGGTACACGCAGCTAACGGAGTGACGAATGAAGCTAGTTGAGGGATTCGACAGCAACTATCGCTATGTCCTGGTCGCGGCGCGGCGTGCCCGCCAACTACAGAATGGGGCGCCTCCGGTGGTCGAGCCGCATTCCCGCAAGGCCTGCCGAATCGCTGAAGAAGAAATCAACGCGGGCAAGGTGAAATGGGAAGTGCCCGCGGCCGGGAAGACTCCGGTCGAAGTTGCCGGCGATATATTGACCGGTGCGGTCGGCGGCGAGAGCGACGACTAATTTAACCGCATCTAAGGAAATGCATCCCACCGTACCCCGGGGGAGAGCTGAGGACCGAATGAAGATTGCGCTGGGAGTCACCGGAGGCATCGCCGCCTACAAGGCCGCTGAGATTGTGCGCTTGTTGCAGGAACGCGGCCTGCGGGTGCAGGTCATTATGACCGACGCGGCGCAGGAGTTCGTGAGGCCGCTGACCTTCGCGGCGCTTTCCGGCGAAAAGGTCATCACCGGATTGTTCTTGGCAGGCGACGAGCAACCTAACCTGGACTCCGCGGTGGAGCACATCGCGGTGGCCCAATCGATTGACGCGCTGCTGGTGGCGCCGGCGACTGCCGATGTGCTTGCGAAGTTTGCGCAGGGCATTGCCAGCGACTTTCTCTCCACGCTCTACCTTGCGACCAAAGCGCCCGTGATCGTCGCTCCGGCGATGAACGTCAACATGTGGGAGCATCCCGCGACGCGCGCCAATCTTGAAGTGTTACGGCAGCGCGGGGTGCAAATCGTCGAGCCTGACAGCGGATACTTAGCCTGCGGCATGGTCGGCGCGGGGCGTCTCGCTGATCCCGAACACATTGTGGCAGCGACTCTCGAGCGGCTCGGCGTCTCGCAGGACCTGGCCGGCGAAACCGTTCTGGTCACCGCCGGGCCAACACACGAACCCGTCGATCCGGTGCGCTTCATCGGCAACCGTTCCAGCGGAAAGATGGGTTACGCGCTGGCCGAAGCGGCGCTGCGGCGCGGCGCACATGTAGTGCTGGTAAGCGGGCCTACGGCGCTGACTCCGCCGTCTGCCGCGGAAGGCATTTTTGTTGAAACGGCGCAGCAGATGCGCACGGCGGTCTTAGACCGATGGGAAAAAGCCAGCATCATTATTATGGCGGCGGCGGTCGCGGACTACCATGTTAAGAATATTTCGGCGCAGAAGATCAAACGCAGCGGGCCGATTGAGTTGCAGCTCGAGCCTAATCCCGACATCCTCGCCGACTTGGGAAGCTTGCGGCATGCCACCGGCAAGGTTACGCCGCTGCTGATAGGGTTTGCCGCCGAGACCACGGACCTGCTGGAGAACGCCCGCGCCAAGCTGACCAAGAAACGAGTGGACGCGATCGTGCTCAACGATGTTTCGCGCACGGACATCGGCTTCAACTCCGACCGCAATGAGGTCACGGTGGTGACCGCCCACGAAACGATAGCGATTGCAGAGGCGTCCAAGCTCGACGTTGCCCAGAAAATTATCGCCGCCGCGATCCGGCTGCGCGGGCGGCACGCTACACTGGTGCCTGCGCCGGTCCGTAGCTGATGGCCCTTGATTCCGCAAACAAGAACGCACTACGCGAACGCCTGAAGTTCTATAGCGAGATAGGTGTGGGCCCGCTATATCGACGCGAGGTCGAACCCGGCGCTGATGCGAAACCGTTTCCTGACGATCTCGCATTGATGAGCGACGAGCCGGCAGCGGAACGGGGATTGGTCGCTGCCGAGGCCTGCATTCCTTTGGCTGTCAGTCTAAATGTGAACATTACAATCCCCGAAGATCGAGTTGCACAGCTGCGCGTCATTTCCGACGACATCGGCCCCAACTGTCAGCGCTGCAAACTGGCCAAGCTGGGTCGAAAGCAAATCGTCTTCGGCACCGGGGATCCAAATGCGGCGCTCATGTTTATTGGCGAGGGTCCCGGTGCGGATGAGGATGCGCAGGGCCTGCCGTTCGTGGGACGCGCCGGACAACTGCTCAACAACATGATCGCGGCCATGGGCTTGACGCGTGAACAGGTGTACATCGCGAACATCGTGAAGTGCCGTCCGCCGGGAAACCGTACCCCGGAGCGCGACGAATGTGACACCTGCTCGCCGTTCCTGATGGGGCAGGTTCGCGTGGTTCGACCCAAGGTAATCGTCGCCCTTGGCGCTACGGCCGCGAAGAACCTACTGGGCATGAACGACTCGATGGCATCGCTGCGGGGGCGATTCTATGAGTTCTCGCCGCCGCGCGCGCTGACCGACCCGGCTGCACCCTTCGACTGCAAGCTCGCGGTTACCTATCATCCGGCGTTCCTGCTCCGCGATCCGCGGCAGAAAGCTGAGACTTGGAAAGACCTGCAGATGGTGATGAAGTATCTGGGCCTGAAACCACCGGCGCGCGCCAATAGGGACGCTGAAGGTAGCTAACCTGCCATGTCCCGCTTCTGCGATGTGGCTGTACCGGTTCCGCTGGATGCCACCTTTACCTATTCCATTCCCGAAGACTTGCCCGAGCCGTGCGTGGGCGGACGCGTCATCGTTCCGTTTCGCGAGAAGCGGCTGTGCGGCATCGTCACGGATTTGCATGATCGCGAGCCCAAGTTCGAGGCCAAGGCGGTGCTGCAAGTTCTCGACCCGGTTGCGGCGCTCACGCCTGAGCTGATGCAACTCGGCCGTTGGATCGCCCACTACTACATTGCGCCCATCGGAGAAGTGCTGCGTACCATGCTGCCGCTGGCGGCAGAGTTCCGCCGAGTCATCGGATACCGCATCACCAAGAAGGGGCTGGAAGCGCTGCACGAAGCCTCGACCATCGGCTCGTCACTTCGTTCGCGGCAGGAGCCGGAACATCAGATGCTGGAGTACGCGGTACTCAACCGGCTGGCCGACGGCGAAATGATGCGCGAGGCGTCTCTGTGTTCTGCTGCCGGCGCTCCTCGATCGGTGCTGCAAACCCTGTTACGCAAGAAATGCATTGCACGCGAGGACCTGAGCGAAGTGCGTGACGCCAGCCGCAGCATTCAGATCGCAACGCTGAAAGATGTAGAGGGCAAGCTAAACGCCAATCAGCAAGCGATCGTTGACTACCTGCAGCAGCAGCCGGAGCAGAGCGCCACAGTAGCCGCGGTACGCGAGTTGGCGGTGCCGCGCACTACTCTGCAGACACTGGTGCGCCGCGGTGTTGTTGAACTACATGAGGAGCCGGCTGGCTTCCGCATGTCGGGTCTGAAACCGCGCAAGCTGGAGTTTCTGTTCAACCCTGCGCAGAAGGCTGCGCTCGACCAGATCAACACCGCAGTCGATGAGAGGCAGTTTCTGGCTATGCTGCTGCACGGCGTAACGGGCTCCGGCAAGACGGCCGTGTACCTGTCCGCCATGCAGGCCATGCTGGCCAAGGGGCGTTCGGCTATCCTGCTGGTGCCCGAGATCGGCCTCACGCCCGCGATGGCCGCGGATCTGCATCAGATCTTCGGTGGCGAGGTTGCAATTCTGCACTCCGCGCTCACCGACGACGAGCGGTCCGAGCAGTGGAAGCGAATCCGCAGTGGGGAATCCCACATTGTGGTAGGCACGCGTTCCGCCGTGTTCGCGCCGGTGCCAGACCTCGCGCTGATCGTCGTCGATGAGGAGCACGATCACTCTTACAAACAGGACGAAACGCCACGATACCATGCGCGCGATGTGGCGGTAATGCGCGCGAAGATGTGCGACGCCGTGGTACTGCTCGGCTCGGCCACGCCGTCACTTGAAACCTACTACAACGCGATGCAGGGCCGCTACAAACTAATGGAACTCGCGGAGCGCATCGAAAAGCGTCCGCTGCCCGCAGTCGAAGTCCTCGATATGCGAGCCGAATTCCAACGCACTAAGAAAGAGGAGGTATTGTCGCAGAAACTGGTAGAGGAGATCGGCGAATGCCTGGCGCGCGGCGAGCAGGCCATGATCCTGCTCAACCGGCGAGGCTTCTCGTCGTTCGTGCTGTGCCGGTCATGCGGCGATACCGTGCAATGCCGGAATTGCGCGATTGCGATGACGTACCACAAGCGGGAGCATCGGCTCGTTTGCCATTACTGCGGCTTTGTAAGGCCAGCGCCCAAGACATGTCCCAAGTGCGGCAGCGAATATGTGCAGTACATGGGCACAGGTTCGGAGAAGTTGGAGCAGATCTTGCATGGAATGTTTCCACTGGCGCGCATCGGCCGCCTCGATCGCGACACGGTACGCGGGCGCGATGATCTGGAGCGTATCCTGAGCGCGCTACATGCGAGGGAGATCGACCTGCTGGTGGGCACGCAGATGATTGCCAAGGGTCACGACATTCCCAACGTCACGCTGGTAGGCGTAGTGGGATCGGACGCGGCGTTGGGCTTTCCCGACTTTCGGGCCGCTGAAAGGACGTTCCAGTTGCTCACGCAGGTCGCGGGACGCGCGGGACGTGGTGAGACTCCCGGCAAGGTGGTCCTGCAGACGTTCTTTACCGACCATTATGCGATTCAATTCGCGGCGGCGCACGACTATCGCGGCTTTTATGAGAAGGAGGCGCGCTTCCGCAGCTGGATGCATTACCCGCCGTTCAACGCGGTCAGTAATGTGGTCGTGCGCAGCCCCAAGCTGGATGAGGCGCTTACCTGGTCGGGGATTCTCGGTAAGTGGTTCGAGGCCACACGGCTGGAGGGCGTTCGTGTGATGGGCCCGGCGGCGGCGGTAATTGTGCGCCTGAAGACGGAGTATCGTTACCACTTCCTGTTAAAGTCACCGAGTCGGGAGCGCATGAACGCGGCATTACGCGCGATGATCGAGCACGCCGTAGCGCAGAAGATTCCGCGCGCTAACGTTGTGGTAGATGTGGACGCGCTGTCGTTGGTGTAGCTACCGGGCAATGACCTTCCAAAGGACAACCACGACGACAGCGGCGATCCCGATGGCATAACCGATCATGCGCGCTTTGCCGGCCATTTGTTGCTCCTGCATAGGTGATCTCCTCTCCTCAGTAGACGCTGGTCCGCACACTCGAGTTGCACCAATTGCGGGACGTTTACAAGTGCTCCGTCAGAAGATTATTGCGCGGGGTCCTTCGGCCAGGCCTTCAGGGCTTTGCGCAATTGCACGAGTTGTCCGAGATGGTAGGCATTATGGTCGGCCACTAGTAGTGCCTCGCGCAGCAGCGTCTGCCCTTGCCCCCGCGGTAGCGGTGCCAGCAGCGAAAGTGAGCGGTCCATAACCAGTGCTCGCATGTCTTCTAGAGAATCCATGACCGACTGGATGCACTGGTCCCAGGCTTCGTCCTGAGGCGGGCCGGGGGATGGGGGCCAGTAACCCTTCGGCCAAGGAGGCGATTTGTGGCGAGGGTCGCGAGTGAACTCCACAATGTCCCAAACCGCGATGCGCAGGTGCTCAATGAGTTCCCAAGCCGAGTGCGAGAACCCCGGCGGAACCTCGCCGCGCAAGTCCAGGGGAAAGTCCTTTACAGCGGTTTGAAAGTCAACGTGGGCCTCGCCCCAATCGAGGATTTTTGCGAGTTGTTCACGAAGTTGCTGGTCCTGGGTCATGCGACCTCCCACCGCCCAATCGGCGCGATAATATCCTAGCAGGACGGCAGGGTTGCCGCCTCCCTTGGGCTCGGGATTGAAAGATCGTGACGACGCGTGGACTGCAGCGGCGAGCCACGTCAGAATGCGCCCACACGAAAGTGCATCGACAGGCCACACCCAACTCTAACCAACCGCCACTATGGTTGGACTCTATCGATCATATTCCAAAAAACATGATCAAAAGTTAGTTTTGCTCTTGCAATATTCCTAGAGTTGTTGCAAAGTATAAATCGCGTAGGAAAGGTCCGGATGATTTCAAGAACGCAAAACTCGATGCGTAGGTTACTGTGTCCCAGAAGTGGATGCGGCGGCCGCCGGGCTATATATCTGCGACTCGTCGCTAACTCCTGGCGATTGAATCCTACGCAACCGCAAACAATTTAAGATTTGCTGGGTAGTGAAGACCACGGATTCTTCGACTTAGAATCGTGTGCAACCCGTGGTCGCTTGTCTCCCGGCAATAAAGTCTGGCCAGTGGCGAAGTACACGGCTACTTCTGGTAAAGGGCCCGTAATAGGGCTGAGGTTCGGTCCCTCAATGTCCGTGAACGCTGGTTCCTTGGCCATAGATATGTAGCGGACCTACATCCGCCACAAAGTTTCGCGCCGGTGGCGAAGGATACAGTTACTTCTTTCATACAGAAGAGTGCAGGGCCAAAATCCTGCCGGATCCAGCGATTGCAGGGGTGGGGACATAGTCCCGAACGAAAAGACACCTGCAGAATAGCGGTCCGATCTCAACTGTGCCGGTAGTTTCCCGGCGCGAATTGAAAGGGAAGCAGCAAAGGTGAGTTATGGTCACGCTGAAACGCATAGTCTGGCTCGTAATCGCGATACTCCGGATCGTCTTCCGGGAGCGCGAGACCGTGGCGATCGTGCAAAGTCAGGGAACGCTCTGCCGCATGTGTGTGAACTCGCGCATGGTTAAGGGCTTCAGCGGAAAGGAACTCATCTCGTGCACTTTCGGAGGCGCTTTGCGTCCTATTAAGTTCGAGGTACGCGAGTGCAGCGGATTCGGCGACCGCCTGGTAACTATTAGTCCAGTGAGAGTCGTCGGATTCGTCAGAGAAGAGAAGGAAGTGTATGCGAAGATTCGCATTGCTTAATCGGTAACTTGGTTCTTAATTTTCGGCCGGTGGTGTAGACCGGGCTACTCGTAGTTACCAGTAGTGGGGTCGCAGGTTAGAGTCCTGCGGCGGGCCAAACCTGGTCCGTAACCAGGCAATGGAGATCGCAACGCAGTTCGATTGCTTGTTTCCCGGCCGAACCATGACCTTCGGCGGGAGCGCCGATTAGGTCGATTACATCCGCGCGTTCGAATCGTACGATTGGGTGAACTGGGGCCGTCTCCATCGCAACGCGGTGGCGGCGGTTTCCCGCGCCCTGTGAAAGCAGGCTCCCACTCCGTAAGAGGTTCCTGTTTTGATGCCTGTCCGCGTGATTCACGGACAATTCACCTGCGGTTTATCAAGGAGTGAACTGGATAGCACATTCTATGGTGCAGGGCGTGCACATCCGGGAAGGGCGGCAGGTCGTGGCGCATGGCAATTCGCAGTGAGGTTCTGGCGAGCCCGCCGGGCTATCGATGTCATAGCAAACTGTTGTTCGACAGCTTGCCGTTCGCGCCAGGAGACGTAACAGCCGGCAGCGAAGACGAGTTGCAAGCCGTGGTAGTAGGCAATTCCGCATCCTGCGACCTTCCGATTACCATCCGGGATTCCCGCTTTCTGAAAAACATAGCCCGCCGCAGCTCCAGTGGAGAAGCTCCGCGCAGCACCTACCTCGAGCTGCAGGAATTCCTGAATGATCACGAACAAGTCTGGGAGAACAGCTGGGTCCGTTTTCCCGAGCGGCGACTAAGTCCCTTGGCGCTCAACACGTTCCTGGCGGACTTGAAGATTGGTGAGCGGGGACAGCTCAAGCGCCACCGCGCAGACTCTATCAAGTTCACCTTCGAGCTGGAGGGTGAGACGTGGTTGCGGATTCCCATCAGCTACGCGCTGAAGCTGGCACTGGCTGACTTGTCGGGCACGCAGCCGCACATGCCGGAAAAGATGCGGCTCGAGGCGAAGCGGCTGCAGCGACACTTTTCCAATGACAATACTTCCCCGGAGACGACCTCGTTTCATGTAGTTGCGCCGCGAGACGAAGCTCTCATCGGCGAAGCCGTCGCCAGGGAATCGGCGCGACGGTTTCTCTTCACTTCGCTGCTGATGTCATGGGCAAACCTGCGTTTCGGGTTGCTCGAGTCAGGTCAGCGGGCGCTGGTGTATCACGCTCCACATCCGCCGGTGCGCCAGACGGAGCTGTCGTCATGCATTTCGGACGCGTTCTATCGCGAGCTGTTCATGAGCCCGTGCTTGTCGGGCTGGGACGACGGCGAACAAAAGGCGGACTACATGCACCTGTGTCACCAGGTGCTCAGCCGGAGCCAGTTGAACTCGGTGGCCAAGCTGCGCGAGGCAGGCATTATCTCCAACAACCTGATAGTGTTGCCCAGCCTGTCCAATGTGAGCCTGGCCAACAACGGGATCCACATTACGTACGGCAGCCGCGCACTGACGCGAGCGCTGGCCAACGGCGACGAGAAGGAAGCTCCGCGGGAAGAGAAGCGGCTGGGTGATCTAGCGATCAAGATATTCGAGCACTTCCTGGCGCTGTTTGTAGGGACATACTCAGCTGCGCCTTATCGCATTGACTTCGCGGAGTTCCATCCGGAGAAGTTGTTGTCGTTTCTGCCGCACGAACTCGACTTCACCCATTTGCGGCTCATGTGGCGCGAGTGGAAAGAAAAAGCCGGCATGCGAGTGTTGGGACGGGCATTTACGCCCTATGGACCGCACGGGCTCGACAGCTTCATGGCGCGATTGTTTGGGCTGCGCGGCGATCTGGTTCCCGACTACCGATTGCTGAACTATCCGGTGGCATGGTTGGCGACGGAACAGGCGTCGGCGTTAGACGGAGAGCCGGGCAATGTAACGCGCCTGGTATCGGAGCTTGACGAGTTGGGGATCGTCGATCGGCGGCTGTCGTTTTATATGCCTCTGCGCCTGCGCGAGCTCGGCGGCATGGGGTTCTCGGGCTTCGAGGGCCGCTATTACAGCCTGTTTCCGACGTTTCAGCGTGACATGGCGCAGGCGGCAAACCTGCAGCAACTTCTGCTGATGGTCGCCTACAAGCTTGCGCTGGATGGAACGGTCGCGGCGAGCGATATCCCCGACGATCCAACCTCGGAGAGCGAGCGGCGCCAGCCCTTCTTCTTTGCCGCCGCTGGACTGCCCGCCTTTTACGTCCACAAGAAATCGCGCAATGGGCTGCTACGGCGAATACTCCCATTTTGTGGGAGTACCCGTTCGAGTTGGCGGCATCCCGATTACTTGCGGGTGCCGATCGGCGAATACCGCGACGCGCTGGTGACATGGCTGGAGCAGAATGCAAAGGAGACCACTGCGCTGGCGCAGGCCGACGTCACCATCATGGAACTGCGATTCCGCCTGGCGGACAAGGGTCTGCAGGCCCACGAGCGGATCGTCAGCGACGTGATGAAGCAGTCAGATTATCGCGACCCTATGAAGCTGAGCGCCCGCGAGTTTAACCGGCTGGCCGAGCAGCACTATCGTGAGACCTTGCGCCGCGATAACCTGCGCGAAGCCTTTCACCACTTGCGCGAAGACGTGTCGGCCTGGTCGAAGTGCGGCCACCCTGATACGGGCGTGATGGTGCGATATGGGGTCAGGGTGCAGGACCCGGTGCGCTTCCTCGACAGTATCGGGGAGCGCCTGGTGGCCGATGATCTGACCTCGCAGGAAGTGGCCACGGTGTTGAACCTTCTACTAACGCTGAGCACGCTGGAGGAAGAACGAAACGCAAAATGCCGGCCATAAGCAAGATCAAGCATCAATACATCGATCGCGCCACCGGCGCGGTGGCCGAGGAGCGGTTGATGGCGAACCGGCTGATCCGCACCTTGTATTCTCCCAAGCTGGAAAACGCTCCTCTGCTGTCAAAGCTGGCCTCAAGCCGGCGCATGTCGGAGGTCCTCGGCTACCTGAATTACGACAATGCGCTGTCGTCGCGCATGTCGGGAATGCGGCGCTTCCTGCGCAGTTGTGGCATCGATGCCAACGAACTGGTGGACGACGCCTCTACGCTCGATACCCCGCGCAAAGTCTTCGAGCGCAAGATCAAATATTGGCAGTATCGTCCTCTGCCGCGGACCGAGCGGTGCGTGCTGTGTCCTTCGGACTCGCGGGTGATGGTGGGCTCGCTGCGTGAGACCTCGGGTCTGTTCATCAAGGGCAAGTTCTTCGAGTTCCCGGAACTGCTGGGGGGCAAGGGATCGCGCTGGCAGAAGCGCTTCACGGAAGGCGACTTCGCAGTGTTTCGCCTGACTCCGGAGAAATATCACTACACCCACGTTCCCGCGACGGGATGCGTGGCCGACTTCTACGCCGTGCAGGGACGCTACCACTCCTGTAATCCGAATGCGGCGGTGCAGTTGCTGACGCCGTACTCGAAGAACCGGCGGGTCGTGACTGTCATCGATACGGATTGCGACGGCGGAGCGCAGATCGGCTATGTCGCCATGATCGAAGTTGTGGCGCTCATGGTAGGACAAATCGAGCAGCGCTACAGCGAAGAGCGCTATGACAGCCCGCTAGCGATCGAAAAGGGCATGATCTTGCGCAAGGGCTCGCCCAAGGCTCTGTTTAGGCCGGGGAGCAGCACGGTGGTCTTGATCTTCCAGCGGGAACGGATCCGTTTTGCGCAGGACCTGGTGAGCAACCAGAGCAAAGCCGGAGTCCGCAGCCGCTACTCAGTCGGATTCGGCCAGCCGGTCGTCGAGACCGACGTGAAGGTACGCTCGCTGCTGGCGTACCCGAGGGAGGTGCAACTGTGATCAACGTAGTGTTCATATTGGGCCTGGCGGCCGCGCTCTTCGCGGCGCTCGCCTGGGGCATCAAGACGCTTCCAGCGGAACGCTGGCAGATGATCGCAGCGGTCCCGCTGGCTAAGAACGGAAACGGCGAGTGGCAGGGTCTCAACCTGACGTTTTATGGCTTCTTCAGCGCGACTGCGAACGCCTTCGGCGTGGCGTTGATGATTGTATTGTTGTCGTCATTGGGCACGCCGCTGCTCGCCGCGGCGGCGGTGATTGCGACAATGATGGCAATCTGTGTTCCGGCGTCGAAAGTGCTGGCCCGAGTGATCGAGGGCAAGCGCAACACCTTCACGATTGCCGGCGCGGCGTTCCTGGCTTCGCTGATTCTGCCACCCGGACTGCTGTTGGCGCAGCGCGGGCTGGCCGATTGGTTCGACGTCAGGATTTACGCGATGCCGATGCTGGCGGCTTCTGCCATTGTGTACGCCCTGTCGGAGGCGATCGGCCGGATGGCGTGTCTGAGTTTTGGTTGCTGTTACGGCAAGCCCCTGCGCGAGGCCAGTCCGCGGGTGGCGCACCTGTTCGAGCGCCACCACCTGGTGTTTCACGGCAACACTAAGAAGGCGGCTTATGCATCGGGGCTGGCAGAAGAACCGCTCGTGCCCGTGCAGGCCATCACCTCGGTTACTTTCACTCTGGCCGGACTCGCGGGATTGGGACTGTTCCTTGCCGGCAGTTGGCGACTGGCTGCCATCGTTCCTGCGTTAGCAACGTGGGGATGGCGCGGTCTCTCGGAAACCTTGCGCGCCGACCATCGCGGGCACTCGCGCATCTCGGCGTACCAGTGGATGGCCCTGGTTGCGATTGCATACCTTGTGCTCATGCTCACGCTGATTCCGAGTGAAGGGCCCGCGCCGAACCTGGCGGCGGGATTGGCGCAGGTGACGTCGGCGGGCGTGATCGTGATACTTCAGGCGCTGTGGGTGGGACTGTTCCTGTTCTACGGCAGAAGCCGGGTGACAGGATCGGTGATGTCATTCCACGTTGTGGCGGAGAAGGTGTAGCATGCCACAAAAATGCAGGCCCGCCTCGATTGCGGGCCTGCCCGAGTTACTGCGGAGGAGAGTAAGAGCCTACCGGCCGAGTTCGGTGGCCATGGTGTTCATCATGGTGCCGTTCGGGTCATCGTCCTTGAGGGCCCAGGCGAACGCCCCGCCCAATCCTCCCGGCACTCGAAGCTGAATGTAAGACATCTTCAGGCGAGCGGTAGTGGGATCGTCGTAGGTCCAGAACGTCTGGGTTGATGGGTTGTAGATGGAAATTGCCAGGCAGCGCCAGTCAAAAGTCTTCGCGAATCCAGGCAGCGCTTGCAAGGTGTTGTACGTGGCAACTCCGTCCGTTGCGAGCGTGTCCCCCGTAGGAGACCTAGCCGGTCCGGTGGACGTCTGATACCGACCGTTATTGGCTCCCGGTACACCCTGCCATCCCGCCCCATACAGTGGTACACCCAGCACAATCTTCTTGCCCGGTACTCCAGCCTTCAAGTAGGCCGAAATTGTGTCTTCGATATCGAGGCGTTCCCCATAGTTCGGGTCTCGCGGGGAATCAAAGACCGGCGAAGCGTGGTTGGTGACCGTGTCCCACGACCCGGCGTAGTTGTATCCATCGATGGTAAAGAAATCGAGAATTTTAGCCACTTTGGGAAGTTCGATGTTTACGTAGTTCTGGCTGCCGGCGGGCGAATCTGCGGTCAGAACGTATTGTTTGCCGGTGGTCTGCGAGAGCGCATTCAGTTGCTGGCGGAATTCCTGCAGCAGCAAAGTGTAGTTCTGCTTGTCTGCGGCGGTGGGGAACTCCCAGTCGATATTGAAGCCGTCGAATAGGCCGGGAGCTGTGATGTTGCCGTTCCAATCGCTGCCCACGTTCCCAACGATGAACATATTGATGCAGGAAGCGGCGAGAGCTGAGCGTCCCGCACGGGTGCTGGCTGCCGCGACGAAGGCGCTGGTGTTAGCGCTCGATGCCCCACCCAGCGAGATGACCGACTTCAGGTTGGGATTGAGCTGCTTCACCTTGAGGATCTCGGCGAAATTGCCAAACAGCGGTCACTGGCTCGCGATGCCGCCGGTAGGCGGAAGGTACGGCGTTTCAAAGTCGGCCCATGCATCGGCGATAGCACAGCTCGGAGCGGGGTTTGTAGTGACGTTCGCAAAGGCATAGACAAAGTGCGACAAGTGACTGGCCACTCCGTTGGCCTGCAAGTCGGCAATGTTGTAATTGGCGTAATAGATACTCCACTCTTCGAAAAACCCGGCCAGAACTTTTCCTTGCGGGGCCTGTGCCTGCGAGACCACGGGCAACAGGCAAACGGCCAGAAACAACAGGGAGAGCGCGAATGCGCCACCGCGTGTACTTCGTAGAATCATGGTTAGTGCCTCCTGAAGGCTGGAACAGGTGGAAGTATAGGCAGCCGTGATCGCAATTACAACATATTTGATCGAAGTTGATCGATTTTGATCATCCTTCGGAGGGCACGCCAATTCGCCCCGCGACGTTTGAGTCGACACTGCCACCGACCTGGAGGAAGAACCGCTCCAGGGCCGACGGTACTAGCCAGCGTGTCATTGCACTGTAACCCGGCTATGCGAAAATGAAACGTTATGTCTGTCGATCCTCGCGCTGGAAAACTCGCCACAACTGACATGCTGGTCGACGTTCCCCGGCTCATCACCGCGTACTACGCGGAGAAGCCCGACGTCTCCGAGCCCACGCAAAAGGTTGCGTTCGGCACCTCGGGACATCGCGGTTCGTCGCTCCAGGTGTCGTTTAACGAGAACCACATTCTCGCCATCACGCAAGCGATTTGCGAATACCGCAACGGTGAAGGCACTAACGGTCCGCTGTTTCTCGCCAAAGACACCCACGCTCAGAGCGAACCCGCGTTTGTTAGCGCTCTGGAAGTGTTGCGGGCCAACGGCGTGGAGGTCATGGTCGATACCGAGTTGGCCTACACGCCGACGCCCGCGCTGTCGCATGCGATCCTGACTTACAACCGCTCCCGCAAGAGCGGATTGGCCGATGGCATCGTGATCACTCCGTCGCACAATCCCCCCGACGACGGCGGCTTTAAGTACAACCCGACCAACGGCGGACCGGCCGACACCACGGCGACCAAATGGATCCAGGATCGCGCCAACGCCATCCTGGCCGACGGCATGAAAGAAGTCCAGCGGGTCACGTACCGCGAGGCTCTCAACTCGCCCAACACCCATCGCTATGACTTCCTCGCGGAGTACGTCAACGATCTGGGCTCGATTATCGACTTCGATCCCATCCGTAATGCCCGTCCGGCGTTGGGAGCCGATCCCTTGGGAGGCGCGTCGGTGGCCTACTGGGGACGTATCGCCGAGAAGTACGGACTGACCATGGACGTCGTCGATACGACCGTCGATCCGACTTTCCGCTTTATGCACGTGGACTGGGATGGCAAGATTCGCATGGACTGCTCGTCGCCGTACGCGATGGCGGGACTGATCGCACTGCGCGGCAAATTTAAGGTTGCCTTTGCCTGTGATACCGATGCGGATCGCCACGGAGTAGTAGCCAGTACGGGCCTGCTCAATCCGAATCACTACCTCGCGGTGGCGATCAATTATTTGTTCCGCAATCGCGCCGGCTGGAACTCCAACGCTGGAGTGGGCAAGACGCTGGTCAGCAGCAGCATGATCAACTTCGTGGCCAAGAGCCTTGGACGCAGGTTGGTGGAGGTTCCTGTCGGATTCAAGTGGTTTGTAGGCGGACTGCTCGACGGCTCGCTGGGTTTTGGCGGGGAAGAAAGCGCGGGTGCTTCTTTCCTTCGCCTCGACGGCACGGTGTGGACCACTGACAAAGACGGACTCATCATGGGACTGCTGGCAGCTGAAATGTTGTCGCGCACCGGCAAAGATCCGGGCCAGCTGTATGCCGAACTGACCGCGCAATTTGGCGATCCAGTGTATGAGCGCATCGATGCGCCCGCCAATCCCGCTCAGAAGGCGATACTGGCCAAACTCTCCCCCAGTGATGTGAATGAGACCGAGCTTGCGGGCGACAAAATCACAGCCATGCTCACTACGGCCCCCGGAAATGGGGCGCCGATCGGCGGGTTGAAAGTCGAGACAGCGCGCGGATGGTTTGCGGCACGCCCATCAGGCACCGAAGACGTTTACAAGATTTACGCCGAGAGCTTCGCTGGAGTCGAGCATCTGCGGCGCCTGCAGACCGAGGCACGCGAACTGATCTCGCGGACGTTTCAGGCAGCGGGGGCCTGAAACAGGGTAGTCGTTTCCAGTTTCGAAACATTCAGTTACCTCCTCTTGTCGGCTTGCCGTCTGCATCATTCTCTTGAACTGTTGCTTCGGTTCTGTGAAGATGCAACCCAGGCGGAAGTGCATCCGCCAAAGCTCACAACCACATGCAAATCTGGGACTCACGCCTGCTTCGCATGACCGTGGCCAGTGTCCTCGCTGGTTTTGTCATCGGCGTGGTCGGAGGGGCCTTTCGCTGGTGCCTGGAGCGCGCCGAGCTACTGCGCGATGCTATCGTCAGCTGGTCGCACGGCAGGCCGTTGGTCGGTTGGATCGTTCCGGTGGGGGTGGCCCTGCTTGCCGTCGCCTTGGCGCGCTATCTGGTGTTGCGCTTCGCGCCCGCAGCCGCGGGCAGCGGCATCCATCGAGTGGAAGCGATCATGGCGGGTGAGATCGAGCCGGGCAGCAACGCCATTCTTCCTGTCAAGTTCGTGGGTGGGCTTCTTTCCCTGGGGGCGGGCATGGCCCTGGGCCGTGAAGGCCCGACTGTGCAGATGGGCGCGACCATCGGTCACATCATCGCGCCATGGTTGGTTCGCGACAAAGATGACCGACGGTTGGTCTTGGCGGCGGGGGCCGGGGCTGGGCTGGCGGTCGCCTTCAATGCTCCTGTTGGCGGTTCGGTGTTCGTGTTTGAAGAGCTTACTACGAGCTTCACGCCATGGCTGTTGGTCGCGACTCTTAGCGCCGCCACTTTCGCAGTCGCCGTGATGCGCTGGATGATAGGCAATCAGTACGTTTTTTTTGTACTTCCCGGCAGCGCGCCCATTGGACGTATTGAGTGGTACTTTCTGATGCTGGGTGGACTGCTTGGCGTCGCCGGAGCCGCGTACAACGCGCTTTCTCTTAGGTTACTCGACCTGACTGAGAAACTTTCCCAATATCCGGCGGTGGCGCGCGCTGCCTTCATAGGTGCCGTTGTGGGGTTGGTGGCGTTTTTCGCACCGGCGGTGGTCGGCAGCGGCGACACCTTGACCCAGTCGATCCTTTCCAACAAGCTGCCGCTGCAAGCGCTGGGAGTGGTATTTCTTCTCCGTTTCGTGTTGGGTCCGTGGTCCTACGCGGCGGGGACTCCGGGCGGGATGTTCGCGCCATTGCTGCTGTTGGGCGCTGCATTCGGGGGACTGTTCGGAGGCTTCGTGCAGCTTGCCGCCCCCGGCCTTGAGGTTTCTGTAGTAGAGTTCGCCATCGTGGGCATGGTGGCGTTGTTTTCCGCCAGCGTTCGCGCTCCACTCACCGGGATTGTGCTGGCCATCGAAATGACCGGGCGCGGCGACCTCACCTTGCAGATGCTGGCAGCGGCGCTGGGCGCCATGCTGGTGGCCATGCTGCTCAACTCGCCCCCGATTTATCAAAGCTTGCGGGAGCGCATGCTGCTGCAGGAGAGACGGGTTGCGGGCGTAGTTGAGGCTGTTCCGGGAGTTGCAAGATAGCTCTTCTTCCCAATTCGGGAATACCCAACGAATATTTAAGGATGGTTTGGCAGTGTAACCTTCCTCGGCATTTAGACTAATCCGCAGTTAGTTCCCTCCCAATGTGGCAGCCGGACCCTCGGAATTCCTGTGTCTTGAGGGCGTAATGGTGTCTTCCCTGAATCTTGAAAGTGTGTTTGTCGAGGCTATTTCCCGTCACCTGGCCGTAATTCACGAGTTGGACTCCCAGCGACCACTCCTCGAGATCGTCGCCAGCCGCATGACCGAGGCTGTACTCGACGGGCACAAGGTCCTGTGGTGCGGCAACGGAGGAAGCGCCTCCGACGCGCAGCACTTAGCGACGGAATTGGTGGGGCGTTTTCGCCGTGATCGTCCTGGTCTCGCATCGCTCGCTCTCACCGCGAACGCCGCCGCAGTGGACGGAATCGCCAACGACTTCGGGTTCCACGAGGTGTTCGCCCGCCAGGTTGAGGCTCTGTGCAATCCCGGGGACGTGTTCGTAGGCATCTCGACTTCAGGAACCAGCCGGAATGTTTCAGTCGCGTTGCTGCGCGCGCGCGACATGGGGGCCTTCACCGTGGCGATTACCGGTGAGGATGGCGGAAAGCTGGGCGGCGCGGCCGACGCTTGGGTTCGCATTCCGTCGTGCGACACCGCCCGCGTCCAGGAAGCCTACATGTTGTGTGGGCACATGCTGTGCGACTGGGTCGAATTCGCCACCTGTATCTCCCACGCCATGGAAGCGCAAAGGAGCGCAGGATGATGAACGACCGAAACGACTTGCTCGCTCTGGTGGAAAGCGGATTTGGCAGCCCCCACGTGCTCGTGGCAGGCGACCTCATGCTCGACAAGTATGTGTGGGGCGACGTG
>Ga0074045_10001324_pt1 | contig 23965 bp, 23 predicted proteins | sample BogForMeECP23OM2_FD_94442 | JGI IMG/M metagenome (GOLD analysis project Ga0074045, IMG submission 94442) | Bog forest soil microbial communities from Calvert Island, British Columbia, Canada - Bog Forest MetaG ECP23OM2 | ecosystem: Environmental > Terrestrial > Soil > Wetlands ... | reverse complement strand
GGCCGGCTATTGCTTCCCCAAGCACGCCCATCTCGCCGGCGGAGGCATTGCGCTCCTCAAGGCCCGCCAGCGCATGTCCGAGATTCTGCGGATCCTGCCCGGCTCCTCGCTCGTCGTCGCCCCTTCCGACCGCGATCTTGCGATACCCGAGCTGGCCGACGGGCTCGAGGAATCCTTCGGCGGCGGCGGGTATAGCGCGCTGCAGCGCGCGGCTCTGCTGCAGCTCGCCTGGGACCATGTCTCATCGGCACTCGACGCGCGCGAGTCGGCCTTCGAGAATCACGCCAGCGGTGGCATGCCCAATTGGCGCCATTGGCTGCGCCGCAACTTTGGGGACTACAACAAGCTGGCCAATGCGGTGCTGGGCCAGCTCGACCTGCCGATGCCGGAAATCGATCTCGGCAGCATCGCGGCCGCGCCGATCGCCGCGCGCCGGACCGTCACCCCTGAAGCCGCGAAAAAGGCCTAGTGCAATGCTGCCAGCAAAAAACTCTGTCACACCGGCGAAGGCCGGTGCCCATTTTGGGCATGGGGTCCCGGCCTGCGCCGGGATGACGAGGGGAAAGCGGCATTGAATCATCTGAATGCATCTGAGCACTAGCGGGGTCGGGGTCGATGAGCATCGCCGAGAAATTCTTCGCGCCCGGGGCGGCGTGTCCGCCCGCCGGGGGGCGGGTCATCGACATGTCGCGCCTCGTCTCGGGCAACATGGTCAGCCTCCAGCTCGCCGATTTCGGCGCCGAGGTGATCAAGATCGAGGACCCGAAGAAAGGAGACCCGCTGCGCGCCTGGCAGACCGACGGCATCAGCGTCCACTGGAAGGTCTATTCGCGCAACAAGAAGAGTGTGGCATTGAGCCTCCGGGAGGCGCGCGGGCGCGAGCTGCTGCTCGACCTCGCCGCCACCGCCCAGGTGCTGATCGAGAATTTCCGCCCCGGCACGCTCGAGGCGATGGGTCTCGGCCCCAATGTCCTGCACCGCCGCAATCCCGGTCTGATCATCGTCAGGGTCTCCGGCTGGGGCCAGGATGGGCCCTATCGCGACCGCCCCGGCTTCGGGACACTGGTCGAGAGCATGTCCGGCTATGCCGCGCGCACCGGCTTTGCCGATCGTGAGCCGGCATTGCCGCCGACCGCACTCGCCGACATGGTCGCCGGGCTCTATGGCGCGATGGCGGCGCTGGTCGCGTTGCGCGAGGTAGAGGCCAAGGGCGGTTCCGGCCAAATCATCGACCTCCCGTTGCTCGATCCGCTGTTCTCGTTCATCGCCACCGAAGCGGCGATCTACCGCCTGACCGGGGAGGTGCGCGAGCGCACCGGCAGCCGGTCGGAGACGACCTCGCCGCGCAACGTGTTCCGGACCAGGGACGGGCGCTACATCGGCATCTCCGCCTCGATCCAGGCGATGGCCGAGCGTCTGTTCCGCGCGATCGGCCATGCGGACATGATCACCGACCCACGGTTTCGCACAAACACCGACCGGGTCAGGAATGCCGAGGCGTGCGAGGCGCCGATCGCCGACTTTATCGCGGCCCGCACACTCGCCGAAAACATGGAAATCTTCGAGCGCGCCGAGGTGACCGCCGCGCCCGTCTACGACATCGACCAGTTCATGGCCGACCCGCATGTGACCGCCCGCGAGATCCTCGTCGATCTTCCCGACACGGAGATGGGACACCTGCCGATGCACAACGTGATCCCCCGGCTGTCCGCCACCCCCGGCCGGCTGCGCCGTCCGGCGCCGGCACTGGGCGAGCATACCGCCGAAATCCTGGGCATGCTCGGGTTCGACCGCGCGGCGATCGACGGGCTGGCGCACGACGGCATCGTCGGCCTCGCCGGAGATATTCGATGACCACCGCAACGCTGCCGGTCTGGCGCTCGCTGCTGTTCGTCCCGGTCACCGCCAAGCGCTTTGTCGACGGTGCCGCCCGGCGCGGCGCCGACGCGATCATCCTCGATCTCGAAGACAGTGTCGCTGCCTCCGAGAAAGAAAGGGCACGCACACTGGTCCCAGAGGCGGCCGAAATCGTGTCGCGCGGCGGTGCGGATGTCGTCGTCCGCATCAACCGGCCATTGCGCCTTGCGGTGCGCGACATCGAGGCGGCAATCGGCCCGCGTGTGCTGGCCCTGGCTCTGCCGAAGACCGACAGCGCCGAGCATGTACGGCTCATCGCCGAGATCGTCGAAGAGGTCGAAGCCGAGCGCGGCGTGGCGCCGGGATCGACACGGCTGATCGCAATGGTCGAGACCGCCGCAGCCTTTTTCCATATCGCCGAGATCGCCGGCGCCCACCCGCGGCTCTGCGCCCTCAACCTCGGCGCCGAGGATTTCGCCACCTCGGCCGGCATCTCGCCGGACGCCGAGGCATTGTCGATGCCAAAGCAGATGGCGGTGTTCGCCGCCCGCGCCGCCGGCATCATGCCGTTGGGCTTCATCGGCTCGATCGCCGAGTTCGATGACCTCGACGGCTTTCGCTCAACGATCCGCCGCTCCCGCCGGTTCGGCTTCATCGGCGCCTCGGTCATCCACCCGAGCCAGGTGCCGATCCTGAACGAGGAGTTCCGGCCGGGCGCGCAGGAGGTCGACCATGCCCGCCGCGTCGTCGTCGCCTATGACAAGGCGTTGGCCGAGGGCGTGGGTGCGGTCACCGTCGACGGCAAGATGATCGACGTGCCGGTCGTCGAGCGCGCCCGGTTGCTACTCGAACGCGAAGGGGCGATCGCCGGGCGCGAGGCGAAGGTGCGCGCCATCGCCGCCGGAGCCGGGTGACGCGATGCGGACCGCCCCGTCGTCCGGGCCGGAAATCCCGGGCCTCCTGGCAAACGTCGCCCGGCTGAAGATCACGCTCGACCGCGTCAAGCCGCAAGTCCTTCGTCGCGTCGAGGTGCCGCTCGATCTTCGGCTCGACCGGTTGCATCTCGTCATCCAGGCAGCGATGGGATGGGGAAACTGCCATCTTTATGAATTTCAGGCGGGGAGTGCGCGTTGGGGCATCCCGGACGATGAGCTGGGCTGGGGTCTCGGCGACGGCCCGCGCAATACAAAGAAGGCAACCTTGGCCGAGCTGCTCGGCCCGGCACGTGGCAAGTTCAAATACTGGTATGACTTCGGCGATGACTGGTTCCACACGGTCACGCTTGAAAAACTGATCCCAGTCGAACCCAATGTCATCTATCCTCGGCTGATCGCTGCCAAGGGCCACTGCCCGCCGGAGGATGTCGGCGGTCCTTGGGGTTACGCCGACTATCTCGAAGCGATGGCCGACCCGACGCACGATCGGCACGAGGAGCTGATCGACTGGCGCGGCCCGGGCTTCGACCCGAACGACGCCGACGAAATGGGCATCCGCAAGCGTCTCGACCGCCTCGCGGCTCGATTTTACAAGCCAAAGCCCAGACCAGCCCGGCCGCGCGGCAAGACCGGCGCTGCCCCTGACCGATAGCCTTCCGCATCAGCCGGGGGGTCCTGCCGTCGGCTCAGACCGGCGGCGGCTTTGTCACCTGAAAGCTCTGCCGCGTCTCCATGTGCCGCATCCAATCTTGCAATTTGGGGTGCTCGGCCATCGGCGCCCGGCCGTCCGGCACTCTGCCGAAAAAATAGAGCAGCGGGATCACCATCAGGTCGGCGAGGCTGACATGCTCGCCCGCAAGAAACCGGTGGTCCTCCATCAGCCGATCGATCTCTGCCAGGCAGAGGCGGGCGCGCGGCAGGGCCGCGGTGATCGCTGCCTCGTCCGGGGTACCGCCGAGAAAGCGCGGCACCAGCACGCGGTTGAACAGGATCGTGCCGGCGATGCTGGGCCAGGCGTAGGCGTCGACGATGCCGATGATCTGGTTCATCCGCGACCATTGGTGCACATCTTCGGGCTGCAACGGCGTCCCGGCGAAGCGCTCGTCGACATAGCGCAAGATCGCCTGGGTCTCGTAGAGCGCAAAGCCGTCATGCTCGAAGCCGGGAACCTTGGCAAAAGGCTGGCGCGACAGGTGCTGCTCTTCGCGATGGGCGCCGAACGGCACGTCGACAAGCTCGTGCGTCACCCCTTTTTCCGCCAGAGCGAGCCGGGCACTCCACACATAGGTGCTGAGGGCCGGGCCATAGACGATCGGGTGGGCCATCATCTCCCTCCTGTGCAAATCCCGCTCATTTTTTGGTCGATGGCCCGGCCAGCGCCGGCGTGGCGCCGCCGCCATTGTTGATCAGCGCTCCGAGGATCGCCGCGGCGCTGTCGAGCCCGGCCCCTTGGCCGCCCGTCGAAACCACTGTTTGCGGCACTAGCCGCCCGATCAGCGCAACGATCTCGGGTTTCTCCTGGATCGTCTTGAGGAACTGCTGGACGAGGTTGATGGTCAGCACCCGGTCCTGGCCGAGCACGTCGGCTTGCGCCCGCTGACCTTGCGCGATCTCCTCGAGCTCGAGCTTCTGGCCCTCGCCGCGAAGCTTGGCCGCGTTTTTGTTCTGCTCGGAGACCTGAACGCCGATCACCGCTTCGACGAGCTGGTGCTGCTGCTCGGCGGTGGCTCGCGCCTTTTCGGTTTCGATCCGTTGCGTCTGCGCCTTCTGCTCTTGCTGATAGGTGACCTGCAATTGATCGGCCAGTTGCTGGCGCAGCCGCGAAACGAGAAGCTCGGGCGGTAACGCCGGATCGCCGAACTTGACCTCCTTGATGACGATCCCCGCGCGCAACCCTTCGGGTCGGATCGCATCCTCGACCGCGTGCTCCAGTGCGGCTCGATTGTCGGCGAGGTCCAAAACGTGACGGCCTTGGGCGCCGACGACGTTCCGGACGATCGATCGGATGGTCGGGACCATGATGTTGTTCTCGATCTCCGGCAATCCGCCGACCGAGGCGACGACAAACGGCGCATTGTCGGGGGTTACCTGGGCGAGAACCCGAAGCTCGAGCGGCACCAGCCAACCCTCGACAAACGGCGAGATGGCCGGGTCGGCCGAGCCCGGCGGCACCGGGACATCTTGCGAGCGTTGCGTTTGTGTCAAATTACCCGCCTGATCGAGGCTCAGATCAATGTAACGTCTTTTGTAGCCGCCCTTGAATTCCCAGGTCTGCACGCGGGTGCTCATCATCGTGATCTTGTAGGCCGCTTCATTGGCATAATAGCGGCCCGGTTGTAGCGCTCTTTCCCAGATGCCGATGCAGCCGACCGGAACGAGGATGGCGGTGAGCTTGCCTTCATCGGATTTTACTTGGTCGGCGACGACGGCTTCGCCGCCAGAATTCGGTGACACCGTCTTTTGCTGGCAGGAGGTCGGCTTATCCGCGACCAAATTGCCGAAATGCACGGAGTCGATGACATTGGATTTGACGACGCCAACGAAGCCTTCGGCGACATCGACGGCGTTATAGACGCTCAGGTCCCAGAGATACGTGTTGAGCCGGTAATTTCCCGGCGTCAGGACGGTCGTCTGCGGCCCCCGCTGGCCACCATGGGTCAGAAAATATTCCGCGTCGAGCATGTCCAGCTCATGATCGAACGGAAACGCATCGGCCAAGAACTGATCGGGGCGAAGCGGCGCCCCGTCCTTCGCGTTCAAGAACCCGTATTTACCCGAGGGAATCGAAACGACTTTTTTGTTCTCGACCTGATAGATGACGTTGACGAGAAACCAGGGATGCCAACCGGGGGTCAGGATCTCCGCCTGAGGGCCCTTCTCTCCGTTGGTCGCGATGATGTGCTCGCCGGGCAGCGAGGTGGTCCCGTAAATCTTGTTGAGAACGGCAATTTCATCCGAGTCGACATGAACATAGGAGGTCGCAGCCAGACAGATCAGCGCAATCACGGCAAACACGATGCGCAGGGACAAGGTGAGGGCGCCGAAATCCGGTCGCGCGCGATTGACGAAGAGGCCGAGGATGCTCGGGGCCACCGCCGCGAGGACGAAGTACAGAACTGCTACAACAACCCAGAACATCGGAACCTCCAGACGCCCCTTGAACCGAGTCGCGTCAGCTTAGGATGGTGACGATTGCGGCACGACCGGTAGCCCGCGCAGCTCGCGGCGCATGATCTTCCCCGTAGCGGTCATCGGCAGCGCCGAGACAAAGGCGATCTCCCGCGGTGCCTGATAATGCGCCAGCCTTGCGCCGACGAATGCGCGGATCTCCTCCTCCAGGCCGGGGCCCGCGGCGATCTCGGGCTTGAGTACGACAAAGGCCTTGACGATTTCGCCGCGAACCGGATCGGGGCTGCCGACGACCGCGGCCATCAGCACGGCCGTGTGTTTCATCAGGCAGTCCTCGATGTCGGTCGGACCGATGCGATAGCCGCCGCTCGAAATCAAGTCGTCCTCGCGCCCTTTGTACCAGATGTAGCCGTCGGCATCCTTGACCGCCACATCGCCGGTCAGCAACCATTCGCCGGCGAATTTTGCCCGGGTCGCCTCCGGATTGTTCCAATAGCCGAGAAACATAACCGGATCGGGGCGTCGCGCCGCGATGATCCCGCTCTCGCCGGCGGGGAGGGATCCGCCGGCCGGCGACACGACCTCGATGCGGTGGCCGGGGGTTGCCCGGCCCATCGATCCCGGGCGCACCGGGAACAACGACGCGCAATTGCCGACGAGGAGATTGGCCTCGGTCTGCCCGTAGAACTCGTTGACCTCGACCCCGAAGGCACCGCGGCACCAGCCGAGGATGTCCTCGCCGAGCGCTTCGCCGCCGCTCGCCACCGAGCGGAGGCGGTGCCCAAATCGCTCGCGCGGCGACGGCACCTGGCGCATCATCTTGAGCGCGGTCGGCGGCAGAAAGGCGTTTCTGACGCCGTGCCGCGCCATCAGCGCGAACGCCTCCTCGGGGTCGAATTTCCGGGCGCGGTGGGCAAGCACCGGCACGCCGAAATAGAGGCTCGGCAGCAGAACGTCGAGGAGCCCGCCGATCCACGCCCAATCCGCCGGTGTCCAATAAAGATCGCCCGGCGCCGGGAAAAAGTCGTGCGCCAGTTGCACACCGGGCAGATGGCCGAGCAGCGTGCGATGCGCGTGGAGTGCGCCCTTGGGCTTGCCGGTCGTGCCCGAAGTATAGATCACGAGGGCCGGGTCGTCGATCCCGGTATTCGCCGGGGAAAACGAGTCGGCGGCGCGTTCGAGGCTCGGCCAGAACAGTGGGTTGCCGCCGCCGTCGCCATCGACGACGAGGATTGTCGCGAGGTCGGGCAGCCCGGCCGGCAGCTTGGTCAGATTTTCGCTGTCGGTAATCAGCGCCCGTGCTCCGCTGTCGCCGAGCCGGTGCTCGAGCGCATCCGGTCCGAACTGGGTGAAGAGGGGCAGGGCGACGGCGCCGAGCTTGTAGACCGCGATATGAGCGATCGCCGTTTCCGGACGTTGCGGCAACAGCACGCCGACCCGGTCGCCGGGCCGCACCCCCATCGCCGCGAGCGCATTCGCGCACCGGTTCGACAGGCGCTTCAGATCATCAAAGGAAAAACGGTCGACCCGGCCGTCCGGCGCCTCGTAAATGAGCGCGAGACGGCCATCGCCGGTTGCGTGCCGGTCGCAGGCTGTGACGCCGATGTTGAAACACCCCGGCAGCTTCCAGCGAAAGCCGCCATAGACCTCGTCGTAGCTCTCGCCGCGCTGGATCACCGCGCGCCTCCAACCTGCTCACCGGAGCTACTCCTCAATCGCGCGCCGTGCAAGCAGCCGGTCACCGCGCCGTGGCTCAGGTTCCGATGGCGAGGGGGGCCGACAGTTTTTTCAGTGCAGCGATGACCGAGAGCGCCGTGAGCCGGCCGGTGCGCGGGTTTTCAGCGGACGGCACGTTCTCGATCTGCATCGAGAAGCGAGCCGCTTCGGCCTCGACCTCGATCCGATGGACATTGCGCGTCACGGTCGGGTCGGCCCAGATCTCGATCGTCGTGCGATCGGGCCCGATACCGGCGAGCGCCAATGCCGCCGCCACATTGACGTTGGCGGGAAACCCGCGAGCCGCCTCGCGCGCGGTGCCGGCGAAGACGCGTTTGGGCTCGGACAACCCGATGACGTCGATCGCGTTCGCCTCGAGATAGGGTGCCCCGGCGAGACCTTGCGGCGGTTTGCGGGTGACCATATGCACACTCGAGATGCGGCTCTGCGCGGCCGCCGCAACCGCATCGAGGCCAAGGAGAGCGCCCGAGGGAACGAGGATGCGGCCACCGTGCCGGCGCGCCAAATCGACAAGATCGAAATGGTCGAGGAGCGCTCCGCAACTCAGCACCATGACCATCCGGCCATGGGCGAGGGCCGGCTCGGCGAGCTCGCGCAAGACCGCGGCGGGTGCGCATTCGACGACGATGTCGGCCTCCTCACCGAGCCGCGCCAAGGGCAACACCGGCACTGGCCGGGCGAAACCGGAAATCGCCGCTTCGGCACGCGCAGCGTCACGCGCCGAGACAGCGGCGAGCGTCAGCCCGTCGATCCCGCGGTCGAGATGTTGCGCAACGACCTTCCCGATCGCGCCAAACCCAGCGATGGCGACCCGCTGAATCATCCGTCCCCTATTGCGGCATGCCCTCGACCAAGCAGAGTCGCGTGTCCGCTGCCTTCTGCCGCTCCGCGATCAACGGGTGGTAGGGCGGTTCATTGTACCATTTCTCGGCATCCGCCAGGCTGTCGAAGGCGATAATGACGATATTGCCCTGCGCCACAGCCCCTTCTTTCACTTCGGGCTTGCCGTTCGCCAGAAGGCGCGCGTTGGCCGCCTTCAGCGTCTCGGTCGCCTTCGCGGCATAGTCTTTGAAGGCCACCGGATCAGTGACTACGGGCTCGGCGACGAGATAGGCCAGGCTTTTCTGGCCTTGGGCGTGCAATCCCTGGGTAGCGCCGGCGCCGAGCGCGAACCCTGCGAGCAGGGTCAGCGCGAATTTGGCCATCTGTTTCATGTTCTCCCCTTCGGCTTTAAGCCCGGCTCCACAGCAGCAGGAAGCCGACGTCAATACGATTTCGGCAGGCCGAGCACGCGTTCGGCGATGTGCGACAGGATCAGCTGGGGGCTGATCGGCGCGATGCGGGCGATCTGGATCTCGCGGAAATAGCGCTCGACATGGTACTCGCGGGCATAGCCCATGCCGCCATGGGTCATGATCGCGGTCTCGCAGGCGCGGAAGCCGGCCTCGGCCGCGCAGTATTTGGCGGCGTTGGCGTAGGCGCCGGCCTCCTCGCCGCGGTCATAGGCGGCGGCCGCGCGCAACACCATCAGCTCGGCCGCTTCGAGCTCGATCCAGCGCTCGGCGAGTGGGTGCTGGATCGCCTGGTTCTGGCCGATCGGCCGCCCGAAAACGACCCGCTCGCTCGCATAGCGGGCGGCGCGGTCGAGTGCCGCGCGGCCGAGACCGACCGCCTACGCGCCGATCAGAATGCGCTCCGGGTTCATGCCGTGCAGGATGTAGCGGAAGCCCTCGCCCTCCTCGCCGATGCGGTCCTCTACCGGGACCTTCAGCCCGTCGATGAAGAGGAGGTTCGAGTCGACCGCCTTGCGGCCCATCTTCGGGATCTCGCGTGCCTCGACCGCGCTGCGGTCGAGATCGGTATAGAACAGGGTCATCCCCAATGACGGGCGTGCGACCTCCTCGATCGGGGTGGTTCGCGCCAGGATCAGCATCTTTTCGGCGACCTGGGCGGTCGAGATCCAGATCTTGCGGCCCGAGAGCACATAGTGGTCGCCCTGGCGCACCGCCCGCGTCTTCAGCCGGGTCGTGTCGAGCCCGGCATCGGGCTCGGTCACGGCAAAGCAGGTCTTCTCCTCGCCGGCGATCAGCGGCGGCAAAAAGCGCCGCTTCTGATCCTCGGTGCCAAATACGACGACAGGGTGCAGCCCAAAGATGTTCATGTGGATCGCCGAGGCGCCGCTGAACCCGGCGCCGGATTGGGCGACAGCCTGCATCAGGATCGCCGCTTCGGTTATGCCGAGCCCACTGCCGCCATAGGCTTCCGGCATGGCGATGCCGAGCCAGCCCGCTTCGGCCATCGCCCGGTGGAACTCGTGCGGAAAGCCGCCCTCATCGTCCTTCTGCAGCCAGTACTCGTCGCCAAACCGCCCACACAGCCGCGACACTGCGGCGCGGATTTCCTGCTGCTCCTGGGTCAATGTAAAGCTCATCTCCGACTCCGTCCGCCCGGCTGCGTCGGGGGCTCGTTCAATGCTAAATTCTCCAGCCGGGGCCCTTTCGAAACACGTCATAGAATTCAAGGCTATATGCCTCTTCGGGCGCAGCGCGGACTCTGTCATCCAGAAACTCGGCGTCCTTTCCGACGAGAATGCGCCATCGCTCCGCCTTCACGCCGTCGAGGATGATGGTCGCTGCTTCCGCAGCACTCGTGGGCGCGTCCTCGCGGAAACGTTTTTCCATTTCCGCCACCCGCGCCCGGATCTGATCGTCGGAATGGCCGATGACGTCGATATCCTGCGCAGCGAACCTTTTGCGCGCGGCGGATATGTCGATCGCCGTCTCGCTGCCCTTCAGAATTCTCCGCGAATTCGTCGGGATGTCGGTGCCAATGTGGCCGGGCATGACGACCGAACACTTGATGTGCGGCGCATTGAGCGAGAGGTCGGTCATCAGAGCTTCGGTAAAGCCCTTTACCGCGAATTTGGCGGCGCAATAGGCGGTATGCGGACGGACCGGCCCGAGCGAAGCCCAGAAGCCGTTCACGCTGCTGGTGTTGACGATATGGCCTTCGTTCGCCTTCCTCAGCAGAGGCAGGAAGGCGCGTGTGCAGTAATAGACACCGTGCCAGCAGACGCCGAAGGTCTTGTCCCAGTCTGCGCGATCGCCGTCGACGAAGCTTCCGCCGCCGCCAATCCCGGCATTGTTGAACAGCAGATGGATATGATCCGTGTCGAGATCGCGCGATACGGCGTCGGCAAATGCCAACACCTGATCCTCGATCGACACATCGGCCACGAATGTGGATACCCGCATCCCTTGCCGCGCCTGGGCCAGGCAAAGCCGCTTGGTTTCGGCCATCCCTTCGGGAAACACATCGCAGATGGCAACGTCGCAGCCCATGGCCACGAGTTGAAGCGCCAGCTCGCGCCCCATGCCCGAGCCGCCACCGGTGATGACGGCAATCTTCCCCTCGAAACTCTTCATGCCGATTTCCTTTCTGGTCGCAAAACGCGGCGACTTGGCAGCGCCATCTGTTTTTGTCGCGAATGGCGCGTTCAGGCGGCCCGCCGGATCTCGCACAGATAGGAGCGGTGCGATGCGGTGCCGCTGACCGGGTCGACCGCCGTGGTGCCGATCAGCAGAGATTGTAGTTGGCGCCATTCGGCCCGAACGGATCGTAGCCGGGCGCAGCCAGCTCCGCGCAGGCCTGCCACCAGCCATGCTCGCCGACCGCCACGCGCTGATCGAGGTCGTCGTTGAGCCGGGCGCGGGCGCGCACCATGCCGTCGGGCGTCTCGATGGACACCCAGTCGCCGTTGGCGATGCCGCGCGCTTGCGCCGCGGCGGAATGCAGCTCGACTTCCGGATCGAGCGCGCGCTTGCGCAGGCTCGGCAGCGCGCGATGCTGGGTCTGGCAGAACAATGTCGGCTTGGCGCTCGTCAGGACCAGCGGGAAGCGCGCCGCCAGGTCGGGCCGCGCCACCGGTCCGATTTGCGGCTCTTCGAATTCGGGCAGGGGCGGGTAGCCGTGACCGAGGAAGGTTTGCGAATAAAGTTCGACCTTGCGCGAGAGCGTGGCAAAGCCGCTCGGCGCACCGTTTGCGTCCGGTTCGGCATGCTTGGCGTAGCGCGCGTGCAACGGCACCCGGACGCCGCCAGGGGTGCTTCGCAGTTGCTCCAACGTGACCCCGGTCGGGGCGAGCTGGTGGCGGTAGGCGGCATCGATATCGCCGTTCCAAAAATGCGCGCCGAGACCAAGCCGAGTGGCGAGGGCGAAGATGATGTCGGTATCGGGGCGCGCTTCGCCGGGCGGTGGTACGACTGCCGGGCGCAGCTGGATCAGCGACTGCGCCTCCGGACTGATGTCGAAACCGATCTTCAATGCCTCTCGTTCAAAGGACGACGCGACCGGCAATACCACATCGGCCAGTTCGGCCGTGGGGTTCATGAACAGATCGGCGTGGACGTAGAACTCTAATTCCTTCAACGCGTCGCGGCCCCGTGAGCCATCGGCATGGGCCAGCAGCATGTTGGCGCCGAAGCCGACCACGGCTCGCACCGGGTAGGGTTTCCCTTCGCGAATCGCATGGTAGAGGTCGCGGGTGGTGTAATAGCCCCAGCGCGCCGGCCCGAGCGGGCGCTCGGCGAAACCCAAGGTCGGGCCCTTACCCTGCGCCGCAGGTAGCTCCTGGCCAGTGATCGGCGCGGCCGGCACCGCCGGGAGCAGCACATTGCCGCCGGGCGTGTCGAAGCTGCCGGTGAGGGCATAGAGCAATGACATAGCACGCGCCGTCTGCGTGACGTTGGCATGCTGTTCGTGGCCACTCCAGGCGTAATAGGACACCGGGCGCGCCTGCCAGATAAGCCGGGTGGCTTCCTCAACCTGGGTGCGCGGGATCCAGCAGATCGCTTCCACCGCCTCCGGCGGATAGTGCCGGCAGAGCCTTGTGTACAGCTCGAAGGCCGGGTGGCAGAGCACCTCGCCCTCTGACGTGGCGATGCGGTATTCGCCTTCGAGCGTGAGGCTGGCGCTGTCGCCGTCGTAGCAGCCAGTCGCGGTGTCATATGGGACCAACCGCGCCGCGCCGTCGCCCCAGGCGAAGAGACGTCGGGCATCGCCGTTCGGCGCGAGATCGGCCTCGGTCAGCAGACCCCCGGTGTCGGCGCGCACCAGATGCGGCCCGTTGCTCCAATCACGGATGAAGTCGCGGTCGTACCAGCCCCGCTCGATCATCAGATTGGCGATGCCGAGGGCGAGCGCGCCGTCGGTACCGGGTCGCACCCGGAGCCAGAGATCGGCCTTGTTGGCGAGGCCGACATGGCGCGGGTCGACCACGATCAGCCGCATGCCGCGCTTCAGCGCCTCGGCAGTTGCGGTCGCGTGGGTGAGACGGGAGAAGCTCGGGTTGTAGCCCCACAGGATCAGAATACCGCTGTTCTTGATGTCCGGCATGGCACCGCCGGCACCGCCAGTGCCGACACTGCCGACGCCATAAGTATAGCGGGTGGCGAAGGCGCGCCCCCAGCCACAGAGGTCGAGGGTGATCGCACCATTCGGGGTACCAAAGGCATTGGCCAGCCGCTGAATGAAGCCCGTGGAATCGGCGATCGCGGTCGTAGAGGGGGAAGACAAGGTAAAGGCCACCGCATGCGGGCCATTCCGTTCCGCCGCCCGGCGCATTGCGGCAGCGGTCAGGTCCAGCGCCTCGTCCCAGCTGATCCGTTCCCAGCCGGGATCGGGATCGCCTTTAGGGCGAGTGCGACGTAGCGGGTAGGTCAGCCTTTCGGGGTGATAGACGAGCTCCGGCGCGGCGCGACCCTTGGCGCACAGCGCCTGGCCGGTCGGGTGCGCCGGATCGGGTTCGAGGCGGGTGAAGCGACCGTCCTCGACCACGGCGACGCAGCCGCATCGGGCGATGCAGAGCCCGCAATAGCCGTGAACGCGCTGCGTACGGGTAGGATCGGCCATCGCGTCTTGCTCCCTGTCAAGGACCAGCCGGCTTCAGCTTTGCGACAGCCTACACGAACACGCGGTTCCTGAGATGAATTTGGTTCGGCTATTCGGAAAACCTCGTTCATGTGAGACCGCGGATGAAGTCGACCATCGCGGCTGTGACCTCGTCCGGGCGCTCCTGCTGGATCCAGCGACCGCAGCCCGGCAGCATGATCGTGCCGTGGAGCTGGGGAACCAAGGCCGACTGGTTGAGGATCGCCGTTTCCATGTCGGGATGGGCGAGCACCGGGTCGCGTTCGCCGACGAGGAAGAGCGCCGGGACGGTGACCCGCGCGCCGGCAAACGGGGCGAGCAGCTCCCAGTTGCGGTCGATGTTGCGGTACCAGTTGAGACCGCCGCGGAACCCGGTGCGGCCGAATTCCGCCGCGAAGAAATCGAGGTCGGTCTCGCTGAGCCAGGCCGGCAATGGCGGCAGGTTCGACGCATGGGTGAATACGCCACCTTGCCGCGGCACCATGTGCAGCGGCCTCGCATTGTCCGCGCGCCGCGATGCATCCCCCGAATGCCAATAGAGAATCAACCCAAGGGTCAGCCGGACGTCACGCTCGTAATCCGCCTCGGCCACGACGGGGGCCTGGTAGAAGATTGTGTCGTCGGTCTGCGGCATCAGCGTTGTCGGACGCACGCCCCCGCCCGGCCGAAACGGCACGCTGAGCGCGATCACCCCGCGGAAGCGGTCGGGCCGCAGCAATGCTGCGAGCCACGCGACAACGGCACCCCAATCATGACCGGCGAGGACCGCCTCTTCGGCACCCAACAGGTCGAGCAGCCCGACCATGTCGCCGACCACGCGCAGCAGCGTATATTGGTCGATCGCCTCCGGGCGTTCGGTCCGGCCATAGCCTCGCAGGTCCGGCGCCAGCGCGTGAAATCCAACTTCGGCTAAGTCGCCCAGCTGGTGGCGCCACGAATACCAGGATTCGGGAAAGCCGTGGCACAACAGGACCAGTGGACCGGCGCCCTGCTCGGCGACATGCATGCGGATACCATTGGTTATGACGGTGCGGTGCGTCGCCTCGGTCATCGTCACCTCCGCGCTCTGGGTGGCCTTGCCTTTAGCGTCCATGTCCGATCGCGATACGCGACGTGGACCTCTTCCTGTTCGAGGATTCTCCCGATTTCGGATGCGAGTTCGTTGAGCAGTATCCCAACTGTGTCATCGTCTATATCGGCGGCATAGAGCGGCAGCACCTCGCCGGTAAAGATGGCGACGGGCTCGCGATCGTAAGCGGCTTCGGCTTCCGAGCCCGCATAGACAACTTCACCGCGGGTAAACATGCCCGAGAGAAACGGTTCAGCACGAGCATCGCGCTCTCTCATCCAGCGGTGGGCCGCACGGATCGCCTCTTCGAGATCATAGATTCGGCCCGATGGGCCATAGCCAGCGCGCAAGCCCCACGTAATCTTGAACTCGCGCCGAGGACCTTCGGAGGTGGGAACGAGAAAGAAGCTCTTCATTGGCGAATCCGGACAGCTTCAATCCAAGATCAGAGTTGATCACGGCAGTAATTATGCGCTTTTCCTGCCGTTTTGGGCGCGCGATCTAATCACAGCGGCGCTTCTCACCTCGTCATGCACCGGCGGCCACAAAATCGAGACGGCGGAGGTGGTGTTCAGAGTACCTGCCGAACGCGGGGCCGCCGGCCATCCGTCAACGATCCGGCAACCAAGTCGTGCGAGAGATGGCTCTGTCAGTGTGACGGAGGACATCGCGCCATGGGCAGTCTGCCAACTTGGGCCGTATCGATCATCGCGGCTGTCGTTTTGCTCAGCCCTGCGCTGGCGTTCCTGATGTTCCTCGCAGTGGAAATCTTGATCGACCTTTTGAACGAAGCCGGCGTGCCGATGTATTTCGCGCCCATCGTCACCGGTGCCATTGGTTGGCTCCTCTTTCGGAAGCTTCGGCCGCCCGCGGAGGATGACGCCGCCGTCGCGACATGATGTGACCACACCGGATATCATCTGTCCGCTAGCTGCCGTATCGAGCAGTCGGGCGATCCCCTTAGCGATGCACGCGTCCCGCTATGCTCTTCCGTCGACCCGCCTGCGGGACGTCTACGGCCATTACGACCAGGCGGTCGTTGCGTGGTGTGCGGAATCGGAACAGATCGCGAGGCTGTTTGCCGCCACGCTGCCTGAGATTGGCCGCGTCTGCCGCGATCCCAATGACGATCACGTCATCGCGACGGCCCTCGCGGTCAACGCCGACATTATCGTAACCGGCGACAAGAATCTGCGGGCGCTGAGCCGGTGCCAATCATTTTCGCATTCTCACTGCTCGGGCGTTCCTGCCGGAACTTGGCAGTTAAGGCACAAGGATCGCTGCCGAACCCAGAGTCAGTCGGCGGCGGCCGGGCCTATTTCGTGTCGATCCTCCGTCGAGCCTGGGGTAGATCTTGTTGTCACCCGGCACGGCGCAGCTGGCGCAACGACAGCGCGTGGAGCAGGATCGAGCTCGGCACCGCAAAGGCCGGGATCAGCACGTTCGGGTAGAGCCCTAACCTGGTGTTGGGGATGCTCGGTTTGATCAACTGAAACGGGCCCGGCGCCGTGACCAACCCGATCCCGACGGCGATCGCGAAATCGAGTAAGCTAAAGACATTCCACGCGATTGCCCCGCGTACCGCACTGCCGTTCCGCGACACGAGCGAATAGGCGACCGGCAAGGCGAGCAGCCCGGTGGTCACATCGCCGATGCCGGCCGGCAAGGCGAACAGGGAGGGGATCACGCCGCGCGCCCAGCCGACCAGGAATATCCCTCCGAGTACCCGATAGACTTGAAGGCCGATTAGCCAGCTCGTCGGCATCGCGTCGAGCACTTCGCCGATCCCCTTTGACCGCAACAGGATCGGCACGCCGACGATCACCGGCAGAAAGATTGCCAACGGCACCAGTGGCAGGCTGTTGCTGCCCGGGCGGAACACGCCGTTGATCGCGAGGCGCCAGATTGTCGCCAGCCACAGCGTATAGGGCACGACAACGGCCAGCCATATGCCGAGCCGCCGGCGCGGCGCGAGCTCGGTGCGTTCGAGGCCGAGCCATAGCCCGAGAACGATCGCGATATGGATCGCCAAGCGGCCGGCTGTGCTCGGCACACCGCTCGCCGGCAGCGCGGGCACCCAGTAATTCAGCCCAATCCAGAACGCAGTTAGAGGCGCCAGCCAAAGCAGAACCCGCCAGGGCTGCCCGCGGGCGGATGAGGTGACGGGGATATCGGTTACGGCGGTCATGGGCATGACCTCGGAGATATGACTCCGTTCATCCATCGGTTCACATTCGTGTTACCGTCGTCGCCAGCGAACCACCCTTGCGCCGATGACCGATCCGCTTTCCTCTTCCGCGCCTTCGGCTCCGAACATCTGAAGAGAAGTCGCGTAGCTACGGGAACATTTGACAACCATTGCCTCGATATGTGGAAGAATTAGCCTTTCCTCTTGCGAAAGTGATGATGCCACAGCCTCAACTACGCCGCTGCGAAAGACTTGGACGTAAGCACGCTGGGCCTTAGATAAGCCCTCAGCGTTCGAAGCGGTGATTAAACCATCAAAAGTGATCTGATAATCCTGTGCGGCCATGCTACCGATCGGCACGAATAGATGCGACTGCGCCGCTACCTTATCGAGCGACAATGATTGTCCGAAATCGAAAGCCGCGAACGGCACTACATGCAAAACTAAACTGCCCCCATCGAGCAGGCCAACGGGTGTCTCGTGCGCGCCAATTCGAGCGGTGCGCTCAATACGAAACGCGCGAACACGCTCTGCGAGGAGGGGTGCTTGGGTAAAAATTCGGCGCAGCTCCTCGACGTTCGGCTCGTATTTCCCTGCCGACGACCGCGCGTGAAACCGTGCGGTATTTTGAAAGATGATGCGATGAGGGGGGTTGTAGCTCTTGGGTACGCGAACCACGATAACGAACCCGCCTCCGGATAATAGAACGGCCCGCGTTTGTAGATTTGTGATTCGAGGGTCAAGCCCATCGCGCGCCATCTGCTCTAGGCGCAGGCGTTCCGCTTCGCCATCCCCCGTGAAGGGATGAACCTGCGTTGGTATGCCCTTTGCGGCAACCATCCCGATGATGAGATCGCCGCCCGCCGAATTTGCAAACGATGACACGTCGGCGAGAAATTCGCGGCGTTGAGCGTCGGTCCCGCCGTAGGTCTCGCGCTTGTATTCCACGTGCAGGGATTCCGCAGCTTGAGCTGCGATGAGCCGCTGAAAATGATCCTCGGTGATCTCCCCGAGGGGAATGTTCGTCAGAGCCATCCGGGTGCACCTCCGATGCGCTTCGGCATGAGGTGTAAAGTGATCGCCAGCAGGTGGGATTCAATATCTTGTGTTCTTTGCACCTCGGCGGGTCGCTGTCATGTCAAAGTCGTATAATGTCCATTTTGGAAAGCAGCTCAAAAGCTTCGCGAAATATTCGCCCAGGGTGTGAAGTATAAGAAGCGCGGGGCGCCGCGTTCGACTTGCCTCACCAGGGTTGGCGGGGCCCCCGGAGTACTTGACCTCGTATGCCTTTACTCCGCGCGCTCGGCCACAAGATGTGGGTCGGCGTGACGTCGTCAGAAAGGTCGATGTAGGCCGCGCTCGTCTCGCTACCCTTGGGCGGCTTCCGACTCGGCCGCCATCCTGTCGGTTTAATCGATGTTCCGGCAAAGTCCGATTTTGCTATTGAAATAATCTATGAAATTCTCTAAATAGCATCACCCATCAGCGCGGTGCTTGAAATGCGCCCCGAGAGGTCGAATCAAGGAGACGATGATGAGCGATGTGCTTCTACCAAAACTGCCGGGGCCGGTGCGTGGGCGACCGTTCGAAAAGGGCCGCTCGGGCAACCCCGGCGGCCGTCAACGAGGTTCCCGCAACAAGGCGACGCTTGCCGCCGCGGCATTACTCGAAGGTGAGTCCGAAGCGTTGACGCGCAAGGCCGTCGAGATGGCGCTCGCCGGCGACCCGACCGCAATGCGCCTCTGCATGGAGCGCGTGCTGCCGCCGTGTCGGGAACGCACCGTCAAGTTCAGTCTGCCGCCGATCGAGGCCGCTCGTGCGGGCGAGACCTGCGGGCCATCGGCCCACGATGTCTCTCTGGCGATGAACGCCGTCACCGCGGCCCTCGCTCGAGGCGAGATCACGCCGGGCGAGGCGGAGAGGATCGCGGGGGTGGTCGACACCTTCGTGCGGGCAATCAAAACAACAAAGAGAGAAGGCGCTGGTCTCAATCTGCTGCAGATCCTGACTGCGGGCAATTATGATGATGATAATGCCGAGGATAATTCCGACGGCGGCGATTATGACGAAACTGGTGAAGATGATTATGATGAAACCGGCGATTATGAAGAAACCGATGATCGCGCTTCATAGCAAGCGGGGACCACCGAGCCGGCGGGTCTCGGCAACGACGGCCGACACGGCCGCCGCGCGTAGTCGCGCTTCAACTTAGACGAGAGATCTTGCTGCAGATTTGCTGCAGGTGCAGCCATCGGTAACAATCGATACAATTTATGATTGCAGGTTCAGGATCCCGGCGGCGTAATCACGACGGCGAGGCGGCGACGATAGCGGCGGTGGGTCCATATCTTTGCCCGGACGATAGATACAACCAAAAGGAGAGAGAGTTTGCTGTAGATCCGCTGCAGATCTTGGGATTGAGCAATTTTGATGAAACTGATGACTGTTATTCGGAGGAGCCCGATGACTATGGTTCGGAGTAGCCAGGGCGCTGTCTCGCCGCTACTCGACCCGGCTAGCCCGTCCTTATATTCTCTATCTTGAGCCAAGCCGGAGCCGATCCTTGCCGCTCGACATCGTCCCCAGCGTTTGCCCGCACGACTGTCCGAGCGCTTGCGCGCTCGAGGTCGAGCGCGTCGACGGGGGCCGTATCGGGCGGGTCCGAGGCGCGGCGGCGCAGGACTACACGCTGGGTGTGGTCTGCGCCAAAGTCGCGCGCTATACCGAGCGTCAGCACCACCCGGCGCGTCTTTCGCGGCCGCTGCGTCGGGTCGGTGAGAAGGGCGTGGGCTTGGACGGCTTTAAGCCGATCTCTTGGGACACCGCACTCGACGAGGTCGCCGAGCGCTTGACATGCGCCGCCCAGCGCCACGGTTCGGAGACGGTGTGGCCCTATTACTATGCCGGCACGATGGGGTTGGTGCAGCGCGACGGCATCAACCGGCTGCGTCACGCGATGCGATATTCGCGCGAGGATCTGACGATCTGTAACGCGCTCTCCGACGCGGGCTGGCTCGCCGGAGTCGGCGCCAAGCGCGGCGTCGACGGGCGCGAGATGGCGAAATCCGATTTGATCGTCGTCTGGGGCGGCAACCCGGTCTCGACCCAAGTCAATGTGATGACCCATGTCGCAGCGGCCCGCAAAGAGCGTGGTGCCAGGCTCGTCGTCGTCGATCCCTACCGCACCGCCACCGCCGAGCAGGCCGATCTCCACTTGGCGCCGCTTCCCGGCACAGATGGCGCGCTCGCTTGCGCGGTCATGCATGTCTTGTTCAAGGAAGGCTATGCCGACCGGGATTACATGGCGCGCTACACCGACGATCCACGGGGGCTCGAGACGCACCTCGCGACCCGTGGCCCGGTCTGGGCGGCGCCGATCACCGGGCTTTCGGAAGACGAGATCGTCGGTTTCGCGCGGCTCTATGGCTGCACCAGGCGTAGCTACATCAGGGTCGGCTACGGCTTCTCGCGATCGCGCAACGGCGCCGCGCAGCTCTTCGCCGTCACCTGCCTGCCGGCGGTGACCGGCGCCTGGGCCCACGAGGGCGGGGGTGCCCTCTATTCGAACCATGATCTCGTCGCCATCGACCGCACCTTGATCGAGGGGCTGGACCTGCTCGATCCGACCACCCGTATCCTCGATCAGTCGCGGATCGGCCCGGTGCTGACCGGCGACCCGCGCGATCTCGGCGACGGACCGCCGGTCTCGGCGTTATTCGTTCAGAACACCAACCCGATGGTCGTGGCGCCGGCATCGCGGCTCGTCCACCGCGGCTTTGCGCGTTCCGATCTCTTTGTCTGCGTCCACGAGCAGTTCATGACCGAGACCGCGGCAATGGCCGACATCGTATTGCCGGCAACGACCTTTCTCGAGCATGACGATATCTATACTGCCGGGGCTCATACCTATCTGCAGATCGGCCGCGCCGTCCTGCCGCCCCATGCCGAATGCCGGTCGAACCACGAGGTCATATCAGGGCTCGCCGAGCGGCTCGGCGCGCGCCACCCCGGTTTCATGATGAGTGCCGTCGAGCTGATCGACCGCACCCTGCGAGCGAGCGGGTTGCCCGCCGTCGAGAACTTTCCCGCCGAGGGTTGGCTCGACTGCCGCCCACCCTTCGTAACCGACCACTTCCTCGACGGCTTCGCCCACGCCGACAAGAAGTTCCATTTCCGCGCCGATTGGCCGGCCATTGGCCCCGGGCATGCTGGGCTTCCCTCTTTTCCCGATCATGTCGCGGTCATCGACGACGGCGATCCCGAGCGGCCGTTCCGCCTGGTTGCGGCACCCTCGCGCTCGTTCCTCAACACGAGCTTCAACAACACGCCGTCGAGCCTTGCCCGCGAGGGTCGACCGACGGCTCTCGTCCATCCCGAGGCGCTGGCAGGGCTGCGGCTTGGCGACGGCGATCGGGTGCGCATCGGCAATCGGCGGGGCAGCCTCGTCGTCCATGCGCGCGCCTTTCCGGGCATGCAAAAACGGGTGGTCATTGTCGAAGGACTGTGGCCCAATCATGCCTTTGAGGAGGGTATCGGGATCAATCTGCTGACGAGCGCCGATCCCGGCCTGCCGCGTGGCGGCGCCGTCTTTCACGATACCTCGGTCTGGCTCAGGCCGGCGTGAGGGCGAGGATGAGTGACGACAAGAACCGACTTCCGACCGAGAGGCACTCGGCCGAAGTCGCGGACTTTCTGGACAAGCTGAAACGGGCGCCGGCGACGCATCCCGGGGCAGGTCGCGGACGGCTGATCTTTGCGCTCGACGCAACCGCCAGCCGCGAGCCGACCTGGGACCGGGCATGCCGGATCCAAGGCGAGATGTTCGAGGCGACGGCGGCACTCGGCGGGCTAGAGATCCAGCTCGTCTATTACCGCGGCTTCTCAGAGTGCAAAGCGAGCCGCTGGATGACGACCGCCACCGATCTGCACCGGGTCATGCGCAGCGTCTTTTGCGTCGGCGGCGAGACCCAGATCGAGCGCGTGCTGACCCATGCAATCCGCGAGACCCGCGGCCGCAAGGTCAATGCGCTGGTCTTTGTCGGGGATGCGATGGAGGAGAAGGTCGACCGGCTGTGCCGCCACGCCGGCGAGCTCGGCCTGCTCGGCGTGCCGATCTTTCTCTTCCACGAGGGGCGCGATCGGGTCGCGGCGGCGGCATTCAAGCAGATGGCGAGCCTGTCGCGCGGCGCCTATCTCAGCTTCGATCTCGCCAGCGCCGATCGCCTGAAAGAGCTGCTGGGCGCCGTCGCGGTCTATGCGGCGGGCGGCTATAGGGCGCTCACCGCCTATGGCGAGAAGAAGGGCGGCGAGGTGTTGCGGCTCACCTCCCAGTTGAAGAGCTGAGCGGCGGCGATGCTCTACCTTCTCGGCGGATTCGCTGTCCTCAGCGGCTTCTTGATGCTGGTCTATTTGTTCGTCAATGCCGATCCGGCGCGCCTCGCCCGAGGCCTAAAGGTGACCGGCATCGTCATCGCGGTCCTGGCGGTGGCGACCCTGGCGATCTCCGGACGGCTCGCCGCACTGCTGATGCCGATCGCGATGCTGATGCCGCTGCTCATTCGGGTCCGCAGTGTTCTCGACCGGTTCCGCCCCCCTTCCGGGAGCCAGACCTCGACGGTGGCGACGCCGTTTCTGCGGATGACGCTCGACCACGATACCGGCAGCATGACCGGCACCATTCTAAACGGCCGCTTCAGCGGCATGCGCGTCGAGGAGCTCGGCACGGCCGATCTCCTGGCGCTGCTGCGCGAGTGCCGGGCCGAGGACGAGGAGGGGGCGCGTTTGCTCGAAGCCTACCTAGATCGCGTCCAGCCGGACTGGCGCGACGAGCTCGCCGGCGAGCGCGCCGGCCGCTCGAGCAGTGGCGCTCGGTCGACGAGCGGCGACGTGACCGTCGAGGAAGCTTACGCGATCCTCGGGCTCGCGCCCGGCGCCGACGACGAGCAGGTCAAGGAGGCGCATCGCCGGCTGATGGTCAAATTGCATCCCGATCACGGCGGCTCGGACTATCTCGCGACCAAAATCAACCGCGCCCGCGACGTGCTGTTGCATCGTTAGGGCAGCCCGGTCGGCGAGATGCAATCGAAGTAGCCAAAGTGCTGGCCGATGCCCTGATCGTCGACCTTCCGCAGGCGCGCGATTTTGTCGTGCGAGGCGCATGCCTTTTGCGCCAGCTGCTTGGCGTCGTCGAGTTTGTTCACGATGCCGTCGTACCGCACGGCGACCTCGGTCGCAGAGTTCTCGACGACCGTCGGGGTCGCCGAACACGCGGTCAGCGCGAGAAAGCCCGACAGGAGAGCGGTCCCACCCATTCTGCCGATACGAAATGTCATCCCGGTTCCTAAAAAGGGGGTAGAAAGCCCGAGAAGGTTGCCATTGTCATTGTTACGCTGGAACGGCCGCGCCGCGACCTCGGATTCTGCACCTCGCCCAATCCTGGTGCCGCTCGTCGTCGCCTGCGCGATGTTCATGCAGAACCTCGATTCGACGGTGATTGCTACGGCGTTGCCGACGATCGCGCGATCGCTCGACGAAAGCCCCCTCACCCTGAACGTCGCGATCACCTGCTATTTGCTGAGCCTCGCCGTGTTCATCCCGATCAGCGGTTGGACCGCGGACCGGTTTGGGGCGCGGCGGGTGTTCAGCATGGCGATCGTCGTCTTCACACTTGGCTCGATCGGGTGCGGTATCGCCAATTCGCTCGCCGCCCTGGTCGCCGCGCGCATCCTGCAAGGGATGGGCGGAGCGCTGATGGTGCCGGTCGGGCGCCTGGTGCTGTTGCGGACCGTCGAAAAATCCGACTTGGTGCGTGCCATGTCCTATGTCAGCGTCCCGGCGCTGATCGGCCCGGTCATGGGGCCGCCGCTCGGCGGCTTCATCGTCACCTATTGGTCTTGGCGCTGGATCTTCTTCATCAACATCCCGATCGGTGTCCTCGGCATCGTCCTCGTCAACCTGCTCGTCGGCGACCTCAAGGAAGCCGGCCGCCGACCCTTCGACTTTACCGGTTTTGTGCTGACCGGCGTCGGGCTGGCAACTCTGGCGTTCGGCTTCGAGAATGTCGGGCGCGGCGCGCTGCCGAGCATCCTCGTCGCGATATTGCTGGCCGTCGGCGCCTGCTGC
>Ga0074045_10001323_pt1 | contig 23968 bp, 23 predicted proteins | sample BogForMeECP23OM2_FD_94442 | JGI IMG/M metagenome (GOLD analysis project Ga0074045, IMG submission 94442) | Bog forest soil microbial communities from Calvert Island, British Columbia, Canada - Bog Forest MetaG ECP23OM2 | ecosystem: Environmental > Terrestrial > Soil > Wetlands ... | reverse complement strand
TGGAAGTATTAAAAACGACTTCGCCGTAGCATTCGCCTTTGGCGCCGTAACCTTTGCCTCGGAAGACTCGCCCGTCTTCGAGTGCAAGGATAGCTTGCATTCTCGCTCCAGAGTGTGGATTTTTAAGATTTTAGCAGGGAACGCGCAGAGGACAAAGCACGGAAGGAGGCTGAGGTGTGGAAATCTCGCATGGAACATCGGTGGGCGAGGGCGAGTACCCAGTACCTAGTATCCAGTACCCAGCACGACAAGACATCGAGCAGACCAATCATCGAGGAGGGTTTTGCTGGGTACCGGGTACGTCATCGCTGCAACACGAAACTACGGGGCGACGGCTGCCAGGATGTAATCGGTGAGCATTTTATCGGTCTGCTCGTGCATTCCTTTCGTGTTGTAATTTGTGCTGGTGATGACGACTGCCACATCGAGACCGGGAAACACGGCAACTTTGTTTCCACCGTTGCCGCTCATGTAGAACGCGGGATAGCTCTTTTCTCCAGATTTGAAAGACTTGAGCCACCAGAGATAGCCGTACTCCGTATAGTCGTCGGGTCGGGCATGGGGCTGAGTCGATATTCGCACCCACGCCTCGTCGACGATCCGCGTTCCCTGCCAGCTTCCGCCGTTCAGGTAAAGCTGGGCGAGCTTCAGCAGATCGCGGCTGCTCAGGCGCAACCCGCCGCCGGTTTGCGGAATGTTCAACGGAGAATAGACCCACTGGGCATCGGTAATCCCGAGCGGGGTGAAGAGTTTTTCCTGGGCATAGCGATCGCTGCGCACGCCCGTCGCTTTTTGAAGCACTTCGCTCAAGGTGAAAACCCCACCGGTGCAGTAGCTGAAATTTCTTCCGTAGGGCGGTGGGTCGACTTGTTCTCCTACGTGCATCCGTCCTCGAATCGGCAGATCGAGGATGAATTGAGCCCAATCTTCCACCAGGTACATGCGCTCCTCGTTCCCCCGGGATGCGTCATTCCAGTCGTCGCATTCTAGCGGCGAACTCATGGTGAGAAAATCTTCTACCGTGATTTTGTCTTTGCGCGGATCGGGATTCTGCAGCTTGCGCGCACGCTCTGGCAGCAACTGCAGCACACGGGCATCGACGCTGCTTAGCTTCTTTTCGCCAATCGCAATGCCGATCAGAACGTCGGTGATGCTCTTCGTCGCCGAACGCGTGTCGCGGAGCGTGTTTGCATCGCCGTCAAAATAAGCTTCGTAAACCAGCTTCCCGTGCCGCGCGATCGCCACGCTTCCGATCTTTTTGAATTCTCCGGCGTGGACTGCCGTCTCCATCTCCTGCAAGGGCTTCGAGGAGATTCCTGCCGACGCGACGCTCGCTGTCGGCCACCCATCGTGCGTGGCCTCCAGCGCCGAAGGAGACGCAGCCTGCGCAGACGACGCCGCGCTCAGACTAACGCAGAGCAGGATCAGGAAAGATGCTGTCACCCCACCGATCATCTGCAATCATCCCTTTCATTGCAGGAATACGCTTCTTCTGAAAAGACTCTCAGGAGCGAAAAAGGTTGGCAGCGGGAGAGGCGAGTAGAAGAAAAAACTATCGCACGAAACCGTGTTCTTGCTTAGCGCACCCTGCCGAGCTTATCCATCGGCCAATAGCCAAACACGGCCTTGCCGTAGATATAGCTCTGATTCACGGGGCCGAAGTCGCGGCTGTCGTTCGACATCGAACGATGATCGCCCAGTACGAGATAACACTGTGGCGGGACCACAATCTCAGGATAAGACCGCGAATCGGCGTAAGCGGGCGGAACATAATCCTCATCCAGAGCCTCGCCGTTCACGTAGACCTGGCCGCCGTCGATGCGGACGCGGTCCCCGGCGATGCCGGTTACGAGTTTGATGTAGCTCTTCGACGGGTCGCGGGGATAGCGGAACACTACAATATCTCCACGGGAAATCGGCTCCAGGCGGTAGACGAATTTGTTGACGAAGATGCGCTCCTGGTCGGCAAGCGAGGGCATCATACTGGTGCCTTCGACCTTTACCGGCTGGTAGATGAAGACGATGATGAAGGCCGATATCGCGAGCGAGAGAATCAGATCACGAAACCAGACTGCTAGCGCCGGAGGCAGGCGGGGGGCGGAAGGCGCACCCGGCGCCTGAGGCTGCAGGCATTCCCGTCCGGAAGTATTGTTAATTTCGCTGCTGGGCGAATCGGGCATGCAGGCTTCTATTGTATACAGTTGCGGCGTGGGTTTTGAACCTAATACCAACTTCCGATAAACCGAGATCCCTCGGCCCGTTGAAAAGCGCGGCCCGTCGGGATGACGCCATCTCTCTCGCTAGCCTGCAAAAATCGCCTGCAAGCCGAAACCGGGTTAAAATAAGTGAGTCTAGGAGACCGCATGACGCCCATTCGAGTGTTGCGACGGAAGTCCTCGCACCGTGCTCTGACCCTTGTCTTTCTTGTGATGATTACGCTGGCGACATCGGCGCAGTGGGCTAGTTCCCAGGAAGAAGAGCAAGGCGGCATCCCAGCTTACAATGCAGGACCGCCCCCGCAGGGGACCAAGCTGCCTCCCATCCTGACCAAAGGTGAACTTTGGGGAGCTGACGCGCAATATACCTATCAGACTCATGCTTATGAGTTGGCGGCGAAGATTCCAGTCGTGCTGCACCAGCAGCCGTGCTATTGCTATTGCGATCGCATGGGTCACAACAGCCTGCACAGCTGTTATGAAAATACCCACGGCGCGCGCTGCGCCACTTGCCTGAAAGAGCTTTACTACTCCTACCAGCAACATCAGAAAGGCAAGACCGCGGCCCAGATTCGCGCCGGCATTATCAAAGGCGAGTGGAAGCAGATCGATCTGGCTTCAGCCGCGACTATTAATTAGTCCTGCCCGAACTCAGTACCTGGTAGCGAGCGGCGAGTTGCGAGTGTCACCAAAGCTTCAACCTCCCTTCGGACTTTTCTCGGGACTCGAGACTGGGTACCAGCTACTGGGTAGTGGTCGCAACTCTCCTCGAATTGCCCTATACCCGTCCTTTGAGTGATACTTGAGTCGGAGCTGTTCTGGCTTTAAGCTAAGGAGTCCTTATTACGACGAGCACAGGAAAAATTCTGCACATGGCTCAGAAGGCGAATCCTAAGAAGTCAACGCTCGCGGATGACCCGCGCGTCACCCAGGCTCTGCAGAACTACGAAGCCGGACTTCGTGCCCTGCAGGAGCATAAGTTCGAGAAGGCCAAGCCCTTATTCCAAAAGGTGCTGGCCGGAGGCAGTAAGGAACTCACAGATCGTGCGGCCATTCATCTCAGCATCTGCAATCAGCACTTGGAGCGCTCAACCTCCACCCAGTTCAAGACCATTGAGGAACACTACGATTACGCCGTTTCCCTGATGAATGTCGGAGACTATGTCACTGCGCGAGAGCACATCGATAGGCTCCTGAAACAGGCGCCGAAGACCGATTTCGTCATTTACGGCCTGGCCGCGCTCGACTGTCTCACCGGGCACGTGGAAGATTCTCTGAAGCACCTGGACGAAGCTCTGCGCCTGAATGCCAGCCTCCGCTACCAGGCGCGCAATGATTCTGATTTTCACAACCTGGCCGAGGATCCTCGCTTTACCGAGCTGTTGTATCCGGATCCGGGCGCCGAACTTTCTTCGCCGGAAACCTCTTTCCGCGAGGATGATTCTTATTAGGACTGCGCCGGTATGTCGCGGCTGAGATTCTTCCATGGAACCCCGCACCGCCGAACTCTTATCCCCAGAAAAGGTCACGCGCGAGCGAGGCCTGCGGGTAGTGGCCATCGGCGGCGGCACCGGCCTTTCCACTCTTCTAAAAGGACTGAAGCGCTTCGCCCTGACTCCGGCTGAGATTCGTGAGGCTAAGCCAGATTCGGTTGAGCGAGGTTCGCCGGTGATCAGGGACCTTTGCGCCGTGGTCACGGTCAGCGACGATGGCGGCTCCAGCGGCCGGCTGCGCAAGGAACTTAACATGCTGCCGCCGGGCGACATTCGTAACTGCATCGTCGCCCTCAGCGAAGACGAAGCCCTGCTCTCGCGGCTCTTTCAACATCGGTTCGCGCAAGGCTCCGGCCTCGAAGGCCACAGTTTTGGCAATCTTTTTCTCGCCGCACTTACTTCGATCACGCATGACTTCTCCGAGGCAGTGCGTCTCTCGTCAGAGATTTTGGTTACCCGCGGCCACATTCATCCCGCCACCACTTCCAGCGTCGAGTTGGAGGCTCTCATGGAAGACGGAACGCGGGTCCGCGGAGAAACGAAAATCACCGCCAGCAAAGTGCGGATTCAGGAGCTGTTTCTGGTTCCTCCTGACGTCCAGCCTTTGCCGCAAACCCTCGAGGCCATCGCCAGCGCCGATATCATCAGCATCGGCCCAGGGTCGCTGTTCACCAGCCTCATTCCAAATTTACTGGTGCACGGCATCGCCGATGCGATCGTCAGTTCGCCGGCCACCAAGGTTTACATCTGCAACCTGATGACCCAGGCCAACGAGAGTCTCGGCCTTACGGCGGCTGACCATATCCGCGCCCTCAACCGGCACGCTCACCAGCAGATTTTTGATTACGCCTTGATCAACCGCACGCCGGTCTCCAACGAACTCAAGGCCAAGTACGCGTTGGAAGGGGCTTGCCAGATTGTCGCCGATCTTGACGGCATCGAAGCCCTTGGCGTGGTCCCGATTCTCGGGGATTATCTGGAGGAAGCCGGCGTTGCCCGTCACAACACCAACCGCGTGGCCTATGACCTGGTACAGATCCCGCCTTCACCCGCCGCCGCCGGGCGCGGGAAGCACTCTGCCGCGAAGCTTTGACGCAGTCTCTCGAAAGATGAATCGGTTCGCCTTCTCGCAACCCCTTTCGCAACTCAAAGACACTCATTAGAATGTTGAACTATGAGAGCAGCGGTGCGTTGGGCCAACACGAACCTGAAACTCAGAGTGCGAACTTTCGCCTCGCTGCTGTTAGCTGGGGCGCTTCTCGGCGCCGCCGCGGCCCAGCGTGGCGGGGATAACGAACCTACGGCGGACCTCAGCTTTCTCGTCATTAAGGAAGACAACGGAAAACCGGTGCGCAACGCGGCTGTGATCATGCATTCGGTGAGCGAACACGGCAAGCAAGGCCGCGGCGACCTGGAGCTGAAAACTGACGCCGACGGCAAGACCAGTTTTGACAACGTTCCTTACGGCAGGCTCCGCATTCAAATCTTAGCTTCGGGATTTCAGACCTTCGGCGACGACTATGAGATTAGCCAGCCGAAGATGAGTTTCACCATCCGGCTGAAACGTCCGCAAGGCCAATACTCGATCTACCAGGAGCATCCGGAGGAGAAGAACAATAAGACACCGCCACCAGATCCTAACGCGAAACCACAGTAGTTAGACCCTAGTAGTTGGACCCTGGGCCTTGCGTTTCCATTTCGGCCCAGCCTTGTGGAAATTGCTTCCGAAACGATCCCCCCTCTTTCCGCACTATCCCGGTGAATGGAAGAAAGTCGCGCTATTTGACTAGCGCCTGGGCAGAATTGCTCTTATGCTGATTGCCCGGTTGGCTTCTGGTTGCAACTTCTATCCGAAACGGAGAGCATGATATGAAGCACATCGCTTTCGCTCTGGCACTCACGCTTTGTCTTTCATTAGCCGCGAACGCCAATACTTTCACGGTGGTTAACACCAACGATAGCGGGCCGGGATCGCTGCGAGCGGCGCTCGCCTCGGCTGCGAATGGCGACACCATTAACTTCTGCGTCCACGGCACCATCACGCTCACCTCGGGGGAACTCGTGATCGCGACGAATGTAACGATCATCGGACCCGGCCAGGCCAACCTGGCTATCAGCGGAAACGGCCTATTCACAGTCCTTCAGGTGAACTCGGGGGTGACAGCGTCTATAGCCAGTTTGACGATCGAGAACGGGTACGCCGGGCTCGCCGCCGGCGGCGGCATCGACAACCAGGGCACGCTCACCGTGAGCTACAGCATCGTGACGGAAAACATCGGTCCCGTGGAGGCCGGCGGCATCTACAACGGTGGCACGCTCACCGTGAGCAACAGCACGGTGTCTAACAATCGCCACGAAACTGTGGGCGGCACCGGCGAAGGTATCTACAACACTGGCACGGCAACGATCCTCAACAGCGTTATCACCGGTAATCAAAACAACGACGGCGGCCTGGGCGGCGGCATCTATAGCACTGGCACGATGACGATAAGCAACAGCTCCGTGTCAGAGAATTTCGCCGTCTCGGGCAACTGCGCCGGCATCTTCAACGGCGGCACGATGAACATCGGCAACAGCACCATCTCGGGTAACTTTGCCGGAGGGGGAAATGGCGGAGGTATCTGCAACGCTGGCACTCTTACGGTGACCGACAGTACACTTTCGGGCAACTCTGACTCCGGAGGTTACGGCGGAGCAATCTCCAACGGCGGTCCGCTGACAGTGCTCAACAGCACCTTTTCGGGCAACTCCGCCTTCAACGGCGGCGCCATCGGCGCCCCCTTCAGCGGAACCATCATCATCAGCAACAGCACCTTTACGGGCAACTCATCCGACAACAACGAAGGCGGCGCCATCTACGCCCCGGGCGGCACAATGCTCGTACTGAAGAGTACCCTTCTGGCGGGTCAGACCTCGGGTGGAAACTGCTTCTACGTTGGAAGCAGTCCGACTTCCGATGGATACAACCTCTCCGATGACGGCAGTTGCGGCTTCCTCACTAACACCGGTGATCAGAATAACGTCACCACCGCCGATCTTAGCCCCAGCGGCCTGCAGAACAACGGCGGCCCAACCCAAACCATCGCGCTGCTCTCCACCAGTTCGGCGATCGATGCGATCCCGCCGGCTTCCTGCACCGACGCTTCCGGCAATCCGGTCTTGACCGACCAGCGCGGCGTCGCCCGACCGCAGGGCTCGGGCTGTGACATCGGAGCCTTCGAGTTCGTGCCCTTTGTCTCGCCCAATAACTTGAGTTTCGGCAACGTCAAGCTGGGGCACGGCCCGCACGCTGTCGTAACCCTGACCGATACCGGCACAACGAGCTTCACCATCGGTACCATCTCGTTCGTCAATGTTTCTGGAAATCCGGTCGACTTCACCTTCCATCGCTATTGCGGCTCCGGGCTGTTGCCCGGGCATAGCTGTACTATCGCGATTCGATTCAGTCCTTCCGAATCGGCGACGGAAACGGCCACATTGAATATTGTGACCAGCCTGCCCGGCAGCCCGCTTCAGGTGCCCGTTGCCGGCACCGGAATTCAGTGACCACCGGAATTCAGTGACCACTGGAATTCAGTGACCAAAGAGAGTTGGGCAATCCAGGTAGCCGAGCCGGGCCTGTAAGATGGCCCGGCTTTCTATTCGAGACGCGTCCGTAGCTTGCCGATCCCCGGCTGGTTACTGATGGTGACTATTCCGTTCCGGGCCAGTCCAATCCAGTGATATACTTCTTATATTCAGCGCGGTAGCAAGGGTGTTTCAACAAACCCGCAAGCGAAGGAACTTTTAAAATGGCACGTAGTTCTCGCCGATCACTCTTCTTGGTAGTTTTTTTTCTCCTGGCCTGCGGCTTTCTGGGAATTCTCTTCGCCCAGCACACCGGACAGCAGTCCTCGCTCACCAGCGACTCCGACGTCAAAGACAGCCTGAAGCAGTTTACCGACGTCTACTCGATTATCGAGAATAACTACGCCGAACCGGTCAACCCCGATAAAGCCATCTATAACGGCGCGATCCCGGGCATGCTGCACGCGCTTGATCCGCACTCGAACTTCTTCGATCCCAAGTCTTACGCGCTGATGCGCGAAGACCAGCGCGGCAAGTACTACGGCGTGGGCATGACCGTGGGACCGCGCAATAATAAAGTCATCGTAATTTTCCCTTTCACCGGCACGCCCGCTTATAAGGCCGGCATTCACCCCGGCGACGTGATCATTGCGGTCGATGGAAAATCCACGGAGAACATGAGCACCGGCGACGTAGCCGACATGCTCAAAGGTCCCAAAGGCACCACGGTGCATATCAGCATTTCGCGCGAAGGCGTGGAAAAGCCGATGGAGTTCACCCTCATCCGCGACGAGATTCCGCGCTACAGCGTGGATGTGCACTTCCTGATTCGTCCCGGCATCGGCTACATGCACGTGACCGGCTTTAACGAGACGACGGAGGAAGAAGTCTCAAAGGCGCTGGATGAATTCGGCGATCTCAAGGGGTTGGTTCTCGACCTGCGCGGAAATCCCGGCGGCTTGTTGAGTGAAGGCGTGGGCGTAGCCGACAAGTTTTTGAAAAAAGGCCAGGTCATCGTTTCGCACCATGGCCGAGCGTCCGCGGAGAAGCGTTATGTGGCACAGCACGGCAACGGCGGTAAGGATTATCCTCTCGTAGTTTTGGTCAATCGCCTGACCGCTTCCGCCGCGGAAATCGTTTCCGGAGCGATTCAGGATCACGATCGCGGTTTGATCGTCGGTGAAGTTACATTCGGCAAGGGTTTGGTGCAGACCGTCTATCCGCTCTCGGAGAACACCGGCCTGGCGCTCACCACCGCTCACTACTACACTCCCAGCGGTCGCCTGATTCAGCGCGACTACAGCAACATCTCGCTCTACGACTACTATTACAACCGCGAACCCGATACCAGCAGCAACGTCAACCGCGAGGTCAAACTCACCGACAGCGGACGCACGGTTTACGGCGGCGGCGGCATCACCCCCGATGTAAAAATCGATCCGGTCAAGAGCAATCACTTTCAGGACACGCTCCTGCAGCACTACGCCTTCTTCAACTTTGCCAAGCGCTATGTGGTGAGTCATCATCCCTCGAAGAGCTTCGAAGTCGATGACCCCATCCTGGCGGACTTCCGCAAATCGCTCGACGAGGCGAATATCCCTTACACCCAGGCCGATCTGGTCGATAACAACGACTGGCTTAAGTCGAACATCAAGGCCGAAATCTTCGTGGACGCTTTCGGTCAGGATGAGGGCATGAAGGTGCGAGCCGAGTCGGATCCTGAGGTGTTGAAGGGGCTGGATCTCCTGCCTCAGGCCAAAGCTTTGGCGGACAATGCCAAGCGGATTGTCGCCGAGCACAACGCTGGCGGCGCCTTCGACCGCTAAGCACAGGCGTCCGGCCTTCGGCCTCGGGCTTCCGGCAGTTCGACAGTACGACCGTCTTTTCTCGACTGTCGAGCGGGCGTTCTCGCCCGCTCACCTTGCCATACACCACGTTCCTGGGTACTAAGGTTTCATTGACTTAGCCTTACAGCTATGGGAAAATCCGCCCCAGCGGAGCTTTACACACTGCTTTTTGGGTTCCGCCTCCCCCGCGGCATTTGAGTCCGTAAAAATGGAGCTTTTTCAACAGCCGGTTTCGCCCAACACAGCTTTGTTCAAGAAAATAGAATTGCGTTCCAGGTTGGGGCCGGTTTGAAGGCGGTTTTAGCTCTGGCGATCGGCTTGGCCCTGATCGCCGGGTGGACCGATTGGCGCACTCGCCGTATCCCGAACTGGCTCACGGTACCATGCTTGGCGATCGGGGTGACTGCCAACGTTTTGGCTACGGGGTGGCTGCAGGGTCTGAAGGCTTCCCTGCTGGGCGCGGGTCTGGGGCTGCTCGTATTGTTGCCTTTCGTCTTGTTGCGCAGCCTGGGCGCGGGCGATTGGAAGCTGGCCGGAGCGCTGGGCGCGTTCGTGGGTCCGGGGGCTTTGGTGGATGTGCTGATGGGCTCGATCTTCGTGGCCGGGATCATGGCTCTGGGGCTGGTGATCTACAAGCGTCGATTCAGGCAGACGATGGGCAACATCGGGCGGCTGCTGGCTTCGATGCTGACTTTTCGAATGCCAGCACCGGAGGTTTCGCTCGACAATCCGGAGTCGCTGAAGGTGCCCTATGGAGTAGCATTAGCCTTGACCATGCTGCTCTACGGAGTCGTCAACTGGAAGGTGTGGGGAGCGCGCTGACATGCTGAAATCGCCTTGGAGAAAATGGCTTCGCGTCGCCCGGGATGGGCGCGGCACCGAGATTGCCGAGACCGCCCTGGTACTGCCCATGCTCTTCGTAGTCGTGATCGGAATCTTCTGGTTTGGACAGGCCTTCCGAATTTACGGCACCTTGACCCACGCTGCCCGGGAGGGCGCGCGCGCGGCGGTGACTCCGGCCTGCGCCACCTGCACTGCGGAAACCCAGGCTCAAATCGACCAGAACGCCATCAACGCGGTGACCTCCGCATTTGCGGCCGCTCACATGAGTACCGCGCAGCTTAAGGTCCCCGGAACAACTTGGAATCCGCCCACGCTCTGCTCCTGTGGCAGCACGAGCTCCTCCTGCACTGGGGGCGTTGCTGTATCCTGCGACCCTAGCGTGGCTGGCAGCAACGTTTGCGTTCAGCCCAACGTGCAGTTGTCTTACACTTCGATTGCGGGTGCAGCTGGCTCCTGCGGAACCTCGGTCAGCATGGGCTATCAATATCCGTTTCACTTCACCCTGCCCTGCTGGCCCAATCCGTGCACCTCACTCGACCTTAGCAAGCTGACCCTCGTCGGCCAGGCGCAATTGCGGGTGGAAACTCAGTGATGCGTCCCCTCCATCTGCGGCCTGGGGCGGACGGGCTGGGTCGAGCCTTGCTGGGTCAAGCCTTAGGAGACGAGCGGGCTGCGCAGATCGTGGAGTTCGCTCTCTCGATGCCTCTGCTGATGCTTTTCGTGGTCGGAATTTTCGATTTCAGCGGAGCGCTTTCGCTCAAACAAAAACTCACCAACGCCGCACGGGACGCCGCCCGCGTGGCCGCGGCCGACCCTGCCACCGATCTCGGAAGCTCAACCCTCCCGGCCTCGGTGAGCGATGCCTGGCAGGCCGCGGCCAATTACTTGAAATCGGAAAATCTCAATGACTGCGGCCTGGGGCCGGTTGGAGGCGTGGGAGGAGTTACTCCAACCAAGACCACAGGCCTGACTTGGGTTTCGACCTCGATCGGCTCCTGTCCGGGCACTGGCATCACTCTCACGATCAATCGGGGCTGCGTGACCCCGGCGACTTTGGGCGCGACTACGACTGACCTGATCGATACCTGCGTCACCCTTCAGTATGCTTACAAGTGGCGATTCACCAGCGTCTCCAGTTTGGTGGGCGGCTCCTTTATCCCACCGAGCAGCATTACAACGACCGCGACGGCATTCAACGAGAACTGAGACGGACGAGCAATGAAGAGTCGGAACGAAGAGTAGGAAAAAAAGAAAGAAGAGACGAGGATGTTCGGATGCTGCCACCGCTAATCGAGCACCGGCGAAGGTGCGAGCTTCGGAAAGATGTAGGGACAGCCGCCTCGGCTGTCCCGCCGAGCGTAGCGAGGCGTCCGAAGCTGCACGGTTGCCAGGCACCCGAGGGCGTCCATCCCCACGTCAATCGCGCGGGGGAGCGAGGCGTGACCATCGCGCTGGTGGCCGTGGCCATCTTCAGCATCATCGCGATGGCGGGCCTTTCGATCGATATCGGCACACTGTATGAAGCCAGCGCGGAGGCGCAACGCGCCGCCGATGCGGGAGCGTTAGCGGCCGCCAGGGTTATATCTATTTCGGGCGTCACCGGGGATCTTACCCCCCACGTCCCACACTGGACAGCCGTTTGCGGAGGAAGCACCAGCCCGGCAAGCACAGCCGCGACTACCGTTGCGCAGCTCAACACAATCGCAGGTACGTCAAACGCGACGGTGACCGTAACGTACGGGGGCACCACCGTGCAGAACTGTGCCTCACAACCAATCTCGTTCGCCGTCAACCCCACCGTCACGGTGCTGGTTAAGCAGACGAATCTGCCCACATATTTTTCCCGAATCTGGGGCCGAAGTGGCAGCAGCGTGAGCGCCACCGCTACTGCGGAAGTTTTTAATCCCTCGAACTCCGGCGCGTACAGCGCCAGCGGGAGCGTAGTGCCGGTTCAGCCGCGTTGCGTGAAGCCATGGGTCGTTCCGAACCAGGATCCCGGCAACACTGGCGCCGTCAACACGTTCGTCTCCGCGGTTGACGGATCGATTACCAATCAGGGAGTTTATCAGTCCGATGGGGGTGTAATCGGTGAGACCTTCAATTTGATCGCCGACTGTGTGCCAGGCACTGCTAACTGTCTGCCACCGCTGTCTCCTGCTGGCCACATTTACAATAATCCTCCGACTCGGAATGTCACAACTCCACCAATTCCAGTACCAAACCTGGAATATGTTCCGGCACTGGTTCAGGGCAACGCCGTCGCGGTTCCCACAGGCGGCTCCTGCTCGATCACCGGAGCGTATCAATCGGCGATCGCCGGATGTGATCAGACCACCGCTTACACCTGCGGTACGACGAATGCAACCTTCGGTGCGACGCAAGTCAACCTCGCCGAGAACCCGGTAAACCCATCCGTGGTCGGCGGCGACACCCCCGTTGCCGTGCAGTGCCTGATCTCAGGGCAAGACACCATCAATCCGGGAACTGTCACAGCCCCGGTGTTCCCCTTTCAAATACAAGCGGGAGCCGGAAATCCGTTGGTCACGGCGGGCGTTGTAAGCAGTAACGCGTTCATTACGTCAAGCAACTCCATCGTGACCATCCCAATCGCTGACTTCGGCGTTGGGGCGTTGGTCCCGCCTCAGCCCGCGGTTACGATCGTGGGATTTCTGCAGGTTTTTATCAACAGCATCAATGGCGGTACCGGAGCTATGAACGTGACCGTGATAAACGTCTCCGGCTGCGGCGATAACACCGCAAATCCTCCGCTTAACGGAACCTCTCCGGTTCCAGTCCGTTTGATCACGCCGCCGTAATTGCGGGCGTGGCGGAGCCTGACCCCTGAGTTCAACAAACAACAGCAGAGCATCCGTGCTCTCAGAGAGCTAAATCGAAACCCGCAGGGGACGCGCTCAAGGCGCTCTATCCGGGCGGAGGCGGAGGCTGGTTTGGGTTTGGGTTGGCGTTATCCGGCTGCTGAGGTGGCTCCTGGGGCGGGACTTGGGGTTCGGAATCTTCATCGGACGGAGGCGGCTGCTGCGGCCGAGCCTGTGGTTGCGGGGCTGGTGGCAACGGCATCAGCAGAGTAGAGCGCTGGCTGAGGATCACGCGGTCCAGTGCGCCGGGATTGGTCGGCGAACTCAGAATCAGAAAATTGAACCTCGATCCATTCAGAAGGTGAGACAGAACTTCCGGCGCCGGCGCTGGACCCAACTCCGCGGCCACCTGTTCCTGATCCGCGCCCGCGGGAATGGCGATCTCGGCCCCCGTACGCTGGCGCACCGCGGAAAGAATTTCAGACAAGCTCGACCGGCTGGACCTGATCGAAAGCAGTCCGCCTTGAAAGGAAACCTCCAGCACCGGTTGCGGGGGAGTCGCAGCAGGAGCCGGCGCTGCCATCTGCACCGGTTGCGCCGAAGCCGGATAAGTTGCATTCGTGAGGCCCAGTCGAGGCGAATGGGCCGCTGAAACTCCAGAAGAAATTGCGGGCGCCAGCTTCACAGCCAGCTTCGAAGCCGCGGCAGGAGCGGGATTCGACGCGTGTGCTTCCGCGAGCGCTCCGGCTCCCACTTTGACGATCACAGAGCGCCCATCGGGAAAGACCTGGTATCGCTGAGGACCGTTCAAATCCAGTACTACGCGCGTCACCGGCGGTTTTGCGGCGAACAGACTCACGCGCACGTCTTTCACTTCTCCCCGCTTCACCGCCTGATTGCGCAGTTGGTCCCCCGGAACCGAGTTGGGAAAATCCACGACCAGGCGGTCGGGATTGGCTAACAATTGCAACTGAGGGACGATGTGAGCGGAAGTTTGAATTTCGATTTCGACTTCCTTTGGGTTGGGCAGCACCCGCACCTGGCGAATCTGCGCTTGAGGTTGTCGCTCGCCAACTGCCGATGAACTTTGAGCAGCCGATTGAAGCTGACCCAGGGCGACAAGTAGAAGACACGATGCCGAAGACACCAGCAGGGCGGCGATTCTGGGGGAGCGCGGCATAAAAGCTTTTTGGTAAGGTTGGATTGCCGGTCTGATTTTCCGGCTCGGTTCTCTGAATCGGTTTTTTGGACCGGTTCTCTGAGCCTCGGACCGATTCTAACAGCCCGCTTCGAGAAAGCGGCTGAGGAAACCCGGATACTAAAGGATTACGACCTTTGGCGGAAGGGGACGAGGCGCATTTTACGGCCCGCCAGCACGCCAACTCCGGCCAGGCCTGTAACTACTAACAACCAGGTTCCAGGTTCTGGAACGACGCCGGTGCCGCCGCTGGCGCTGCCGCAGGCCGACTTTTTCTTCTTCTTCGGGTCTACGGAAATTTCTTCCAGACCGTTTTTCTTTTTCCCGGGAGCGCACAGATTCAAGGGTAAGGGCGGAGGCGAAAGCGGCAGCCAGCCTATGCCAGCCAACGGCGAGTACAAATTCAGCGGTCCAGCCGGCCCCGGCACTGCAGCGCCCGGCCGGTTGAATAAGGCCGACTCAAAGGGCGAAGGCGGCCCTTGCACCGCCGTGCCCAGCGCGGGTCGAACCGGTTCATCGAACTTTATCGCCGGCGGCTCGGCGCCAAGAGCCGCCTGTACCGGAAGCTCTTCCACGCGATTGGCGCAGCGGGTGCGGGCGGTGATCCGGCCATCGGTGATGACCTTTTCGCCCTTGTGCAGAGTCAGTCGCTTGTGAGTCCAGTAAATATGATTGCCGATCCGGTAAGAAACATAGACCGTCCGGGCCAAAGCCAGCCGGACGACTCGGGCATGATCATAATCAAAACCGGCGTAGTGCGCGGCCACAATGGGATCGTGCTCGGCCACCCACTTCAATTCTCTTGCGTCCTCGACCCCGCCGGGCACCACCGAGTAAGGATAGACGGGACGCGTAGGCTGCGCCGCCGAGAGCATCTGGTTCAAGACCACGATGCGATCGCGACTCAGTTCCGCCTGTTTGAAGCTGGGCGGTGGGGATTGCTGTGCGTGAAACAGAGACGGGCTGAAATACCGCAGCGCCAGAGCGGAGATGCCTGCGGTGAAAAGCGCCAGGGCCGTGGCCAGAAGAAAACGCCGAATCATGCGATTGCGGCGATGTCGACGGGTTCGCCGGCGTCTGACCACGACTTGAACACTTCCCTTCCCGGGATCGCTCACCAAGGGCTCCTACCTAAGAACGGTGGTTCTGGCTCCGAACACACTCCAGCACGTAAGTATCTCGTGCAGTTTGAGTGCCATAGCCACGGCGGGCGAGCCCAACAAACTGTGGGTGATCCGCCCGCTCAGTGCGGAGATGTTAGCAGAGAGTGAACTGCTTTGCACATTATGTGTTGGGAACTTCTGCCTAATGTGTTGGGAACCTCTCCCGTAGTGGTCCTTCAGGGTACTGATCTTTAGATCCTTACCTCCTTCTGGGTTAACCTGACTGGCGAGAAACCTCATGATATTATCTCTCGCCATGAGAATCCCTCGGAGCGCAGCGGTGCGGTGACGCCCATGATCGAAGACCTCTAGGAGGCCCCTTTGGGACCGGTGATATCCACGCGCTCCGTCTTTCGTCGCCTGATAATCCTTGCCGCCGTTCTAATGCTCGCTGTTGGCGCGCTCGGTGCCGATAAAAACGATCACGTGCTCTATGCATTCAAAGGCGGGAGCGACGGTATTTGGGTAAGGTCTGGCCTGCTGGCAGACAAGTCGGGCAACCTTTACGGCACGACCTTTACCGGCGGGGCGCCGTGTGAAACTCCAGTCCAAACCGGATGCGGCATAGTCTTCCAACTCGTACCTCCGGCGGCCCGCAATGGCCAATGGACCGAGAACGTGCTCTATAGTTTCCACGGCACCGATGGAGCCGGACCGACCGATAATCTGACTTTCGATGCAGCGGGCAATCTTTATGGCACCACCGGCGAAGGAGGACAATGTTGCGGCACGGTTTTCCAGCTTACGGCGCCCTCCACCACAGGTGGCAGTTGGACTTTCAGCACGCTTTACAATTTTCAAGGCTCTCCCGACGGAGCTCAGCCCAACGGTAGCCTGATCTTCGACAGCGCCGGTAACTTGTACGGCACGACTTATTCCGGGGGAGCGACTGATCCTTCCGGTACCATTTTCGAGTTGAGCCCGCCAACTTCTCCTGGCGGCGTATGGACCGAGACCGTGCTCTACGCGTTCGATTTCTTGAACCACCCTGGCATTGGATATAACCCAGTTTCAGGCTTGGTTATAGACAGGTCCGGCGACCTGTACGGCGTGACAAACGCCGGAGGTATCCCGAAGCAAGGTGGAGAAGGAGTGGTTTTCAAGCTTGCCCGGCCAGCGATTGCAGATGGCGCGTGGAACTACAGAGTACTTCACGGCTTTCAGGGTTATCCCACAGATGGTGCCTTCCCGGTCGCCGGCCTGGTTTTCGATGAAGCAGGCAACCTCTACGGCACAACTAGCGCTGGCGGTAGCCATAAGTGCACAGTACCGTATACACAGCCTTGCGGCACGGTCTTCCAACTCGCGCCTCCCCTTTGGACAGAGACCGTGCTTTACAACTTCGCTGGCGGCAGCGACGGATGGGATCCTCAGGGAGGTTTGGTCTTCCATAACCACGGCATTCTCTATGGAACGACGACGAACGGCGGCGGCGCCTGCACCGATGGCGGTTGCGGAACGATATTTGAGTTGGCTCCTCCAGCATCCGGAAGCGGTGCTTGGACCGAATCGGTTCTGTACGCCTTCCGCGGAGGCAACGACGGCGAGTGGCCATCGGAAAACCTGCTGTTCGGCAAGGCCGGTGCGATCTACGGCACCACCAATTTTGGAGGCGACAACGGGAACTGCCCGAACACTGGCAAGCCTCCTGATCCCGGCTGCGGCACGGTGTTCGAGTTCATCCCATAGTCGGCCTGGCTGCGGGAATTCCACGTTAGCAAACAACTCCCCGAAAGTGACATCTCACCGCACGCTAAGGCCATTCTCAGCCCTCGACTCCGCTGGTAATCTCGCATCATTACCGGAGTAAGTTTCACCATGCGCCGTCTCCCATTCGTCGTTTCGCTTCTGGTCGTCACGCTGATTCTGGCCAGCTCTGCGTTTGCAACCTCGGTCTCCATGACCTACGAAGGTCACGGTACGCAGCAGCATGCTGGGTATCCTTACTACTTCTCGATCAACGGCAGCACGCAATACACGGCTTTGATCTGCGACAGCTACGACAACAGCATTCATCTGGGAGAGAGCTGGCGAGCCACAGTCACTCCATTTCTGCAGGGCGTGGGACTCTTCGGCGCGACTACGTCGCTCGACTACAAAGCGGCAGGATTAATTTTCAAAAGTATTCTCGCCGGCAGCACCAGCGATGGCGCCGGGCAGTGGGCGATCTGGGGATTGTTCTCGAAGAACGCAGCCAACAATAAAACCTTCTTCGCCAGCGGCGGAGCGGCCGTCGAACAGCAATTTCTGGCGCTCGCCGCAACCGCCAAGAACGGCGCATTCAGCGGCCTCTTTCTTTACACTCCAATTCCCGGCACGCAGACCGGCACCAAGGGATTGCCGCAGGAATATATCGGCTACACCGCACCCGTGGCGACTCCCGAGCCCGGCAGTCTGATGTTGATGGGTACCGGCCTGATCGTCTTGGCGATAATGCTTCGCCACAAGCTCGACAGAATGCAGCTGGCGGAAGCCCGCCCGGAGAAAGTTTAGTCTCCTGAACTAGCAGCATCCGTGATGATGCTGCTACCTCTCACCCGCGCTGCTAACCGGCAGCGCGGTTTTTTGTTAGGCGCGGGCAGCAACCGTAGAGACTCTCTGTTCCTGGCGAATATGATCTGGTCAGCGTTTGGGCGCGGAATGAAAAGGATCGGCTTCGGGAGTATCCGCACCTTCTTCCGGACTTGCAATATCCAAATTCACGACAATGGGCTCCTGGCCGCTGCGCACGATCACGGCCTCGACCGGCTGGTCCTTGCGAGCGTTCAACTCCTGATGAGGAACGTACGGCGGAACGTAAACGAAATCTCCCGGGCCGGCTTCATCGACGAACTCCAGATTATTTCCCCAGCGAAAACGCGCGCGCCCGCGCACGACATAGATCACGGTTTCGAGTTCGCCATGATGATGAGGGCCGGTTTTCGCGTTGGGATGCACCACCACAGTCCCCGCCCAGAGCTTCTGCGCACCGACTCGGGCATACGAAATAGCTTCGGCGCGATTCATGCCCGGCGTCTGCGGCGTGTTGGTATCAAGTTCGCCGCTGCGAATGATGCGTAGGCCGTGGTTTTTCCAGTCCGGCTGTTCGGGAGATTTCAAATCGTTCATGGCTGCCTTACCAGCATCGTACCGGTCAGAACTCGGAGGCGCAAATAACTGATCGATTGGCGCAGGGTGAGTTACGCGGACCTTCCAACACCGGCCCCACCCCGCCGTCCTGGCTTGAATCTGCAACTTTTTGCAGGCGGATGCAGGCGCTTTCATACCCCACTTCAGTGCCATTCCCAAGACTTTGCCCGCCCGCTATGCTCCTGATTGAGCAGGCTTCGGGGGAGGGCTGCTCGACTTACGTCCCACGACTTTTAGTCTGGGGCGTTTTGTTTTGCGCCGGAGTTTCCATTCGTGTAGGAAAATAGCCCAATGGCCTCCGTACGAATGGACAAATGGCTCTGGGCGGCTCGATTCTTCAAAACGCGAGCCCTGGCCTCACGTGCCTGTGAACTCGGCAGGATCCAATCCAACGGCCAGCCCGCCAAGGCCGCGCGCGAGGTGCGCATCGGAGACATGCTGCGGGTGACCAACGACGGTGGCGAATTCCACCTCGAAGTCCTGCTGCTGAGCGACGTGCGCGGCCCGGCCTCGGTTGCGCAAACCCTTTATCGCGAGACCGAAGCCAGCCGGGAGCAGCGTGTGCAGGCAGCGGCCGAACGCAAGGCGATGAGGCAGTTCGAAGCCCTACCCGCAGGCAAGCCCTCAAAGCGTGATCGCAGGAGAATCATCCAGTTTCGAGGACGAGGCTAGCCCCAACGCACTTGCCAAATCGTCAAGACAATGCTTTCCTCGAGCGCTCGGAAACTGGTTGAAGAACTTCGTTGTCGCCCCGAAATGAGCGAACTAGCGTTCGCGTTTGCCACCGGCAACTGAAAGCCTCGCTCAGAAACTTTCAATTAATCGACCGGAACGAAGGCGAGAACGGCAAGACTTTCGTGTTCTGCGAGAAAGCTGTTAGGATAGTTTTGTGGCCGCGAGTTGCCCGGATTCCCGTTGGCGTTTGTTTGCCGGTTTCGGCTCGAATAAGCGACAATCCGCGGCGCCCTGAGCAGACCAGGCAATCTAAGCAAAGCTAGCAAGCCGCATAAACACCGGCGATTCTGTAGTGCGTTGATTTAGCGAGTGGGGACGTAGTTCAGTTGGTTAGAACGCTGCCCTGTCACGGCAGAGGCCGCGGGTTCGAGTCCCGTCGTCCCCGCCAATTCTTTCAAGCCCTTGCAAGGAATTGGCAATTCGCGTCATGGTCCGGTTCGGCCCGTGCTTCTCCCTTGTGGAGCACCATGCGAACCAGTTGCTTTGTGCCAGCCGTTTGTTGGGCATTCCCACCTGAGCTTCGTCTCGATCCGTCGTTTGTCAAATTGATTCGGGGTGGCTGGTTTGCTAAGGTCGTCGTCATGTCCGAGCGTGTCATGTCCGAGCCTTCCAGCGAGCAGATACGCGAATTGCTCGACTCCCTTTATCGCATGGATTCGGGACGAATCCTGGCGACTCTGATCCGCCTGCTCGGTGATTTTGATCTCGCCGAGGAGGCGATGCACGAAGCCTTTGCGGCTGCGCTGAGCCTGTGGCCGAAGAGTGGAGTACCCGGTAACCCGCGACCATGGCTGATTTCGACGGCCCGATTCAAAGCCATCGATACCCTGCGTCGACGGGCAAGATTTGATGCGTCGCAAGACGAGCTCGTGCGCTATCTCGAAGCGCAATCGAATCCAGTGGAAAGATCTAATGACGACGATTTTCTTGAAGATGACCGGCTGCGCCTGATTTTTACCTGCTGTCATCCCTTGCTGGCGCCGGAAGCGCGCGTTGCCCTCACTTTGCGTGAGGTGTGCGGGCTGACCACCGAGGAGATCGCAAAGGCCTTCCTCACCACTCCGCGTACGCTGGCGCAGCGCATTGTGCGCGCCAAGGCAAAGATTCGCGAGACACCGATTCCCTACGAGGTGCCGACGCCCCAGGAATTGCCAGAGCGGCTGGACACGGCGCTTCAGGTCATCTATCTCGTCTTTAACGAGGGCTACTCGGCTGCGGCGGGAGCGGAGGTTACGCGGGCCGAGCTCACCGGCGAGGCGATTCGACTGGGCCGCTTGCTGATGGAACTTCACCTGACCGGGCTTCCTTTGGCCGAGCGTGGACCAGAGCCGGAAGGCGTTCATCAGGAAATCATGGGTTCAGAAATCATGGGTTCAGAAATCATGGGTTCAGAAATCATGGGTTCGGAAATCATGGGGCTGCTCTCCCTGATGTTGCTCCAGGAATCCCGTCGCGCCGCGAGAGCCTCTCCGACCGGAGAGCTGATTTTGCTGGAGAATCAAGATCGCGCGCTCTGGAACAAAGAGCAGATCGCGGAGGGAGTGGCATTGCTGGAGAAAGCCCTGGGGTACCAGCAGAAGTCCCGCCGCTTCGGCTCTTACACACTGCAGGCTGCAATTGCGGCTGTGCACGCGGAGGCGGAATCGGTCGCTCGGACCGACTGGCGGCAGATTGTTGCGCTTTACGACCAATTGATACGAATTCAGCCTTCGCCAGTGGTACAGCTCAATCGTGCCGTGGCTATTGCCATGCGCGATGGTCCAGAGGCTGGCCTGGCGCATATCGACGCGGTGTTGGCGGATTCTTCTGGAAAACAAAGCGAATTGGCCAATTATTACCTGGCGCATTCAGCCCGTGCGGATATGTACCGCAGGCTGGGCAGGACCGCTGAGGCTCGGACATCTTATGAGAAGGCGCTGGCGCTGACCCAACAGGAACCAGAGCGGCAATTCCTGCAAGAGCGGATTCGGCAGTTGAAATGAAACTTGCGGCAAGGGTCTTGGGTTGGTGCCTGGAGTTACCACTCAGTTATGGGGTACCCCCCTCCCCCACCCCCCTCAATCTTTAGAATCACGGGGCTAGGCATGGTTTGGCTTGTAGAATCTAGATGTCAAAGAACTTACAGATCAAAATCTAGAAAGCAAGGGAGTTGCGGGCGATCTCTCGCCCGACTTTCCCGAGTTTCTACATCTAGATCGTGCTGCTACTGCTTGAACGATTATGAGAGGAATCGGAAACGGGCGTAAGGTCAGATGTCACAAGGAGCCTGTGGAAAGCCCGATTGCACGTCTCGCGACTGGGGCGCGATTGCGCGCGGAGTGCTGAAAATGGTGACAGTCCCGTCTGTCCCCGCATTCCCCCCGGAAAATGGTGGCAGTCCCGTCTGTCCCCGCATTCCCCCCGCATTCCCCCGCATTCCAGACATTGCTTGTAAGTACCCGCATTTGCGAACTTACTGCGCCGATTCTACGTAATAGTACGTGAGGGCATAAGGATGCGAGCACGATGCATCATTCGCATAGCGGTCGCCTGCTACGCCGTTTTCTGCGCGATCCTTGCCATCTTCCTTGGAGAATTGGCATTCCGCCCTCAGCGAGTGCGCGTAAGGGAGCGCCAGTCAGCCGAAGCCACTGCCGCCCGCTTCGGTGCCGTTTTGCGGGACGTTTCTGTCACGGCAGGCGATGGCAGCCATCTTCAAGGCTGGTTTGCACGTCCAGAAAATGCGAACGGCGATGCTGTAGTACTCCTCCACGGAGTTGGAGACAATCGCCAAGGCATGATGGGATTTGCAGAACTGTTCCTTTCGAATGGTTTTGCCGTCTTAGTGCCCGACTCACGCGCTCAAGGTGAAAGTGGAGGCGGCTTCTCGACCTACGGATTAAGGGAAAGTGACGACGTGCATCGGTGGTTCGACTGGTTGGTGATGCAGCAGCACCCCAAATGTATTTTCGGGATGGGCGAGTCGATGGGGGCAGCGATTGTTCTTCAAGCTGTAAAGACGACGCCATTCTGTGCCGTCGTCGCCGAATCATCGTTCGCAAGCTTCCGCCAGATTGCATACGTGCGAGTGGGTCAGTTTTTTCACGCGGGAGCATGGCTGGGCAGTGTGGCGTTGCGACCTGCTGTCGAAATGGCTTTCCTGTATGGCAGGCTTACGCGTGGTGTCAACTTGGCGGAGGCCTCTCCCGAGAGTTCGGTGGTTGGAAGCCGTGTCCCGATTTTCTTGATAGATGGGTTGGCAGATAACAACATTCCGCCCCAGCAGTCCGAACGAATTCTCGCCCACAATCCGACTGAAATAGTTCTGTGGGAAGTACCGAATGCAGGTCATTGCGGTGCGGTAAATGCTGCTGGTCAGGAGTTTGACACGCGAGTGCTTGGCTGGTTTACGTCGCATGACGATGGATACGGCACTCCCCCGCGTCGCTCATGAACGCCCTGCTCGCGCCGTCTCACAGGGTATACCGGGCGGATTAGCAAGTTCGAAAATTTCGCATCAATAGAATCACTCGGTTGCGGCTGCTGCGGCGAAACCCTTTTTGACCAGCAATGATTCCGCTGGGTTTTGGTCGCCACGACTAAAGCGGCTGTGATGCAGGCTGTGCCTTAGCGGAATGCGTTACAACAGTCGCCTCATCCAAATCCGTCAGTCCGCGTCCGACGATCACCGGTCGATGAAAGAGGCATCCCATTGCGATCTTGTTCACCTGTGGCTTGGCTGCTCGGTAGAAGACGATCCTTGCCAACTTCGGGGAACGCACTAATGCGAAGGGGAATCCCTCCCCGCCATAATATTCACCTTGGCTGTCCTTGAAGCTGTACAACATGTTGCCCGTCTTCGTGGACACGGAATCCGCACTACACGCTTCGGCATCCCGCAGCACCCATCGCTCGCTGACCCATGCAGAAAGAAGCCCAACGACAACGATCTGAAATGCTCGAATGGCATAGTAAATCGGATATGAACCTGTCTCTCCGAACCGATCTAGCAGACTGAAGTCCCACGTTGTGCTTTTGGCAGAGGTAACGATGAGAAATGCGACGGCCGCAAACGTAGGTAGGAACAACAGCCATAGTCGCGCCAGTTCGACTCGCACGGCGATGCGGTCATGCTCGACGGAAAGTGGATAGTCAGGCTCGGATACAACAAGGGTTGTGCGCAAATAGAACATGTCCTTGCGCGGGCGGAAAAGGAAACCCACCACCACTACCGCGACCATTACAATCGCCGCCAGTCCTGCCAAGATGCGTTCGTATGAGGGCAGGAGCAGAGCGGCAACAAGAACGGCCACTCCTACCGCGAAGATTTGCCACGCTTTCATCGCAGAGATTCTGAAGTATTCGAGAGCGATCCGCAACTAAATACGGTTCTGATCGCCGAAACTAAAATCCCACATGACACAGTTGCTTTGAGCGGAGTAAAGTTCAGGCGTGAAGCCTTCAGCCTCCGTCGTCGTTGTATTCTGTGCTCTTGCTGGGATTGCCTTTGGACAGGCACTTCCAGAGCCGACCCTGATCTCTGCTGGACTGCCTAGATACCCTCCCATTGCTCGTGTCGCCAAGATTCAGGGCGAAGTAAAGGTCGATTTCACGCTGAATTCCAACGGTGAAATTATTAGTGCGACCGCCGTTTCCGGTCATCCGATGCTAAAAGGGGCGGCAGAAGAAAACGTAAAGACATGGCGATTCGAGGCGGGTGGCACAGGCTTTTGATTTTGCGAGCATTACAAACACAGTGGGTGCCCGTTCCTTCGCGTTTTTTGCGAAGGGGCGGGGGTCGGAAATGCCGGCGCCAGGTCGGTTTGATTACGCGTCCAGAGCAAAATCAAATAGCGCATGCAGCATCGCCGCCCACCCTTGCAAAAAACGCAAGGATTGATTGGATAAGAGCGAAGGCTCGATTCGAAACCCGGTAGTCTTTGTTTGAGGACGAAGACGCTGGGAAAGAAAGGAGCCTTCGC
>Ga0074045_10001321_pt1 | contig 23978 bp, 22 predicted proteins | sample BogForMeECP23OM2_FD_94442 | JGI IMG/M metagenome (GOLD analysis project Ga0074045, IMG submission 94442) | Bog forest soil microbial communities from Calvert Island, British Columbia, Canada - Bog Forest MetaG ECP23OM2 | ecosystem: Environmental > Terrestrial > Soil > Wetlands ... | reverse complement strand
GCATGCGGCTCGGCGGGATCCACGTCAACCCAATCGAATCCCGCGAGGCGTGACGACTGAAACCATGCGCGATTCCCCAAAACGGTATTCCGGCCCAGGTAGGTGACCGCCGATTTCAGGTGCAGGCAACCCGAGACGGGCACGGCCGTAAGGTCATAGCCAAACTGTGAAACGATAACCGCGAGTTGACGAATGCCCTCCGCATTGGTGCGACGCGAAAGGCCAACGAATATTCTTTTCCCCACCCGCAAGACATCTCCGCCCTCCAGAAGCCCCGGCAGTTTCACAAATGCCAATTTGCGGTACTTCTCCAGGACCGCCGCCAGCGAAGGTGCTTCTTTCCTGCGCGTCTCCGTTCCCAGGGAGCAGATCACCGCCAGCTCATCGAGGACGATGGCAGGATCTTCGACGAACATCGAGTCCGGGAGATCCGACTCCTCGGGCAGAGAAACTACCCGCGCACCGAGTTTGCGAAGGAGTTCTTCGTAGGCGCGATGTTGGGCGCGGGCCTGCGCCAGATTGATAGTATGACGCGGAACAAAACTTAGTTCGCAGTTAGCGAGCGAGGAACTCACTTCGCGGATGATGGCCGTCAGCATGAGGTGAATGTAGCAGAGATATTGGTCACCTTGGGTTTTCTCGCGCCGACGGAGTGGCAACTAGTGCCGTTCCAACTATTTGTGCCAAAAGACGGTCCAAGCATCTGACGCGAACGCGTAGAGAACATTCTAGAAGGGGCTTGCCGGAACAAGTTGGAACGGCACTAGCGGCGGGCGGGAGCAAAGCGGCCCAGGACGCGAAGTTCACTGGTGGCCCGGCGCGCCTCCTTCAGGGCTTGTTCGAGCGCATCCTGGTGGTCGGCTTCGACATCCAGATAGAACTGATACTCGAAGGGCTTGCCATGGATAGGGCGGCTCTCGATTTTGAGGAGATTGACGCCGTGTTTGGCGAAGGGCTCGAGGGAGGCGAGAAGGGCGCCGGGCTTGTGAGCGAGGCGCATGGCTAGGGAGACTTTTGTGGCACCAGATTGGCGAAAATGCATGGCTTGGTCGGGCGGGAGAAGCAGGACAAAGCGGGTGAAGTTCTCGGCGTTGTCCTGAATGCTCTCGCGGAGGATAACCGCGCCGTAGTGTTCCGCGGCACGGCGTCCAGCGATGGCGGCGCAGGATTTGTCATTGCGGGCCATCATTTCGCGGACGCTGCCGGCAGTATCCTCGGCAGGGACGCGCTTGAGGTGCGGGAATGATTCAAAGAAGTGCTCGCACTGAGCAAGAGCCATGGGATGGGAAGCAACGGAACGGAGCCAATCGAAGGTCGCGCCGGGGCAGGCGATGAGGTGATGCTCGATGGGGAGAATGGTTTCGCCGCAGATTTCGAGGGGGCTTTCCAGCAAAAGGTCATAAACGCGCACGACGGAGCCTGCGAGGGTGTTTTCGAGCGGCAAAAGCAGGGCATCGGCGGCGCCCTCCGCGATGGCGCGGAAGGTAGCGTCAAAGGTGGGGCGAGGCACTGTATGGATGGATTCACCGAGTAATTGCACGGCTGCGGCCTCGCTGAAGGCGCCGGATTCGCCCTGAAAGGCAACGCGCATCGTTTTGAAAGTCAGCTCGCCCATGTTTGGTTTCCGACAGCCGGCATGTTGTCTCCTGCGCGGCATGGCCAGCTATAATTGGCGGTCCGTCGCAGTTTGGGAGGCAAATGCATCATGACACAGAATCGTCCGCAAGCGAGCGAATACGCGCCTTACTTTGAAAAGTACGTGGCAATGGTGCCCGATGGGGAGATTGTGGAGACGTTGGAAGCGCAACTGAGAGAGACGAAGTTGCTGCTGGCGAGGCTGAGCGAGAAGGCGGCGGAGTTCCGCTACGCGGAGCGAAAATGGTCCGTCAAAGAGGTGCTGGGGCACATGAGTGATCAGGAACGCGTTTTTGCCTACCGGTTGTTGCGGATCGCGCGCGGGGACCAGACGCCGCTTGCGGGATTTGAGCAGGACGATTACGTGAAGACGGGGAATTTTGCGGTGCGCCCGCTGGCGGAACTTCTGGAAGAGTTCACGGTCGTGCGCCGGGCGACGATCGCGTTGGTGCAATCGCTGGATGAGGCGGCGTGGTCACGGCGAGGCGTGGCCAATCAGAAAGAGATCAGCGTGCGAGCACAGGTGTTCCTTATTGCGGGACACGAGCGTCACCATCGCACGGTGCTGCAGGAGCGGTACTTTCCGGGGTTGCCGCGAGGCTGACGATCCATCACATGGGACCGGGCAGATTCTGGTTCTTTTGCGGCGCGGGCCCGGCTTCCCGTTTCACCGGCACGGCATTTCCATATGACGTGAGGGGCAACTTACCGGACCGATCGTGGAAAAGGCAAGACGCTTCGGATCTACGGAGAACCTGCCTGCGACGCGGACGAACCATATAAAAGAGCAGAACACTGGCCAACGCGAGGATCACGCCTGCGAATAGAATAGAAACTTGATCGGCTTCGAGAGGCTTGAGGCTGGCCTCTGCGAGCAAATAGACTCCGCAGAAGACGAGGCCGAGCTCAACAAAAGCGCCGAGGCTCCAGAATGTGCGTGGCAGGCTGGCGCGAACCACCAGCGGTGTTTTGTAGTGGGCAGATGCAGAATCGATTCGAAAGATATGCATGAAAGACTGCTCCTTCGGGGCGTGCCGTTGCTTCTCAAACGATTTGTCATCGTGGAAAAACTCCAGGCGACTGGAAGCGACGAGCGCATTGCCACGCTCCAAAGGTCAACCGCTGATGCAGCGGAGGCTGGGTTCTTTCCCCTGCAATCGAGACAAGGTTACGGACCAACGGCAATCATGAATTTTGCAAAACTAGTTCGTTTCCTCCGTTTGCATTGTGGCCGACGCGACGATTATTAAAGCGTTTATCACAAACCCCGGTACTTCCTGGGAATTTATACTGTGCTTCATATACCTATGCAGTAATATGTGCAAGAGAAAAAAACAAAATAAACAAGGTTGTGGGGAAGCGGGGGGTTCCGCTCTGGTATGCCTGGGAAGTTTCCCGTTTCCTTCGCCAGGGATGCAGGAAAAGAGGGAGAAGGCGTTCCATTTCGGAACGTCAATGGACTGCTTGAGGCTGAAACTGGGGGACCCGCGCGAGGGAGCGGCAAGTTGCCAACTTTTGCAACGGACTGCTACACTGCAAAACTGTCGGTTGCTCATCGACGTGACACAGGCTGTGATCTGCGGGCGTCATACCGGCATCCCTGCGTGACTTTCCACTGCAGACACGGTAATTCCGGCGACAGCGGCAATCCGGCCCGGCCCACAACACATAATCGGCCTCGGCCCTTCAGATGGGAGAATTCGCGTGGCTAAATACGACATCGCAATTATCGGCAGCGGACCGGGCGGCTATGTGGCGGCGATTCGCGCGGGCGAACTCGGTCTGAAAACCGTGGTGGTGGAGAAGGATCCTTTCCTGGGCGGAACGTGCCTGCACGTGGGATGCATTCCCACGAAGGTGCTGCTGCACCACGCGGATGTGTATGACCACATGAAGAACGCGGCGGAGTTGGGGTTTGAGGTCAGCGGGCTGAAGATCAACTGGGCCAACGTGCTGGCGCGCAAATCGAAAATTGTCACGAAACATTCCAAGGGCATCGAGTTTCTGTTCAAAAAAAACAAGGTGGAGTGGGTGCAGGGCTGGGGAAGATACGAAGGCCCGGGCGAGGTAAGCGTTGAGAAGGATGGCAAGAAATCAACGATCGAAGCGAACAACATTTTGATGGTGAGCGGCTCGGAGGCGAAAGCGCTGCCGGGAATCGAGCCGGACCATAAGACAATATTGACGAACCGCTCGATCCTGGAACTGCCGGACATTCCCAAGACTCTGATTGTGATTGGGGCGGGCGCGGTGGGAGTAGAATTCGCATCGATTTTCAATTCGTTTGGCTCGCAGGTGACGATTCTGGAAGCGCTGCCGCGAGTTGTGCCCGTCGAGGACGAGGAGATTTCCGCGGAACTCGACAAAACCTACCGCAAGAAGGGCATCAACATTCAGACGGGATGCATGGTGGACGGAGTGAAGCAGGACTCCAAAGGCGTGACGGTGTCGTTCAAGGATAAGGACGGGAAGGCGCAGACGCTGCAGGCGGAGAAGCTGTTGCTGGCGGTCGGGCGCAAAGCAATGACGGAGAATTGCGGGCTGGAGAAGTCGAAAGCGAAGGTAGAGCGCGGGTTCGTGCACGTGAACGAATTCATGGAGACCGTCGAGCCTAATTTGTATGCCATTGGCGACATCGTGGCGGGATTGCCGCAACTGGCGCACGCCGCGATGATGGAAGGAATCGTGGCCGTCACGCACATCGCGGGGAAGCCGACGCAGCCGATCGTGAAGACGCGAATTCCCAACGCGACGTATTGCGAGCCGCAGATCGGCTCCATCGGGTTGACGGAAAAGCAGGCGCGGGAAGCGGGATACAAAGTGAAAATCGGGAAATTCCCGTTCGTTGGCAACAGCAAGGCGACGATCCTGGGAAATCATGGTGGCTTCGTCAAGGTAGTTTCCGACGAGAGCTACGGCGAGGTACTGGGAATTCACATCATTGGGCCGCTGGCGACGGAGATCCTTGCGGAAGCGGCAGCGGTGCTGCATCTCGAGGGTACCATCGACGACATGATGAACATGATCCACGCGCACCCCACGGTATGGGAAGCGATGGGGGACGCGTTCGCCTCGGTCCGCGGCCTGCAGATCAATGTCTAGTTCCAAGTAATAAGTTTTCAGTTCTCAGTTGAAGCAAGAACCTTCGTGGACAGCAGCGCGAGAGTCGGGTAAGAGGCGCACGCTTGCCTTACTAAAAACTGACTACTTACAGCTTAAGACCGCTTTTCCCTATGAATTCTCTCCTCATCAGCGATCTGGGACTCATTCCGTACACCGATGCCTTTGCTCTCCAGCAACGCCTGGCAGCGGTACGGAAGGCCGAAGCAGTCGGGGACGTTCTGCTGCTGTGCGAACACCCGCACGTGATCACGCTGGGGCGTAACGCGAAGCGAGAAAACTTGCTCGTCTCGGAACACGTGTTGCGGCAGAAGGGTGTTGAACTGCACGCGACCGATCGAGGCGGAGATATCACCTACCACGGGCCCGGCCAGATTGTGGGCTACCCGATCCTGAATCTCGGAGCAATCAAGCGCGATGTGGGCTGGTATGTGCGCACGCTGGAAGAAGCGATGATCGGGGCAAGTGGCGACTTCGGCGTCACTGCGTTCCGCGTGAAAGGAAAGACCGGCATCTGGGTGCAAGTTGGCGAGCACGCCGAGGCCACGGAAGAAAAGCTGGGCGCGATTGGGGTGCACATCAGCCGGTGGGTGACGACGCACGGCTTCGCCTACAACGTTTCGACGGATTTGCGCTATTTTGATTTGATTGTGCCGTGCGGGATCGCGGATCGAAAGGCGACATCGCTTGAAAAACTTCTTTCGCGCAATATTTCCGCTGATGAGGTCAAACCCCGGCTGGTGCAGCATTTCGCGCAACTTATTGGCTTTGAGACGCTTACGGTCCCGCGGGATTCCCTGCTGAATCGGCTCATTCAAGGTGAAGAATCGATGCGCGTCACAGCCCCATAGTCCGATGATGAGCATCAGCGGGACCGACAGGAGCCCGCACTGATTAGGCATGTCGTGCGCTTGGCTTTAAGATAGAGGGCCGAATGCCAGTTCGGAGAAGCGCCGACCATGCCTGCCAACGAATTGCACCGCAAAGGCAAACTCACGCCGCAGCAATACCTCGATCTGTACTACTACATGCGCCTGAACCGCGAGGTCGAAGAGACCATGACGCGGCTGTTCCGGCAAAACAAGATTGTCGGCGGGCTGTATTCCAGCCTGGGGCAGGAAGCGATTTCGGTGGGGACTGCGTACGCGCTGGAGAAGCGCGACTGGATGGCGCCGATGATCCGCAACATCGGGGCGCTGCTGGTGAAAGGCGTGCCGCCGCGGGACATCTTCACGCAGCACATGGCGAAATACACGTCACCGACGAAGGGCAGAGACGGCACGAGCCACTTCGGGGACCTGGAAAGCCTGCATATCATTTCGCCGATCTCCATGTTGGGCGACCTGATACCCGTGATGACCGGCGTGGCCATGGGGGGAAGGTACCTTGGGCAGAAGATTGTGACCATGACGTGGATCGGCGATGGCGGCAGCTCCACGGGCGTTTTTCACGAGGGGTTAAATCTGGCGGCATCGCAGAGGGCGCCATTTGTGCTGATCCTGGAGAACAACCAGTGGGCGTACTCCACGCCTGTGCGGCGGCAGGTGCCACTGGAGAATCTGGCGGACCGCGCGAAGGCGTACGGCATTGCCAGTTACATTGTGGATGGGAACGACGTGGTGGAGGTGTACACCACGGCGAAAGAGGCGGTGGAACGGGCGCGGGCAGGCGAAGGGCCAATCCTGATTGAGGCGAAAACTTTCCGGCGGCGCGGGCATGCGCAGCACGATCCCGCGGAATACATTCCCAAAGAGCAGCGTGAATTCTGGGAAAAGCGCGACCCAATTGCGTTGTGCGAAGCCTTATTGTTGAAGGAAAAACTGCTGGACGCGAAGGGCAAGAAGGAAATGGAGGAGAAGCTGGCAAGCCTGCTGGAGAAGGAGCGAGAGTTCGCGGAAAACTCACCTATGCCGCCGGAAGAGAGTGTCTTTGGTGGGGTTTATTGCAGCGGGAATGATTGCCACAAGATTCGCCCGAAGTGGGAGCGTCCGATTGCGGAGGTGATGCCGCCAAAGAGCAGCGTCGAACCCGTGTGGACGGTGGAAGGATTTGGACAGGGAAAGAGTTCCGGTGGCAAGAAGGCGCCGATTCATTTTGGCGATGTGCACCCGGAGCACAAGACACAGGCGCCTAAGTTGCGGACCGTACAGAAGTCCGCAAAGAAGCCGGCTGCGAAGAACGCAAAGAAAGGCGGGCGCTGACCATGGCCGCGATCACATTTCTGGAAGCGATCAAGCAGGCCATGTTTGAAGAGATGGCCGCGGACCCAAGCGTGGTGCTGATCGGGGAAGATGTAGGGGTTTACGGCGGGGCGTTCAAGACCAGCGAAGGATTGCTGGAGAAATTCGGCTGGGAGCGGGTGATCGATACGCCGATCAGCGAAAGCGCGATTATTGGCGCGGCTTGCGGGATGAGTTACTTGGGGCTGCGGCCGATCGCGGAGATGCAATTCATCGACTTCATTGTGTGCGCGTTCAACCAGATCACGAACTTCGTGGCCAAGGGCCACTATTTGTGGAACGCGCCGGCGCCGATGGTGATTCGCGGCCCGTCGGGCGGCGGGGTGCATGGTGGACCGTTTCACTCGGCGAATCCGGAGATTTACTTCGTGCACACACCGGGGCTGAAGGTGGTGTATCCCTCGACGCCATACGATGCGAAGGGGTTGCTGAAGGCGAGCATCCGCGACAACAATCCAGTGCTGTTCTTCGAGCACAAATTCCTGTACCGCCGCATCAAGGAAGAGATTCCCGCGGGGGATTACACGGTGCCGCTCGGGAAGGCCGTGGTGCGGCGCGAGGGCAGTCACCTGACGATTCTTTCCTACGCGGCGATGATGCACACGTCGCTGGAAGCCGCGGAGGCGCTGGCGAGAGAAGGGATTGAAGCGGAAGTGATCGACTTGCGGACGCTGTTGCCGCTGGACGAGGAGACGATTCTGCAATCGGTAAAAAAGACCAACAAGTGCCTGGTGGTGCACGAAGACACAAAGACCGGCGGTATCGCCGGGGAAATCACGGCGCTGCTTTGCGAAAAGGCATTTCATGATTTGGATGGGCCGGTATTGCGGGTGACTTCGCTGGATTCGCCGGTGCCCTACGCGCCGACCCTGGAGGCTGCATTTCTGCCGAATGCGCAAAAGGTGTTCGCGACGGCGAAAGAATTGGCGAGGTATTAGCCCCGGGAAAGGGAGAGCCGATGCGCAGGTTAGGAATTGGCGCAGTAGTTTTGCTGTGGGCGCTGGGGTGCGCTGCTCAGACGACGCGATGGAGCGAAGGCAAGGCCCACGAGTGGTATGCGAACCAGCCGTGGCTGGTGGGCAGCAATTATATTCCCGCGACGTCGATCAACGAGCTGGAAATGTGGCAGGCGGAGACGTTTGATCCGCAGCGCATCGATCTGGAGTTGGGCTGGGCGGAGTCGCTGGGGTTCAATACCATGCGCGTGTTCCTCCACGATCTGTTGTGGCAGCAGGACCCTGAGGGTTTCAAGAAGCGCCTGGACATATTTCTGAACATCGCGAAGAAGCACCACATCCGGCCGCTGTTTGTGCTGTTTGATTCGTGCTGGGATCCCAATCCCAAACTCGGAAAACAACATGCACCGACCCCCGGCGTGCACAATTCGGGCTGGGTACAAAGTCCGGGGGCGGCGGCGCTGAAGGACGCCGCGCAATACCCACGGCTGGAAGCCTACGTGAAGGGCGTGGTTGGAGCGTTTGCCAGGGATGAACGCGTGCTTGGCTGGGATGTGTGGAACGAGCCGAGCAACACGAACGAAGGCAGCTACGACAAGGGCGACCCAGCGAACAAGAAGGACCTGGTTGCGGCGCTGCTGCCCAAGGCTTTTGCATGGGCGCGGGAGGCGGGGGCCACGCAGCCGCTTACCAGCGGGCTTTGGGAGGGAAACTGGTCAGAGCCAGACAAGCTGGGGCCCATGACGAAGATTCAACTGGAACTCTCAGACGTGATCTCCTTCCACAATTACGACAAGCCGGAGGAGTTCGAGAAGCGAGCAATGTGGCTGCAGCAGTATCACCGGCCAATTCTTTGCACAGAGTACATGGCGCGGGGAAACGGAAGCACGTTCCAGGGGATTCTGCCGCTGGCAAAAAAATACCACGTGGCGGCGTACAACTGGGGATTGGTGGCCGGAAAGACCCAAACGTATTTTCCATGGGATTCCTGGCAGAAGCCGTACACGGATCACGCGCCCGCGCAGTGGCATCACGACATCTTTCAGATGGATGGGACGCCTTACAACGCGCAGGAGACGGAATTCCTGAAAGCAGTTCTGAAGGACCGGGGAGCCATGGACTGAGCGGTGTCTTGCAGCGTGAATTGCGGGCACAGGCATCGATGGGAAGAGAGCCGAGACCGCCTTTGCTGAGAAGAGAACAGCTTTAGGCAAGCCCGGGCGCATCTCAAACCGCCCTAAGGGTCTAAAGATGTACCCCTGCAATTCGACTCACAAATCCCAGTTGCTCTTGGGCCCAGATGGAGTACAATCCCCGCCGATATGGCCAAACGAAAAGCGAAGAAAAGCGCACGGCGCGGGGCGACCCGCAGAAGTTCCAAAGGCGCTAGGGTCGCTAAACTTCCCAAGCACGCGGTTACGCTTGCCGTAATAGTCCGTGCTAAAGAGGGCCAGGAACTGCTTCTGGAAGCGGAACTGCGCGCGTTGGTTGCGCCGACCCGCAGGGAAGAAGGCTGCCTGCAATACGATTTGCACCGCTCGACGGAGCTGGCGGGCCAGTTTTTCCTGCATGAAGTGTGGGAGACGCGCGAACATCACACCGCGCACACGAGAACACCGCATTTTCTCCGCTGGAACGCCCGCAAAGATGCGCTCCTGATTGCGCGCGAAGTCACCTTCTGGCAGCAGATCGTCTAAGTTTCGCTCGTTAATCCTCTCTTGGGGGTCCGGACTTCAGCTCCGACATAGGCGCTCGAGCTAGTTTGAGCTTTGGCCACTTAGGAAACTCTTCTTTGTGCCTGATAGGCTGAGCAGATTGCCTCAGCTCTCCGGGCCGGCTAGGTAGTAGCCAGGGCGAGCGCGGACCTTCAATCCCGCGCGATCCACATCCACTTTGATTTCGTGATAGCCGGGAGCTTCCGTGTCACTGGGTGTGTACGACAGGGAGTACTGTGAATGCAGCTCCCCGCCGATTTCGTCAATCACTTTTTCGATGGTGCGGTCTTTCCACGTGCTTGCGTACGCGCCACCCGTAGCCGCTGCCGCAATCTCCAGTTCGTGGGACGTCACTTGATCCTTCGCGTGCTGCACGGCCCACGCAGCCAGCCCGAGCAGGTCCACGCCCTCCCTGCTCTGCATATCCGTGGTGGGCGTCTGCACCGTCCCGGGAGCCGGCGGCATGCCAAATGTGCCCTCGGGAGTTGCGCTCGGCAGGGGATGGTAGTCGGGTTTTCTCTGTAAATCGGCGCGCGTGGACGACAGCCCCACCGTGTAAATCGTAACGTTTGCGAGCTGTGCGCGGCGCAACACCTCGCCGAGTTTTTCCTCACTCCCGGCGTCGTGCGCTTCCGCCACCACCAGCATCACACGCCGGCCTCCCGGCTCACCCGCTTTCAACGATGCGCGGCCCGTTAAGAGTTCCACGCCTTTGGACATCGCATCAAACAACCTCGCTCCGGAAGATCCCTCCTGCAACCGAGTCATGGTGCGTTCCACGTCGTCTGCGTTGTTCGTGAAGTCCAGTAACTTCTGCACCGCGTCGTCAAAACCCACGATGGCCGTCTCTCCCGTCGGCCCGGTCACCTGCTGCGACACCAGGATTCCCAACTTGCGAATCTGCGGCAAGAGAGGAGAGATTCGCGAACTCGTTTCCACTACCACTACCAGCGAAATAGGTTCGCCACCCAATTCAAAATGCGTGATTCGTTGTTCGGCTCCGTTGTCGGTGACGCGAAAGTCCTTACTTTCCAGGTTATGTACCATCTCGCCGCCCGCGTTGCGAACCGTCACCGGAACGCTCACCAGAATGGTTCGCAGCTTGAATTTCGGCTGCGGCGGGGCTTGCTGGACGACGACACCCGGTTGCGGGGTCATGGGGCCCTCGGGCGCCTGGGCATGGAGCGTCGCGACGCAGCAGCCCAGCGTGGCAAGGAGTGAAAGTCTCAGCGCGTGGTGTGGTTTTTCCATGTTACGGATCGACGCTAGCACATTCGGTGCGGAAAACCCGCATGTAGACAGATTGCCTCGGGGTGCACCGCGTACTTGTTTCGACGCACCCAGAGCCAAAGACGTTGCCGCAGGGGGGGCGCGCTGCCTACAATCAAAGTTCGTCTGAATTGGAGAACCGCTCATGCCCGACGGAAAACGCCTGAAGCCGCAGCACGCCCCTAAAGCCCCGCACGAAGACCACCATTTCATGGCCAGCACACCCGCGCGGCCCATCCGCATCCTCGCGGAATACATTCACCCCCTGGCGCAGCTTAAGAAGGAGGGCATCGGCGACACCATCGTGATGTTCGGTTCGGCGCGCATCGAATCACACGAAACCGCGGCGGCACGCTACACCCGCCTGAAGAAGGAGAAGACGGGCAAGTTCAGCGTAACTAGATTGAAGCAACACCGTGCAGCCTTACGCGACGCCAAAAGCGCCCTGGAGATGTCTCGCTATTACGAAGAAGCGCGCCAACTGTCGCACAAAATCACCACCTGGGCACTTTCCCTGGGGCCCAAGCCTCGACGCTTTGTGATTTGCTCCGGAGGAGGCCCCGGCATCATGGAAGCGGCGAATCGCGGGGCCTACGAAGCCGGTGGAAAATCCATCGGACTATCGATCGAGCTCCCCCACGAGCAGTTCGCCAACCCCTACATCAGCCCCGAATTGAGCATGAATTTCCATTATTTTTTCATGCGCAAATTGTGGTTCGCGCAGACCGCCAAAGCCCTGATCGTTTTCCCCGGCGGCTTTGGCACCATGGACGAAATGTGGGAGATGATGACGCTTTCGCAGACGGGAAAAATGAACAAGAATACGTTGATCCTGATCTACGGGCGCAAATACTGGAACGACGTGTTGAACCTGAAGGCCATGGTGCGCTGGGGCACGATCAACCGAGAAGAATTTGGCCAGTTGAGCTTCGCCGATACCGTTGACGAGGCGTTTAAAACGGTTCGCGAGCGCCTGGAAAAGTTCGGCTTGCAGGTAGACCCTGTTTTGCAGGCCTACTGATTCCTCATCCCGCGCAACCTCTCCGCAAAGTGCGGGTTTGATTTCCCAGGACAACTTCCCGAGACCAGCCCGGGCCACGCTCCTGGAGGATCTCATGAGACTTCTAGCTCTGTTTTCCAAGTCCCTTTTCCACAAGGCCGCGCTGGCCTCGGCAATTCTGGGCGGCCTCCTGCTATTCGCCGGAGCGCCCGGTGCCAAGGCCAATGCGTGGGACGACTGCAATCGCCGCGCTGCGTATACCGAAATGCGCTACCGCCAGGCTGTCGGCCATTACGGGCTGTACAGCTCTCAGGCGCGCCATTGGGCGCATGAACGCTACGAAGCAACGGAGCGTTGCGAGCGTCTGCGCCATGATTGGCGCTGACATCAGCGTGACCCCGGCGGCCGTGAAGACCGCAATAGAGATCGCCGCCAGGCCGTCACACTTGCAGGCGTAAGCATTGATACTTGCAGGGGGGAAAAAAAAAGGGCGCCCGATCTGACCGGAGCGCCCTTTTCTTCTCAGAGCGAATTATTTCGCTGGTACGTGCTCTTCCGCGCGCATCGCCTCAAAGCGTTTGACCTCTTCCTGATCGTGCAGCATCACCACCGGCACGATCCGCAGGGACTGCCGGCAGTGGTGGCACTGCACTCCTTCGCCCTGCAAATCCTGCATGAAACCATCCGTGAAGCGATACTCGGTGCGCTCGCGCCGCGCCTTCTTCCGGCTTTCGGCGCCGCAATGAGGACAGGTGAATTCAATAACGTCCAACTGCGGATCGCGGTCCAGAGCCGCCCAGCCGGTGCGGCGCAGACCGACGACCTCTGGAATACGCCTTTCCATGGGGTTTCTCCTCAGATCCACGTCCAGCTGTTTAGATGCTTGGAGAGCAAGGCTAGATGCACCTTGCAACATCCGACTGGCGGGCGAATCGTTTGAAGAATTAAGCGCTTGTGAAAGCGGCCTCCGGCAAAAAGCAGCGAAGGACCTGTTTTCCTCGGGGAACTTGTGTCGCGCCATGGTGTCCAATGAATTAGAGGACGCGCGCACCTCACATCCCTGCGAGCGCGGCGCCGGCCTCCTGTAGACAACCACAGGAGGCTGGTGCCGCAAAACTCCCCGCCGCTCGCGGGCCAGTCTATGGAGGTGTGTGATGAGTCAAGACCGAACCAGTGTCTCCAAAGAAGATCTGGGTTCCCTGAGAAGTTGCCTGATGGAAGGCAACGCGGACGAGGAGAAAGGCGCACGCAAATCTCGCCGCCGGGCACTGATTGCGTCCATCATCGTACAGATACTCGTACTCGCTACGCTGGTGATGTACCCGCTACTAGGCCATGGCGAACGCCTCGCAGCCACCGTCTTTACTCCCCTTCCGCCCTACTCTTATCCCGAGGGGCCAACACCCTTGAAGGGTAACGACACGCCCCCGGGGAAGACTTCGACGGCCTGCACAATCTGCAAGCCTCCCAGTATCCCGACGCCAATCGTGCCTCTTGTTCCTGGAAACCCGACGACTGACCCGAACGAGCCCTCGGGCCCGTATATTCCAGGTGTGCCGCCAGGACCGTATATTCCGGGCGCGCCGATCGTTACAGGGCCCGGCAGAGGTCCTGAGCCACCGCCACAAATCGTGACGCACACTGAGAAGAGGCGCATCAGCCTCGGCCACATCGAAGCAGCGTTATTGGTTCATCGCGTGCAGCCGGTCTATCCGACGCTGCCTTTGCAGATGCACCACGAAGGCCGCGTGGAACTCCACGCCATCATTGCAACGGATGGCTCGATCCAGTCGCTTGAAGTCGTGTCCGGCGATCCGCTGTTCTATGCTTCCGCGCTCGCCGCGGTTCGCGAGTGGCGTTACCAGCCCACCAAGTTGGATGGGCAAGCCGTCGAGGTGGACACGCAAATCAGCGTGATCTATACGCTGAGTCGCTGAGGCCTGCGCTTGCCGCCAGGTGCGGCAGGCGGCGAAAAATAGCACTTCATTGTGATCTCGAGCGAAGCGAGGGATCTGCTTTCAACAAACGGCCAGAAAAAAGCAGATTCCTCGCCCGTTCATAGAGCAAACGGGGCTCGAAATGACATCTATTTGGTTGGGTCAGAGATCGAAGAATCGCGTGGAAACGCGGACTAAGTAATCGGCTCACCGGAGTAGCGCGCGATCGCTTCGCGGGAAAGATCACGCAGCCGCACAATCTCCGGCAAATGGCGGGGCCCGCCGCTGGGCATCGCGGCCGAAGGATAGATCGGGGGCGAAAGCGTAATGGTGACGCTCGTGGGGCGCGGCAGAAACGTCCGGTCGCGCAGAAACCTGCGCGTGCCGGCCAGCGACACCGGCACAACCGGAGCGCCCGTGGCTACGGCCCCGCGAAACGCTCCGAGCTGAAATGGCCGCACGCCTTCTTCCGGCACAAACGTGCCCTCGGGAAACACGAACACAGAGTCGCCCTGCCGCAAGTAGTGCTCGATCTCGTGCACTTGGCGCAGCCGCGAACCCGCATCATGGCGATTGAAGGAGAGATGCCCCATCTTGTTAAGAAAAGTCCCGATGAGCGGCATTGCGTTCACTTCGCCCTTGGCAACGAAACGGTACGACACGCCCAGGCCCATCATCAACGGCAGCACGTCAAAATAGCTGGCGTGGTTGGAGGCGTAGACCTTTGGCCCCGGCGTATCCATGTGTTCTCTTCCCACGACCTTCACTCGAATACCCACCAGCGCAAACAGGACCTTCAGCGCCGCCGAAGTGAACCGCCCCGCCGCCTTGTGATCCTTGAATTGTCTTACCATCAGCCACGCCGGCACAATCCAAAGAATAAACACGACAATGAAATAGACGCCATAGACCTTCTCAAATGCCTTGCGCAGCCCGCCTCCCAGGGCGCGAAACGCCCCTTTCACGGAAGAACCTAGGCCAAGACGCGCGATCTGCAGCCATGCCGGAGGTTTTGCCGCCGTCAGCGTGCCTGCCAAGTAGAGTTGTTTCGTCTCATCGCGGCGCAATTTGCCACTCGACGTTTTGGGAATGCTGCCGGGCGGAATCAACTCCACGCGATCGGGCGGGAGGCCCAGACCGCGCGAAACCTGATCCGTAATCTTCGCGGCAATCGCGGTGCGGCCGGGTGTTTGCGTCTCGCGCGATTCCGCTACGATCACCAACTTCTCGGTCCCGCTGTCCTCATCCTTCAACCCAAACGCCACCACACAGCCTTTGCGGATTCCCTCGACGTTTGAAGCCAGCTCTTCCACTTCGTGCGGGTAAAGATTCCGTCCAGCTTTGATGATGATGTCTTTCACGCGGCCTGTGACGTAGATCTCGCCAGCCGCGCGATAGGCGCGGTCGCCGGAATTCAGCCAAGGATATTCGTCCGGCGCCGATGCCGGTCCGCGCGGAAAGAGCTTCGCGGTCGCTTCCGGATTACGGTAATAGCCGCTCGTTGCCGAAGGTCCGCGGAACCAGAGAAAGCCTTCCATGCGGTCGGGCAGTTCGTTTCCATCGGCGTCCACGATGAGCACTTCATGGCCCGCCAGCGGCTTCCCTGACGAAACGAAGGAGATGCTTCCCTCATCGCCTGATGACGTGGGAACGGCGCGTCCCTGCATTGTGAAAGCATCGCGCGCCACGCAATCCACCAGCGGCCCGCGATCGAGCGGCGGCACCATTACGCCCAAAGACGATTCTGCGAGTCCGTAAACCGGCAATAGCGATTCCCGCCGGAAGCCGTACTTCCCGAAACGCTGGACAAAACGCTCGAACGTTTCCGGATTCACAGGCTCCGAACCATTCAACGCTGCGCGCCAGGAGCTGAGATCAATCCCCTCGATCGCCTTGTCGGAGATTTTGCGGACGCAAAGTTCGTAGGCAAAATTCGGCGCGGCCGCGATCGTACCTTTGTGTTTGCTGAATGCCTGCAGCCAGCGCTCCGGGCGCGTCAGAAAAGCGAGCGGGGACATCACCACGAGTGGAACACCATACAAATACAGCGTGAGCCACGCGCCAATCAATCCCATGTCGTGATACAGCGGCAGCCAGCTTACGGCAACGTCTCCCGGCCCCATCCGCACAGCTTCCGCAAGCGCGCGCATGTTCGCCAGAAGATTCGCGTGCGTCAGCACCACGCCCTTCGGGTTGCCCGTGGAACCCGAGGTGTACTGCAAAAGCGCAATGTCACTACCCTTGCGCATGCGACTGCCCGACAGGAACGCCGGCAACGCACCGGGTGCCGGCGGCGGCTCTTTTTCGGCGGCTTCCAGCAATTTCCGGGCGTCCACAACTCCCAGAAGTGATTTCACGCGCGGCCTCAGCAGTTTGGCGACGGCTTCCGCGCGGCGAAACGTCAGCAGCAGGCACACGCGCGCGTTGTTCAGGATAGCCGACTGGCGCTGCGCATACTCCTCGATGCGGTCCGCGCGAAAAGGCGGGTAGATGGGCACAGGAATGGCGCCCGCCAGCAAAATGCCGGCATAACAAATGAAAAACTGACGCGAAGTGGGCAACATCAAGGACACGCGCCCTCCTGCGGGCACACCGCGCCGCGCCAGCTCCTCAGCGCACTTTTGTGCGGCAGTGTAGAGTTCGCCGAACGTCAGCGTGAAGTGATGTTCGCCCTGCTCATCGTCCTCCGTGATCAGCAAGTGTGCGCGATCGGCGTCGTGAATTCCGCGGTAGCGGATCACATCGATCAGGGTCTCTGCCTTCTCGACGACCGATTCCTCGGCTCCCTCATGTAATCGCTGAGCCGCCACGGAAGCGCGCAACGCGGAGCTCTCTTCTTCCTCGCTCGCAGGCGTGCCTGGAGTCGTGAGGATGGCCCGGATGAGTTCTTCAGGCGTGTTCGCTTCCGCCGCGAGGGTGTCGGGTAGCCGCAGGTCGAAGGCGTTCTCGAGTCGCGCGAGGAGTTCTACACGCTCCAGGCTGCCAAGTCCCAAATCGCGATCGAGATTGGAGGTGATGGAGAGTTCCGCAACGGCCCCATGGCTGCCGAGTTCTTCAAGGAGCGCGCGCACCACCTGCAGCACGCGCTCACGCACGCCCGGCAGGTCCAGTTGTGTGGAACTCGTCGCCAAAGGTTCCCCTGAGTTGTAGGCTCCGCGAGAGGCTAACACGCACTCCAACGGTTTTCCATCCCTGCCGATTCCGCCAGCAGAACAGAACGAGTCTGAGGAGCCCGCGGCTTTTCTATTATGCCCCGCGTGACTTCGCCGCGTACCCCGGGGGCAGCAGCGCCGTGGACAGATCGACGCCAGTCAAATCCACATTGCTTAAATCCGTCTCGCGGAGGATGGTGATGCCCAAATCCGCACCGGAAAACTTCGCGCCATCCACGCGCGCATCGCGGAAGTTGGCGTTGCGCAGCAAGGCGTTCTGGAAGTTAGCGGCGGTCAGATCGCAGCGGAAGAACTCCACGCCGCTGGCCTGGGCTTCGCTCAGGTCCGCGCCCGGAAGCGCCGCCTCGGTCATGTCCGTGTTGCGCAAATCGGCTTTGCGCAGCCGCGCCCCGCTGAGATCCGCTCCCGGCAGCCGCGCGCCGCGAAGGTCGCTGCCCTCGAGATTGGCATTGCGCAGAATGGCCCCCGCGAGATTGATCTTCGTAAAATCCGCGCGGGAAAGGTCCGCACCGGTGAGGTCGGCCCGCGCTCCGCCTTCTTTCCCACTGCAGAAGCGTTCGTGCGCCTCCAGGATGGCTGCCACGGTTTTACCGGTATGCTGAATGCTTTTGAGCTTCCGAAGTCCCATAGGTCGTTTTCTTTTCTTGCCTTGCGAGTATTCTCCTATCTTACTGGAAGGAACGCCGGGCGGTAAACGCTGATGCGCAGGCGGCCGGGTTTGCTTGAACGCTCTCCCGGACTGCGGAGTATGCTAGGGGCAGCAGGCGCCGGCCTGCCATCGAAAGGAAGGCGATGCGAGGATTGTTGCTCATTGGCGGAATGCTCTTGGCCGCCGCACCCGCTTGGGCTCAGGAGGACGAGATTGTCGCTGACCTGTCCGGCGGGCGCGTCATTGTCCACGTGGCGCGCGACTCCATCATCTTTGGCGCGATCAATGGCCCGTTGGAAGCCAAAGGCGTCCCCCCGCGCGTGGTTGCGATTGACACCGGGCACATCGGTATTCTCTTCGGCGCCGAGGAGTGGCAGGTGCCCGCCCAGCCGCGGCCCATTCGCCTGGATCACGACATCGAGAGTGTGGCCCGGCCTGACCCGCACTACCAGCAGCCCACCGGCAGCGAAACCGATCTGGAACAACTCGGCGTGATCTTCCTCGAAAAGCTGCGGCCGCTCGTTTCTCAGCTCCACCACAAAATCGATTTGAAACCCGAGGAACCGCTCCTGGAAATCGTGTTGATTGGCTACGCGCCAAAACAGTACGGTCCGGAAGTCTGGCTGATTGAATATCGCGTAGAACAGGAATCGATCGGCTCTCAAGCCGATTACCTTCAAACGCGCCCGTTACGCCCGCGATTTACACAACTCTATCCACCGGAAAAGCACGAAGCACATACCCTGGTTGAAGTGCAGTTTCCGAACGACTCCCAGGTTATTCCTCTCTTGGGGCTAATCCAGCAGAACGATCCTCGTATCGTGCGTTTGAAGTCTGCCGAGCCGCGTTTTGCGAAGTTGATCGAGTTGATCGAGCATGGCCAGGCGCAAAAGGCCGACAACAAGGATGCCGCTGATTTCATGCGGGCGGTTTTACCGCTCCTGGCAGGCGGAGCTGACTTTTTCGAGGGAACCATGAGCGAGAACAGCCGATTTGAGTGGATCGTTCCCCCGGAGGAGCCGATCGAGAAGGAAAAGCAGGCCGAGGACAAAAATCGGCCTCCAGAGGCGCCCACCCTGCGGCGCAAGCCGACGCCCTAAGATTCCAAATCCGATTGCCGTGCGCTTGGCGGTGCTTGCAAAATGATCGCATCTCCACGTTTCAACATGCCGCCACTCAAGACTCGGCATAGCATCCCGCGCCGCCCCTGCAGTTCCTGTTTCAAGCCGGGGCGGATCGTCTCCATCAGCTCACAAGGTTCGCAGACGGCGCTGACGTCCAGAAGCACGCTGCCGATGCGCAGCTTCTGCCCCATCTGCAAGGCGTTCACGTCCAGACCCTCTGTGGTGATGTTTTCGCGAATAATTCCCGGCGCCAGATGCAAGCTTCCGAGCGTTTCCGCATCCACCAGTAGCACCTGGCGTTTGCCGCCCGGACGCGCGTGCGCACAGCCCTCCAGTCCCGAATTCTCGACGGCACGGGCGGTGGCGAGTGCTCCCATGGGCATGTGGCGTTTTGGCGCCCGGAAAAGGTGCAGGAGCTTAGCCAAGGGCGTCAGTCTCGCGCAGCCGTGCTTTGTAGAGGATGCCTGCCGATGTCTTTGCGGTAGTGCATACCGTCGAAACGGATCTTTGCGGCGGCCTGGTAGGCTTTGTGAAGCGCCGCGGCGAGCGAATCGCCAGTTGCCGTGACGCCCAGCACGCGCCCGCCGCTCGTGACGATGGCGTCGCCTTGTCGGCGCGTTCCCGCGTGCAGCACCTTCACATCCGGGACTTGCCCCGCCTCAGCGAGGCCCTCAATTCCCTTGCCGTTTTCAAACTTCCCCGGATACCCCCCGGATGCCAACACTACGCAAGCACTGGCGCCCTGCTTCCATTTCAGCTTTGCGGGCTCCAGTCTCTCCGCCGCAACGTCAGCAAGCACCTCGGCCAGGTCAAAATCCATGCGCGCGGCAATCGCCTGTGTTTCGGGGTCGCCCAAGCGGCAATTGAACTCCAAAACCTTGGGCCCTTGTTTGGTCAACATCAGGCCCACATAGAGAAACCCTTGATAGTGCAGGCCGTCTTTGGCTAGGCCGCTCAAGGTCGGCTCCACGATGGTGGCCTGAATCGTCTGGCGCAAAGCCTCGGGCAAAAGCTCATCAGAGGAATACGCGCCCATGCCTCCTGTGTTCGGCCCCGCGTTATTGTCAAAGGCGCGCTTGTGGTCCCGTGTAGGCACGAGTGAAGTGGAACGCACACCATCAGTCAGCAGGATAAACGACAGCTCATCGCCTTCCAGTGTTTCTTCCAGCAGAATGCGCCTGCCTCCCGCGCCCAATTCGTCCTTCGCCATGACGCGCTCGATGAATCCGGTCGCGGCATCAGGATCGTCCGCCAAAAACACGCCTTTCCCCGCACAAAGGCCATCAGCCTTGATAACCACGGGCCAATCCACCGAGCAGAGCGCCGAATACGCGGCCCCGGGCGAATCGTAGGAGCCATACATCGTCGCGGTCGGGATATTGTGCCGCTGCAGAAACTCCTTTGCGAATATCTTGCTGCCTTCGAGTTGCGCCGCCTGCTTGGAGGGCCCAACAACCGCGAAGTCGCGTCGCCGGAAGGCGTCGGTCAGACCGTTCACCAGCGGAAGTTCCGGCCCGACCACTGTCAAATCCGGTGAGATATGCTCTGCCAGCGCCACCAGGGCCGAGATATCCCCTGCGTCGGCGGCCACGCATTCCGCCTCGCCACAAATTCCGCCATTGCCCGGGGCACACCAGACCTTCTCGACACCAGCGCTTTGCCGGAGTTTCCATACCAGCGCATGTTCACGCCCGCCACTGCCAATCACCAGAACCTTCATGAATTTCGCCTCATAAGCACGCTTTCCGAACGATAATCCGCCGGTCGGGGAGTGTCAATTCGGCCTGCAATGTTACCTGGCGCTTCCTTTGAAAGGGGCGCTGCACCAAGGCTGATTGTGTGCGTCACCGCGTAACGTTTCCGTCAAGATAACTATTTAGCTCCACCTGTACTTCGGTCTTCTTCGCCTTGCCTGGTGCACCCTTAACCTGAATCAACAGATTCCCGTCGATTGGAGCGGAGGCTGGCCACTGGGAGAACACGATGCTGATCCCTATACGCCACGAGAGCATGCGCGGCCGACGATGGCCCGTGATCACGTTTGCCCTGATTGGTTTGAACATCCTGATTTTCCTGATCACCCACGGCCCCATCGAAGATCAAGCCCCGCAGCGTATGGAGTCCCGTGTCCACCTCATTCTGCTCGCGGCAATGCACCCGGAACTCAAAACCTCCGGCCACGCTACGGATTTTGTCGACGCGATCAAGAAGTCTGCTGGTGACGAGTGGGATAAATTAGCATCGCCTTCTCGGACGGCGGAAGATCCCTGGGACACTCAGATTCGCCAAGTCCAGGACCCCGCCGAATTGCAGAACGAGATGGATAACATTTGTCGCGAATTTGACACCGTGGAGCAGGCCTCGCTCCTGGATAAGTACGCGTACGTCCCCGCGCATCCTCGGCTGCTTTCTTATGTCACCGCGAATTTTCTGCACGGTGGCTGGATCCACCTGATAGGTAACATGTGGTTCCTGTGGCTGGCGGGGTTCATTCTGGAAGATACCTGGGGCCGCGTGATCTATCCAGTTTTCTACCTCGTCGCGGGAGCCGCAGCGCTGCAGTTTTACGGCTGGTGCGCTCATGGGAGCTTCACACCGCTCGTGGGTGCTTCCGGTGCCGTCGCCGCGCTGATGGGCGCGTTTCTCGTGCGCTTCCCAAAGATGAAGATTGAGATGATGCTCTTCACCATTTTCTATCGCCCCCGTTTCAAAGCTGCCGCCTACTGGCTGCTTCCGCTTTGGTTGGCCATGGAATTCTTCTATGGCTCGGCTCTAGGCACCTCGTCTCCGGTGGCCCATTGGGCCCACGTCGGCGGGTTTCTCTTTGGGATGGCCGGAGCGTTTGCGCTGCAGCAATCGGGCTTGGAGCAAAAAGCCAATGATGTCATCGAATCCAAGCTGAGCTGGAGCGGCGATCCGGAAGTCGTCCGCGCTTCCGAAGCCATGGACCAAAACAAGCTGGATGAAGCTGCGTCGATTCTCCAGAAGCATGTTGCTGCAAGCCCAAACTCAATCGACGCCTTGAATCTTTTGCAGCAAGCACACTGGCGCCGTAGCGACATGCCGGCCTACAGACAGGCGACCGTTCAGCTCTGCCAGGCCTATCTCAAGAATCAAGATGTGGATGCTGCCTGGCGGGCCTTTGAGGAATACCACAATGCCGGCGGTGACCAGATGCCCGCATCAACCTGGCTGGAGATCATCCGCTCCATTGAAGCGCAGCAGCATTTCGATCGCGCAGTCTCTGAATACGAACGTCTTGCCGAGAACTACCCCACAGAAAAACAATCGCTGCTGGCGCTACTGGCGGCGGGCCGCCTGTGCTTGAAGAAATTGAATCGCCCCGAAGATGCGTCGCGATTCTACAAGGCCGCGGCAGCTTCTAAAGTCCCGCATTTGGATTGGGAGGCAAACATCCAAGCTGGCCAGCAGGATGCCGAGCGGGCTTTGACCTCAGCTCCCGCAGGAGCGCCCCGTTGAAGTTGGGTCATCCCTTTATTGACATCGAAAGGCGAAAAGCGGCCAAAAAGAGCGGCGGCTACTAACCGCTTGGTAGAAGTTTAATAGTTAGTTCAGCGGGACTGTCTTCTTGGCAACTCTTGCGGTTTCACGCTTGGCTTATGGCGCGGATTGGAATGGTCACACCAGCCGCCGCCTCTGAGGACGCCAGCATGTGACACCGGCCGTCAAAGATGCCACCAGGGTCGATGACCATGCAGGGTGAATGAACTTCGCCCGTTACGACTCCCTTTGGCTGAATCTCCACGCGGCCTCTGGCAAAAATAACGCCATCAAACCGGCCAGCAATCACGACGCGATTTCCCTCAATCTGTCCTTCGACTTTTGCGTTTTCGCCGAGGATCACAGTTTGCTCCGAGATAATGTTGCCTTTGATGTGTCCGTCAACGCGAAACGTTCCGGTCAGCGTCAGCGTGCCTTCGAGCGAGACGCCCTGATCTATAAAACCCGTCCACTCCTCACCGCCACCATCCTTCGACGTCCCGGGCCACTTCCATGCCATATGTGAACTCCCTGTGCCTGCAGATTCCAATGTAACCTGACGCGGCGAGAAGTCAACGCGTGTTACGGGGGGAGTTGTCGAATGAAATGCCTGAACGATGGTGCAGTCTGAGGGCACCGTTGCTGCGGCGCTACTTCATCAGCCGATCATAAATGCCCATGAGCTGGGCGTCATCGTAAAATTCCAGAACCAATTGGCCCGGTCGCGATTTCGTTTTCTGCCGTAAAAGGACCTTTGTGCCAAGATGCCGCTGAAGCTCTTCAACGGCTTCGCGGACGTTCGGATCCAGATGAACTTCCGTGGGCAGTTTCGCACCTCGAGCGCGCCGCGAAGCCAATCGTTCAATCTGCCTCACCGTGAGCCCGCCGCGAGCGGCGCGTTGTGCATAACGCATGCGCAGTTGCGGCTCGGCAACAGCCAGTAATGCCCGCCCATGTCCTGCGGTCAGTTTCCCTTCTTCAATCCATTCCTGAATCGTCGGTTCAAGCTTCAGCAATCGGATGGCATTGGCGACCGTCGTGCGATCCTTGCCCGTGCGCTCGGCCACCGATTCCTGAGTAAGTTGGAATTCCTCCATCAACCGCTCAAACGCGCGTGCAGCTTCCATGGCGTTGAGATCTTCGCGCTGGATGTTCTCTACAAGCGTCATTTCCAGCGCAAGTTCGTCGGAAACCTGGCGAACGATGGAAGAGACCTTGTCGAGGCCGGCGCGCTGTGCAGCGCGCCACCGGCGCTCCCCGGCGATGAGTTGGAAGCGTTGGCCAATCGCTCTTACAACGAGCGGCTGGATAATGCCGCTGGTCCGAATCGAGCGGGCCAGCTCATCAAGCGCTTCTTCCCGGAACCGAGTGCGTGGCTGATAGGGGCTGGGGTCTATCAGATCAATGTCGATCTGCAAGGGGCCAGGCGTTGTTGGACTGAGGGCCGGGGCTGCGGCTGCAGCAGCTCCTCCAGAGCTGTACGCGGGAAGAACTGCGTGCGAGGTTGTCGTCGCGACGGGCGTTGCTGGAGCTGCAGGTTCAGGCTCCCGAATGAGCGCTCCGAGCCCCCGCCCCAACGCGTTTCTCGGCATTGCCAATAACCTCCTGGGCGAGCTGCGTGTATCCCTCAGCGCCCTTGCTATGTATATCATAGAAAAT
>Ga0074045_10001319_pt1 | contig 24007 bp, 30 predicted proteins | sample BogForMeECP23OM2_FD_94442 | JGI IMG/M metagenome (GOLD analysis project Ga0074045, IMG submission 94442) | Bog forest soil microbial communities from Calvert Island, British Columbia, Canada - Bog Forest MetaG ECP23OM2 | ecosystem: Environmental > Terrestrial > Soil > Wetlands ... | reverse complement strand
TGGTGCGGGAGAGAGGAGTTGAACCTCCACGACCTTTCGGCCACAAGATCCTAAGTCTTGCGCGTCTGCCAGTTCCGCCACTCCCGCACTGGTACTACTGATGATACTTGGATTGCGTGGGTCTTGGCCAGACGGGAGGGGCATGCAGGTTGTGCTGGAATCCACTGCAGGAGAGGCGGATAATGTGTGCACCTCAGCCGAATGGAATGGACGGAAAACAGGCCAATGATTCTGCAGCAGGACGATCCCATGGTGGTGATCCGGCAAACGGATCACGCGTTTCTGGCTGGATTTTTTGCGCGGGAATGGGGCAACGAGACCTTCACGCGGCCGGAGCCGTTCGCATCGTTCTGTCTGGCTGCGGCGGAGCATGACAACGGCTGGCAGGAATGGGAACTGGCGCCGGGGGTCGATCCGAGGACGTTTACGCCGTACAGCTTCATGACCGTGCCGACCGAAGAACACGTTGCGCTGTACCAGCGGGGCATTGAGCGCGCGGTGAAAGCGGATTTGTATGCGGGGCTGCTCGTGGCGGCGCACTGCATGGGATTGTACGACCGGGCCAAGGCGACCATGCCGGGCTATTCGGCGAAGTACGTGAAGACGCAGGAGCAACACCACGCCAATGATTTTGTGCAACGCTTGCGGCTGCAAGTCTTGCGACTGAAAGTGGACCTGCGGAATAATCCGGTGACGAAACTCTTCACGGATGAAAAACTGGTCAAGGCGAATTCGCAGCGGCTGGACGCGCTGGACCGGCTGTCGCTGTTTTTCTGCCTGGGAAACGCGGACGATACCATCATCGATGGCGTGCCCGTGAATGATGAAGGCGCGGAAGTGGATTGGGAAATACGCAAGGCGGGCAAGAATGAGTTCACGCTGGCGCCGTATCCCTTCCGGCGGGGGCCCCTGGAGTTTGCGATTCTGGCGCGGCGCATCCCAAGGCGGCGATACACGGAAGACGTGGAATTGCAAAAGGTCGTGACCGCAGCGTCGTATTTCAACATACGCTTCACACTGCGGCCGGGAGCGGCCAAGAACCGTTCGTACGCGGTGAACGCCTCAGCAGGCGGTTGAATCAGCATCCGCAAATCAGAGAAGTGACGGCAGGCCAAAATTGCACCGGGCTTTGGGCTTGACTTTCCGCGAACACACGTACATGTTAAAAGGCTTTGCTTCTTCTTGCGGCAGTGACCGTGGAGAGGGGAGACGAGTTCGTCCGCTATGACCAAAGTCCGACTGTGCTTTCACGATCGCTGCTTTGACGGGACCGCTTCGGCGGCGGTGTTCTACCGCTTCTATCGGGAGCGTATTGACCGCAAGGCGGAATTTCAGTTTACGGGAATGACGCACAGGGCCAAGCATCCCTGGGAAGACGAGTTGTTCGACGGGGATCAGAACGTCATCGTGGATTTCAAGTATTCGAATTCGCCGAGGGTGACGTGGTGGTTTGACCACCATCAGAGCGCGTTTCTGACTCCGGCGGATGCCGAATATTTCCGGGCTAACCCCGGCAAAAACATGTACTACGACCCGGAGTACAAGTCCTGCACCAAGCTCATCGCCACGGTCACGAAAGAGAAGTTTGGGTTTAACACCAAGCCGCTGGAGGATTTGATTCACTGGGGGGACATCATCGACGGGGCGCAGTTTCCGACGGCGCAATCGGCGACAGAACTGGTGGAACCGGCGACGCAACTGGCGCTGGTGATCGAGGCGGCCCCGGAAAACGGGATTCCGGCGCAGATCATCAAGGAATTGTCGTACCGGTCGCTGGCCGAGATGGTGAAGCTCCCAATTGTGGCGAAGTTTCTGGGACCGCTGCTGGAGCGGCACCGGAAGTCCATTGAAGTGCTGCGGGAACGCTGCGAATCGCAGGACGGCGTGATCTTTTTTGACGTGAGCGACCTGGACCTGGAAGGGTACAACAAATTTATTCCGTATTTACTGCATCCTGAGGGAGTCTATTCGGTGAGCGTGAGCGCGTCGCCGGTGCGCGCGAAGGTGTCGCTGGGAACAAATCCGTGGAACCAGGCGACAGCGGACCAGAATCTGGCATCGCTGGCGGAAAAGTATGGCGGTGGCGGGCACCCGCGGGTGTCGGCGATTTCGTTTGACCCGCAGGATGTGGAGAGGGCGCGACAAGTGGCGCGGGATTTGGCGGCGGTGCTGCGCGCGAAGTGAAGCAAATGGAGAGGGTGTGGCGAGGTGCTTGCAGCGGAACGCGTGGGACGTGCGTGTCGACAAGAATTTAGCGAGCGTGTAAAATAAAGAATTGCCCGTGGACCGGTAGCTCAAGTGGTAGAGCAGCTGACTCTTAATCAGCGGGTTGCAGGTTCGAGTCCTGCCCGGTTCACCACTTCTTCTCCGTAACTGCTTTTCCTTCCGTCAGTTTACCCGTTCGCCCGGCGTCGCCATCGATGGCGAGTTGAGTCCAACTGAGTCCAAAACCCCGAACAAGATCCCGGCCACTCGCTCTACCGCAATCTTTTGCGAGTCGGGAACGGCGTGGGTGTACGTGTTGAAGGTGGTCTCCAGATCGGAGTGCCCCAATAGCGCCTGGGCTGTCTTTGGAGATCCGCCGACCTCACCGAGAAGCGTCGCGTGCGCGTGCCGGAAGGAATGCCAGGAGACTCGCGGCAATTCAATCCGATCGCACGCCGGCGCCAGTTCCCGGTTGTACAGATTTTTGGCGTTGAGCGGAGTGCCACTCGGCGTCTGAAACACGAGCTCGTCAGGTTCGCTGCTCCGCGACCTGGCGCGCTGCGCTTCGAGTTCCGCGCGAAGAACAGAACTGATCGGGATGACCCGGTTGCTGCTCTTCGTTTTTGGCGTTCCAAACTCACCGTCTGAATACGTCTCTGCAACTTGCATCGTGCCGCGAAGCAGATCGACGCGTTTCCAACGCAGAGCGAGGATCTCCCCGATCCGCAAGCCTGTCAGAATGGCCGTCAAAACCACGGCTCGGCACGGCTCGGCCAGAGCCGCTAACAGCGTGCGCATTTCCATCGCCGAATAGAACCGCCGCTCTTTCTTCATGTCCGCTTCGCGAATGCGGACACCGTGAGCGGGATTTTTTTCCAGGTAGCCGCGTTCGACCGCCTCCTGCAGCACCGTCGAGAATGTTGCCCGGACGCTGCGTAGAGTCGAAGTCGCGTGGCCTTGCACTTTCATTTTCGATAGACACGCTTCAATCTGGGCGCGGCTGACGTCGCGAAGCGGCGACGCGCCGAGCCCCGGGAGGATGTGCTTACCGAGTTGAAAGCCGTAAATGCGCATGCTGCTCTTTTTCAGCGCCAGCGCCGCGTTTGGTTTCCACTCCGCGCTCACGAATTCCGAGAGCGTCATGGTCGCCTTTGGGTGGCGCCGTTGCTGACTGGCCGAACCCACTCGCGACTGGAGAATCGCGAGCGCTTCCTGTTTCTTCATGGTGCTGACGAAGCCGATCGTTTCCGCGCGACGAATGCGGGCGATCGATCCGTCCGGTTTCGCTACGTCCTCCCTCCAGCGAATCACGTAGCGTTTTCTTTTTCCCCCGCGAATTACCACACTGCCGTCCTGGTACCGCGGTCGAGCCATCGTGCTCCTTTCCGTGGCTCGTCGGCCGTTCCCTGTGTCGCAAGAGAGTGTAACTCCAGCGTCAAGCATTTCCGCGCCCTCCGGACCGCTGACGCTCTAGCCAAGCCAGGACTTCGCGCTCCTCGAAGCGCCAATATTTTCCGAGGCGGAATCCAGGAATGCGATTCACCCCGCGCGATCTGGTTCTGTCATAGACCCAGGACACCGGTACCTGCAGCAGCTCGGCAACTTCCCCGACGCTGAGAAGCGAGCGCCGCGCTTGCGGAACATGCGCGAGTTTTGCTGTGCTGACCATCACTGGGTCCGCTTCCCATCGCCCGCGGCTCCGAATTCGGCGACTTGGCAAAACACCGCCGTATTACCCTCAGGATCGCGCGCACGGGCCATTTCCCGAGGTTTTGATCCGGGGATGGACGGGACCACGTCGAAATCGAGGTTATCTTCCACAAGTGGAACCGAATTCGGCATTTCAGTTCTCCCGTCAGCCGCGGCGGGCCAGCCGCTCGAAGAATCCCGTCTTCGGCCGTTCCGGTGCCTGCTGGCCATCCGAGGAAGAGGCGACGTCCACGCCTTCTTCGTCCAAGATGATCAGTAGAGCCTTCGCATCGCAGGTGATCGCTATTTTGGAACGGTGCGCCTCTTCTTCGTGTGCGAGCCGCATCTCTTGGCTCGTCGAGATCCTCAGCGCACCGCCGCCGCCCCCGCCAAGTAATGTGCCCGGCCCGAATTCGCACCAAATCGGCCTGCCGGCGAGCCCTTTCGCGCGTTCACCAATCGCATGTGCTTCCACGAGATGCCGAACCTCGCCGAGGTACCTCCAGAGTTCGGCGATGATGGCGCGTTGCCCGTCCGGGTCGCCCGATTCCGTCCGCTTCACCAGGACCAGACCGGAATCGAACTGCAATCTAAGTCCGGCTTTCTCGGCTCGTGCGATCAGTTCATTTACTTTTTCGTTTCTGTCCACGTTTCCTCCTCGGGACAATTTTTTTCGGGGACGCATCGTGCAGACGGCTTCGCTTGAGCTTGGCAATCAGTTCGCGGGCCGCCCGCCGGTAGTCCGGTTTATTTCCCGGGGGGATGCCGGCGAGTTCCGTCACCGCCTCGAAGACGCCATCGAACATTCCGTCGCTGAGGCCGCCATCCGACCGGTCGAAGAGGGCGGCGACAGAACAGGCGGCATCGGCGCTTTCGTTGTGTTTTTTCGCCGCGGTCTGTAGCAGCCGCGCGAGCTCTTTCACGTTTATTGGGCCTTGTTTCATCTCGTCACCGTCCGTTCCCCGGCGCCGGCCTTGCCTCGCTTCGAGCGCAGGGCGGATTCAGCATCGTCAAGACGAGATCCTCCTCGTTTTCCGAAAGAGAGACATAGGCGACCGGGATTTTTTTCTCGTTCCGTTTCTTCGCCAACTCGACCCGAAGGTGTCCATCGATGATCCGCCCGGTGTTCTTGTTCACGAGGACCGGGGTCACCCATCCGACTTCCTGCAGGAATCGCTCGACCGCCGCCTCCTGATTCGCCGAATGGATCCGACAGCTTTTCGGGTGCGCCAGCAATTTCGCCGGATCCACCATCCGGTGTCCGACGATCCGATTCCGCAATCCGCCGGCGATCTTTTCCACGTAAGCCTCCGGCGCCGTTTCTTTCGTCATAGCCCCGCCGACTCGGACCGGAGTTCATCATGCTGGCGATTAACGAGAGCCTCGATCTCCTCGCGCAGAAAATAGAGCGTGCCGTCAGCGTGTCGCGATTTGACTTTTCCTTCCTCGGCCATCCTTCCAAGCACCTCCTCTGGGACGTCCAACATGTCCATGGCTTCGTGCAGGTCCACTTCGTTTCCTCGGTTGCTCATGCCGTTTTTCTCCGTTCGCTCGCGATGGTGATGGCCTGCTCGATCGGCGTCGCTGCGCTAGGCCAAGCGTCGAAGTACGGGACGCCTTCCTTCGCCGCCCACTGCTTCAGTTCTTCCGTCAGGTCGCCATGTGGAAGATCGGGTTTCCTGTGGAGGATCTCGGCCGCCGCTTCAGCCAGGCGACCGACGACCGCGAAGCGATGCTGCTGCGGGGTAGCAGCCGTTTTCCCTTGGCCTTTGCCTTTCCCCAGCCAGGGCTTTTGACTTTCTTCCGAACCGTCCGAGCCGAGATTTCCACAGGCGGAGGTGGCTTTCGGCCGCGCCAGCGGCCGTAGGTTTTGACTTACGGGTCTCTCTAACGGGTCCTCTAACGGGTTGGGTGACACAGTTGTGTCACCCCGTCGCGTCATGGGTGTCACCCCGTCGAGCGTTTTTGTCACCCCGTCGGCTCCACGGGGTGACATGGGCGTCACGTCGTCAGTGTCGCCCTGTTGAAATCTCCAAGGCGGGCGATAGGGGAGCCTTGAAACGAACAGCCGGTAGACGGGCACGAGAACCCGGCCGAATTTTTTAGAGCCGACCTGTTTGATCACTTCCATATTACGGAGCTCCCTCATGCCGCGCTGGACCGTGCGCGGGGAAGTTGAAAGCTTCCACGCCAGATAGGCGATCGAGGGGAAGATTCCATCGCCCCGATCGTTGGCCTCGTCAGCGAGACACGCTGCCAATGGCTTAAGATCGGAATTCAGATCCGAGTGCCATACCTTTCCAGCCAAAAGCCCGCTCAGTTGACGCCTCCTTCCTTGGCCTGTTCATCGCTTTCGCTTCGCCCGTGACTTATACCGCTTGACAGTCACCCGTAGTTCTAAGTATCTTAGGCGCGCTAAATGCACATAGCGCCCCTGAGGATAATGATGAAAGCCGAAGCTCGCAAGTCTCTAATCGCTAACAGCGCCGCCGATTTTGCCGAATGGCTTAACGCCTCGCACTCCAACACAGAAGCCATCAAAGGGAACACGGCGCTCGCCCGATTCGCGGTGTTGTCTCCAAGAGCGGACGCCTTTGCGCGGCGCCTCATCCGGCCCCTGGTGGAACTGACCATTGAGTTTACGAGAGGCTTTCAGAAACTGAAGAGCGACAGCGGGCGTGCGGCGATCTGGGACAAATACGCCGGTCAAATTGATCCGCTGTTGGGCGGGATCGCCGCGCGGCACCGCTTCCAGAAGCGTCTCGCCGACGAAACGGTCGTGACCGGCATACCAACGTTCGTCTATCAGCCAGTTCCTCCGAAAGACGAGCGCGAAGTCATTTTTACCCAGGCCCACCAAAACAGTGAAGAGCTCGCGGTAAGATTGAATCAGTTTTTCGACCTCGCCTCCGCGGGCATCTTCGCCGCTTTCCATCGGTGTGCGTTGGCCGGATGCAGAAAATATTTCCACGCCTTGCGGCCCGAGCGGCGCTACTGCTCGAAGGGATGTCAGAGAAACGAGTACGGGAGACCTCCGCAACGGAAAAAGAAAAACGCGGCCGATCAAAAGGTCTATTACTACACTCGCAAAGTGCTGGATTTTGCAAAAATCAGAGACGTGAGCGCGGCCAGCCAGAGGGAATATGACCGCGCGGAAAAAAATCTGAAGTCGGCGAAGCGTGCGCAAAAGGCGTTGAGGCCCGCGATGCGTGCGGCGTTGAAGAGCCGCTGACAATGGGCGCACCCGAAATCCTCGTCGTGAAGATGGGCGCCGGTTACTTGAGGGCGATTTTGCCGCGCCGCAGGGAGACGGTGTGGGGCCGCGATGAGAGAGAGCTCCGTGGCCGGTTGGCGCTCATGGGAATCAGGGACCCGCTCCTGATCGCGGACAGGAGGAGAACGAGGTGAGCGCAGACATGGACCGCACAAAGTTCGCGCGCGGCCGGAAGATCGCGGATCCCGGCGCGGCGTCGCGAACAAACCGGATGCCCAAGCGCGCCAAGCGCGAGATGCGGTTTCGGGATCTCGTCGAGCCGGCGCTCGAAGCAAAACGACTCCGGGGGAATGAGCCGTCCTCGCTCGCGACCGATCGGTGGCGGTTGCGGAGAGTTCTGCCAGTCATCGGGCACTTGAAGATCCGCCAGCTCACGTCTGGCCGGCTTGAGCGCTTCCTCCAGGGCCTCGCGCGCGGTGATGCGTTGCGCGATCCGGTCAAGGGCGCGACCGTCAATCGTTTTCACTCGTTGCTCGGGTCCATCTTCCGCTATGCCGTGCGGCAGGGATTCGCCGAGGTGAATCCCCTCGCCGGCGGAAGCGTCGAGCGGTCGAAAGAATCGCCGATTATTCCCCGCTATTTGGGCCGCGACGAACAGCGCCGACTGTTGGCGGCGATCCGCCTGGAGTGCCCGAAGAAAGCGCTGGAGGTGGAGCTCGCGATCCTCAGCGGGATGCGCCGCGGGGAACAGTTCAACGCCAAGTGGGAGGATTGGAAACCTGCGGAGGGCATTTTGCACGTCCACGGAAAAACCGGGGACCGCGCGGTGCAGATTAACCAGGCTGCGCGCCGCTGTCTCCTGCGGCTCCGCAAACGGGCCGCGCCGGATGCGCTTTTCATCACGCCCGAAAGAAATGAATCGCCGCGCGATTCGCGGCTGTGGTTCGAGCGCGCCGTGAAGAAAGCGGACCTGCGGCCGGCCTTCCGATTTCACGATTTGCGCCATACGTTTTGCAGCCGGCTTGTTGCCGCCGGAGTGCCGCTCCTCGAAGTGCAGCAGCTCGCGGGCCATCGTTCTTTCCAGACAACTTTGCGGTACGCGCACCTGAGTCCCGGCCATTTGAAGCGCGCGGTCGAGAAAGTGGAATTTTAGACAGTTTTTAGGGGATTCTACATCCAGTCACGCGTTTGCGGGTTTTGGCTGCATTTCGACGAAACACGGAAAGGACCCACGATGACGAAAAACAAGGAAGTCGAAACCATCGGACAGCGCATTTGTGCCGCGGTTCTTTCCTGCCAGCTCGGTATCTCTTTCGAGCGCGCCATGAAGCTCTACGTCAGGGGACGCGAAATCGCTCCGCAATGGGAAGAGGCAGGTGAAGCGTTGCTGAAGCGCGCGCCCGAATCCGCCAGCGTTCCGGGGAGCTTGCGTCGGCTGGGCCCGGAAATCGTGCGGCGAAAGGCCGGGAACAAGCTTGCCCGATGACGCCGACTTCACGCCGAATCCCGACCGCGCCATCTCGGTCGAGGGGCGACTCAACGAAGCGCTGCTGGAGCGGCTCCGGCCGCAGATCCTCGAACTCACTTCCGGAAGCCGGGAACCTATAACCGTCTTCATCGACAGCCGCGGGGGCAGCTCCGAAGTGGGCGAAAGCCTTCTGAGCCTTCTGAGACGCACGACGGAGGACGATCTACGCGTCTCGCGGATTATCACCGTCGCGGCGCCGAGAGCCGCCTCCGCCGCCGCAAATCTTCTCTCCGCCGGCGACTTTGCCATCGCCTATCCGGAATCCACGCTGCTGTACCACGGCGGGAGATGGCCACTGTCAGACCTGGTGTCCGCCGGCGAAGCGGGAGGGCTGTACGCGCAGACGTTGCCGACCTTTCACGAAATAAACGCCGCGAAGCTCGCGCGAAACTCCATTCGGCGCTTCCGGTTCATCGTTTCCGCCGTGCGCTCGTCATTTGCGCAACATCGCCCGGATGAGGGCGATCCGTCTCTCGCAGACGTGCAGGCTTTCGAGGAAATTCTGCGGACGAAGCTTTCGCCGCGCGCTCAAAAGGTCCTGGAGCGGGCCATTCCCCTCTGGCACGGCTACAACGGCCTTCTTCTTCAGGTCGAGAAAAGATTGCGGCGCGGCCGGACGGCGACCAAGGCCTACCTCCAGAAACTCATGCTGCACGCGAGCATGGATTTCGAGTACGAAAGCAGCAAGGGCCAGCCGGCCTCCTGGGATGGGGGACTGAGCAAAATCAGCGGCCACTTTTACTTCCTCAACGCCTATTTCGACAGCGCAACACTCTGCGAGTGGGTCGCCGCGCGTCCCGCGGAGCGGGATCATTCCGCCGGCGCGGATCCCGAGGCGGACTATTTCCTGCAGTTCCACCTTTTTTTCCTGGCGTTGTGCCGCGCGCTGCAAGATGGAGAGAATCAAATCACGCCAGCGGATGCAGTGTGGCTTGGCTTGATCGATACGGTGCGGGAAGACTTGCCGGGCCGCGAGATTCCCGGAAGCGCCGGAAGCTGAGGGGAAAATCCGCGCGGCGCGCCCCTACGCCCTGGGTGCGAACGACGACACAACGTCGCTTGGAAAAAGTTCTCCCTGGCCGGGACAAGTGGCGTCCGCGTGCCGGATCCGTGCGGCCGGGCAAAGCGCAAAGTGCGAGATGAAACGGTCTCTCGGAGTTTTCACGAATGGCGCCGTGCGCGCCCGCGGCGTTCGGAACATGTAGACGAGCGCGCGGCAATCCGTGCAGGGTTTCGTCTGGAGGAACACGTAACCGCCGCGAAGCAGATCGGCCATCGTCGCGGGGAAATGCATTTAACCTCCGTCACAGCGCAGCCTCATTTCGCGTCCCCGCGCGAGCCACTCCTCTCGCGAAACCCGAATGGCGCAATCCGGATGGGCGGCCAGCCGATCGCGCGAGTGCCGATAGATTTCATCCAACGTGAGCCTGACGCCGGATTCACGCGCGAGATCCTGAATAACTACGGCGTATCCCCGACGAGGCGCGCTCTCTCCTCGGATCCAGTGGTACACCGCGGAAGGATGGATTTCGAGCTCCGTCGCGAGATCGGCGACACCGTAGTCCAGGACAAAACTCGCGAATCTGGATTTCCACCGGTCGCTGTCTCGGCGAGACATTCGGCGAGCTCTCCCTCACTGGACGCGGCAACTTGCCAACAGAGTACACCCTGGAACTACTTATGGAAAAGAAGCCTTCTATAAAAGTGCCTCGGATGCACGATGCCGCGAGGAAAGGGAACTTCGCTCTGCCCGGGGAGCAGCTCCAGGAGAAACCGGCAACCTGCGGGGAAAAGCTCCTGTAGCCTTCCACCAAAAGCAATTGCTTAATCTGGAACGTCGTGGCATACTGCCTCCCCCGACAAATCAGGGCCGGTCCCCACTGCGAGGTAAGCGCCGTGCGAAATCTCCCGGATGTATCCCATCATTCCGCAAACTTAAATCAACCGTCGCACTCTCTCATGCCGAAAAAAAACTCGCCCCCTGGCGCGCGGCTGAATTTCCTTCTCGGGGCCTCCGACAACGACCTGGGCAGCTTCGAGCTGGCGCGCCTCGCGGAGGTGGCCAACCTTCGCGCGGATCTCCACGCGGTGCTCGACAAGCTCATTGACGAAATGGCGCAGGCCGCCGTCGCGGGATGGTTTCGGCAAACCAACCGGGAAGCGCTCCTGCGAGCGATTCAGTCTCCCGAGGAAGATACCGCCGAGATCGTCGCCTGGGCGAAACAGCGCATCCGTGACGGGCGGCGAAGCCAGGAAGAGCTTGTGCCGCGCACGTTGCTGGCCCCCGGCAAAGCGCACCTCGCCGCCTCGCTACGCTATCAGGAGAGGAACGTCACAGAGGGAAAGTGCCGCGTCTGCCCGGAGCCTCTCGACCGGAACAGCGTCCGATATTGCGCCACACACCTTGAGAAAAGCCGGGACCGTCAGCGCACGAAATCGCAGAGCCTCAACGGGACGCCACACGGCCGGGCTCCTGGCACCCTAGCAGCCCTGGCAGCCGGGCGTGAGAAGCAGGCGACGAAAGCCAGGGGCAGCCGGAAGCCGGAAAACGGCCGGAGCAGTTGACTTCTCTTTTCGATTGGCCAGTCCTGGGCAGAGAAACCAGAACAGGAATTCCTGCGGCCGCGGGCCTGGAGATCCACCTCAGTGATGGTTTCCCCGGCAAACATCGAACGGGAACGATCGCGGGATTGAATGGCGAGAAAGTGAAGGCCAACGGGGAATCAGAAAAATAGTCTCCGGTCCTCAGGTGAATCGCTTCTAGTGCATGCGTGGTACAATCGCCTCACATCGCTTCACTCTGTCGGTCCACGATCCTTAGACGGCTCCCGGGCTCCCTGGCTCGGGAGCCGTTTTCATCTACCGGTGCTGAAATGGACCTCCGAGATCGTCAACTTCGCAACCGTGACATGTTTTCCGCGCATCTCGGGACGCCGCCGGATCTCCTCGATCGCGACGCGCGCCGCCACACTCATCCCGCTCACGCGGACGACGACGGATTGAAACGCGCAATGAGCCGGTTTCACCTCCGGGAAATACGCCTCGACCGCAAATGATTTCATCCTCGCCTCCTCGCCTCGCGCCGGCGGCGCCGATTCTCCCGCAACCATGCGATGTCGCGCTTGAATTCCGGGGCGCCGATCGCGCGCCACGCTTCGCGGATGAAGTAGAGGAGCGTGCCGAGCGCGAAAAGAAGAACCAGTGCGCGGAAGGTTCCGGCGCTCATGAATTGGCCCCTGAGAATTGCTCCCGTGACTCCTGGATCTTCGCCCGGACCGCGGCCGCGCTGACGTCCTCCACGCGAAGTGCGATCGTGTTGTGGCTGATGGGATCGTTAAAGAGCACCAGGAGTTCGCGCTTGCCATCCTGGATCCCGACCCACCCGGCGCCGGCTTGTTCGACGGTCGAGCGGAGGTGAACGAGATCGATCGGGGCAGTCATGATTTTCCCCCGGCAGTTTCGGCGATACCTTCCCACGGGTCGATTTGCACTACGCGACCGTTCGGACCGTGGCCGGTTACCCATTGATGGGGGAGCAGGATCGGCGAAGAAAAGCCCACTTCATAGCGCTGCTCGAAGTGCCATCCTGAAATCACCTGCAACCTGGTGAGGAGATAGCTCGATTGCCATCCGCATCCCAAGCGGTCGGGATCCGTGGGATGGGAGACCGTCTGCCAAACGTTATTCGCCATGCCGCCGGCGATACCCGAAAGTGGGAGCCGGCCGTCATGATTCATTTCGAGAAGAGACTGCGCCAGGATCGCACGCATTTCGGAGACGTCGGGGTTTGGAAAGCCCGAGGTCGAACCGGCAGGAACAGCCCACAACGAAAACGCGGCTAGAAGGGCGGCGAACTTCAGAACCCGGTGCGGGTGAATGGACGAATCTGGTAGGCTTTGGGGAGCCGTCATTGTGCTTACCTCACTTTGGCGGTCAGAGGCTCGCGGGTGCTCAAACACCCGCGGGTCTCGCTTACAGTCCCCACTTTAGAACTGCCACTTCCGGGGCGCAATAGCTCTACGGTACCATCCCAGCAACTTGCGTCTGGCTTCGCCCTTGGAGTTCGGAAAGGCCGCGGCTGGGGGCCGCGCGGGGTCCCTGGACGTTCGCGGAGTAAACGGTGAACGGCCGCGATCGGCGTCCCGATGTTTCTCTGATTTTAAGTTCCCCGCGCCAACGCCTTCCCCGCCGCCTTCGGATTGTTGGTCAGATGGTTCAGGATGATTCTGCCGGCCTCTTTGCTCGACAGGTGCCTCAGGATGAGTCCCTCGTCCAGACCGATCCCGAGATTGATACTCGACTCCGATCCGCCACCCTCGCCACCCACAAGACCGCCCTCCGCATACTTGGGAAGAGACAGCCGCTCGATCGAGGGAATCCTCAACCCTCGATTGATCGCCTCCAGATTCCCCGCGCCGAACGCCGTGACCGCATCCGCTTTCATGACGAACTCACCCGCCGAAAGCCGCGCGGGAATCGAATCCGATTTCCCGGTTCCCGGGCCCTGGATCAGACCTCCGCCGGCGAACCCCATGCCGCCGCTCGATTGCGCGCCAGGAACTTGGCCGCCCCCGGAGAATCCCATCGCGCCCATCGCCGCTTTCATCATTTTGACCACTAGCATTTTTACGATGATCTGTTCGAGGGACGCGACGACGCTCGCGGCCAGGCCGCGGAACTGATCGGCCATCGATCTAGAGCTCCTTCCGATGCCCATGAAAAAATTGGAGAAGTCGTTCGTGAGGGATCCGGAGATCAGCTTCCCCAAGCCATCCGTCTCCGTCGTCAAGGTCTGGATCCCTTGCTTCGCGTTCTGTGCCGCTCCGATGTTTTCCTGATTCCCGGTTTTTTGCGCCGCCACCATTTCCGCCGCTGCGTCGGCGTTGAGCAGAGGGAGACGGTCGCGAATCAGCTTGTTGATTTCCTTTTCCTTCTCCGCCTGGGAGATCTCCCCTGCCTTGGCCTTGATTTCTATAGCCTGCTTCTCCAGCTGAAAAGTGCGCTCGTCGAGCTGGAGTTTTTGCCGCGCCATGTCATAATCCGCGACCGCCAATTTCAACGTCTTCCACGTCTCGATCTCCGCGAGACGCGCGTTCACTTCCGCCTGGGTCCCGCCCGCCTGACGCGCTTCCAACGTCCGCCTCTGGGCCTCCGCCTGGATCTCGGCACTCGCCGCTTCCGGTTTCTTCCCCTGCAATTCCGCGATCTCTTTTTGGAGGGCGAGTTGTTTCTGCTGATTCTCCTGGACCTTCGTCGCCTGCTCACCGTCCAACGCCGCCGCCTTCGTCCGGAACTCCGCCTCCTGGATCTGGATCTTCGTCTTCAACTCCGCGATTTTCTCGAGGTTGACCTGCTGAGTCGCAAAATCCCTCTCCGCCGCCGCCGCATACATCGCGCCGATCTCCGTATTCGGACCGCCCGCCGCCTTCGATTTCGCTTGATTCGCGCGGCCCTCCGCGCCCGCGCGATCCGCCTCCGCCTGACGGTCCGCAATCTCTTTCTGAATGATCGCGATCTCCTGCGTGCGTTCGTTCTGGAGATCCGCGCGCCGCGCCGCGAAATACTCCTGAAGGGAGATCAACCCGCGATCGAAGGAACTTTTTTCCGTCTCCTCACGCTCTTTTTCCGTCGCCTTATACAGCTCGACCTCCTGCTGCATCCCCGCGCGCAATGCCGTCGCCTCGCGGGAGATCGCCTCGTCCTTCTGTTCCTGGCCCCGGATCAACTGCTGCGCCGCCTTCGTCGCCGCCGCCGCCGCATCCTTCGCCATCTCGAACTTCATCTGCTTTTCCAGGTTGTACTGCTCCTGGGTCTTTTCCTTGACCGTCGCCGTCGCTGTCAGGAGATCGCCTTCCGCCTTCTTCGCCTCCGCCGCGGACACTTCTCCGCCCAACATCGGATCTTGAGAGAGGGCGAGAGTGGCGCTCGCCGCGTGTGCCTTCTCTTTCGCTTCGTCGATCTGATCGCTCAACCTCTGGAGGAGGACCGTGTCCTTCGCGATCCCGCTGAGACCGATCAACTCAAACTCCTCTTTCAATTGTTCCGTGTGCGTGACGCTTTTCTCGATCTCTTTGTTCCCCGCCACGATCGACTCATACGCCGCTTTCATTTCCTTCGTGTAGATGAACGTGTCCGCGACCAACGTCGAGAACTGTTCCGCACCGTTTTTGATGACCTCGAAAAACCCGATCGCCGCGACGACGGGGAACGCCGCGCTCAGGAGAGGCCCCAAAGTCGTCGACCGCGCCAACGTGGACGCTAACTCGCGATTCAACCCGATCCCGAGATCCTGGCTCAAAAGGCGGGCCGCGCCGCGCGCCTCGCGCATCGATCCGCCCGCGCGCGTGAATGACGACGCCAACCCATCGGCGCTGCGCGCCGTTTCGTCATCCTGCCTTTTCAGATCCTTCAGTTGCGCGCCGAGTTCCTTGATCGCCGCGGACACGCCGGTGTCCTCAGCGGTTAATCGGACTTTGATTTCCGGAGCTTCTGCCATTTTTTCATCCCCTCAGACTGTTCGGGATCCGCGTTGCTGCTTCCTTTGTGCATTGTCTCCCCTTTTCTCGATGCACGGGAGAAGCAAATTCCAGAGTGGCCAATCGATGACCTCGCGAATCAATTGACCCAAGTCCCCGAGGCTGGCGCAGCCGCGTTCTTTGCGGGGCGGGCCGTTGCGCTGCGGCTCGAAGGTTTCCGGGAAGTCCCGGATGAGTCCGCGTCCCGGAAACGAAAACCGTAGACGTACTCCACGATGCATAGGCGCATCGTGATTTTCTCTTCGGCGTCGGTGATCTGCGAAAAGCGCGCGGCGTTTGCATCCGCATCGGCGCGATTCCACGTCCTGCCCTCCTCAGTTAGGCAGCCGGCCAGGATGTAGCACGACCGGCCGGAGAGCAAAATCTGCGTGACCAGGTGAGCCGCGCTTCGTTCCTTCGTGCGCGTGACGCCTTCGGGATCGTCCGAGATCTCGGACGCCAGGGCGGTCCGGAGGTGGCGCTCGACATACTCGAATTGATCGGCGGTCTCCTCGCCCCTGGCCTCCCCGCCAAACTTTCTGCCGTCCAGCGTGATCGTTTTGTGGGTCGTCAGCGTCATGCGGTTCTCCTGTTCCTGTCCGTCGCGCGGACTTCCCTGTGTGCCAGGAAGAGCATCGCCTCTTTCAGCGCGCTCTCTATGTTTGCGTGGATCATCACGCGAGATGTTTCTCCGAGCAACTCCGATGCCAGCCGCGGCGCGATCGACATCACGCGCGCCTTGCTAGTTCGGATTAAGTCTGCCATTTCCCTTTCGACTTCGTCGATCGCGACCAGGTCGGCGCGCTCGCGCGCGAGTTCGATCTCGCGGAGATCCGCGTTGGCGCGGAGGAGGCGCAACCGCTCCTCTCGTTCGCCCGCGAAGATTTTGCCGCCGTCTTCGAGATTCGCGCGTTTCTCGACGAGCGCCTGGAGGTAGCGGATATAAAATCCCGCGCACTCATCGCGATCGTATTTCGCGCGGCGTGTTTTCGGGAGGCCCTCCTGCACGAGTTGGTGGATCCGACTCGGCGTGAGGTTCAGGATCGCGGCGAGCTCTTTGATCCGCACGATTCGCGGGTTTTCTTTTTTCTCTTTCGCACGCGGCCGCCGCCCGAGTCGGCGCGTGTTGGCGAGTGCGATGATCTGCGAGGGAACTGGCAGGCTTTGCGGGGTCATGCTGGTGCCTACCTCTTACCGAGACGTACTCTTTTTGCATTGTTTACTGACAAACAACGAAAGTAAAGTGAAGTCTGCCAAAAACACTTAGTCGCTGGTCTCCCCCCGGGCTCGCCGTCACCCGCGGCCGCGCGACCCCTGGGGAGGACCCGCTCGAAAGAAAAGACTTAAACCACCCTCCGCGTACTCACGCCCTCCACGATCCACGCACGGGAGGGAATGCCGGCGCCGGGGCCACGCCAGCACGAGAGCGAGCATGCAACTCTAACGGCATGAAGCAGTTCCCCATCAGGCCAACAGGAGCGCGCTTGCATCGGTCACCACCATAAGCGAGCTCTACACAACCACAACACGGCCGCCACGCCGACCGCGACGCAAACGGCAACGGCGGCCCACCATGCGGATCGAAGGGATACAGCGGAGCCACCAGCGATGAGATCATCCGCGACCGGCTTCGCGACTTCCTGTACCGAATCCTTCGCGACGTGCTGGCCGCCCAGGAGGATCGATCGCGTCATCCGGATCCGCTTCGCCCCGATGCATTTCTGCGGCTTCACAAACTGCGACCGGAATCCCGCCAGCCTGCGAGCCGAGCGAACTGGTTGAGTCCAAGTTGAGTCCAAAACCCCCCCGAAGACCGTGCTAAACCGTCATATAGGACACAGGTAACGGCTAGACGATGCAACACTTTGACCGATCTGGAGAAATCAGCGGGTTGCAGGTTCGAGTCCTGCCCGGTTCACCAAATTCCCAATCTTACCAGGAGTGAGCCGTAACGTCCGGCCACAACTTCCGGATAACCGGCAATCCAAGCGTGAACGTCAAGCAAGGCCCGCTTCGTCGTATGCAATCCCCAAGCACCTACTCCGAAATCATCCCGATCGTCCCCAGCCACGTCTCCACCAATTGAGGCCATCCCGTCACCGGAAACTTCGTGCGCCGCAGCCCAAACGCATGCCCGCCTTGCGCATACAAATGCATTTCCACGGGAACCCCAGCCTTCTTCAGCGCCGCATAGTAAGACAGCGAGTGCTCCACACGGTCCACAGGATCGTCCTCATTCTGCAGCAAAAACGTAGGTGGCGTCTCGCGGGTGGTCTGAATATTCGGATTCAACGCCAAACTGTTTTCGGCAAGCGACAGATGCCCCGGATAAATGGCCACCGCGAAATCCGGGCGGCAGCTTTCCTTGTCGGCCGCATCCACAGCCGGATACAAACGCCGCTCAAAATGCGTGCTTATCGCTGCCACCAGATGCCCGCCTGCCGAAAACCCTAGCACTCCGATCTTGTGCGGGTCGATATGCCACTCGGCGGCGTGAAAGCGCACCACCCCCACCGTCCTCTGCGCATCTTCCAACGCCGTCGGTGATTTCGGAGTGATCTGGCACTTGCATCGCCCGTCCCAATGCGGTCCCGAACCCGGTACGCGGTACTTCAACAGCACACACGTGATTCCCTTGGAAGTCAGCCAGTCACACACTTCCGTGCCTTCCAAATCGATGGCCAGAATCTGATAGCCCCCGCCAGGAAAAACGACCACCGCTACGCCTGTATTCTTTCCCATTGGCGAAAAGACCGTCATGGTAGGCAGCGATACGTTTTCCACCCCAACCACCGGCCTGCCGGCAACCAGAGAGTCTTTATCCGTCGTAGCGATCTCCGGCCCCGCGACACGCTGCGCATCAGGCGCCGCCCCCGGCCATATCAGCACTTGCGTATGTCCCGGCGATGGCTGCCAGACAGTTGTCTGCGCGTTCAGAACGCTGCACGCAAACACAACACCGAAAGCAAAGATCAAAAGCTTCATTACAATCCCCAAGCTTCGGATATTTGACACCGACTTCAACCGTCATCGTACGTGTGGCGGTCTGCACGCGATCAGCAAAACGTGTGACCGGTGCCGGAAAAAGCACCTCGAGTTGGTTCAACGCGAACAACAAATTGGACCTAACTCGTGATAAACGACTTACCGGGAGTTAGCCGAAAAGTTATCGACTATTCAGATTGTCGATCTTTGATTTCAATCGTTCACAGTAGCGTTGAACGACGGGTGCAAGCGCGCGTTCAGACACATTGAAATCCAGTGGTTTTCACGTTAACCGTTTGCCGTCCTTCCCGGCAGTGCTCCGATCAATCGCCATTCTGTTCAAGCGCAGGGAGCGCCACTGTTGGAGAGGAAAAAGACCCAGCCGCGGCACGAAGGGCGCGAGGTTCTTGAAAGCGCGACTTCCCGCGCGTATTTCACAAATTCAAGTTCCCAACAGATTGTTCTGGATCCTGTGGTACCCGTGTTGTTCGGCCCATAAGGCCAGAGGAATTGCCGCCAGGTCGTCGACCATCGGAATCGCGTTGCCATCCTTGGTCAAATCGATGGTGCGCAACATGTGGTTACAGGTTTCGCAGGTTTCCAGGCGGATGTGGGGAAATTGCTCGGCAATGTGCACGCAGAGCTTGTTCTCGCGATTCTCTCCGCAGTGCGGGCAAAGTATCCTGAGGAAATTCCACTCCTGCGCACAGAACGAGCACTGCAGGAATCTTCTGCCCCCGTCACCTTCCGGCCGAAGAACTCCAAGTAAGGGCAGGGAATTGCACCGCGGGCAGCGACAAACCGTCATGGCTGGAACGGGTGGCAGCATGGCGCCCGCAACAAACTCGGCATAGGGCTGAAAGAAAGCGCGGCTCGAAAAACATTCAAGCGGGCCGGACGCGGGCGTTTCCGAAGGTCCGCCGGGACCTATCGATTCCGGCAGTCCCGCTTTCCAGAATTCCTCCAGGGAACTCGCCCACACGCTTTTCCCTTGGTCTCTCATGCGTTGAGCTTGAGTCGCGAGTGGGCCGGGTGCATGGGTTTCGAGCAACGCGAGAAATCTCGCAAATGGTTCAAGCAGGATTGCCAGGTGTAACTCAGAGCGCAAATTGCCATTGGCGGGCGCAACCCCTCGTTTGCCCCAATCCTTTGGGAGCCGATCGTAGAGTTCTTTCTGAAACGTGGCGATGTGAATGTAGAAGGAGAGAATTTCCTGTGCGAACGGATAGCGCTTTGCCAGGAGTTCGGCGCGTGCGATGCGTGCCTGATAATTCACTCCGCCAGCGGCGAGAAGGGTCATTTTCTGGGTTCGGAGGTGCCCACAATTTCTTTGTACCAGCTCGGGTGGTAGCGTTTCGCGAACGCCATGGATACATCACCACGGATAACGGAGCCAAACGCGCCGCGCTCCGCGAACACACCCATGTAAACATGGATCATGAAATTCCCGATCGTGACCAGCGCGGCGATGGGGTGCAAAATCACCGCGATATACCGGAGCCAGCGCATACTCCACGGCAGCGCGTCGGTAAACCACAGCACCAGCCCGCTCAGCAGCAGCACCATTCCGCCAAAGAAGAAACTCCAGAAAAGCATCTTCTGTCCGGCGTTGTAGCGCCCGGCAGGCGGCATTTTGTCGTCCTGATTCGTGATGTAGAAGTGGAGTGACTTCCACCATTCCTTGTCGACAGGTTCAAACTTCATCTGCTTCGACCATTTTGCGTACATGTAACCGAGCGAAGCCGCGAAAATCAAACCCGCCCAGGGATGCAGCATACGCGAAGTCTGACCGCCGCCGAGCGCAACGGCAATCCAGAAAAGCCAAGGGGACCAGAAGGCGAGTCCCGTGGCCACCAGGTAAAGGTAGGAACCCGCGGCCACCCAGTGATTCAAGCGTTCCGGAAAGGTATAGCGAAGGACATGGCCATGGGGAGCGATTTGTCCGGGATGGCTCATGACTCTGCTCCCACGGGAGGAATGTCCTCATCCTCGCGAGCTTTGGGACCGAACCGCAAATAGTGAATAAACAATCCGATGAGCCCCCCGGCAATGGCCAGATTGCCCAGCCATTTCAAAGGATGCTTCCAGAGCTTCACCACCAAGGGGATGCTCGGGTTGGCAGGCAGGCCCCCGTAGAGTTCCGGTTTCGTCGCGTCGTGCAACACGTAAATTACGCCGGTTCCTCCGACCCCCGGCGGGTCGTAGACGCCGGCGTTGCCGAAGCCGAAGTGTTCTTTCAATTGCTTGGCACGTTGCCCAGCCAAGTCCAGCATGTCTTCTTTCGTGCCGAAATGCAGGCAGCCGGTGGGGCAGGACTTGATGCACGCCGGCTCGAGTCCCTCGCTGATGCGATCCGTACACAGCGAACACTTGTAAACGCGCTTGGTCACCGAATTCAGCTTTGGCACGTTGAATGGGCATCCCGCGATGCAGTAGCCGCAGCCGATGCAGTTCGATTGTTGGAAATCCACGACGCCATTCGAATACTGTACGATCGCGCCGTCCGCGGGACACGCTTCCAGGCACCCGGGTTCCGCGCAGTGCATGCACTGATGTTTGCGCATCAGCCATTGCAGCGAACCATCTTCCCGCTCGTGCTCGTTGAAGAGGATCAGGTTCCAATAATTCCACCGGGTGTCCGGCATGGTCTGGTAGGTGTTGTTGAAGGTGGTGGGCGAAAAAGGCATGCTGTTCCATTCGACGCAGGCCACTTCGCAAGCCTTACAGCCGATGCAAGTGGTGGTGTCCACTAGCTTGCACACTTGCAAATCGCGCTGCGTGTCCTGGCCGGGAACGCTTCCCGCGTGGCCGGAGATTTTTTGGATGCGAAGTGTCGCTTGGCTCATTGCTGCACCCTACGCCTTCTCGACCTTCACAAGGAATCCCTTGAATTCCGGGGTGTAGGCGTTGGGATCGACAACGGCTGGCGTGACTAAATTCGCCAGCGTTTTGGAGGTCTTGCCTGCGTCTTCGGCAATTCCGCGATAGCCCCAATGGATGGGGAAGCCTACCTGATAAGTTTTCTTCCCATCGATCAGCATGGGTTTGATTCTCTTCGTGACCATGGCTTTGGCCACATATTCGCCGCGAATACTGGAGATCCTCACGGTGTCCCCGCCCCGAAGACCAATCTCCTGCGCCAATTCTTCGGGAATTTCCACAAACGGTTCCGGGACGAGCTGCACGTTCATCGGATTGTTTTTCGTCCAGTAGTGGTAATGCTCGGTCAGGCGATAGGTGGTGCAGACAACCGTATAGCCGTCTTTTGGCGTGGCGTACTTATCGTCGGGCGTTTTGAAACGCTTGACCACGGGATTGCGGGATTGTTGCGGATGCAGGAGATTATCCACGGGGCTTTCGGTCGGCTCATAGAACTCGGGAAATGGCCCATCGGCAAACGCGCCGAGAGGGGCGAAAAGCCGTCCAACGCCCTCCGGATTCATGATGAACGGGCCCATATGCTCGGCCGGCTTGGAATCGGCCTTGAAATCCGGCACATCGTTGCCAACCCATTTCTGCGCGGTTTCGCTCCACCAGACTTGCCGCCGCGAGGGGTCCCAGGGCTTGCCCGCCACATCGCAGGAGGCGCGATTGTAAAGCACCCGGCGGTTCGCGGGCCACGACCACGCCCAATTTTGGTGCACGCCCATGCCGGAAGGATCGGCGGGGTCGCGGCGCATGGTGAGGTTGCCGGCTTCCGTGTACGCCCCGCAGTAGATCCAGTTGCCACAGGCAGTGGTGCCGTCGTCCTTCAGCCACGCGAATCCCGGCAATTGCTGATTCGCCTTCAACTGCTGCTTGGTCGCGGGATCCTCTGCGTCCACAAACGTCTTGCCGTTGATTTCCTTCAGCACCTCGGCGAGCGAAGGGTTAGCCGGGTCGGTATAACTCCACGAGAGCCTCAGAATCGGGTCAGGGAACTTGCCGCCTTCCGCCTGATAGAGGGCCCGCACCTTCAGAAAAATCTGCGCGATGATGGCCTGGTCCAGCCGGCAGTTTCCGGGCATCGGCAGGGCTGCGTTTTTCCACTGCAGCCAGCGCGCGGAGTTGGTAAAGGTGCCGTCCTTTTCCGCAAATCCCGCACAGGGCAGGCGATACACCGTGGTTTGAATTGTTTTCATCTCCTCGGTGGAGATGCCGGGAGATTTCCAGAATTCGCTGGTTTCATCGGGATAGATCTCGCCGACGACCAGCCAGTCCGCCTTTTTCAAAGCGTCGATATTCTTCTTGGTGTCCGGGCCGATGGCCACGCCGTTCATCCCAAAGGCGAAGAGACCCTTGACGATGCCGTTGTACATGTTGTCCCAGAGATACGTCCAGGAATAGTTGCGGTCCACTTTCGGCAGATAGTCGTACGCCCAATCGTTTTGTTTTGTTGCCGCATCACCGTACATCGCTTTCAACAGGCTGACGCCGAATTTTGGGGTATTGCCCCAGTAATTGAAGCTTTCCCAGGGGCCAGGCTTGGAAGCCCTCGGCGTGATGCGCTTCATCCATCCTTCAAACGAGCCATCCGCGGGAGCTGGCACTTTCAGGTAGCCCGGCAGGTTCTCGAAAATTCCCGCCATGTCGGTTGCGCCTTGAATGTTGGAATGTCCGCGAAGAGCATTTACGCCGCCGCCGGCGCGTCCCACGTTTCCAAGAAGGAGCTGCAGCATGGCGGCGGTGCGGATGGTTTGCGTGCCCGAAGTATGCTGCGTCCACCCCACCGCGTAAATGATAGTGCCCACTTTCTTTGTGTCGCCGTCTTTGCGGATGGAAGTAAACAGATCCGCCGCCTTGAGAAACTGCTCCTTGGGAACGCCGGTGATGCGTTCCACCATTTCCGGTGTGTAGCGCGAGTAGTGCTTGCGCAAAAGCTGAAATACGCAGTTCGGATTTTGCAGCGTGAAATCATAAGCCGGCTTTTCCGTCAGGGAAGGAGGCGGCGTCGGAGTCCCGGGCGCCAAGTGTGCCGCCGCGGCCAAAACGTGGGCTTCCGGCAAGGGCTCCCCAGCGGGATCGCTGTTGGCGTAGTTCCAGGTTGCCTTGTCGTAACTCATCGTCTTCGCGTCATATCCCGAATACAGCCCCTCGTCTTCCGGCAGCTTGAAGGTGTCCTTCACGATGAACGCAGCATTCGTGTAGTTCAGCAGGTAGTCCTTGGCGTAGCGGTTGTTCTCGATCGCGTATCGGATGACTCCGCCAAGGAAGGCAATATCGGTAGCCACGCGCAGTTGGCAAAAAAGATCTGCAACGCTGGCGGTGCGCGTGAAGCGCGGGTCCACCACGATCATCTTTGCATTGCGCGTGCGCTTGGCTTCGATGGCCCACTTGAAGCCGCAGGGATGGTTCTCCGCCGGGTTGCCGCCCATGATTAGCATCATGTCGGCGTTTTTCATGTCGACCCAGCCATTGGTCATTGCGCCCCGGCCGAATGTTGGTCCCAAACTTGAGACCGTGGGGCCGTGTCAAACTCTGGCCTGGTTTTCCAGGTGCACGACCCCCAGGGCGCGCATGGACTTTACGACCAGATAGTTGAATTCGTTGGTGTCGGTGCAGCCGCCGGTCCAGGCGATGGATTCGCAGCGGTTTACGCGATGCCCGGCCGCATCGGTTTCAATGAATGTGGCGTCTCTGGTTTTCTTTACCTTTTCGGCGATTTCGGAAATCGCCTGATCCCAGGAGATATCCTCCCATTCGGTGCCACCTGGCCGGCGGACCTGGGGCTTCAACAGCCGGCGCTCATTCAAGATGTCTTGTTCAAGCGCGGCGCCCTTGGGGCAGAGCGTTCCCCGGTTGATGGGGTGGTCGGGATCTCCTTCGACGTGGACGACTTGGGCAGTGACGTTCTTGGCGCGGTCCCCGATCGTATAAATGATGATGCCGCAG
>Ga0074045_10001318_pt1 | contig 24028 bp, 18 predicted proteins | sample BogForMeECP23OM2_FD_94442 | JGI IMG/M metagenome (GOLD analysis project Ga0074045, IMG submission 94442) | Bog forest soil microbial communities from Calvert Island, British Columbia, Canada - Bog Forest MetaG ECP23OM2 | ecosystem: Environmental > Terrestrial > Soil > Wetlands ... | reverse complement strand
ATCACTGGCCGCTGTGCGACGGCCCGGTGGCGCCGCAGACTCCAGCGGGCGCGACCGTCATCGAATTCACCCACAGGGTGACCAGTGCGTTCGATCTCATGCTGGTGGCGGCGTTGCTGGCGTGGGCGGTTCGCCTATACCCACAGCGGCACCGCGTACGGCTGGGAGCGGCGCTCGCCGCCACTTTTCTAGTGACCGAAGCGCTGCTGGGTGCGTCGCTGGTGTTGCTCAATCACGTCGCCCGCAATGCGTCGTCCTCGCGCGCGTGGTCGCTCTCGGCACATCTCATCAACACGCTCACGCTGCTGGCATGCCTGGCACTTACCGCATGGTGGGCAAGCGGAGGCGCAGCCGTACGACTGCGCGGACGCGCCGCATGGATGGCCGCCGCGACACTGGTGGTGTTTGCGGTGTTGGGAGTCAGCGGCGCGATTGCGGCTCTCGGCGACACGCTCTTCCCGGTGACTTCGCTGGCCGCAGGATTCGCGCGCGATTTCGACCCATCGGCGAATTTCTTCGTGCGCCTGCGCGTGTGGCACCCGCTCCTTGCCGCTGGCGCCGCCGCGTGGGTGCTTTACTACGCGCTATCGGCCGTTTCATCCAGCGTGGACCGCCGGTTGCCATACATGGTGCTGGCATTGACGGGCGCCCAACTCGCGGCCGGTGCTATCAACCTGCTGCTGCTGGCTCCGGTGGGAATGCAATTGGTCCACCTGCTGCTGGCGGATCTGCTGTGGATCGCACTGGTGCTGCTTTCCGCCGAGCGGCTGCCGGCGTGAAGCAAAGTTCAGCGCGAGGCAAAGAAAAGTCGAGACGACACAGCAGACTTGACAGTCTGCGCCACGGGCTACTTGCCCACGAACTTGGCGAGATCGTCCACCACCTCGGGAGCCACGTGACCGGGGTTTTGGTATTCCTTCTCGGTGCTCGGGCCGGTGCCGGCGACGAACACGTGGTTCAAGGCCGGGTAACTGCGGGCGGTGACATTCTTGCCGGCCGCGAGTCCGCTCTGCCACAGGTCGAAATCGACTTTGGGCACCTGGAAATCGCGCTCGCCATAGAGGATGAGAATGGGCAAGGACAGTTTCCTGGCTTCGGCCGCTGGGTCATAACCCTTCAAGTCCAGCCAGTAAGCGGCGGGCAGGCCGAGAATCGACGGGGCGTCGGCGTCGTTCGATTCCAGGCTCTTGACGCGCGCTACGGCAGCTTTAACCTGGTCCAGTTGCTGGCCTTTGACGCCTACCGTCCGCAATTGGTCGAGCATCAAATCCTCCAGCGGACGCTGATTGGCCGCCATCACGACCATGCCGGCCAGTTTGCCATCGGCGGCGGCAATGCGCGGCGCCAGATAGCCGCCCAGACCGTGGCCCACCAGGTAGACGCGCTTCGGATCGACTGCGGATTGCGTGCGCAGGAAGGCCAGCGCGGCGACCGCATCGTCCACGGTTTCGTCGTCGGCCGTGTATGGCTTGCCGGATATGCGCTCGGCGTACTGCCGCGTGCGCTTCTCATAACGCAGCGCCACCACCCCGCGCGAGGCCAAGCCATCGGAAACATCGCGGAATGGTTTGGTGACCACGGCGTGCGCATCGTCACGATCCTTCGGCCCGAAATCCTGCACCAGCAGTACGGCGGGAAACGGACCAGCGCCATTGGGAACTGCCAGCGTGCCGGGCAGGTTCCATTCGTCGTCGCCGAACGTCACCGCGCGCTCGGTGAACGAGTCCGGCTTGCTATAGGCCGGGCGCTGCCATTCCACTTCGCCGGGCATCATATACAGGACCGTAACCTGCCCGGAACCGTTAATGGCCATCCGCGCTTTGATGTTCTTCTCGGCGAAGGTGACCGGGATGGTGACCACCGTGGTCGGACCCATTTTCTCGACCACCGGATCGCCAATCTTTCCGACCGCGCCCCAACTCTTGATCATGGCGCCCATTTTGCCGAAAGCCTGCTCGTTCATGTTGGTCTTTAGCTGTGGCGCCGCCAAGGCGGCAAATTCGGAATAGTTCTGCGCCAGCAAATTGTCCAGCATCTTTCGCGCCGTCGCGGCGGGGTCCGCGGCGGGTTGCCCAAACGCGACGCCCAGTGCGATCAGGCCAAACAGGGCTGAAACCAAGCGCCTGTTGAGGCCGGTCCCGATGATTCGGTTGGAACGTTCGAAGGCGCGCATCGGCATGATAACCCTATGTTATCGCGTCGCATCGCCGGCGAGCACTGCTGGAATCACGTATCGGAGTTCGGTGGCGTTCCCTCGACCCAGTTTCCACAGTTCATGAAAAATTGTCACAAATCGCTCACTCATGCTACTGGACCACTGAAGCCGAGGACCGCTTCGTCGCAAGGGCGCGAGCGGCCCAGCAGATATTGAGGAGATATATACGTGAAGAAGACTATTCTGGGCATCGCCGCCCTGACGATTCTGGCCGTGGTAGCCATGGCCGCTGAAAATACCGGTTGGAATAACTGCAAACCGGGCTCGTGGGTGAAGCTGAAGACCACCTCCGACACATCGGTCGCCGGACACACGACCTCCATGACCATCGAAACCAAGCAGACTTTGGTGTCCAAGACGGCCGACAAGGCGGTGGTGGAGACCGAAACCACCATGATGGGCAACACCACCAAGACCAAGGCGGAAATCCCCCTCACATCCAACGCGAAAGCCACGACAACGCAGAACCCTGCGAAGATGGGCAGCGAAACCATCACCGTCGCGGGCAAGACGCTCAAGTGCAAGACCGCCGAGGTTCAGTCCGAAGCCAACGGCATGAAGACCAACACGAAGTCCTGGATGTCCGACGACGTTCCCGGCATGATCGTGAAAAGCGTCTCCACCTCGACCGGCTCGATGTCCTCGAAGGTCACCATGGAACTGGTGGACTTCAAGGCCCAGTAGTTTCCGTCGGGATATCGTTCGGCGACAGGCTGACAATCGGCAAGATTTGCACACCGGGTGCCGGTGATTCGTAGCCTGTCGCCGACTTTTGTCGCCAACTCTGCTGCGAGGAGGCGGAAGCATTCGGGCGAGTCTTCCCGCCGTTGCTGACTCTGTTGCCGCTCGAATGGACTGGCGGATGCTCGCTGCTCCCGCTGCTGGCCATTCTTCCACGAGCGTTAACCTATCCCAGATCGGAAACCGTCGGCGTCTTTCGCGCGCTCCTGCCGCATTAGTGGGGCGAGTTCCGCCTCTCACGGTTAGGGCGCTGCGAGGGAGGCGCCGTTCTTGGGACAACTTCTCGCGCGGAAGTAGTAGACTGTGGACATGTTCGAGAGGTACACGGAGAAGGCGCGCCGCGTGATCTTCTTTGCGCGCTATGAAGCATCGCTGCATGGAACGGCGGAGATCGATACGCCGTGCCTGTTGCTCGGAATCCTCCGGGAGGACAAGGACCTGATAGCACGGCTGCTAATGGCCGAGGAGTTTCAACCGCTGCCGGCGAGTTGCGAAGAGCTTGCGCGGCTGTCCGCGGAGGTGGAGGCGCTTCTTCCAGAGACCAACCCAAAAACCGACACGGGTTCAGGCTTGGTTGGACGACGCATGGCCGACGCAACGAAGGTCGATATGCCGGTGAGCCTGCGGGGGACACGAGCCCTGGCCTACGCAGCGGAGGAATCCGAGCGGCTCGATCACAAATCCATCGATCCGCGGCACCTGCTCTTGGGGTTGTTGAGAGAAAGCGGGCCAGAGGTAGCGTGTCTGAAGGCGCGCGGCATCGGGCTGGAGCAAGTGCGCGCAAACTTTGTCCGGGAACGGAAGATCGATGAGCCAGGCGCCCCGCCGACGCCGGCCCTGGCGCCAGATTGGGCGCACCGTTATATGGAGCTTGCCCAGGTGCTGCTAAGCCTGCCGGCGGATCGCCGGGAGGCCGCGGCAACGCTATTGGATGGATTGGCGTCGGGGAAGTTTGAAGCTGCCGGCACCAGCCGCAACGGCCCCTTTCATTTCTCGTTCGAAGACAAGGGGGAGTAATGCGCCGATGCGGAGCTATCGGGCCCGCTCCATTACCGTGCGCAGGATGCTGTTGATCCGCGTCGAGTAACCCTTGCCAAACTGCATGAGCCAGTCGTAGACTTCGCGGTCGATGCGAGCGGCCACGAGTACCTTTGGCGTGCGGCGGAATCGCGCCAGTTGCTGGTCAGTCAGGCGAGGGATGTCCGAGTAATCGATGCCGGAATCGTCTCCGGCGGCTTGCCGCTTCGCGATCCGGGACAGAACGGTCTTGTGCTTCTTACTCAGCGGCTTGCTGAATATAGATTCGGCGCTCACGCTGATTAGCTTCGCGGGCTGAGATGATGCGGATGATTTCTTCTTCGCCATTTGCATGCTCCGTGCGATAGACGTGGACGACTAGCAGAACCGCCCCCTCGGCAGCCCCAATAGCGTGCCACCGCTGTTCGCCACCCACGACGCGATCCCTTCAGAAGACCACATTCGGATCGTCGAAAATCAGCGCCGCAGCTTCGAACGCGATGCCGCCATGCTTCCGCTGGTTGATCCGGTTCTTTTCGCGATCCCATTCGAATCGCATTGTTATACAAAGTGTATAACATTACAAGATCAAGGAAGTCACTCCGCTGCGCTCGCCACCAGCTCCGCCAGTATCCTCCCCGCCACTTGCTTGCCGCGTTCGCCGGTTTCGCCGGTGGGGCCGACGCAGGAGGGGCAACCGGCTTCGCATGGACAGGCGGCGATCAGTTCGGCGGTCTGAGACAGCAGGCGCGGAGCGAGGCGATAGAGAGGCGCGCTCTGGCCGATGCCGCCGGGGTAAGCGTCGTAGAGATACAGATTCGGCTCGAACTCGGCCAGGCCGGCGGCGTCTTCCTCGCTCAAGGCCACGCCAAGGTCGTGCGGATCGCACATCAGCAGCAGCGCGGCCACCGTGCGCAGCGCGTTGCCCAAGCCGGAAATGCCGCTCTGTTTTTCAGCCGGCGTGAAGTCTCCCAGTCGCGCCAGAAACGCCGCCGGGAAATGCAGCCAGAACGCCGTCGTGTGCATTTCCTGCTCCGGCATGTTGAGCTTGCCGGCGCCCACGTTTTCATTGGTGTAGAACTTGATCTTCTTGAAGCCGACGATCTGCCGGTTGACGCGCACGTCGCCATGCACGCGGCGTGCGCCGGACAGCCCTTCGCCTTCGCATTCTTCGAGCACCTTCACTTGCGTGTAATCGATCGCGTCGGTGTAATAGTCGCTCTCCACGCGCTTCACGTAAGCCTTGCGCTCGGTGTAGTCGAACCGTTCGACATGATACTGACGCGCTTCGTGCAGATAGATAGCCTTCTCATGCAGCGTCGTGAGAGCTGTGGTGAAGGAGACTTCGGCGATCACTTCCGCCTCACTGGTGATATCGACCACCACGAAGTTATCGCTCGAAATCGAGCGCAGGCTGGTCGCGTCGGCTGGGTAAGTGTCCGAAGTCCAATGCCACGCTCGCCCCGAGTGGTGCAGGAAGCCGGCTTCCTCGAGGAAAGCGCACACGTCGCCAGTCGCGTGCTTGCCGTAAGTTTCACCCTCGCGAATCGGTAACTCGAAGGCCGCGCACTTCAGATGGGCGATGAGGATTTCGAGATTATCCGGATTGATGTAAGCGTGTTCGGGCGAGAGACCGAAGAAGTAATCCGGATGTTCGACGATATACTGATCGAGCGGCGCGCTGGAGGCGACCAGCACGGCCGCCGAAGTGCCCTGGCGGCGGCCAGCGCGGCCGGCGCGTTGCCAGCTCGAAGCGATGGTGCCCGGGTAACCGGCCATCACCACCGCATCGAGCGATCCGATATCGATGCCCAATTCGAGCGCGTTGGTGGCCACCACGGCGCGGATCTCGCCGTCGCGCAGTTTGCGCTCGATCTCACGGCGTTCGCGCGGCAGATAGCCGCCGCGGTAACCGCGCACGGTTTCCGAAGGCACCGGCCCGCGGTCGCAGGCGTCTTTCAAATACGTCACCAACACTTCTGTCGCCAGGCGGTTGTTGGCGAAGACCAGCGTCAGCAGCTTTCTCTCGATGAATTCCATCGCCACACGCCGCGTTTCCTGTATGTAACTGCGGCGGATGCCGAGCTGGCGATTGACCACCGGCGGGTTATAGAAGACGAAATACTTCTCGCCGCGCGGCGCACCGTTGCGTTCGACCAGCTCGAACGCATCGCCGGTGAGCGCTTCGGCCAGTTCGCGAGGGTTGGCGATGGTGGCCGAACAGCAGATGAATTGAGGACGCGACCCGTAAAACTCCGTGATGCGCTTCAGCCGCCGCAGCACGTTGGCCAGATGGCTGCCATACACGCCGCGGTAGTAATGCAGCTCGTCGACCACGATATAGCGCAGGTTTTCGAAATAGCGTGCCCACTTCGTGTGGTGCGGCAGAATGCCGGAGTGCAGCATGTCCGGATTCGTGAGCACCACGTTGGCACGCTGGCGGATGGCTTTGCGTGCGTCCTGTGGCGTGTCGCCGTCATAAGTGAAGGCGCGGATCGAGGATCCCATCGCATCCACCGCGCTCTGAAATTCGTGCAACTGATCTTCCGCCAGCGCCTTGGTTGGAAACAGGTACATGGCGCGTGCGCCCTCATCGGCTAGCAACCGATTGGTCACCGGCAGGTTGTAGCAAAGCGTCTTGCCGCTGGCGGTGGGCGTCACCACCACCACGTTCTTGCCGGCTTCGAGCGCCGCGAAAGATTCCGCCTGATGGGAGTAGAGACGCGCGATACCGCGCGTCTCGAGCGCCTGCCGCAACGCAGGATGAATGGCCGCCGGCAGGTCGGCGTACACGCCATCGGCTGCCGGCTGGTGATGGATGGCGCGGACGGGCGACTCCGGATCGGCGTGCGCCGCCTGGAATCGGGAGACCACCGCTTCGAGCGACTGCTTCGACGCAAGCGCCAATTCCTGCGAAAACTCGGGAAATCCCAGCGACAGGCTCATTAGGTGTTCCTGCGGCCAAGCCGTTCCGGGAGAGGCGGCGGCGAGAGAGAGCGCCCCCTGGCCGCCGCGTGGCTTCGCCTTTTCTTCTCTACCATACACCCAAAGCGGTATCAAAACAACAGCGGAAAGGAATGGTTTGAGGGGAAGGGCAAGCTAAAGCATGCCCCACCACCTCGCTATTGGCCGAGCCGCGGGTGTGCCGCGGCTGCAGGCAACGAGGCGCTGGTACCGGATTACTTCGGCAGGAAGGGAACGGAGATCTGCTGGGTCCACGTCGCACCACTCGCGTCCCGGCCGGTGAACACGATTAACACCGACGACGGCACCGTGATGTTCCCCGCGCTCAGATTCGCCGTAAGCGTACCGTGCGCCGGCAGCGTGGTGCTGCCGAAGAAACTCGCGATCGAGCCCGAAAAGTTCACGCCATCGAAAGTGAAACCGGTCACGGTGGTGGCTACGCCGGCGGTTTCGTTCAGTTGGATGCTGAAGAAGAATGTGGCGCCATTCGCATTCGGCGCCTGCTGATGGACTGGATCCGGTGTCACCGTCGGAACCACATCGGAGGTCGCAGCCGGAGCGCCCACGGCGATGGTTGTCGATGCCGACGAAGAACTGAACGTCGGGCTGCCGCCGTAGGAAGCTTGCACGGAGTTGTTTGCGGCCAGTAGCTGGCCGCCGGAGACCTTGAGGGATGCGGTGGCGCTTCCGCCGGAGCCCGAGAGCGTCGCGGAGCCAAGCGAGTTGCTCCCCAGCGTGAACGTGACCGGTCCGGTGGGCGATGTGGCACCGCTCGAAGCCTTCACGGTAGCGGTCAACACGGTGGACCCGCTGACTAGGATAGTGGCCGGGTTCGCAATCAGTGTAGTGGTGGTGGAGTTAACGGGGATGCCGCCCCAGGCCGTGATGAACTTGTAGCTATCCACGGACCCCAGGCCGGTTACCATGTTGTAGCCCGGACCGGCCGTGAAGCCAAGTTGGCCACTGGAACAATTCAGCGTCCCCAACTGGCACGGGACAATGTTATTCCCCATCGTCACGTCGTGAAAAACACCGGGCGTGGCTGCCGCCGCCATGGCATACAGCTTCGGGTTGATGTTGCCCAAGCCGGCTTTGGATTGCACCTTGTTCTGCACCAGGTACTGATTGAGCAGAGCCAGTATTCCGGCGAAAGAGGGCGCCGAGGCCGACGTGCCGCCCACCCAGTATGGTGTGCCCCCCGAGATGATGAAGTATGGGTCGTGGGCGTCCGACGCGTTCAGCGAGATGTCGGGCACAGCACGCGCGGAGGCGCTGGGAACACCGGGGCCGGTTTGCCAGGTGGGCTTCGGGTACACGATACTCAGCCCGCCGCCGCTGGCCGCAATGCCCTCCCCAAACACCTCGCTCGCCGCAGTGTCGTTCCACGCTATTTCGGGGATATAGGAGAGCGCCGAGCCACCGTTGGGTCCATTGGTGCCGCTCCAATAGTTGCCGCTGCCTTCGTTGAATTCCGTCCCGCCCACTGCGGTGACTTCGGGCACGCTGGCGGGAAGGCTGACTCCGAAGCCCTGCGTTGCGGTTACGACGTCATAATCGCAGCCGGCCGCGCCCGAATCGCCGGACGAAGCCAGCCACGTGATTCCCAGTGCATTGCCTTTCTGCGCCTCCACCTGATAGTTGTAAAGGCCCAGCCGATTAATCCCAACGATGTATTCGCACAGCCCAAAGCTCTCGCTGATCACCGGCGCCAGGTCGTTGTCGATCGCATAGTACGCCGAATAGTCCGCATCCTCGCTGTACACGTAGATCAGGGTGGCTAATCGGGCTACCGCACCCGACCATTCCAGGTCCAAATCCGCTTCGATTTCGTCGCCGGTGACGCCCGGATAGGTGCCGGTCGGAACCATCTGTATTGTGGCGGGCGGCAGACCCCAATCGCTGCGGAACGCCGCAATGTCGCCGGTATCGATGTCGCTTTGGCCTACGATCACAATGCTCTGTCCCGCGCCCAAATATCCGTAGCTGTAAAAGCCCACGAGGTCGTAAATGGTAGCGAAATCGTCCGGCAGCAGGTAGTGAGTTCCGTCACCCGCGGTGTAGTACGGCCGGACTTGCTTCCGCGCCGCCTGTGGATGAAAGTCGTGCAGCCCCAGAACACCCGCCACCATGGGCTCGATGGCCGCCGGCAAAGACACATCCGTCGAGTTCGCGAAGTGAGTTTCGGCGCCCACCTGGTAGCGGTGGATCTGCGTGTGCAGGGCAGCTTGCACCTGGCTGGCCGTACCGCTGAAACTGAGGAAATCTCGACCGCGCGCGGTATATTGCACGGCGAAGCCCTCCGAGCGTAGCCACGCGGCGATCTTGTCCAAATCCGCCGCGCTCGGCCCGAACCGTTCGGCATAAGTTTCCGGCGTCAACCAGTTGTGGTAGTTCGGCGACGCGGAATCCTGCTGCTCCTCCAGCAACTGTTCGAGCGCGGCTTGCTGGGCAGCCGACGGCCGCAGAACCAGCGTGATATTGCCGAGCCGGAAATCGGGTTCCACCGCTCCCCGATCGAACTGCGCCTGCGCCTGAGGCGGAACGCTCCCTCTGACGACTACCGAAACGCGGGCATCAATCGCGGCAGCGATGCGATCCGGCTGGGCCGGCAGAACGGCAGCGAAAAAGGCGATAAGGAGCGCAGAGCGGAGACTACGGCATAATAGCATGACCCGTTGTACCGCTCGGGGCAAAGTCGTGTCCATTACCAAAAGGTTTACAGGCGGATATCGCCGGAAGGTAATCCAGGCGATGGCAGTACTGGCGCGAGCCCTGGTTTCGCCGCCTCGTTTTCCCAGGGGGCCCGTCTGCTGAGGGGCTTCCAACTGCGTCGGTTCCTATCTCTCCAGGTTGTGCGGCTGTAATGATTGTGACATCGTTATCACTACCATTGGTCCCCTATAGGGTAGGAAGTCAGAAAGGAACGGTTCATGCAAATGAGTTCTCAAACACACAATCGGAGGCGACCGGCAATTGCGCGCGGCTCATTGCTTTTGCCGGCCATGGTGTATTTGCTAAGCGCGTTTTCCGCGCTGGCGCAGACAGCTGTGGGAGCCGCGGCCCCGCCGGCGGTCAAGTTCGCGGCCGCCGTGCCACCCGCGCCGGCGCAAATGCAGATCTACAAACTCGCACCGACCGGTGCTCCACTCGATTTTTTCAACGAGAAACTGAGCGCGATCAAACTGCCGGCCCTGCATCTCGAGCAGAAAGCCTATGTGGCACGTGGCACCACCGGTGAAACCGATCGGGATCGCGTGCGCGCTTTTGCCAACCCGGTAAGCGGCGATGCGCATTTTGTGCCAAATCTCGCCGATCTGGTGAACGCGCCGAAGCCGGCTCAACCGGTTTCGCGTGAGAGCATGCAGAGCGTTGCGCAAGCCGCGCTCAAAGACGTCCGCTTCATTCCGAAAGACGCGACCGAGGTAAAGTTCGGCGACCCGATCACCGTCAAGGGCGCCGCGACCACCCTCGCGACGGCAACCCCGGACACGGCAACGGCATGGAGAGAACCAAACGTCGTGATGACGATGGTTCCTGCCATTCGCATGGCCTCCGGGCTGCCCGTCTACGGGGTTGGCTCGCACGCGGTCGTGTCGCTGGCCAACGACGGTTCGATTGTCGGCGCCTTGCGGCGCTGGCGAACGGCGTCGCTGGGCAGCCGGATCAAGACGAGTATCACAGCCGGCCAAGTGCGCGCCGACATCGCACGCCAGTTGCGACCTTACATTTCGGAAACGGACACAGGGGCGACGGTGGATAGAATCGAACTCGCCTATTACGACGGCAATGCAAACTACCTGCAACCGGTTTATTATTTTGAAGCCACTGTCGAGCCAGCCAACACCGAGGCTTCGAGTATCGGGGTCGCCGGTTACGTTCCGATCGGGAAGGTGCTCGAACCCATTCCAGATTTGGCCTCAACGGGCGGAACGGGCGGAACGACTACCAGCGCTAAGAATCCGATTGTGCCGGCCGACCCCACGCAGGCATCGCAACAAGTCGCGACCGGGTTCCTGGGCAATCCGGCGGACATCACGCTCGGCGAGTACGTCAACCAGGATTGGCCCAACAACACCGGCTACGTGAAAATGGCGAACGCGTTTCTCTCCGGCCTCACGGAACTGGACGCCCAATTCCCAGGTCTGCAGCCGGCGATTTCGCGCACGCAATGGGATATCGCCTATCCTTCGGAAGTCGTCGGCCCATCATCGCGGTTCTATCTCAACGCGGTGAACATTGCCTATACGGTGCCGCACGGCAACTGGCTGGTGAACACGACCAAATCGAATAACGCGGACTCCTGGCACGTGAAGGACATCGGCACGGGCGGCAATCCCGGTTTCGGCGCCGCCGCCGGTGGCGTGCTCGCGACGTGGATCATCATGTCCTGCGAGGTGATTCCGTCGGTGTACGATCGCCAGAACGAAGCCAAGGGTGGGGCCGATCCCAGTGAGGCGTTCACACCTTGGTGGCCGGTCTTCCAGGGCCTGCATAACGCGATTGGGTTCCGCACCATCATGCTCTACCCCGAGGACGGCCTGCAACGGTCATTCGCCCTCGATGCATCTTTGGGCGGAGACCTGACGGCGGCGTGGTTCCACGAGCTTGCCGCCAACTATCCGAACCCTGGCACGTATCACGACAAGAACCTCCAGGGTGCCCCGCTGGTCCATCAAAACCGCGGGTCGACGATGGTCGACGCGAGAGACCTCGGCCAGTCGATTTACAACGTGAGCCCGCAGAGCGCGTCGACCACGCTGTGGAACTTCTGGATGGAAAACTAACCCGTCAGGCCATGGCGGCCGGCTCCGGCGAACGGGACCGGCCGCTATCCACCCGGCGATGAGCCCGCTCCTTCCTGCCTGTGGTACGCTGAATTTCTCAACTCAATCTCATGCGGAACGTCGTGATCATCGGCTCAGGGTGCGCGGGGAATACTGCGGCTATTTATGCGGCGCGCGCCAATCTGAAACCTGTCGTGGTGGGTGGGCACGAGGCGGGCGGCCAGCTTTCGCTGACCACGCTGGTGGAGAATTTTCCCGGCTTCCCGGAAGGCATCAACGGGCCGGAGCTGGTCGAAAACATGAAACGCCAGGCGGAGAACTTCGGCGCGGAGTACGTCCACGGCGCGGTTCTCGATACCGATTTCTCGGTGCGTCCGTTCCGCCTCAACATCGAAGGCGAGCGGATTGAAACGCGCACAGCGATCGTCGCTTCGGGCGCATCGGCGCGCTGGCTGGGCCTGCCTTCCGAACAGAAGTTGATCGGCCACGGGGTCAGCTCCTGCGCCACCTGCGACGGGTTCTTTTATCGCGGCAAGAAGATTATGGTGGTGGGCGGCGGCGATTCGGCGATGGAGGAGGCCAACTTCCTCACCCGATTCGGCAGCGAGGTGGCGCTGGTCCATCGGCGGAGCGAATTCCGCGCTTCGAAGATCATGCTGGACCGCGCACGGAATAATCCGAAGATCAAGTTCCTGCTCGATACGGTGGTGGAGGACGTCCACGACGCCTCGAAACATCTGGTGACGGGCGTGCGGCTGCGCAACGTCAAGACCGGCGAGGTTTGGGAGCGGGAGGTGGACGGCTTCTTCGTCGCCATAGGCCACATCCCCAACACGAAAATCTTTAAGGGCCAGATCGATACCGACGTCGACGGATACATCGTCTCGCATGGCGGCGCGCGCACCAATATTCCCGGCGTGTTCCACGCGGGCGACGTGCAGGATCGCGTGTACCGTCAGGCGATCACCGCTTCCGGCGCGGGTTGCATGGCGGCGATCGAAGCGGAACGGTTTCTGGAAGCGGACGGACACTGAACATGATTGAGCGCATACATCCAGCGGGCGCGCCCGCGCCGCGCGGCCCCTATTCACCGGCGGTGCGCGCGGGCGATACGATTTACGTCTCCGGGCAGGTTCCGATCGATCCGGTTACCGGGCAGATCGTCAGCGGCGACGTGCAGACCGAAACGCGGCAGGTGCTGACCAACATCCGCAACATCCTGGCGGGCTGCGGGGCAACGCTGGCGGATGTGGTGCGCTGCTCGGTTTACTTGATCGACGCGGCGGATTTCAAGGCCATGAACGACGTATACACCGAGTTCTTCGCCGAAGCGAAGCCGGCGCGAACGACCATCGTCGCGGCGGCGTTGCCGCTGCCAGGAGCGAAGGTGGAGATTGACGCGATCGCGTTTCAGCCAGGCGCGGGCCAGATGTTTCACGAAGGCTCCGCGGGCTGAACGGAACCAACGTCGGCATGGCTGCAACTGCACGCTGCGCAGCGTGCGCCACGCAAACATTCCTATGAAGCATTTGCCAGCGGACTACTGGCGGGCTGCCATCTCGGCGCGGGCTTTGGCCACGGCGGCGAGGAACTGGCGGGCGCGCTCGGTAATGGCGTCGAAGCGGCCCTCCTGGATCAACTTGGCATCCACCAGTTCGCCGCCCACGCCAACCGCGCAGGCACCGGCCTTGAGGAAATCGCCGATGGTTTCCAGGTTGACGCCGCCGGTGGGGATGAACTCGATCTGCGGGAACGGTCCCTTGAGCGCCTTGATGTACTTGGCCCCGCCCACGTTGCCGCAGGGGAAGATCTTCACCGCGTCGGCGCCGGCTTCCCAGGCGGCCAGCACTTCGGTGGGCGTGAGGGCACCGGGGAAGACGGGTTTTGAATAGCGTTTGGCCATTTCGATGGTGGCCGGCTTGAGACTGGGAGACACGATAAACTCGGCGCCGGCCAGAATACAGGAGCGCGCGGTTTCCGGGTCGAGCACGGTGCCGGCGCCGAGCAGCAGGTTGGAACCGAAGCGATCGGCCAGCTTCTCCAGCACGCGCATGGCGCCGGGCACGGTCATGGTGATTTCGGCGGCGCGTATTCCGCCGTTGGCGATGGCTTCGACGGCCTGAAGCGCCGCCTCCGCGGAGGATGCGCGGACGACCGGAACGATGGCTCCTTCGACGAGGGCCGCCAGAATGTCAGCTGCTGTCATAACCCTACACGGTAACAGATCGGCACACGTTAACAGATCGGCGCTATGCTATTGGCTTGACGCCGACAGGAAATGCCGAACCGGAGAAACGGCCGCCCCGCGTCTCGGTGGCGGTGGTTTCGCACAACCGCGCGGACCGGCTGCGGAAGTGCATCGAGTCGCTCGAACGGGCAGAGGGCCGCGAACGGCTGCAATTGATTGTGGTGGAGAACGGCTCGCGCGACGGGAGCGCGCAGGCGGTCGAGGAGTTCCCGACCGTCCAGCTCATCCGGCTGCCCAAGAACTTCGGGCTGACCAAAGCGATGAATCTGGGCTGGCGAGCGGCGGACGCCGAATACGTGCTATTCCTCCACGAGGACACGGAAGTGGAGCCGGGCGCGGTGGCGCGGCTGGCCGACGCGCTGGATGCCGACCCCGCCGCGGCGGCCGTTTGCCCGCTCCTGGTGGACGCGGAAGGCAAACCCGCTCCGCAGTTTGGCGCCTTGCCGCCGGACGGGGAGTGGGAAACGGCCAAGCCGACTTCGCAACCCGTCGCCGTTGATTACCCGCGCGGTGCGGCCCTGATGGTACGGGTATTTCTGATCAAGGCGGTGCGGCAGATCGATGAGCGGTACGGGCAATTCGGCGGGGATGCCGACCTGGCGGCGCAGATTCTGCGGGCCGGGAAAAGGATCGTGCTGATTCCGGAGGCACGCGTGCGCCATTACGGCGACCGCCCCGCGGACGCGCTGGTGCAGGCCGATTTCCTGCTCGGCTGCGCGGTATTCGCGGGCAAGTACCTCGGTTTCCTGGCAGGCGTGCGGGCGCGGCTAGGTTCCATTTTCGGCCCCCTGTCGCGGTTGCAGCTCGCAGAGGTCCGCCACACTTTGGCAGGCCAGAAGATCGACGGCACGCAAGGGTGACGGCGCGTTAGGAAACATCCCGGCCACTCCGACGTGGGGCACGCACTCGGCCGGGGCAACCAACCCACTCCTGCCGGCGCCAGGTTTTCCATGCGCAAGCAGGCGTGGAAAAGAGTCTCGACGCCTCGTGCATCGGCGCGTGCGTGACAGCGGTCGCCAGGATCTGGCACGATTGCTTCCTGCCGGTCTCCAGACCCGCGCCAGCATCTAGCTTACTCTCATAGGTTTACAGGTGTATATTTACTTTCGACAGCTAGTATTGGCTGGCCAGCCGCGGTTAGCATTGACCCATGGAACTGCTGTGGATAGGACTGCCCGTGTGCACGGCTGTGGCGTCGGTCATATTGGCGTGGTTCGTCATGCAATCGCGGATGGAAGTTAAGCTGGCTGAAGAGCGTGAGCTGATCGCGAGAGACAGGGGCGCCATCCAAGCCGAGCGGGAAGCCATGGAAGGTCAGTTGCAGACAGCCATGCGCGCGGCGCAGGAACGCGCGCACCGTGAGGCGCTGGACTCGTTTCTGGGCGAGATGAAAGTGGAGCAGCGCCACTACACGCGCGAAAACCGCAGGCTGGCCCAGCCCCGCAAGAGCCTGGTGTTGCAGGAGCGGATGTATTTCCGCAACATTCCGCTCTCCGACTGGATCGAACACGAAATCGTGGTGAACGACGATGCCGACCTGGACCGGCTGATTGCGGACATGACCGTGTTTGAGAGGCCCAGACTCAATGCCGCCAACGGTCCACGCCCGATGAAAGCCCTGGCCTGAAGGCCGGCCGGCGTTGTAACGGGTTCGCAAACTCCCCTTGAATACGGCCAACCTGAGGTGTGTCCCACCACTATTTCGCGTCGCGCCAATTATCGCCCACGCCGATATCGACCGTAAGCGGAACCGCCAACTCGCGGACGTTTTCCATCTCATGTTTGGCTAGCGCCGAAACCGCATCCACCTCTTCGGGCGGACATTCGAAGACCAGTTCGTCGTGAACTTGCAACAGCATCGCGGACCGATACCCGCCGGCTTCGAGCGCGGCCTGTACGCGGACCATGGCCAGCTTGATCAGATCCGCGGCGGTGCCCTGCAATGGCGTGTTGACGGCCGTGCGTTCGGCGAAGCCGCGGGCATTTGGGTTGCCGCTGTTCATATCGGGGATGGCCCGCTCGCGGCCGAACAGGGTGTGTGTGACACCGGATTGGCGCACCGCCGCGATGGTCTCATCGAGGAACCGGCGCACGCCGGAGTAGCGCTCGAAGTAGCCGCGAATGTAACGTTCCGCTTCGCCGCGCGAAATGCCCAACTGCGCGGCGAGCCCGAACGCGCTGATGCCGTACACGATGCCGAAGTTGACGGCTTTTGCGTCACGCCGAGCCTCGGGCGTGACCATCATCGGCGGCACGCCCATCACTTCGGAGGCGGTGCGCGTGTGGATGTCGTCGCCCTCGCGGAAGGCCTGTACCAGCAGCGCGTCGCCGGAGAAATGCGCCAGCAGACGCAGCTCGATTTGCGAATAATCCGCGGTGACCAGTTTCCAGCCGGGGCGCGGCACGAAGGCGGCACGGATTTCGCGGCCAAGTTCGGTGCGCACCGGAATGTTCTGCAAGTTTGGATTCGATGACGACAGCCGCCCCGTGGCTGCGCCCGCCTGGTTGAAACTGGTGTGTAAGCGGCCCGTGCGCGAATCCACCAGCAGCGGGAGCGCATCCACGTATGTCCCTTTGAGCTTGGTGAGTTGCCGGTATTCGAGCACCAGGCGCACGATTTCGTGATCGGCGGCGAGCGTTTCGAGTACGTCCGCCGCCGTCGAGATTGCCTTTCCCTTGGCGTATTTCGCCGGCGCCGGCATTTTCAAATCCTCGAACAGCACGCGGCCCAACTGCTGCGGGGAGCTGATGTTGAACGGCTTGCCGGCGAGCGAGTGAATGCGTTCGGTGAGCCGCGCAATTTCGCCCTCCATCATCTCCGAAAGGCGCTGCAATTCGGTGCGATCGATCAAGATACCCGAGCGCTCCATGCGCGCCAGTACGCGCGCCAGCGGCAATTCGATGGTCGCGTACAACTCGCGCAGGCCACGCGCATCGATGGCAGGTTCCAATTGGCGGTCGAGTTCGAGAATGATATCGGCGTGCTGTTCGGGCGCAGCACCGAGCTTGAGATCGAGCCGGCGGCGAGACTGCTCTTCGAGGGAACATGCCGCCGGATCGGCATCCAGAAGGAATGTGAACAGCATCACGTCGTGGTCGAAGCCGGCACCCACGATTCCCATTTCCTGCAACGCCAGCAGCGCCGACTTCACATCGCAGGCGATCTTGTGCGCCGAGGCATCTTCCAGCCACGGCTTGAGCGCGTCGATCAGATCGCCCGACGCCGCGCGCGCTTCACCCGGCTTCGCAGCGAGGCCAATCGTTTCGAGCGCCAATTCGCCTTCGCCCGTCCGGGCGATGGCCACCGCGACGGCCGCGCCACGCGGCACTTCGGCCAGCCACGCGCGAACTTGCTCCGCATCGCGGAACGCTGCGTAGTCGTGCGGGCGCGAGTCTTCCGCCGGCCCCAATTCCTTGAGCAGGCTGTGAAACTCCATTGTCTGGTAGACGGCCTTCAGCAGGGCGGGATCGGCGGGGCGCGCGGCGGCCGATTCGAGCGAAAACTCGATCGGCACATCGGTCGCAATCGTCGCCAGGCGCTTGCTCATGAGGATGCGGTCCACGTTGTTCTGCAAGCTCTCCCGATAGGCTTTCCGCTGCACCTCGGTGGCGTGCGCAATGGCCCCCTCCACCGAGCCGAATTGCGCGATCAGGTCGCGCGCGCCCTTGTCGCCGATGCCCGGCGCGCCGGGGATGTTATCGACCGCGTCGCCCTTGAGCGCCAGCAGATCGACCACCTGCGCCGGGTCGACGCCGAGGAATTCTTTCACCTTCGCCGGGCCATACCACTCGTCGTCCTTCGCCGGGTTGAGCATCGAGACCCGATCAGTGACCAACTGCATCATGTCCTTATCGCTGGACACGATCACCACCTCCACGCCCGCCGATCCTTCGCGCCGAGCGATCGCGCCGATCACGTCGTCGGCCTCATAACCGGGGTATTCGAGCACCGGAATGCGCATGGCTTCGAGCAGCCGGCGCACGTGCGGGATTTGTTCGATCAGTTCGGGCGGCGTTTCCGCGCGGTTGGCCTTGTACTCGGCGAACTCCTCCAGCCGATGCGTCGGTTCGCCACTCTCGAAGACGGCGGCCAGGTGCGTCGGCTGGTACTCGCGCGTCAGCTTGCGCACCATGTTGTTGAAAATGTAAACCGCCTCGGTGCAGAGCCCATTGGAGGTGCGCATTGGAGGCGCGCCACTACGCGCACGTGCGTGAAAGGCGCGAAAGATGAACCCGAACGCGTCGATGAGGAAAAGCCGCTCGCCTGGCACTTGGCCCATCATACTATCGGTGGGCTGCGATCCGTAGCGCCGGCGGTCTCTGCCGCCGGTGTTTTTGCCTGTTCCTGCTTTCTCACGGTCCGAGCCGCAACCCGCTCCAGTGCTCGCGCACGTTGAGGATAGCCCGCTAACACCAGACACCGGCGGCAAGACCGCCGGCGCTACTCAGGCGGCTCGTTTGCACCACAAACGCATGACAAAGTGTTGCGAATCTGACACGGTGTAACTTTATCTGTGCTTTTGTAATCAATCATTTATGGTTCGGGTTTTGGCGTGCTGGATCTGCCGGTATATGCACGATAGGAAATTCCTTGCGGTTTGAGACTACAATTCGCCGCCCGGTGGAAGCGTCGGGAATCGGGTTGCACAGCGGCGTCCCGGTGCGCATCCGGATGCGGCCGGCACCGGCTGGCACAGGGATCGTTTTTCTGCGCACGGACCTGGAGAACTTCCCAATCCCGGCCAGTTGGCGCCACGTCGCGCGCGTCAGTTATGCCACCAGCCTGATGCGGCAGGGCGTTCTCATCTCCACCACCGAACACCTCTTGAGCGTGTTCTACGCGATGGGGATCGACAACGCACATGTCGAGATCGATAACCTGGAAGTGCCGATTCTGGATGGCAGCGGGCTGCCGTTCGTGCATTTGATCGAGGAGGCCGGCCTCCAGCATTTCCGCCGGCGGCGCAAGTACCTGCGCATCCGCCGGCCGATTTCGGTGGAGGACAAAGGCAAGCGGATCTCCATTTTGCCCGCCGATAGCTTTCGCCTGACTTGCGACACCAGCTACCCCGCTCCGGTGGGACGGCAATCGCTCGAGATGGAAGTGACGCCGAAGAGTTTCGCTGCCGAGCTTGCGTTCGCGCGCACCTTCGGCTGGGAAGCGGACCTGGCCCAGATGCGGGACATGGGTTTGATTCGCGGCGCCTCGCTCGATAACGCGGTGTGCTTCTCCGGCGGCGGCGTGATGAACCCGCAGGGGATGCGCGCGCCCGACGAGTGTTGCCGCCACAAGGCGCTGGATCTGATTGGCGACCTGGCGCTGCTCGGCAAGCCGCTGCTGGGCCACGTGATCGCCGAGCGCGCCGGCCATGCCATGCACGCCGCGCTGGTGGCACGCATCATGTCCGATCCCACCGTTTACGAAATCCTCACCTTCGACCAGCTAGCCTCGCGCGTCGCGCACTCACTGGTCCGGTAGGAGTCACTGGCCGCGAGATCCGGTTCCACTGTGACACCGCTCCCTGACGGTCGCGGCTCCGGGCGTGCATCCGAGCCGCGACCGGAGGGAGCGGTGCTGCCGCGCCAAGTGTTATCATCAATTGACGGTGTGATAACATGATCCGAACTCAAATCAGCCTCGACAAGCGGGAATACTCGCTGGTGAAGATGGAGGCCAAGTCGTTGGGGATTCCGGTTGCGGAGTTCGTGCGCCGGGCGCTCCAGCAAGCGCTTCGGCCGCATGGCGAAGGGAAGTGGATGCGATTCGCCGGGTTCGTCGAGACCGGCAACCCACGTTCGTCCCGATCCATCGACGAAATCGTGTATGGCCAAAAAGACTGATTGCTACGTCGACACCTCGGCCCTTATCGCGTTTCTGGACCGCTCCGATAGCTTTCACCCGCTTTTCCGACGGCTCTTCTCCGAACCGCCGCCGCTCGTCGTCTCCGCACTGGTGATCGCCGAAGGCCATGGGTGGTTCCTGCGCCGCTATGACCAGCGGCGGGCGGTGCAATTCCTGGCTTTCATCGATGCGCTCCCCAGCCTCACCATCAAGGGTTTCGACGCCGCCGAACTCGCGAAGGCGGCCCGCGTCGTCAAGAAGTTCGCCGATCAGAACCTCACCATGGCCGACGCGCACGGCCTTGCCATCATGCGGGAATTGCGAATCGCCTGCTGCTGGTCAACCGACCGGCACCTGGGTCTGGGTGGCGCAGGCCTAGTCGTCTGAGGTTGGACGCGTGGCGGGGGAACCCTCTGTCGCTCGACTTCACTGATCGGCCCGCGAAGGCCCTTTCTTCCCGAGCATGCCATGCGGCAAGCGCCTGATTACGTCGACAGCGCCGCAAGTCGACAGAATGCCGCCGGCTAGAAACAACGCCGCAACGACAAGCCGGCCGCTAATTCCGAAGTGCCAGGCACCGAAGTGACAGGCAGCGAAGCATGCGTAGGGAAGGTAAGGACCAAGTAAAGCCTTTGGCAGCTTGCCCCACGGAATCCATCGTTCCCACGGGAGCGCCGGCGTGGCAATGATCGGCGCCAATGGTATGAGCGGTATGGCAATCAACACGTCCCGATGCGGGATCGCGAGTACCGCCTGCACTCACCATAGTACTGCTCCGGCCTCCAGGAACCATCTGCATCGAGTCAGGCAAGCTGCAACCGGCCCCTACTCCGGCAACGCCAGCCCCTTGGTTTCCGGCGCGAACGGGAGCGCGCACAGGCCTACCAGGAAGACGGAGCACATCGCGACACCGGCGTAGCGCATGGCGTCGGGGCCGTGGAAGACGCGGCTGGTGAGCAGGCCCAGGGTTAGCGGTCCAGCGGCGGCTACGATGCGGCCGACGTTGTAGCAGAAGCTGGTGCCGGTGCTGCGCAGGCGGGTGGGGAAAAGTTCGGGCAGGTAAATCGCGTAGCCGCCGAAGAGCGCGAGCTGCGTGAAGCCCATCGCGGGGACCATCCAGAACATTTGAGCGATGGTATTGAGTTTCCAGAATGTGAAGGCCGTCATCCCTAGCGCGGCCAGGAAGCTGACGGCGAAAGCGGTGCGGCGGTTGGTGCGCTGCGTCAGCCAGGTGAAAGCGTGGACCCCGAAGAAGGAGCCGGCGTTCTGGATCAACGATGTCACGCCGAGCCACATGGTGGTCTTGCCGGCCAGCGCGGCGCCAACGATGCCCTGCGCGCGGAAGGAGCGTTCGAGGATCGGGCGGAATAAGTCGTAACTGAAGAAGCCGATGCCCCATAAACCGACCACTCCCGAGAATGCGAGTAATAAGCCGACGATGGAATTGCGGCGCCAGCGCGGATTGCCAAGCAGTTCCGCGAAAGATCCCATGCGCTTCTTTTCCGCCTTCGCCTTCAGCCATTGATCGGGTTCGCGCAGTTTCTTGAACACGATCAGCGCCAGCGGCGCGGGCGCGGCTCCAGCCAGGAATTCCCATCGCCACGCGTGCGCGATGAGGCCTGCCTGCTGCGCTTGCCCCAACAGGATCACCGTCGTCGCGGCCACCATGTTGCCGACGGCGGAAAACGCCTGCACCATGCCGAGCGCGTACGGGCGGGCACGTTCGGGCACCACCTCGGCCACCAGCGCCACGCCCACCGCGAACTGGCCGCCCACACCCAGCCCGCACAGGAAGCGGTAGACGTTGAAATCCCAAACGCCGGTCGAGAGCAAGCTCATGCCGGTGAAGATGGTGTAGGCGAGGATGGTCAGCATCATGGTCTTGGCGCGGCCGAGCCGGTCGCCGAGGATGCCGAACACAACGCCGCCGAGGCCCCAGCCGATCATGAAGACCATGGTCGAGACACCAGCCTGCTGCGCCACCGCTCCCGGCGCGGCGGATGTACCCAGCAGGTCGCGCAGCGCAGGCACGCGCGCCAGGTTGAAAAGCTGCTGCGCCATGGTGTCGAACATCCAGCCGACCGCGGCCACGGCCACCACGAACCACTGGTATCGGTTCAGATCCCGGTACCAGACATACGCGGGCGGCGCAGTCTTCTTCGAGGGAGCGGGGATTGCCATGAAGCAGCTATTGTAGTGCGCGGCGGTGCAGCGGAATGGCCGGTGGCGCGCCGGCGCCAGGCGCGACTACGCTTGGCTTGCTTTACTTCCCGTAAGTGACTTCCGATTCGGCGGCGAACTTGCGGTAGTTGCGAAAGTCGATTTCGTTCTTCATGCAGCTCCCTGTGCCGCTCATGCAGGCCAGGTTGGCGCTTGTGATGGGCAGCAGGTAATTGCCGCTGCCTATGCGTACGAAATCGTAATCGATGGTGGATTCGGCCTTGTCGTAGGTGAACCCGGCGGGAAACGAATTGGCGCGCATCTCCAGCCGCAGAACACGGCGGCTCTCCTTGTCGATCCAAATCGTGCCGTTGTAACCGGGCCTTTCGGAGTGGCCGTCCGGGTTGACGATGACCCAGTGCGAGTTGGCTTTCTGTACGGTGTAATCGTAGCGGTAGGCGGGCCTTCCCACTATCGTGTCCTCGCCGGCGCGAACGAAGGCCGCGTTGGTGGCGGGCGATAGGAGGTCCCGCAGCGTGGTCACGAACTCGCCTGTCGACCACGCGCCGGTTTTCTCCACCGGATTCGGAGACCGCCTTCCATCGACCAGAATATTGCGATATTCCTCCTGGTCGTTCACGCACACCACATCCGCGCTCACCACGCCATCGGCTTGCCACTTCGCCCCGTTGGAGAAGCTGCGGTAACGGGTCGTGAGCTGCTGGACTACGAAGTTGGGGATCTCTTCCATGAAAGCGTCGGCGGCGCGGCGCGCTGCCGCAATCACGTCGTCGACGGCGTCCATTTCGCCTCTGGAATTGGCCGGCGTGCTGGCGGCGCCTTCGTCGCGCCCCAAATCGGGGTGGCGCGAAGTAGCGGCCCCCGCATCCGGCGCTGGTTCCGCCGGTGTGCCAGCAGTTTCGCCGGCACTTGGGGCGTTCATCGTCCCGACTGGCCGCATATCGGCCTCAACCGGAGTCTGCGCCGAATCGTGATCGAACGGACGATCCGCGGCGGTGTGCTCGGCCTCCGTTCCAGCCCGAATCAGCACTACTCGCAGTGCCGTTTCCGGGTCGATCTTGTTCGCCTCGACCTCAAGCTGGTCGCCCGGCTTCAGCAGCGAGTCGCGCACCGGCTCGCCGGCCTTATTATTGAACTCGGTTTTGGCCAGCATGCGGAATCGCAATAGACCGTGCTTGGCGGTTTCCAGGAACAAATCCTTCTCGCGAAGCTGGCGAAGCGTGCCATCCACTCCCAGCAGCGCTATCGAGCCGGTGTCAGCGCCCTGTTTCGAGTTGTCCTTGGAACCGCGCTTGGGAAGCTGGAGCGGCGGTACGGCAACCGGGATGCCACCGGGAAGCTGCATGGGCACGGTGCCTGGGGGGTACTGGTTCGGATACTGCGGGTATTGCCCAGGGGGATACTGACTCGGGGGATATTGACTCGGAGGATATTGCCCCGGATATGTCTGTGAATACCCGACGAGCGACGCCATCAGGAGGGCCATCAGCGCCAAACTGGCGCGGCTCCAGGTGCGGTCCAAGGCCACCGTCACACCTCTTTCTGGATTGCGATGCTTATCAGGGGACGCACTGGCGGCTGAGTTCGTTGCGTCAACCGAATTAGTGTTAGGCGGCGCAGAAGGTCACACTCGCCGCCGGGCGATCCCAGTGGTCCGTTCGGGAGTTTGGTCCACGGCGGGCTCCTTCGGCGGCGATAACTCCCCCGCCGCATTGTGCAAACGCCGCTCGCAGGTCTCCCACGCGCCATCGCTGCATTGCGACTTCGGGCAGTCGAACTCACAGAGCGCAATGTCCGCAGGGACATCCTCGACAACTTGCCGGCACAGCCATGCCCAAACGGAGCGAACCAGGTTCATCTTCCCCCCCAGGGTAACATGCTTGTGTGCATTTTAGCACAACCACTCTTGTCTCATGTCGCGGCAAAATGATAATGTCCTATTTGGGCAAAGTAGAAATGTCCTATTGACAGGGTCCAGCCTGGAGGGTGGACAAAGGACAGCTACTGATGACCCAGGCCGAGCGAGACCGGCTGGT
>Ga0074045_10001317_pt1 | contig 24046 bp, 20 predicted proteins | sample BogForMeECP23OM2_FD_94442 | JGI IMG/M metagenome (GOLD analysis project Ga0074045, IMG submission 94442) | Bog forest soil microbial communities from Calvert Island, British Columbia, Canada - Bog Forest MetaG ECP23OM2 | ecosystem: Environmental > Terrestrial > Soil > Wetlands ... | reverse complement strand
GCAGGAATACTCAAATCCAAGGCATCCGCCGTCTCTTCGGTGGAAAGGCCCTCAACGTCACGCAACACAAACACCGTCCGAAAGCTCGGAGGCAACCCTTGTACCGTCTTCCCCAGGATCTCTTTCAGCTCGCCCTGGGTATAGAGTTGTTCGGGATTCGGCGCCCAGTCCGCGACTTCGCGCGGCATGGAATCTTCTTCCGTCTTTATGTCCTCGTCCAGCGACACCATTCGCTCAGGACGCCGGCGGCGCAAGCGCATCAGCGCTTCGTTCACCGCAATCCGCACCAGCCACGTATAAAACTTCGACTGCTCCTGGAACTTCGCCAGGTTCTGGTACGCCTTCAGGAAAGCGTCCTGCACCACGTCTTCCGCGTCTTCGCGGTTTTGCGTGATGTGCTGCGCAATTCTGAAAACATTGCGGTCGTACCGCTTCACCAGCTCTTCAAAGGCGCTGATGTCGCCGGCCTTCGCCGCATGTACCAGTACAGTCTCGTCACTGGGCTCTGCTACTTGTGGTTGGATGGTTTCCATGTTTGCGTAGATTCAGGATTTTACACCTGGGAAATTACCCCGACAGACATTGTACCTATATGCCAACCAATTCGGGGAAGCCAGGTTGCGAAATTTTGAGCATCCAGCAGCCGCTTTGCGGCGCTCTGCACTAACCCTTCTGGTGAAGCACATCTCCATAATACGGAAGCGCAGGGTCGGGGGATGTTACAGGCAGGAATCCATTCTGTAACGAATTGTAAAAAACGCCGGCGGGAAAAATCGCGCTACACTGGATAGGGTGACTACTCAAAGTCGTTTCGTCGCAGTTTTTCTGGCCTTCCTGCTGCTCCTCCAGGGCAATGGATTGTTCGCGCAGGACACCACGTCCGCGCCCAAGAAGAAGTCTTCGTCCACGACGACTACCAGAAAATCTAGCACAGCGCATAAATCGAGTTCTGCGACCCACAAGAAGTCCACAACCAGCGCGGCTTCCAGCCATAAGCCGCGCAAGAAGGTTACGGGGGCTCGCGCTCAACAGATGAAGCGTACTTTCGTGGCCTCGAGCGATCTGCGGCCCATGGCCCGCCAGCTTGTGGAATACCGTACTCCCGCCGCTTATACCGGAGTCGAGAACTATGCGCGCGCCCACGCCAACACCGACGCTGGAGCGCTGGCTTGGTTTGCCCTGGGATACGCCCACTATCTGGATGCCCAGTATCCAGCGGCTATAGCCGCGTTGCAAAAAGCGCAGCCGTACATGGGTGAACTGAAGGACTATACCTCGTTCTTCATTGGTAATTCGTACGTCCAGAGCAACAGCCCGGAGTCGTCGTTCACCTATCTGCGCGACTTCGGTAATCGTTTCCCCGATTCGCTGTATGCGCACGATGCCACCATCGCCTACGCCAGGGCGCTGCTGGCCACCAACCGGCCCACCGAGACGATACATCTGCTGGAAGAACACCGCTCGCCGGCCAATGCCGAGACCGAATATTTCCTTGGCAAGGCTTACGCGCAGAACGGTCAAGGTAAAACCGGCGCCGAGATCCTGCGCCATGTTTATTACAACTATGCGACCAGCTATACCGCCGACAATGCTGCTGCCGATCTGAAGAAGATTCCTGAAGCTGCGTTCCTTCCTCCTGCAACCTACAGCGAACACGAGCATAGAGCAGACGCGCTGTATAAGGCGCGCCACTGGAACGGCGCGACTGAAGAGTACAAGGCGATGGTTGCGCTCCAGCCGACGAACTCGGCGGCGCTCATCCAGTTGGCCAATTCCTACATGAAGGATGGCAATACGCGCGATGCGCGGGCGGCGCTCGATCGTATCCCTGACGACGGCAGCGATGCCAGCGCGGAGAAGTGGTACCAGCGGACCGAGATCGCGCGCAAAGACAGCGACGACGCCGGTCTCACCACCATTCTGGAGCACATGCGGGCGACCACGCCCAAGTCACCGTGGCTGGAGTCAGCGCTGCTCAGCGCCGGCAATATGTACTTCCTGCGGAAGGATTACGATCGCGCCATTGATTACTACCGCGAGATCCACCAGCGCTTCCCCGATGGAACGAAAGCGGCCTATGCCCATTGGAAGTGCGCCTGGCTCACCTACCGGCAGAACCGGCCCGAGCAGGCCAGGAAGTATTTTGACGAGCAGATTGAGTTTTATCCCGGAACCAATGAGGTTCCTAATGCCATGTACTGGCGCGGTCGCATGGCCGAGGACGACAAGGAGTACGGTCTGGCTCGCGCCTACTACGAGAAGCTCGCCGACCGCTATCGCAACTATTACTATGGCGTGAAGGCGCGCAAGCGGCTGGCACTGATGCCGTCAGCACCCGCGGTGACCGTGGCCTCGCTGCAGCACATCGGCTCGGCAAAAACCTATGACCCGACGGCACAGATTACCGATCCCCCCGAGGACGATCTTCACCACATGCGCGCCAGGCTGCTGGAGAACGCCGGCGTCACCGACCTGGCGGTGCGCGAACTGCAAGCCGGCAGCTCCGAAGGCCCCTCATGGGAGATGCTGGAGATCGCGCGTATCTATTCCAGCGGCGGCGAGTATTACCGCGCCCTGCAAGCCCTGAAGCATGCCATCTCAGGCTACTTCGCGTTCGACGTCAACGCGCTGCCCGCGGAGTATTGGCACGGGCTGTTCCCCCGGCCTTACTGGGACGCCTTGCGCCACTACTCGGACGAGAACGGGCTCGATCCTTATCTGGTGGCCGCGCTCATCCGGCAGGAGTCGGAGTTCAATCCGGACGCCATCTCGCACGCCAACGCGTATGGGTTGATGCAGCTCCTTCCCAGGACAGGGAAGGACGAGGCCAAGAAAGAGGGATTGCAGCACTACACCACCGACTCGCTGCTCAATCCCACCACCAACATCGAGTTGGGTACGCGCTACTTCCGCCAGATGGTGGACCACTTCGGTGGGCAGATCGAGTACGCGCTTGCGGCTTACAATGCAGGTGAAGAACGGGTGGAAGATTGGCGCTCCTCGGGCACCTACCGCGACATCGACGAATTTGTTGAGTCCATCCCATTCACCGAAACGCGCGAGTACGTGCAGGCCATCGTACGAAACGTGGAAGTGTATAAGCGGGTGTATGGGACGCCGTAAGAAGCTGTCAGCTATCAGCCATTAGCCAAAGAACAACGGCAATGTTATGGCTTCGTTCGTCTTCGGAAATCTGCTGTTCGGATAGGGCTCAAAGCTGAATGCGGTCGGCACGCCCGCCGCGCAGCGGCGGGCTAACACCATCCCGCCGCTGCGCGGCTGACTTTCTTACCCTATCAATTCAATTTGGCCACGGCCATCAGTCCCTGCGATGATGGCTTCGACCAGCGCGCTATAAAGTGAGGCGGGTAAGGTTGCGTTGATCGAGACGTTTTCGCCCCGACGTTCAATTCCAACGATCCGGCCCTCTCGGGCGTTCAATTCTTGGATGGATAAGCCGACGAATTCCTCAGGGACGGTAACGAGAACGTTTAGGTCTCCGGGAACCTGGTTTGGATCGTCAGGCTCTGCCAATCCATTAAGGTTTCCGACCATGGAGTTGCTCTCTTTGGGAAATAGCTGATAGCTGATGACTAGCGCGTCCTTCTACGAACTGCTCTTCACCGCTTCGTCGCCTGACTTGGCGAAGACAATCTCTGACACCAAGAGGATGGCGCCGACCACGATAGCGCTGTCGGCCACGTTGAAGGCCGGCCAATGATAGCTGCCCACGTAGAAGTCCAGAAAGTCCACCACTCGCCCTGTCAGCATGCGGTCCCACAAGTTGCCGGTTGCACCGCCGAGAATCAGAGACAAGCCGATGGTGGTGGTGCTGAGGGCATGGCCGTTCTTCCACAGCAGCGCCGAGACGATAACGAGCGCGATTGCCGAGAAACTGACCAGCGCGCCGACCTTCCATTGCGCGGAAGATTCCGCGAATAGGCCAAAGGCAGCGCCGGTGTTCTGCACATGCGTCAGATGGAAGAAACCGGGAATGATAGTGACGCTATCGTGCAGCGGAATGTTGCTGGCTACCGCCCATTTCGCCACGCGGTCGAGCAGCAACACGATGGCCGCGATCAGGAAGAAGTACTTGCGCATTGCCCGTCTGCTTTGAGTGCTGCCATTCATGACTAGTTGTTAGACGCTGCCATCGCCCGGAAAGAAGCACGGGAAAGCTCTTTGCGGCTAGTGCGCGCTCTTTGTGGCCTCGATCTCAGAAAGTACTGCGCTGCAGCGCTCGCACACGGTGGGATACGCCTTATCTTCCCCGACGTGCGTCGAATAGTTCCAGCAACGCTCGCATTTCTCGCCCGGAGCTTTGTTGACCGTGATTGCCAGCCCGGCGTCGCCGTTGCTGGCAGGCAATTTCTCCAGCACCACGTCGGAGACGATAAATAGGTAGCGCAACTGATACTGGTATCGCTCCAATAGCGGATAAAGCTTCTCCGGAGCAGCCAGGTGAAGTTGTGCCTCCAGGCTTCCGCCGATGCGCTTCGCGATGCGGGCTTCCTCCAGCGCCTTTAGCGCTTCGTTGCGCACGCCGAGCAGCACATCCCAGTTGGCTTCAAGCCCGGCGACATCGAAACTCGCCGGCACCGCGCCGGTCAGATCAACCGGTCCAGGAAACTCCGCAACGTGTACACTCACCGGCCGGCCCTCCACCGCGGGCAGAAATCCCCAAACCTCGTCGGACGTAAAGCTCGTAACCGGGGCCAGCAGCCGCACCAGCGCCTCGCCTAGCCGCCACAGCGCCGTCTGGGCCGAGCGGCGCGCCTGTGACTTGGGCGCCGAGGTGTACAGCCGGTCCTTCAACACATCGAAATAAATGGAGCTGAGGTCCACAATACAAAAATCTTTCAGCCGGTGATACAGCTTGTGAAAGACGAACCCGCCATAGTGCTCGCGGACGTCCTTGGTGACCTCGGCCGCACGCAGCAGGATGTACTGGTCAAGCTCGTGCATGTCGGCAAAATCCACCCCGTCACGCCGCGGATCGAAGTCCTGTAGATTGCCCAGAATGTAGCGGAAGGTATTGCGCAGCTTGCGATAGCTCTCGGCGATCCGCTGCATCAGCTCGTCGGAGGCCATCACGTCCTCGCGGAAGTCTACCGATGCGACCCACAGGCGAATAATTTCCGCCCCAAGCTTCTCCGCGATTTCGATTGGGTCAACGGTGTTGCCCAGCGACTTGTGCATGGCACGCCCTTGCGGATCGAGCGTCCATCCGGCGGTCGCCGCGCTGCGATAGGGCGCAGCACCCTTCGCGCCGACCGCACAGAGCAGGGAAGAGTGGAACCATCCGCGATGCTGGTCGCCGCCTTCGAGGTAGAGGTCGGCAGGCCAGGGAAGCCCGGGGTCATGACCCAGCACCGCCGCCTGGCTCGAGCCCGACTCGAACCACACGTCCAGGATGTCCATCTCTTTGCGAAACTTGGTACCGCCGCATTTTGGGCATTTCGTTCCCGGGGGTAGAATCTCTTCCGCCGAATGGCTATACCAGGCGGCCGCGCCTTCACGCGCGAACAATTCGACCACTGCGCGATGTGCCGCCTTGTCGTTGAGAAACTCGTTGCAGCCTTCGCACTGGAACATGGCGATGGGCACCCCCCAGAGGCGCTGGCGCGAGATGCACCAGTCAGGACGCGAGGCGATCATGTTCGAAATGCGTTCCTCGCCCCATGCCGGGTCCCAGGTCACCTTCTTGATTTCCTCCAGTGCACGGCTGCGCAGCGTTCCGCCGGGAAGTTTGCCTTCCATGGAAATGAACCACTGCTCGGTGGCACGAAAGATGATGGGATTGTGGCAGCGCCAGCAGTGCGGATACGAGTGCTCCATCTTCTCGAATCCCAACAGCACGCCTCGGCTCTTCAGCAACTCGACGATCTTCGGGTTCGCCTTGAAGACCTGCTCGCCATCGTACTCAGGCAGCCCATTGCGCAGGATACCCGCGTCATCCACATCGCAGTGCAGATCGATTTCGTACTTCACGCCGGTCGCAAAGTCGTCCGCACCGTGCGCCGGAGCGGTGTGCACCGCGCCAGTGCCCGTGTCCATGGTCACATAGTCGCCCAGCACACCAAGAACAGTGCGATCGAGGAACGGATGTGCGAACGTCGCATACTCGAGCTTCGAGCCGGGGAATTGCGCGATCTCTTTCGTCTCACCAAGTTTGCATTTCTCGATGGTCTGCTGCGCCAGTTCCTTCGCGACGATGTAAATCCATTCCCCGGTATCTAGCGCCACGTACTGCGCTTCGGGGGCGAAGGTGACCGCCATCGAGGCCGGCAGCGTCCACGGGGTGGTTGTCCAGATGATGGTCGCGACGTTCTTCTTGCCAGCCAGCGCCGCATCGATCTTTGCGGGATCGCTGGTCAGCGGATAGCGCACCCAGACGCTGGGGCTACTGTCCATCTGGTACTCCACCTCGGCTTCAGCCAGCGCAGTTTTGTCGTGAATGCACCAGTAAACCGACTTCAGACCCTTGTAAACCAGGCCCTGTTCATAGAAGGAGTAGAAGGTCTCCAGCACCGCGCTCTCGTACTGCGGATCCATGGTGGAGTAGGGCTCGTCCCAGCGGCCGAAGACGCCGATACGCTTGAATTGTTCGCGCTGCAGATCGAGATATTTCTGCGCGTACTTGCGGCACTCCTCGAGGACCGCGAGTGGGTCCATGTCAAGCTTTTTGCGACCCAGCAGATCGTCAACCTTGATTTCGATAGGCAATCCGTGACAGTCCCAACCGGGCACATAAGGTGCGTCGTAGCCGCTCATGCTGCGGCACTTCACGACGAAATCCTTCAGGGTCTTGTTCAGCGCAGTGCCCAGATGGACCGGGCCGTTGGCGTAGGGAGGCCCGTCATGCAACACATAGATCGGCTGCCCCTTGTGCGCCTCGCGGATGCGGTCATAAATCCGCTCCTTCTCCCAGCGCGCGAGCATCTTGGGCTCGTTCTGCGGCAGGTTCGCCTTCATGGGGAAGTCGGTCTTGGGCAGGTTCAACGTCGATTTCAGGTCCAGCGGCACTCCGAAGTCCCCCTCAACGCGTCACAGAATTGAAAAAACTATGTGAGCTATCTCTTCATTATAGGGAGCGGTCAAACCAACGTCTATCAGCGGTTTGCGCAGTGGCTCGCCTTTACCATTCGGTTGCGTCTCAAGTAATGTTGGCAGGTAAGGCACAATCCTGTCGGGACGCCGCGTCCAACGGAATTAAGCCTTCTTCGCCGCCCGAGATCGCTGTGCCGCGGTCGGTAGTCTCTATACTCAGAGTGCGCCAAGAGAACACTGGGAGAGCATGAATTCCGATTCCGGCACGCAAAGAAAATGCTTCTGGCTGCTGCTAACGCTGCTTAGCCTGGGAGCGGTTTTCTTGCCGTTTGGCTGGGGCGTAGCTGAGACCCTGCTCTCCGTGGTCGTTAGCTGGTGGGTTGTCTATCGAAGTGGGATCTTCTGACTCCGACCTTGGGCCAGATCGAGCCCCTCTCTACATTCTTTTCAGAAACGCCTTGGCTCTTTCCAGCTCCGGAAAGAGCCTCTCCTCGGCCTGAAACTCGGGCCCGTGCACGCAGCGGCGAGTTCCGCGCAACTTCACCGGATGCTTGAGGTGCAGCATCTCGTGATAGACGATGTAATCCACTGCATAGCGCGGCACGCGGACGTGATCGAAAATCTTGCTCACTACGATGGCGTTGTGTGCCGGATCGTAGTGCGCCAGGCTGCAACGCGAGCGCACTTGGCTCCAGGTCATTTGCGGCCGCGCCAGCAAACCGTGGAAAAAGCGGACGTTGAGCTGGTCAAAAATATGCTCCAGGTCATAGGCCATCCCACGCGGCGACGCAATGCGCTTGCGCCCACGCATTTGCCGCACCAGATGGGTCTTGGCTCGGATCTCCTTGCTGCCCACGTAGCGGCGAAAGCGGCCGGCTTGCACCGCCCCAATGGGGTGACGATATACCTTGGCCAGCAGAATATGCGCGATTGCCTCGAGGACGCGCTCGGGGGCTCCTTCCAGCAGGTCCGAAAGCCGCACGTGCAGCCTGGAGTCCCGGAGCCTTATCGTGTTGTTGACATTGGTAAAGGGATAGAACTCTACGCGGAATTCCGGCATCGCCGCGCGCGGCCGCAGGTCGCGGTAGGCTTTCTGAAAGATGTCGTCGAAGTTGGTGCGCAAGTTGTAATTAACGTAACACGACGGAGGTCAGCAAGAATTAGAACTTTGCGGTAGTGGCTGAATCTGAACTTCTTTCACTCCGACATTATACTTCGCAAAACGAGAGAGGAGATACTTCCAAATTCGGTTTTGCCATCTGACCGACTCGATAATCTCTTCGTCTGTCATGCGCGATTTCTTATGCCCAACGATCTGCGATCAAATCCCAAATACGCACAATCAACATGATGAGCACCAGTGACCCAAGCAGGCTACCAAAGAAACCGCCCATGCGGGAAAGTAGCGAAACACGGTTGTAGGATACAAAAGTGGCCTCACATAGCGCCAAAACCAACAACACTGAAAAGACAATACACCGCACTGTCGATGCGGTCGCTTGACGATAGAGCGGCAGGACTGTGCGACCAACTAATGACGTGGGGGTAATTATCTCTCCAACTGGCCATAGCGCCATCGCAGATTCAGCCACTACCAACTTTGCCATTGCATTGTCTCCGGCGATAAATTCTGGTATCGTCTAAAACTGTTACAAATTGCAATTGGCAACGGGTCGTCACGAGGGGGAAGTGGCGGCCCTTTGTTATTGGCGTCGCAATACAGCATAGTCGCTCGCTCCCACAGCGTGGCGCCGGTTTAGTCCTTCCGCTCTGAATAGTCCTTATTCAGCTTCTTCTCTTTCGCCAATTCGTTCTGGGTCTGGAGTTCCTTACGCGCGCTGTCGCCGGTATCCTGCACCGCCTCCCCCGCGTTGGTCAGGACGAAGGAATACTGCTCCAGCTCCTCCGGAGGAGACTGTTCCTTCAACTTGCGGATTTGCAGGTGCCACTCGCTGTCCGCCTCGATGACCAGCTTCAGGCCCTTGCGCATGTCGGTCTTGTGCGAGGCATACATGTCCATGTTGTCTTCGATTTCATCCAGCAGCGCGGTGAAGTCCTGAAGTAGATCGTGGATTTGCGCCGGACGGTCTTTGGCGCCCTTGGGATCGGCGCGCAGTTGCTCGATCGAGGCCAGGCGGGAGCGCGCGAAGCCGGTCATCAACTCCAGACGCTTGTTGGGATAGTCCGCCGCTTCGCGCATTTCGTCGATTTCCTTTGGGTTAAGCGGGTCAGCACGTTGGGCAGTGCCGTATTGAGCGAGTGAACATATCAACGCGACGGGCCCCACCAGCCACCGGGTATGACGCATCAGGATTTCCCCTTTGGTTCGGCTCGCGGTCCCCACATTCTAACCATGAGCTGCGAGCGGATCTCGTCGATTTCCTCGACCGCCTTGCGTACCGGATCGCGGTCTTCGAAGGCCAGCGATTCGCCGATATCGTGCATCCGCTTGGCAAGCTTGCGCAAATCAATTTCGGTTTCCTTCACACGCTTTCCTGAAGCCGACGCGGCGTTGGCCGCCTTCTGCGCATAGTCAATCACTTCGCGGATCTGGGCCTGCCCCTTTTCGACCTCGCCCTGGTTGAAGAGATTGTCGGCCCCAGCCAGTTGCACGTGAGCATATTCCAGGCAAAGCTTGGCCTGCGTTGCACCCGTGGCCGCGTCCGCACGGGCCTTCAGCTCGGCTGGAGAGTCTGTCGCCAGCGCCAGGCCTGCCAGCGCGAAGACGACTACCGCATATCGAAAGAGGTGCCACATTCTACTTCTTGCTCTGATACTTGTCTGCGTGCTTGGGATCAAGCGCCATGAGCCGGTGACGCGCCTGCCATTCCTGGTCGGGAAGCTTGCCAGCATCGGCGGCCAGGAACCGCTGATAATATTCCACCGCCTGGGGTACCGCTTTCAAGTTGTCATAAGTGGTTGCGCGCAGAAAATACGTCCCCGGCCCCTCAGGCAGGAATTTCGCGCGATAATCCAGCGCCTTCAACGTCAACGTGTAATTCTTGTTCTCCGCCGCTACCACGGCCAGGTTTCCGTAGGCATCGGCCAAGTCCGGCTTCAGTTGTACCGCCAGCAGCAACTCCTGTTGCGACTCAGGATACTTCTGCACATGCATCAGCAGCGATCCCAGCGCATAATGCGCCTCAGCATCCTTCGGCATCTGTTGCACGGCGATGCGAAACTGTTGCTCAGCGTCGGCATATTTGCCGGCGTTGACGTATAGCGTTCCCAGTTCCAGAGCGGCCTGGCCGTTGCCGCCGTTCCCTTGCATCCCCTTCTGCAACTCCTGCGCGGCTTCGTCATTCTTGCCTTCCTCGGCCAGCAAACGTCCCAGTTGCACGTGCGCGTTACTATTTTGCGGATCGAACGCTAACAGCTTGCGCAGAGCAGCCTCGGCCTCGGAATATTTCTTCTGTTTGATGTAGACGTTCGCCAGCCCAGAAAGGGCAGGTTGTGATTTTGGATCCAGATCGGCCGCTGATTGAAACTCGCGCGCCGCGGCGTCAAGGTTGCCCTGCTTTTCCAACAAGGCGGCCGCGGCCAGATGCGGCTCAGGATTCTTAGTATCCAGCTTGGCCGCCTCGGCGTAGGCAGCGGCAGCCTGTTTGGGATCGACGCCCTCCTCGACGCGTCCCAGCGCTTGCCAGGCACGCGCCAGAGCCTCGTCCGGATTTGCGGTTGGCTTGAGTTGTGTTGCCGCCTTCAAATACGTGGCCGCCTCGGCATTGTTGCCTTGCCGCGCCAGCAGCATGCCGAGATTCAAGTTCGACTCGAAGATGTCCGGTTTTGCAGCTACCGACTTACGATAGGCGTCAGTCGCCTCCGCGATGCGGTTGGTCGCGTTGTAAACGTACCCCAGATCGAACCAGGCGCGGTAATCGGAGGGCTTGGCCACCACCGCCTTCTGAAGCAGCGATTCGGCGGTTACGAAATCGCTGTTCTGCATCGCCGTCTCGGCTTGCGCGACTTCGGGCGAGCTATCGTCATCGGGCACTGTCTCCATAACGCGGTGGTGGCGGACGGTCGGCTTGCTCTCCTGCGAATGTGCGCAGAACGGAATCCAATAGACGGCAAGGCCCAAGGCCAAAAGCAACGCCGCCCGTTTATGGATGCCCATGTGGAGAGCTCCCGTTGTGCGCTAAGATGCGCGCCAGCCACTGCCCGGTGTAGGAGTTTGGCGCCTTGGCAATGGCTTCCGGCGTTCCCGTCGCTACTACCTCGCCACCGCGCGCTCCGCCTTCGGGGCCGAGATCAATCACCCAGTCGGCCGTCTTGATCACGTCGAGGTTGTGCTCGATGACCAAAATCGATCCTCCTGCCTCGATTAGACGGCGAAATGCCGCTAACAGCTTACTCACGTCATCGAAGTGCAGACCGGTGGTGGGCTCGTCAAAGATATACAGCATGCGGGGATGACGCTTATTCTGCTCACTCCGCGATTGTCCCATATCGCGTAGCTTCGGTTGCAGGTGCGCCGCCAGCTTCATGCGCTGGGCCTCACCGCCGGAGAGCGTGGTCGCCGATTGCCCCAGCCGCAGGTAGCCCAAACCGACTTCCTCCAGCACGCGCAGCTTGTCCACGATCTTTGGTACGCCGGAAAAGAAATGCAGCGCTTCCTTCACCGTCAGGTTCAGCACTTCGTGAATGTTCCTGCCGTGGTAGCGGGCCTCGAGAACCTCCGCCTTGTAACGTGTGCCTTTGCATTCTTCGCAAATCAGTTCGACATCGGCCAGGAACTGCATCTCGACGGTGACCGTGCCGTCGCCCTGGCAGGCTTCGCATCGGCCCCCGGGAATGTTGAAGGAGAAATGCCCCGCCGCATAGCCGCGCTTCCTGCTCTCCGGCAGCGAAGCGAACAGCTCGCGGATGGCGTCGAAGGCCTTGATGTAGGTGACTGGATTAGATCGTGGTGTGCGGCCAATCGGCGACTGGTCCACCAGCACAACTTCGTCGATCCACTCCGCCCCAACCACGCGGTCAACCTCCGCCTTCGGTCCTCCAGTGACCTGTCCCTTCTCGGCGGCGAGGGCGTTATAGAGCACGTCATGCACCAGCGTTGATTTCCCCGAACCCGAGACACCCGTGATGCACACCAACATGCCCAGTGGAATTGAGACGTTTACCTTCCTCAGATTGTGCGCTCTCGCTCCCATCAGTTTTAGCTTCTTTCCCGTACCGCTGCGCCGCACCGCCGGCAAGGGAATGCGCAGTTCGCCGCTCAGATATCGCCCCGTGAGGGAAGCAGAATTCCTCAGAAGTTCGTCGTAAGTGCCCGTGGCGATGACGCGTCCGCCATTCTCGCCCGCGCCTGGACCAAGGTCGATGATGCGGTCGGCCGAGTGCATGATCTCGGCATCGTGCTCCACCACCAGGATGGTGTTGCCGAGGTCGCGGAGGTCGTGCAGGATCTTGATAAGCCGCTCGGTGTCACGATGGTGCAGGCCGATGGAAGGCTCGTCCAGCACATACAGCGTGCCCACCAGCCGCGAGCCCAGCGAAGTTGCCAACTGAATGCGCTGCGCCTCGCCGCCGGAGAGCGTGGACGCCAGACGGTCGAGCGTCAGATATTCCAGCCCGACCTCGTTCAGGTAGCGCAGCCGGTCGTTGATCTCCTCCAGCAACTTGTCGGCGATGCCCGCCTCCTGCCGCGTCAGTTGCAACTGCGAGAAAAAGTTCGTCGCCTCTTCGACCGTCATCGCGGAAATCTGGCAAATGTCTTTGCCGCCGATCTTCACTTGACGGGCCTCGCGCCGCAGGCGCAGACCGCCGCACTCGGAGCAGACCGAATAGCCGCGATAGCGGCTGAGGAAGACGCGCACGTGCAGCTTGTACTTCTTGCGCTCGAGGTACGAGAAGAAACCGCGCACGCCCGGGAATTTGCTGTCGCCGCTCATGATGAAGTGCTGTTGCTCGGGCGTGAGGTCTTGCCACGGCACATCGAGCGGAACGCCGGCGGCGCGCGCGTAGCGGCGCATCTCGGTCGCGAGCGGCCGGTACTTGGGCTTGGTCCACGGCTCGATGGCGCCTTCCGCCAGCGTCAACGACTTGTTCGGGATGACCAGGTTCAGGTCGAAGTCAATCGTGTTGCCGAAACCTTGACAGCGTGGACAAGCGCCGAACGGGTTGTTGAAGGAAAACAGGCGCGGCTCAGGTTCTTCATAGCGGATGTCACACTGCTTACATTCGAAGCGCTGCGAAAAGCGCAAACGCTGGGGCGGCTCGCCGTCGCCAGGAGCCGTCTCGAACCATACTTCTCCGGCTTCGCGATAGCCTTGTTCCACCGCGTCCACGATACGTGCGCGGACCTCCGCGGAAATCGCAATGCGGTCGATGAGCACGAATACCGGCTCCCCGAAGTTTAGGTCGAGCAGCGACTCCGGCGTGGAGAATTCAACCAGCTTTCCGTTTTGATACAGCCGGTTAAAGCCGCGCTTGCGCAGCTCAAACAGGCGCTCCTTCAGCAGGGAACCATCAGGCTTCGCTGGTTTCTTCTTCGCGGTACGCCGGCCTTTTTTCTTTTCCGGCTCCGATGGCGGGAGCGGCGGCTGCACCGGAAAGAACACCTGCACGCGAGCGCCTTCTCCCAGCGCGAGAATCCGGTCCGCGACTTCGTCAACCGTGTCTTTTTTCACTTCCTCACCGCAGTTCAGGCAGTAAGTGCGGCCCACACGCGCGTATAACAGGCGCAGGTAATCGTAGATCTCGGTTGCCGTCGCCACCGTCGAGCGCGGATTGCGGGTGCTGTTCTTCTGGCGGATAGCAACCGCGGGCGCGATGCCATCAATGATGTCCACATCGGGTTTTTCGATGCGCTCCAGAAACTGCCGCGCATACGCCGACAGCGACTCAACGTATCGGCGTTGTCCCTCGGCGTAAATGGTGTCGAACGCCAGCGACGACTTGCCTGAGCCCGAAACTCCCGTGACCACCGTGAGGGTGTTGTGCGGGACCTCAAAGTCAATGTTCTTCAGGTTGTGAACGCGCGCTCCGCGTACGATGATGCTCTCGTTCGACATGGGCCCCAGCTTCGACAGGTGGTCTGCAAGGCGCAGTGTGCCGGTCGCGCCGCACAGAATGGCTCGATAACGACTGCCGAAACCTCTTATTATAAATGGTTGCGCGACGTGGCGTACGTTCGCCTATCTGGCGAAGTAAAGCAGCGCAAAGATGTAAACCCACAGCACGCCCATGAAGTGCCAGTACCACGCCGTCACATCGATCACAATGCGCCGCGTCTCCGGCGAGCGGTGCAGCCACGGCGTGAGTCCTGCGTAAAGCAGAGCCAAAATGCCGCCCGCCAGGTGCACCGCGTGTACTCCCGTCAGGATAAAGAAGAACGAAACGCCGACATGGGTAGCGAAGGTGACGTTTGCCAGCCGCAGTTCATGCCACGCGTAAGCCTGCCCTGCGAGAAAAACCAGCCCGAGGGCGATGGTCGTCCACACCCACGGCAAAGCATGATTGACGCTCACGCGAATTCCGGGAATGTCGGCGATGGGCGCCAGCACTACATCTTCGGCAGCGCGTCTGCGGGCAATCTCCAGGGTGACGCTGCTCACCACCAGCACAAACGTATTGCACAGCAGAATCCCAATCGGCAGTGCTAGCGGTGCCCAGTTGCTGATGTAATCGTTGCGGGCCGGGTCCCAGACGGCGCCCGCCTTGCGCACCACGTAGGCCGTGGTGAAGGAGACGAAAAGCATTACCACCGACGAGAGCGCGAGCAGCACTCCCAGCCGGTAACGGCGCAGACGCTCGCCGTAGCTGGGCTGGTCGTCGCCGCCGCCACGGCCTCCGCTGCCACCCCATCCTCCCGGCCAGCCGGCAGTGGGACCGCGGCCACCACCGCCTTGCGATGTCCTCGGCTCTCGAATCCTGATTCCGCGATCCACCTGCGCCGTCCTCTAGCGTCCTTTACCGCCGCGCGCTGTCCCATAAGGGCGGGGAATACTCACGAAAACCATTTGCCCCAAATACCCCTTACTCCCGGTGCCCCACACGCTCTCACACTATGATGCGCGAGGTCGCCCAGGAACTCAACTCATTGGTACGGGTTAATTTCACTTCCGGAAAGTACCTTACAATTGTCCGTCAGTCGGCGAACTGATCCATGAGAAAAAGGTTCATCCTCGCGGTCGCCCTCCTTGGCATTCTGTACCTGGGCGACTTTCTCTCCGTCCGCTTCCGCATACCTTCGCGTGACACTCTCGGTAGCGTCACCGTACACACAACTTACGTCGTCAAGCTGAAGAACGGCCGCACCGAATACGATTATGCCGGCGACCACAACATAAGCTGCACGAATTCGCTGTTTCCGCAGATGGGATACAAGCCATGCTGGTACGCCAGCCGCAGAACCGACGAACGGATCAGCATCGATTCCGGCGATCCCAACAACCCCCACTTGTTCTGAAGCGGCTGCGAGTAGATTCTCCCTTCTGCCATCTTTCTGATTTTGTCATCCCGAGCGGAGGGTTTCAGCCCGCAGTCGAGGGATCTGCGGTTCTTTCAAGAAGATCAACCGCAGATCCCTCCGCTCGGACTAAAGTCCTCGGTCGGGATGACAGATGTTCAGGGATGCTGAAGCTCGGGGCCGGGATGACAACGTAACGCAGACGATTGCACGACAGAACGAGCCCGACTTGCGTCATCCGGCAGCTCTGCCTCATCCTGACTACATGCCCCGGCACGAGCGAGTTCACGGTCACGAGGTAAAAAAGCAGCAGATCACCAACCATTGTTTCGGCTGCGGCCCTGGCAACGAGGCCGGGCTGAGGCTGAAGTTTGTGCTCGACAAGAAACGCCAGCGCTTCGTCTGCCGTTTCCGGCTGCAGCGGCGCTTCGTCGGTCCCCCGGCGCACGCCCACGGCGGCATCATCGCCACCATACTCGACGAAGCCATGGGCAAGGTCAGCAAGCTGCACAACCTGATCGCCCTTACCAGCAAGATGGAGATCACCTACCTGAAGCCTGTGCCGCTGTTCAAGCCGCTCATTGTGGAAGGCTGGGATGTAGGGGTGCGCGGCCGCGAACACTATCGCGTCGCCGAGATTCGCAACAGCGATGGCGAAGTGCTGGCCAGCAGCAAAGGCACGTTCATCGAGATCGACGCGCATCGCATGTTCGCCAAGTACCTGAAGAAGAAGCACAGCGACGCGACCTAGGGTGGAGCGCCGACGCGCTTCGGTGAGAGGTAGAATAGAGACGGGTTGTTAGCGTTTAGCAACTAGCAGTTGGCCAAATCGCTACAATCATCACCAAATGTTAAGTGCTAACGGCTAAGTGCATTGGAGACGTTTATGTCAGAGAACAACGGACACACCGGCCTGCGCCTGAAGACCGGGCTGGCCGAAATGCTCAAGGGTGGCGTCATCATGGACGTCATGAGCGTGGAGCAGGCCGAGGTCGCCGAGAAGGCCGGCGCGGTTGCGGTCATGGCGCTGGAGCGCGTGCCCGCCATCATCCGCGCCGAGGGCGGCGTCTCACGCATGGCCAGTCCCAAGCTGATCAAGCAGATCATGAGCACCGTCTCCATCCCCGTAATGGCGAAGTGCCGCATCGGCCACTTCGCTGAGGCTCAGATCCTGCAGGAGATCGGGGTCGATTACATTGACGAGTCGGAAGTGCTAACCCCAGCCGACGAAGAGCACCACGTGGACAAGCATGCCTTCAAGACGCCGTTTGTCTGCGGTGCGCGCAACCTGGGCGAGGCCCTGCGGCGCATCGCCGAGGGCGCGGCCATGATCCGCACCAAGGGCGAAGCCGGTACCGGCGACGTGATTCACGCCGTCAAGCACATGCGCCAGATCGTGAAGGAGATGCGCCAGCTCACCGTTGCCAGCGAAGAGGAGCTGTTCGCCGCGGCCAAGAACCATCAGGCGCCGTACGAACTGGTGCGCATGGTCGCCAAAGCAGGGAAGCTGCCCGTGCCGAATTTCTCCGCCGGCGGCATAGCCACTCCTGCCGACGCGTCCATGATGATGCAACTCGGCGCGGAGTCCGTGTTCGTGGGCTCAGGCATCTTCATGAAGGGCGGCGCAACCCCGCTCGATCTTCACGATCCCAAGGAGCGCGAGGAGGCAGAGTCGCGCGCGCGCGCCATCGTCATCGCGACCACGCACTACGACGATGCCAAGGTGCTGGCGGAAGTCAGCGAGCAGATGACCGGCGCCATGAAGGGCCTGGCCGTCGGCGCCATCGAAGAGAAGGACCTGCTGCAAACGCGCGGATGGTAGAAAGGCCGCTGTTCGCTGTTAGCTGTTCGCTCTTCGCTATGTGACCTAGAGCACTGCGGACGCTGTGCCCGCAAGCACGGGTAGAGCGGCGCTTCAGCGCCGCGTCCGAGGCCAACTTCTAATGGGAGCCGGGCTTTCAGCCCGGCGGCAATTTCACGCGTTCCTGGGTAAGGCTAGACAGTGAAGCCGTCTGCTGTCCCCGGCACGGCATTAGCTGCTCCTTACGATTCATGGACAGCATCGAACATAATGTTCGACATGAAAATCGTTGCTTGCGCGAATAGCGAAAAGCGAAGAGCGTCTTTATGCGAATCGGTGTCCTCGCACTACAAGGCGATTTCGATGCCCATCGGCGCCGCCTGGAAGAACTCGGGGCGGACGTCGTCCTGGTCCGCAAACCCGAACAGTTCGACGAGATCGACGGCCTGGTGATCCCCGGCGGCGAGTCAACGACGTTTCTGAAACTGCTGAGCGAGCCGACTTTTCGCAAGCTGAATGAGTTCGTGCACACCAAGCCGACCTTCGGAACTTGCGCCGGTGCAATCCTGCTGGCCAAGCAGGTTGAGAACCCGCACCAGCCCGGTCTCGACGCAATCGACATAACCATCCGCCGCAACGCCTATGGGCGTCAGGTTGACTCCACCATCGTCGAAGCCGCCAGCGCCTTAGGCGATGATCCGCTGGAGATGGTCTTCATCCGCGCGCCGCGCATTGAGAGCATAGGAGAGGGAATTGAGGTGCTCGCCCGGCGTGACGGCGATCCTGTGCTGGTGCGGAAGGGAAGTGTGATGGCGGCAACCTTCCATCCAGAATTGTCCGACGACACCCGCGTCCACGCCGAGTTCCTGAAGCTGGTAACGAACGGAGCGATGTAAGTCACGCCTGCCTTCGGCAGGTTCAAGTTCTAGAACCCCTCCTACATGGTTATGCCTCCGCGTGAATTCCCGAATTAAGAAACAGCAATCTTCAGCTCTTTTTCGAATGCGGCGTACCGATGTACGGAAACTCCTTCAGAATGTCGGTGTGGGGCTTGAGACCTGTGGGTGGACACTCATTTTTCGTCAGGAAGGCAAGGCGGTAATCGATCACGTCGTCAGTGAACACGCGGCCGTTGGGATACTTCGCGGGCTTGGACGGATCGAAACTTAGCACGTCGGGAAGTGTGCGCTCCGTGTCGATCGCAGCAATCGCTTCCTCGCGTGTGTAGTTGCCGGTATGCCCCATCAGATGCACGAACTGCTCGAGCCATCGCTTGCGGTCGTTGGCGGGCTCGCTCGCGTTGTACTCCTCCTTAGTGTCATCCGTGTTGAAGAAACTGCTAACGCTGGGATGTCCGGCGCGATCGACGTGGAGCAACTCGCCGTCCCGTCTTACACTGCATCGCCCCCAGATGTGGATCTCGGGTTTGGGATTGAGTTCACTGGTCGGCAACTCGATCACAGTCGAAAACACGTTTGCTCCCGTATTCGAATCGATGCCGGTCCATGGAGATTTGTCGCCGAGATGAGGCTCAGTGAAGTTCCGTTTGCCCCGGGTATCGAACAGATTCTTGATTCCGTCGAAATCGAAAAAGAACGCGTCGCTTCGGCTGCCTGCGAAAAAAGTGTAGAGACCCGCCTTGACGATATTCGGATTGGCGCCGAAGGAGACCTCGGCGTCGGCGATTATTTTCGTCCCGACCGCTTCGGCCGAGCGCGACTCCGCGCCCTTCGCCGCGAACACAGTAACGGTCTGCTTGCCGTTCTGCGGCTTTGAGAATATATAGCTGAACGCGATGTCGGTCAGGTAATCGCCGTCGTTATCGATGTTGAGGCGATAGATTGCGTCGGGATGGAGCGCGTCCGCATTGGGATTTGCATTGAGGATGATCACGGTTCTGTTCTTGTCAGTGGGCGACTGGAAGGCGTACAGGTCGCACAGGTCGAGTCGTTGATCGCCGAGCGGCGGGCCGAGACTGAGGCCCGTGAAATGGTTTGACATTGTTGCTCTCCTTTGTTTTCTAACCAACCAGAATTTCCATCTTGGCACTGGGTGCGCAACAATATATACACCCAAACCCTTCCGCCCTGCCTTTTCTTCCTCGCTGCTTCCCGCCTGCCGCGTGGTGAAAACCATCCACCTGTCATAATCTAAGAAGTCGTTCACTTACTTATACGAAAGACCCTTCATGGCCGAATCTCCCATTACTGCCCGCACTCAGGATTTTGCAACCTGGTATCAGGACGTCGTCTTGCAAGGCGATATGGCCGAGCCCGCCGAAATTGTCAAAGGCTGCATGGTCATCAAGGCCAACGGCTACGCCGTTTGGGAGTTGTTGCAGCGCGAACTCGACGACCGCTTCAAGGCGACCGGTCACCAGAACATGTATTTCCCGCTGCTCATCCCGCAGAGCTTCATGCAAAAGGAAGCCGAGCACGTGGAAGGATTTTCTCCCGAGCTGGCGGTGGTAACGCTGGCCGGCGGCAAGCAACTGGAGGAGCCATACGTCATCCGCCCGACTTCGGAAACCATCATCGGGCATTTCTTCGCCAAGTGGATCAAGAGCTGGCGCGATTTGCCCATGTTGTGCAATCAATGGGCGAACATCATTCGCTGGGAGCTGCGCACCCGCATGTTCCTGCGTACCACGGAGTTTCTCTGGCAGGAAGGCCACACCGCGCACTCCAACCACGAGGAGGCTGTGGAAGAAGTCCTGCGCATGCTCGACGTCTACGCCGAAGTGGCTGAGGACGTAATGGCGATGCCGGTGATTAAGGGCAGGAAGACGCAGTCGGAGAAGTTCGCCGGTGCCTTGCGCACGTATGCCATCGAGGCCATGATGCAGAATGGCTTCGCGCTACAGTCGGGCACCAGCCACGATCTGGGACAGAACTTCGGCAAGGCGTTCAATGTGCAATTCCAAAGCAAGGAAGGCCAGCTCGATTACGTCTGGCAGACCAGTTGGGGCGTGAGCACACGCTTGATCGGCGGCCTCATCATGAGCCACTCCGACGACAAGGGCCTGGTGCTGCCGCCCAAGCTGGCGCCGGTGAAGGCCGTACTCGTTCCCATCTATCGCAAGGACGACGAGAAGGCGAGCGTGCTGGAGGCAGCCCACCGCATCGCCAAAGATGTCGGCGCGAAAGTCGATGACCGGGAAGCCCAAAGTCCGGGCGCAAAGTTCTTCCACTGGGAGCGGCGCGGCGTGCCGGTGGTGTTGGAACTTGGCCCGCGCGATCTTGCCTCCGGCAAGGTCGTGCTGAAGCGGCGCGATACCGGCACGAAGGAACCGCTGCCGCAAGCGGAAATTGCGACGAAATTACCCACGGTACTGGCGGAAATTCAGAAGAACCTTTACGACACCGCCAAGCAGCGGCTGAAGGCCAACACGGTGCTCGCGAACTCGATCGCCGAGGTCGAGGCGATCCTAAGCGACGTCACCGCCGAAAAGGGCGGGGGCAAGTTCGTGATGGCGCACGTGAAGGACGCTCCGGAGTGCGATCAGCGCATGAAAGATTTCAAAGCTACGGTCCGCTGCATTCCTCTGGTGGACGAGTACGACGGAGCAGGGAAGTGCATCATCACCGGCGAGACCGTGGACCGGCGTGTGGTGATTGCGAAAGCATATTGAAGGGAGGCAACATGAATCGAGAGCGGGCACTGAAGGTCGTGTTAGGGGTGGTGGGATTGCTCTTTTGCGCTACCGTCTATCCGCTGATCGCGTTTCTGCGGCAGGCACCTGCGCTGGCCATGATGCTGAGTCTTTATGTCACACTTGGCATTTTCCTGCTGCTCGCAGTTCGTGACCCGGCTGCGAATCGCAGCCTAATCTCGTTCACTGCATGGTCAAGCTTCGCTCATGGCGTAGTTATGGGTTGGCAAGTGTTTCGTAGCTTCGTCGCACACGGAGAACTAATAGGTGTGGCCGCGCTCTTTGCCATCGGTGCCTTGCTGATCGTGCTCGCGCCGGCGAAGCGGGCAACGGAGCGGATAGCTGCTTAGAAGGAGCGGCCTTTTCATGACCCTGTATGATCTTTCCGCCAAACTGAACAACGGCAAGAACAAGAGCCTCGCCGATTACAAGGGCAAGGTCCTGCTGATCGTCAACACCGCCAGCAAGTGTGGATTCACCCCGCAATACGAGGGCCTGCAGTCGCTCTACGCCAAGTACAAAGGTCAAGGCTTCGAGGTCCTTGGTTTTCCCTGCGACCAGTTCGGCCATCAGGAGCCTGGGGCCGACGACGAGATCAAGTCCTTCTGCCAACTCAACTACGGTGTCAGCTTTCCTCTGTTCTCCAAGATCGAGGTCAACGGCGACGACGCGCACCCCGTCTTCAAGTTCCTGAAGAGCGAAAAGGGCGGCCTGCTTGGCGACGCCATTAAGTGGAATTTCACTAAGTTCCTTGTGGACAAGAAGGGAAAAGTGGTCGAGCGCTTCGCACCCATGACCCCGCCCTCGGCCATCGAGTCACAGATCGAGAAGCTGCTGGGAAAATAAGCAACTTCCTTTACCACAGAGGCACAGAGACACAGAGGGAATGAATTCTTTAGTTTTCCCTGTGACTCTCGTGCCTCTGTGGTGAAATGAATTCCTCCGTGTTCTCCGTGGTGAATCGCTCGCGATATACTTCAAATAAGGATGGCCATGAGTTCCGCGCAAAAGACGTTCTACATCGAGACCTTCGGCTGCCAGATGAACTTCCACGACTCGGAGAAGGTCGTGGGCACGCTCATCTCGGAGGGCTACGCGCAGGTGCAGCGCGAGGAGGAGGCGGACCTCATCCTGTACAACACGTGCTCGATCCGCGACAAAGCCGAGCAAAAGGTCTTCCACCGCCTAAACGACTTCAAGAAACTGCGCAAGGAAGGGAAGCGCTTTGCCGTGCTGGGCTGCGTGGCCCAGCAGGAGGGCGAAAAGATTTTCGAGCGTGCGCCCTACGTCTCGATGGTCGCCGGCTCGGCCTCCTACCGCAATCTGCCCGAAATGCTGGTACAGATCGAGGCCGGCGCCAGCCGCGTGACCGGGCTCGACGACCGCCAAACCGACCAGACCTTCGAGACCGAATTCACCGCTCGCACCAACCCGCATCGCGGATACATCACCATCATCGAAGGCTGCGACAAGTTCTGCGCCTACTGCGTGGTGCCGTACACCCGCGGCAAAGAGCGCAGCCGCACCTCGCACTCGGTGCTGGCTGAAGCCAAACGCATGGCCGACGCCGGTTTCACGGAGGTCCAACTCCTCGGGCAAAACGTCAGCTCTTACCGCGACCCCGCGGGAAAGATGAGCTTCGCCGAGTTACTGGCCGCAGTCGGCGAGATTCCCGGCATGCGCCGCGTGCGCTTCACCACCTCGCATCCCCGCGACTTCAGCAAGGACATCATCGACGCCATCGACGCGGTGCCCACGCTCTGCGATCACGTACATCTGCCGGTGCAGAGCGGCTCCTCGCGCGTGCTCGGCTCCATGTTCCGCGAATACACCCGCGAACAATATCTGGAGCGCGTCTCGTGGATGAAATCCACGCGCAACCGCGAGCTGAGCATCACTACCGACGTGATCGTCGGATTCCCGGGCGAAACCGAAGCCGAATTCGGGGAAACGCTGAGTCTGCTCGACGAGGTCGGCTACGACGGCGTCTTCTCCTTCAAATATTCGCCGCGCCCCAACACGCCCGCATTGCAGTACGCCGATTCCATACCCGACGCCGAAAAGTCGCGCCGCCTGCAAGTCCTGCAGGAGCATCAGCGCGAATTGCAGCGCATGAGCTATCGCCGGCACCTCGGCCAGACGCTCGAAGTCATGGTGGAAGGGAAGAACCCCGCCCGCGGACAGCTCGTCGGCCGCACCTCGCAGAATAAGACCCTCAACTTCGTTGTCAACCATCAGGCCGGTCCCAACATCGGAGACTACGTGCAGGTGAAGGTCACCCAGAGCTTCCCCAACAGCCTGTTGGGCGAGATAATCGTCTAACATCTAGAATCAGGTTGCGCCGCGTACCTCAAAGGGAGTATCAACTAAAGATCAGGGAGCGGGAGGGCACGATGGAAGTTGAGATGAAAATTCGCGGACTGATGATGGATCCGGTGACCAACATGCCCATCGTGATTCTGAAAGACCACGACACCGACACGGTGCTGCCCATCTGGGTGGGCGTCTATGAGGCCAACGCCATCGCGCTGGAGATCGAGAAGGTCACCACGCCGCGCCCCATGACCCACGACCTGCTGAAGAACCTGCTCATCGGCCTAGAGGCGACCGTGCAAAAGGTGGTGGTGACCGAGTTGCGCGATGACACCTTCTTCGCCGTCATCTGGCTCGACCACGAAGGACAGGCGATCAGCGTCGACTCCCGCCCCTCAGACGCCCTGGCCCTGGCCCTACGCATGGATTGCCCGATTTTCGTCGAAGACGAGGTGCTCAAGAACAGCAAGCAGGCCAACACCGCGGTTAGCGAGCGCGTCTCCAGCGACGAGTTGCGCAAGTGGCTGGAGAACCTCGGCGAAGACGACCTCGGCCATTACAAGATGTAAGTACAGTGGCCAGTGGCTGGTGGTCAGTGGCTAGTGGTCAGTGGCTAGTGGCCAGAGCAGAGTCGTTCTGGCTCGTCACCTACCGCTTCTGAGCCAGACACTTCAGCGCCCGATCACGAATGCGCGTCCCGATCTAGCCACTGGCCACTGACCACTAGCCACTGCTTTATGGATTCCGCCGAGCAACTGCAACGCCTCTACCTCGCAGGCTTTGAACTGCAAACCTTCGATCGCTATGCCAACTCCGT
>Ga0074045_10001316_pt1 | contig 24056 bp, 20 predicted proteins | sample BogForMeECP23OM2_FD_94442 | JGI IMG/M metagenome (GOLD analysis project Ga0074045, IMG submission 94442) | Bog forest soil microbial communities from Calvert Island, British Columbia, Canada - Bog Forest MetaG ECP23OM2 | ecosystem: Environmental > Terrestrial > Soil > Wetlands ... | reverse complement strand
TGCCGAGCAGCCAGCGCAACACCTTCAAATCGAGAATCGTCGTGACCAACGCGAGCGCCAGCAACAACACGACAAAACCGATGACCACCGGCCAGCCGCGCGTCCCGCGCAAAAAACGGAAGAGGTAATAAATCGCCACCGCGAGGATTAAAATTTCCAGCGCGGGCCGCCAACTGCTTTGGAGCTGAATCCACATTATTTTTTTGTCCGGGCCAGCACGGCTTCCGTCATCCGCACGGCTTGAACCGTTTCCGCCACGTCGTGCGTCCGGATGATTTGCACCCCGGCTTCAACCGCCAGGCACGCGCACGCCAGCGACGCCGGCAGACGTGCAGCTAAATCCGTGCCGAGCAATTTTCCGATGAACGACTTGCGCGAAACGCCAAGCAGCAACGGACGCTGCAACGTTGTAAAACTCCGCAAGGCCGCGAGCAACTGTAAATTGTGCCCGGGCGTTTTGCCGAAGCCGATGCCGACGTCCAGTGCCACCCGGTCAGCCGTCACGCCGCTGGCGTTCAATTTTTTCAGCCGCCCGCCAAAAAATTCGCCGACTTCCCGAACCACGTCCGCGTAAACCGGATTCGTTTGCATCGTTTGCGGCGGGCCTTGTGCGTGCATGCAAATGTAACCGGCGCCAAATTCCGCCACAACGCTCCACATCGCATCGTCTTCGCGATTGGCGGCCACGTCGTTGACGATGCTGGCGCCCGCTTGCAACGCAGCGCGTGCGACAGCGGGTTTCATCGTGTCAACCGAAAGCGGAATTTTGACGCGCGACACCAGTTGTTCGACCACCGGTATTACACGGCGCCATTCCTCGGTTTCGCCGACGGGCTCCGCCCCGGGGCGCGTGGATTCGCCGCCGAGGTCGAGAATTTCCGCGCCTTGCGCGACCAGTTCAAGCGCGTGCGCGACGGCGGCGTCCGGATCCAAAAATTTTCCGCCGTCGGAAAAGGAATCGGGCGTGACGTTGACGACGCCCATGACCAGCGCCGGCCGCGGAAAAACGAATTCAAACCGGCGCGCGCGGAAAATGATTTTGCTGGCAGCAGACACGAACTGATTGTGAACGGATTCCGGCAAATCGCCAAGCGCATCCGTCGCTGCATGGTGCGATCAAACTTTGGTTTTGAAGTATTTGATGGTTTGCGTCAACCCGTTGGCCAGCGGGACTTTTGGCTCCCAGCCGAGAATCTTTTTTGCGCGGGTGATGTCAGGCCGGCGTTGTTTAGGGTCGTCTTGCGGCAGCGGTTTGAAGACAATTTTGCTGCGCGAGCCGGTGGCACGGATGATTTGTCCGGCGAATTGCAGCACCGTCAGTTCCGTCGGATTGCCGAGGTTCACCGGCAGATCATAGCCGCTCATCATCAGCCGGTAAATGCCTTCAATCAAATCGGACACGTAACAGAAGCTGCGGGTTTGTTTGCCTTCGCCAAAAACGGTGACGGGTTTGTTTTTGAGCGCCTGGCTGATGAACGCCGGCACGACCCGGCCGTCGTTGAGCCGCATGCGCGGGCCGTAGGTGTTGAAGATGCGGACGATGCGCGTGGCGACCTCGTGTTCGCGGTGATAGGCCATCGTCAGGGCCTCGGCGAACCGCTTGGCCTCGTCGTAACAGCCACGCGGGCCGAGGGGGTTGACGTTCCCCCAATATTCCTCGGTTTGCGGATGGACGAGCGGATCGCCGTAAATTTCCGAAGTTGAGGCGAGCAGAAACCGCGCGTCTTTATTTTTGGCAAGGCCGAGCGCCTTGTGCGTGCCGAGCGAGCCGACCTTGAGAGTTTGAATCGGCAGTTCGAGATAATCAATCGGGCTGGCGGGCGAGGCGAAGTGCCAGACGTAATCCACCGTCTCGTTGAGAAAAAGGAATTCGGTGACGTCCTGCTCAATAAATTTAAAATTTGGGCTGCCACCGAGGTGCGAAATATTGTCCACCGAGCCGGTGACGAAATTGTCGATGCCGATGACCTTGTGGCCGCGTGCCAGGAGCAAATCGGCCAGGTGCGAGCCGAGAAAACCCGCGGCGCCGGTGACGACCGATGTGGGTTGTTTCTTTTTTTTCATCAAAGGCAAACCGGCATTTACTTTGCGCCCGTGCCGATAAGCACGGCGGGGATGGTGCGGACCAGGATTTTCAAATCAAGCCACAGCGACCAGTTGTCGATGTATTCGAGGTCAAGCCGCACCCAGTCTCTGAAATCGGAAATTTGATTGCGTCCGCTGATTTGCCAGAGGCAGGTGAGACCGGGTTTGACGCTGAGACGGCGGCGGTGGGCCAGATTTTCAAAACGTTTCACCTCGTCCACCGGCAAGGGGCGCGGACCGACCAGGCTCATTTCGGTGCGGAGCACGTTGTAGAGTTGCGGCAATTCGTCGAGGCTGTATTTGCGGAGGAATTTCCCGATCGGCGTGACGCGCGGGTCGTTGGTGACTTTGAAGACCGGGCCGCTCATTTCGTTCATGGCCTCCAGCTCGTGTTTGAACTGTTCGGCGTTGGTGACCATGGTGCGGAATTTGTAAAGCGTGAAGGGCGAGCCGTTGAGGCCGGAGCGTTGCTGGCGGAAAAAAACCGGGCCGGGCGAGGTGAGCTTGATCGCCAGCGCGATGAGGGGAATCACTGGAATCACAATCAACAACACCAGCAACAACAGCGCACCGGCAAAATCCATGAGTTGCTTGGCGACACCCTGCCAGGAGGTTTCCGGTGTCGTGCGAAAGACCAGCAAGGGATAGCCGAGCAATTCGTCGAAGCGCGCGCGTGAAATCTGCGTTCCAAAAAAATCGGCGACCAGCCAGGCTTCGATGCCTTCGAGTTCGCAGGTTTTGATGGCGTTTTCGACCTGATCGAAATAGGAGTGGCGCGCGCTGATGATCACCCCATTTATTGAATGTTCGTGGAGCATCTGCGCGAGTTGTTGCACGGGGGTTTCTCCGAGACTCAATTCGCCCACCACCTCGACGCTCTTGTCCAATCGTTCTTTCAGTTCATGCCGAAGCCGCACAATTTCGGCATGCGTGCCGATGAGGAGGAAGCGGCGTTGGTATTGCGACTGGCCGAACTTGCTGCGCAAAGCCAGCCGCACCAGTTCCTCCTTCAGATAGATCAGGCTGAAGCTGATGCTCCCAAAAAACACTATCATGACGCGCGGCGAAATAAATTGGAGGGCATACAGCACCAGCACCAAGCCAACGGTTGTGATGAGACAACCTTTGAAGAGCGGCCAGAGAAAGTCCCTGCGCGGGCAGAGGACGGGGTGGTTGTAAAAGCCCTGGGATTCAAGAATGAGTGGGGCGGCAGGAATCAAGACGAAGTAAAGCCAGCCCACGTTGCCAAAGATGTCGGGCGGGATCACGTCAAGGTTCAGCCACGCGATGATTTGCGGATTGGTGCGCAACGTATAGGCAAGCCAAAAGCTCACCGCAAACAGACAGGCGTCCGCCATTTGGTGGACCTGCGTTCGAATCTGGCGATCACGTCGCAACATGTTTGTTAATTTGCAGTGTTTTTAGAATAACATCCGCGTGCGCGTGTATTCAAATCTTTTAGAATTTCAACCCGGCCCGGGCGATGTCTTTTTCCTTTGGCGCCAATTGATATTCCGGCACCGAGGCCGCAATCAATTTTTTCATGCGCTCAAACGCGGCGTCCTCCTCGCCCGGCGCACAGATGGTAAAATACGAAATGTAAGCCCAGCGCTGCAGCTTGCCGGTGAACAAAAGGTCTCGGAGAAGATAATACTGGAATTGAACATAACTCACGGTCTGCTCGTTGTCCGCGACAAACCAAAACACAAACAGCCCGCGCACTTCGGTTTTCCGGCCGTCCGGCGTCTGAAAATAATTGCTGACGACCCATTTCATCGCCGGCAACGCATGAGGCGGCGACCCCGCCAAGGGGATGCCGACTTCGGTTTTTTCATCGATGCGCCAGCCCTGTCCGGGCATGCAGTACTCCGGCCGGTGAATGCTCGTACGATCCGCGCCCATCAAGATGATGGTGGCAGTGGCCCAGAAGCCATCCGGCGCCCAATAATAGCGTTCCACGAAACTGGTGTCCTTGGGCAAATAACCCAAAACAACTTCCGGTTCGGGCACATTGCTGGAGGTGAAGTCGAGCACGCGTTCCGGCAAATTAATTCGCATCGTCACACTGCCGGGAATCAGCGTTGCTTTGATGCCCGGTTGGCCGAGCCTTTGGTTCGCCTTGAGCCGGGTCAACGCGCCGACCGTGCCCGCCATCAACGCGAGCGCGATGAGAAGCATCAGCCACTTTTGATTTTTCATGGTTGCTCCTTTTTGCCCGGATTCTGTCGTTTCTCCATCCAGCGCCCGATCACAAGCAATCCGATAATTGCCGGGACATAGGGGATAAGACTGAAAATGCTGCTTTCGTGAACGTAGTTGCCCCACTTCTGCCCGCCTGTTTCCGCCGCCATGATGATGAAAAGCATCCGCGCCAGATTCCCCAAAACGGCCAGCGGAAACGCCGAGGCCATGAGCAAAAGACGCTTCCACGGAGAGCGAAAGGTGATGAAACCGTAAATGGTGGCCAGTAAAAAAATCGCGATGAGACTCCGGATTCCGCTGCAGGCCGGGGCGACATCATATTGATAAGTGCCTGACGAATCGAATAATTGTGTCCCCATTCTTATCACATCAATGCCCAGAACAAAATGCGCCACGGCTTCCACCAATTGGCACACGAGTAATCGAAGAGGGAAGGTAATGTAATCCGCCTGCCCTCCCAAGGGAATGCAGAAAACAAAAAGAAAGAACGGGAAAACGCTTTTTCGCAGCCACTCGCGTCCCCAAGCCAGCCCCATCAAACCGTAAATGCCTGTAAACAGCGCCACGATGGAAATGCGCGGCTGCTGAAGTGCGTAACCCAAAACATGCAGCACCATTCCCGCAACCAGAATCAGCAGCCCCCGCCACCAGCTTTGGAGGGGCAGCGCGAGCAGTTCCTTGCGTTTCCACCAAAACAGCCCCACCACCAAAAAGGGGACGAAATTACCATGACCATCATCGGAGGCGGGATTGGGGTTGTTATACGCCGCATACAAGCCCGTAAACAGGGAGGGCGAGTGAATGTAACCCAAAAGTGAATTGCCGAAAAAATGAAACACCGCCAGCCATGCCGCCAGCAGCGCGAAAAAAAGGCCCTTGTTCGGAAGCCGCCGCCAGCAATCCGCCGTATCCGCCAGCCAGCCGGTTGATGTTTGATTGTCAGAAATGTTGTTCATTCACGCGCAATGTCAGTTTCTGAGATAACAAAAGCCCTGCTGTTACTCAATCAAAATCCACCCGGCGTTCTTTTCGGCGGATTCGGTTTCAGCCCGAAAAGGCGCCGGAAGGTCCCGGGGCCAACCCGGGATTGATTGTGAAAAGGCGTTTGCCGGCCGCCGCGGTCATGACGCAAAAGGCGAGACCGCTTGGGCCGCCCGGCCGCATCCACCGCGGCGCCGCCTTTCCAAAACCAAATGACCCGCGCTCAAATTCATTGCGAAACCTTCCGGATGCAGTAATCTTGATCCCTTGAAAATCGGCCTGCTCCAACTCAACTCGACGGTCGGCGACTTTGCGGCGAACCGGCAAAAACTCGTTGCCGGCCATGAAAAAGCCTGCGCACTCGGCGCCGAATTTGTGCTCGCGCCGGAATTATTTTTGTGCGGCTATCCGCCGCGCGATTTGCTCCTGCGCGCCGATTTTATTGACGCGAATCTGGCCGCGCTCGCCGAAACCGCCAAAAGCATCGGGCCCATTCCGCTGTGCGTCGGTTACGTTGACGAAAATTCCGAACGTCCCGGACGCGCGCTCCGTAATTCCGCCGCCGTTTTGCAGAATGGCAAAATCATCTGGCGCACACACAAAAGTCTCCTGCCGACCTATGACGTTTTCGACGAAGACCGCTATTTTGAACCGGCCAAAGGCGCCACGCCATTCCAGTTCAGCGGCCGCAAACTCGGCATCACGATTTGCGAGGACATCTGGAACGACGAGGATTTCTGGCCGGAACGGCTTTATCGCCGCGACCCGATCAAGGAACTCATCGGGCAGGGAGCGGAAATCATCCTCAACATTTCCGCGTCGCCGTGGCACGACGGCAAGGAAAAGACCCGGCTCGCCATGCTGCAGCGGGTGGCCCGCGACGAGCGCGTGCCATTGGTCCAGGTCAATCTGGTCGGCGCGAATGACGAATTGATTTTTGACGGCCACAGCGCCGCGCTCAATTCGCGCGGCGAAGTGATCGCGCTCGGAAAAGGTTTTGAAGAAGAAATTTTTGTGGCGGATTTGGAAAAAAATTCAGCGCCCCTCGCCCCATCCCTCTCCCCGCCCGGCGGGGGGAGGGTGGCTGAAGACCGGGTGAGGGGGTTGACATTTCCGCCGCGCGAGCAGCAGATTTTTTCCGCGTTGTCGCTCGGCATTCGCGATTACGTTCACAAATGCGGGTTCACGTCGGCCCTGGTGGGCCTGTCCGGTGGCATTGATTCCGCGCTGGTGGCGGTGCTGGCGGCGGACGCGCTCGGCGCGGACAAGGTGCTCGGCGTCTCGATGCCCGCGCGGTATTCGAGCGAAGGCAGTTTGAGCGACGCCGAGGTGCTCGCGAAAAACCTTGGCATCCGTTATGAAATTTTGCCGATTGAGCCGGTTTTTCAATCGGTTGAAAAACAACTGGCAAAGGTTTTTGCCGGAACCAGGCCGAATGAAGCCGAGGAAAACGTGCAGTCGCGGTTGCGTGGCGTGACGTTGATGGCGCTGTCGAACAAATTTGGAGCGCTGGTGCTGACGACCGGCAACAAATCCGAAATGGCAGTCGGTTATTGCACGCTTTATGGCGACATGTGCGGCGCACTGGCGGTGATTGCGGACGTTTTCAAGACGGACGTTTACAAAATCGCACGCTGGGTCAACTCCGACCATGCGTCGCGAGCGGGCCGCGAAAAAATCACCATCCCCGAAGCTTCGCTTACCAAACCGCCAAGCGCGGAGTTGCGGCCAAACCAGAAGGATCAGGATTCACTGCCCGATTATGAAATCCTCGATGCCATTCTCCAGGCTTACGTTGTCGAAAATTCGGGCCGGGAAGAAATTATAAAACGCGGTTTCCCCGCCCAGGTCGTGAACGATGTGATCAACAAAATCAATTTCAGCGAATACAAACGCCGCCAGGCCGCGCCCGGACTGAGAGTGTCGCCGCGTGCGTTCGGCATGGGCCGGCGCATTCCCATCGCGCAACGATTCCGAACAAAATCTTGACAGGGAAATGGCTGCAACCTAGATTTTACAGCCAACGGCTCGGAAATTATTTCATGACCATTCTGATTCTGGCATATATCGATCCCGGCGTGGGGGCGTTGCTCTGGCAAGCCATCATAGCGGCTTTTGTCGGCTTGCTGTTCTACCTGAAAAAAACACGGCGGTGGATCATGGGTGTGTTTCGGAAAATGTTCGGGCGCAGGCAGAAACCTTCGGCCCCCGTTGCGGAAATTCCCGCCAAAGAAACAATGAAAGCCAAATCTGATGTCCGGTAATGCCACAGTCCGCGCCATCATTTCGCGATCCGGCGGGTTGTTGTTGTTCCTTTAATGGCCGCGTGCTGCGCTGCGTCGCCGCGGTGGCCGTTTCTGAATTAGAAAAATTCCTGCAAACCAATTGCGCGCGCCAGTACATTGCCCGGAAAAAATTTGTTTCCACCCGGCGCCTGAACGAAAATGAAGCCGCCACGCTTCGCGAATCGCCGGAGTTGCCGCCGGTTTTCCACGCGCAACCCGGGGGCGCGGTCTTTGAGCACGAGCGGATTCCTTTTCCAAGTTATCCGCACGAATGGCCGCCCGAAATGCTATGGGCTGCCGGTCGTTTGACGCTCGAACTCGCCCAGGCCGCGCTCGGAGACGGGTTCGGGTTGAAGGACGCCACTCCGCACAATATTTTGTTTCGCGGCAGCGAACCGGTCTTCATTGACGCACTGTCGTTTGAACGCCGCAACCCCGGCGATCCGATCTGGCTGCCGGAGGCGCAATTTGTCCGCACGTTTCTTCTGCCGCTGCTGGCCAACCGCCGGTGGGGTTTGCCGTTGGCGGAAATTTTCACGACCCGCCGGGATGGAATCGAACCGGAGGAGGTTTACCGCTTTTGCGGTCCGTTGGAGAAATTCAAGCCGCGAATGCTTTCACTCGTTTCGATTCCTGCCTGGCTCTCGCGCAAGACCAGCCCGGATGATCAAAAGATTTACCAGCCGCATTTGCTGGCGAACACGGAAAAAGCGCGATTCATCCTCGAATCGCTTTTCCAGCGCCTGGAACGAACGCTGGATTCGCTCAAGCCGGTCGCGCAAAAAAATTCGGGGTGGTCGGATTACATGGCCACGCACAGCTACGACGACCCGGCGTTTGCGGCCAAGGAAAAATTTGTGAGCGAGGCGTTGCGCGAGTTCAAACCGGCGCGCGTGCTGGATGCCGGCGCGAACACCGGCCATTTCAGCGCGCTGGCGGCGCAAGCCGGCGCGGAAGTGGTGGCGGTGGATTTGGATGCGGCGTGCGCCGGCGCAATCTGGCGGCGCGCGCGCGAACAAAAATTGAACATTCTGCCGCTGGTCGTGAATCTGGCGCACCCCAGCCCGGCGCTCGGCTGGCGGAACGGCGAGTGCCCTGCGTTTCTCGACCGCGCGACCGGCACGTTCGACGGCGTGCTGATGCTGGCGTTGATCCACCATCTGCTGGTGACGGAACGGATTCCGCTTGAAGAAATTCTGCGGCTGGCTTACGAATTAACCCATTCGTTGCTTGTGATTGAGTTCATTGAACCTCGGGACGATATGTTTCGCCGCCTGACACGCGGGCGGGAAGAGTTGCATGCCACATTGGACACAACAATGTTTGAACAGGCTTGCACGCCGTACTTTGAAATTGTCCGGTCGCTCGCACTGCCGGGCACGCCGCGCCGGATGTATTGTCTGAAGCGAAAGGGCGGTGGAAATTGAGCGCCTCCGCGGAACATTACGAGGGCACCATCCCGTTGCCGGAGCCGCTGAAGCAAAAAATCAAGGACAGGATTTTGGCGTTGTCGCTGGCGAACCTGTGTTTTACCGGCGCGTGGTTTACCATGTTGTATGACCAGGACTACGGCTACTTCAACCGGCTTCAGGTTCTGCCGCCGTCGCTGCTGGCCCTGGTGGTGAATATCCTCGGTTTGGCGGCGGTGATATGGCTGGCGATGTGCATCCGGCGGCGTTTCCCGAACCGCGCACTCCGATTGGGACTGCATCTGGCGTTCCTGGCGCTGCTGCTGATTCCCATGGATTTTTGCCGGGCCCAGGTCTTTAACATCCTGTCCCACCAGGTTGTCGTGTTCTTCAAGCAGCCGGTGATGATGGTCTGTACCCCGGTCTTTCTGGCACTGGTCGTATGGCAGCACGACATCGTTGCCAAGATTGCCGGTGTGCTGGTGGGAATCTTGGCGCCATTGGTGTTCTTAACGCTGGGCAAATCCGCGTTGTTGTGTCTTGCCGTAATTCACTTGAGCCAGCACGCCGGCGACCGGGGCTTGCAGCCGCCGGTGCCGGTCAGCAGGGACCATCCCCGCGTGGTGTGGATCATTTTTGATTGCACCGACTACCGCCTGGCGTTTGAACAACGGCCGGCCAGCGTGTCGCTGCCGGAATTCGACCGGTTGCGCAACGAGTCGCTTTTCTGTGTCAATGCCTGTTCGCCTGCCGGCAGCACGATCAGTTCGATGCCGGCGCTGATTTCGGGCTGGCGGATCTCGGATATCAGCATTGCGAACGCCTCGGATCTGAATTGCACAATCGTCGACACGAAAGAGAGGACCACTTGGAGCAGAATGCCGTCGGTGTTTGCCGAAGCGCAGACGTTGGGGGTAAACACCGCCCTTGTCGGCTGGTACCACCCCTACGATCGCGTGCTCGGTGATGGCTTGAATTATTGCGAGTGGTATGCGTTTCCATCGTTTGAACCCGCCCGCGCATCAACGTTCACCGCGGCGATGCGGCGGCAGATCGCTTGCATGGCCTGGACATTACATTATCACCGGATTTACATCAGCATCTGCCGGGGCGGCCTGCAACAATCACTTCCACTGGCGACCAACGCAATCTACGGCTTGATTCTGCTGCATCTTCCCCCGCCGCACGGGCCGGGCATTTACCTGCCGGACAAGAATGAATTCACTTCCTGGAGCACATCCGGAGCGACCGGCTACTTCGGAAATCTTGCGCTGGCCGATTTCCAACTGGGAAAGCTCCGCCAGGCGATGGAAACTTCCGGTGAATGGGACAAAACCTGGCTGATCATCAGCTCCGACCACTCATGGGGCGCCTCCGATTCGTATGACGGCCGGCATGACTCACGCGTGCCATTCATCGTGAAACCGCCCGGCAAAAACGAAGCCATCACCTATTCACCAAAAATCAACACCGTTCTGACTCACGATTTAATTCTGGCCATTCTTCGCAGCGAGGTCGCCAGCCGGCAGGATCTTGTGCCCTGGCTCGACAAACACGGGAAGCCGTTGCCGACGCTGAAAGTCGGGAAACAAGAGTAGCGGCCAGGGTCTGCCATGAAATTTTCCATTGTCACGCCCAGTTTCCGCAATTCGCGCTGGCTCAAGCTCTGTATCGCTTCCGTGGCCGACCAGCAGGGCGTTGAAGTGGAGCATATCGTGCAGGACTCCTGTTCGGACGACGGCACGCAGGACTGGCTGCCGCAGGACCGCCGGGTGCGCGCCTTCATCGAAAAAGACTCTGGCATGTATGACGCCATCAACCGCGGTTACCGCCGCGCGCAGGGCGACATTCTCGCCCACCTCAACTGCGACGAACAATACCTGCCCGGTGCCCTCCGGGCCGTGGGCGACTATTTTGCCGCCCATCCGGAAATCGAAGTGGCCCTTGCCGGCACGATTGTCGTGGATGGCGGCGGCAATTACATGTGCCACCGGCATTCCTTGGTGCCGCACCCGCAGCACATCTGGTTTCGTTTTTCGGTCCTCACCAGTTCGGTTTTCCTCCGGCGGCGTGTGATCAGCGAACGCGGCCTTTTCTTCGACACGCGCTGGCGCGATCTCGGCGATTTTTACTGGGTCCTGGCGCTGCTAAAAAACCGCGTGCCGATGGCCGTCTGCGATGAATTCACTTCCGTTTTTACCGACACCGGCGAAAACATGGGGTTGAAACCCAACGCCATTCGCGAGAAGAACGAAAGGGCCGCCTCGATACCACGCTGGGTGCGGGCGCTCAAGCCCGTCTGGATTGCGCATCACCGCCTGCGACGGCTTGCCGCCGGCCACTTTTCCCTGAAACCGACAAGTTATTCCATTTACACGTTCGACAGCCCGGTGCAGCGTGTGCGGTTTGACGTGCCCAAGCCCACGGTCATCTGGTGGAACCGGCTGGCCATGAAGCCCGTTCACCCCGGGATGAAGGTGGAATGAAAAGGAATCGCTGACATGGGATTTCTTCGCCTGCTCCTTGCCGCTGCCGTGGTGGTGGAACATTCAACGCCGATCTTCGGGGCTTCCTTCACCAGCGGTCATCTGGCCGTGCGCCTGTTTTTCATCATTTCCGGCTTTTACATGGCGCTGATTTTAACCACCAAATATACGGTCGACCACCCGAATCGTTACTGGTTTTTCATCAGCAACCGGTTTTTGCGCATTTATCCGTGCTATTATGTGGTCCTGCTTCTGAGCCTGGCGTTTTACGCGGCGGCCTCGTTTTACCTGCACCACCCCGCCGACCGGCTCGTGCTCTGGCAGACCGCCTGGCGGCACGGCCATATCTGGGGACTGTTCTTCGTCAGCCTCTGCCAGTTGACGATCATCGGCATGGATGCCGTCTGTGTTTTTATCTATAACCTTGCGCAGGGAATGCATCTGCCGGGCCCGGACACGGCGGCGGCCAGCGTGGCGTGGCTGCCGACGGCAGGGGCGGATCCCTCGGGCACCGTTCCCGCCTGGCGGTTTATGTTTGTGCCGCAATCCTGGTCCATCAGCATCGAGTTGCTGTTTTACCTGGTGGTTCCCTGGCTGATTTCCTGGCGGACCAGAAATTTGGTCATCCTGGCCGGCTTGAGCCTTGTGTCCTATTTCGCCAACTGCCTTTTTGTGTATCCGGCCCTGGCCGACCTGCTGGGCTACTTCTTCCTCCCGTTTCATTTGTTCCTGTTCATTCTCGGGATGCTGGCCTGCCGCCACTCAGCGGACTTTCTGGCCCGGGTCACCCAACCTTTCAAAATCGCCATGGTCGCCGCCCTGTTCGGCGGACTGGCCTTTTCCCAGTTCCTGCCAACCGAGACCTGGAAGCTCCTGCCGGTGGAACCCCGCAGCTTCATCTGTATCGTGCTCGTGGCCCTGTCGCTGCCCATCCTCTTCGACTGGACAAAATACAGCCGTTTTCAGAAATGGGTCGGCGACCTGTCCTATCCGGTGTACATCTGTCACATCCTGGTGAAGTGGGTTTTGCTTGGCTTGATGGGAGTCAGCAAAAAAGGCGTGACCAGCCCGCCGGGCTGGGTGCTGTTGCTCGGGGCCATCGCCCTGGCCGCATTGCTGTTGTGGCTGGTGGATTATCCGATTGACCGCTGGCGGCAACGGCGGGTGAAAAAATTTCAGCGCCAGCCCCGGCCCGCCACCCAAACTTAAGCGGTTCGGGCGGTTTTTTGTGCGCCCCATTCCAAACGCCTGAGCCCTTTGCCCTGAAGAAAAAACATTGAGCAAAAACTCAAAACGGGTCTGCCCCAGTCGGGACTTGGACAGGTTTAAAGTCAGTTCTTAACGATGGCCGCTCTTCAAGATCAACCTTTTTTTTCAGCGGAAATGCAATGGAAGAAGCCAAGCGGGTTGCCGGTCAGTAACAATCGCTTTGCATCATGCACGTACGTGTACTTCCGGGTACGAAATCCCGGATCATTCACCCGTTCCACATACTGGCCCGGGTGCCAGCCAAAGTGATAGCCGGCGAGTTGAATAGCCCGCCGGTAGAACCAGTTGAGCGGGGTAAAAGCAGAAGCCGCAAGGTAATCGGCGGAAGTAATCTCGGTGCGCACGTGGATGTTCTGCAAAGGCATGGTGCCCAGCATCCGGGCCAATTCTCTCCGTGTGTAGCCCTTGGTGCCAGGGCTTTCGACCATGTTCCACAGGATCCACCTCAGGCTCCGCCAAGGGCGGCCCTTGAGCAGGCCAAAGCGCACCCAGCGATTCATGACGCAGATTGAACGCCGGTTGTAGAGCATGATTTTAAGATGGCCACCGGGGCGGATTACGCGGACCAGTTCACGCACCGCTCTCTCCGTATCAGGGGTATGATGGAGCACCCCGAACGAATAGCCGAGGTCGAACATATCTGACTCAAACGGCAAAGACTCGGCATCCGCAATCTGGAGCTTTTCCGGCGCAGGCAAACCGTATAACTCAATCCTGCTTCGCACCTGTTCGAGGGCCTCCGGCGTCAAATCGACACCGGAAGCGCGCGCGCCGGCCCGGAGCCATTGAATGAAGTCCGTGCCCGCACCGCACCCGACTTCCAACACCCTCTTGCCGTGGTAGCGTGTGAACTGCGCGAAGGAATGAATGAACGGCTGATCGAAGCAGCGGAAAGCTTCAATCTCCTCGTAATACTCCCGGCTCGATTTTGGGGATTTGGCGACTTCGGTGCCGCAACTCTGCTCGTTCCAGAAGTCCCGAACCTGGTGTTTGAGTGAATCTGAAGATGCAGCGTGCATAAGCGGAATGGATTGGGCAACTTGCTTGCGCGGTCTATCAACTACGGATCCGCGCAGCGATTTTGCGGAGCCGCCTCCTGCCGTTGGCCCCCACAATCATGAAAGCCATCCATGACGCTGTTGTCCCAACGAGAGCGGTTTTCATGGGCGGTAACAATAAACAAGATATTAACAGCCTATCGAGGGATCCAATCAGTTGCAACAACTATGTTTGTTCAGCATCGACGCGCGCTCCACGAGTGGGCCGGCCAGGTTCAATGTGGGCGTTCAACTTGACGCTGTCGGCCAGGGTCTGGCATCCTTGTGCCCCATGAAGACAATTCAATCCGCTTCCGTTTTTGGTCTGGGAAAACTGGGCGCCTGCATCGCCGCCACGCTGGCCGCGCGCGGTTTCGAGGTGGTGGGCATAGACATCGATGCGGAAAAAGTACGGCGGTTGAACGAGGGCCTGGCACCCGTTGAGGAGCCACTGCTGGCCGAGACCGTCCAGGCGGGCCGTGCACGCCTGCGCGCTTCGACCGACCCGCGCGAAGCGGTAAAAACCGATGCGTCCTTTTTTATTCCACCAACCGGGAGCCTGCCCGACGGCAGCTTTTCGAACGAGTTTCTCCTGAAAGCCATGCAGCCCTGTGCCAAGGCGCTGCAAGCCGCAGGCAAGAAAGGACATTTGTTCGTGTGCAGTTCCACCACCACCCCGGGCGCGTGCGACACGGTGCTGGTACCGATGATCGAGAAGGAAACCCATTGGACCTGTGGGCGCGACTTCGGGTTCTGCTATAATCCGGAGTTCATCGCGTTGGGCAACGTCGTCAACGGGTTGCTGGAGCCGGACTTGGTGCTGATCGGCGAGTCGGACCCCAAGAGCGGGGCAGCGCTCGAAACATTTTACCGGAAGTATAACCGCAACCGCCCGCAGATCAGCCGCATGTCGTTGGTCAGCGCCGAACTGACCAAGATTTCACTGAACAGTTACATTACGATGAAGATCAGCTTCACCAACCAGCTCCGCATGATTGCCGAGCGGTTTCCCAAAGCGGACATCCACACGGTGCTGGACGCCATCGGCAGCGACAGCCGCATCGGCAAGAAATATCTGCGCGCCGGGCTAAGCTACGGCGGTCCCTGTTTTCCACGGGACAATCGCCTCGTAGCCTACATCGCCCGCCAGGTCGGCGTGTCTGCGCCGCTGGCGGAGGCTTCAGATAAAGTGAACGAGGACACCAAACTGAATTTGCTCGAAAAGGTGAAGGCACGGGTTACCAAGAGCGACCTCGTGGCCGTGCTCGGTCTGTCTTACAAGCCGGACACCTATATTACCGAGGAAGCTGCGGGCCTTTACCTGGCGCAACATTTGAAGCACCAAGGCTACCGCGTGCTGGTGCATGATTTCGGGGCCAAGCCCTCCAACAATCCGAGCCTGCACGAATTCGAAGTGATTGAGAACCTCACCCTCCTTGTCTCTCGTGATGATATCAAACTGGCGGTGATTTGCTGTCCGTGGCCGCAGTACAAGGAGGTGAAATTCTCCGCCACCACCAGCGTGCTCGCGGCGTGGCAACTTTGAGGCGACCGGGTCGCGATTTTGCGGCGGCCCGGGTTTCCCGGCGCGTCATTGACCGGGCGAGCTGTTTATGGAAACGGTGGAATTAGCAACTCCCGCTTGCCTGGATCATTCACTGCGTTCAATCCTTCTCTCGCAGCTTGCTCGTCTCGATGTTTGACGTGAAGCTGGTTTGCTTCTTCATTTGTCTGCGGACCCGCAGGATCCAAATTCCCGGGATGAGATCGACACGTCCACGGCAGATCAACTTCTGCCACTGCCGCTTCAGCCGGAACGCCGTCCGATAGAGACGGCCCAACCAGCCGTCCGGCCGGCCGTGCGCTTTGCAGATAATGGCGGCCTCCCGGTGCATATTGCGTTGAATCCGCAGATCGGCAGTCTGTCCGTATTCATGAATGCGGTAGTTGACGAGCAGCCGGGGCACGTGGCCGACTTTGCAGCCGTGCTTGCCCAGGCGCAAAATAAATTCGTAGTCACAACAATTCATGAATTCCTTGTGCAGATACATGCCAAGCCTGTCGTGAACCGACTTGCGGACGAAAAGAGTCTGGTGAATCACGTAACACCACCCGCAGCACCGGAGCACGTCATAATCGTAGCAGGCTTCCTCGCGCCGGTAGATGTTGCGGCCCTCGCCGTTCACGTACTGGATGTCTCCAAAAAGCGCATCCCATTCCGGATGCTGCTGGAAAGCCTCGTTTACTGCGGAGAGCGCGCCGGGACGGAAGCAGTCGTCAGCGTTCAGAATGTTTACGATCTCTCCGGTGGCGCGGAGAATACCCTTGTTCATGGCATGATAGTGCCCTTCGTCTTTTTCCGATACCCAGATCAGGTGCGGATATTCCTTCAACAACTCGACCGTGCCGTCTTTCGACCCACCGTCAATGATGATGTGTTCCCAATGGGGATAATCCTGCGAACGGACGCTCTCAATGGTGTCGCGGATGGTGTGAATACTGTTAAAGCTCGGCGTGATAACGGAAATTTTCGACCGTACGGACATATAACCTTATAGCAACTGAAGCAAGGCCGAGTAAAGTTCCAACTTCCCATGAAACCTGCCGGGCGCTTCCGGCAAGGTTTGCCGGATAACCACCAAACTGGCGGCGTTGGCGCAAGCACGGCGAGGCGATTGAGGAACCGCCCGTCGGTCCACACGGACGCTCGCCCGTGCGGCGTCTGCTCCGGTTATCATTGAAAAATGCCGGGGGTGTCGTCCTGACAAAATTGCGCCGGCCACTGCAACGATTGTCGCAGGCTCGTCAGTCAATTTTTGCTGCCGGGATTCAAAATTCCCACTGCCTCGTGGTTCAGTCAAGACACGGAGAGACAAAATGATTCAGGTTTTTTCTTTGGCGAGCAACTTTTGAAACAGCGCCTCATAGCGACCGCAAATCACATCCCAATCGTAATGGGTTTGGATCCGTTGCCGTGCCCTTTCTCCCAGCCGCGCCGCCAGTGCCGCATCAGCGGCCACCTTCTGAATGGCCGCCGCCAGGCTCTTTTCGGGGTCGGAATGGCTGAAGGTGATGGCCGTGTCCCCGACCACCTCCAAATTCCCCGGCGTGTCGCGCACAATCACGCAATTGCCAAAACCCATCTGGTCCAGCAGCACCGGCCGCGTCGCGTCTATGGCCGTGGGCAACAGGAAGGCCCGGGCGTGAAAGCTCAGTTGCTGGTAGGCTTCGCCGAACAAATAACCGGTCATCAAAATATTTTTTGATTCCGCCGTGATGGACTTGAGTTTGGCAATGAATTTTCGCTGGTACGGCGCGTCGCCGACGACCACCAGCGGAAGGTTTGTGCCGCTGGCCTGATGGGCCGCCATCGCCAGATCCGCCGCGTTCTCCGGTGTCAGGCGCGAAACATAAAGAAAATAATTTTTCGGCGTGAGCTGGAATTTTTTGAGCCAGTCCTCGCCGGGATTTTGCGTCACCGTGTTTGCGCCGTAGGGAATCAATTCCGTGTCAACGTCATAAAGCTCCCGGTATCGCCTTTGGATCGAACCGTTGTCGGCGACGACCGCATCCGCCAGGCGTGAGGCCCAGAACTCGCTGCGGCGCAGCCACCACCGCCCAAAACCGCTCCACTTGGCGCGGGCAAAATCCGCGCCGTCAACGTTCACGATGGTTTTGGCCCCGCGAAGCCTGGGGACAAATGACAGCAGGCTGTTTCCCACCCCGCAGAAATAGGCGATGTCGAAATCCTTGCCCAACGCGTGCAGAACACTGAGAAAAGTATGAACAATGGTGTCGGTGGCCTTGGCCGGAATGGTTGGCAGATGAACAATGCGCACGCCCTGGAAGGTTTTTTCGGCATGCCGGTTGAACGGAATGCGATTGTAAACGGTCACGCTGTGCCCGCGTTGCACCAGGCGGACGGAGAGCTGCTCGACAAAAGTTTCAAAACCCGAATAACACGCCGGGATGCCGCGCGTGCCCAGGAAACCGATTCGCATCGTCTCAATCTAAGAAGCTCGCGGCCCAAGTCGAGTGTTCTTTTTCAAGAGACAGGTTTGGGGGCGCATCTCAATTTTTAGAGGGGTCGCCATGAGTTGAATGAGGGAAGAGCAAATGCCAGCGTTTGTTGCGCCAGAAGGTTTCCAGGCACATCAGGGCTTCGTCTCCCGCACAACTCCAAAACTGGCCTGGCCGCTTGAAGCGACATTGATATTGGCGGCAGGTCGATTCCATCGCGCCGCTGCCCAGCGGTTCCCCGGCCCGCCGCGCCACATCGTAATCCATCCGTGCTTGGTGACTTTCCAAATAGTTCAGTTCGGCTTCCACCGCCTGACGCTTTTTCTGACGCAGCCGTTTGGCCAGCGTTCGCAAATCGTTGAGCAGAGCGGGAGCCCGGCCGCTTTTGAGCTTCTGGAGCAGCGGAGCCACCCACGCTCGCGCTGCGGTTTCATCCTCTGGATGCAGGGCCTGCGCCACCGCCCATAAATGTTGGCTGGCATGGTAGTAGTCCAGTCGTTGGTGGGCTTGGCCAAAACGGTCACCCGTCAGATTCCAAATCCAAACCGCTCCGTCGGCCACCACCAGCACTTTGGCCGCTTGCACCAGCCCGTGGCGTTGGGCTTCGGCGAACAGTTGTTCCCGTAAGGCGTCCACGCCTTGGCGGGTCATCACCGTGCCCCGGCTCAAGATCCGGGGCCGACCGCCATCGCTTTGGACCCGTTGATCCAGCCGGAAGCAAGTGCCACCATAGACCCAATGCCACCGTTGAGGTTCTTGGCCGACCGCCCGGCGTTGGTCGCTTTGGCCCCAGTCATCCCGCTCCCGGATGTTCCAAGCATCCAATTCGATGACCAGGGTGAAGGGTTGATCCGACAGCGGCAGCACTTGCTCAACGCCTTTGGCCTGGCGCATTTGTTCGTCCAGTTGGGCGCGCTTGTGCTCCGCCCGTTGGCCTTGGCGACGAGCCTCCCGATCCAAGGTGGCACGCGGCAGTTTGACCCCGGTCAGCCGCTCGATGACCGCGCTGGCTTCGCCCGGCGGCATTTTGCTGGCGACCAGGGCCGCCATCTCCTGCACCCCGGGCGAGGCGCTGCCTTCCTCGCTCAAGCCCAAGGCATGATCGGCGGGAAACCGCCATGCCCGACAGCGCCGACACCATCCCCGCAGCCGCCGGATCGTCACCGGTCCGAAACGGGTCTGATAGGTGCGTTCCTGATCACGGGTTTGGCGCGTCAGGGGATGCCCGCAGACCGGACACACCGGCGGACTTTGATCGGCTTTCTGCTGCGCCGCTTCCTCCAGAAGTTTGCGCTCCAACCCCCGCGTTTGTTGGAGAATCTCTTCTTCCATGTGGCCGAGTGTCTGGCCTCTGACCCGCACGCTTCGCGTCAAGCCAGCCGTCAAACGTGCCGCCCAGTCGGCCACCGGCGCGGCAAACGTCTCGAAACTGCTGTCGGATTGAGGAACCGAGTTCAGGCAGCAGCTGCTCATGCCTTCCCTTATACCAATCCCTCGCCCAAATTACCCCCTCAAAAATTGAGATGCGCCCCAGGTTTGGGGTGCAACCCGGCCCCCCCCCCGCGCCAAACTGCCGGCTGGAAGCCGCCATCATCCCGCACAGCGGGACTGGGAAGCTGGCCGCCACCATGGAGGCAGGCATCCTGCCTGCCGGTAAGCGCGGCTTCCAGCCGCATGATCCTTTTGCCGTGGTGCGGGTGTCAAAATTGCGCCCCAAGCGCGGGGAAAATTCATTTTGCGCGTCCGCCGGCAATGGGCTAATTTCACGCCGGATTTTTCACACATTTGGCCATGTCTGACCCGTCATACCGGCTGCTCCAAATTTTCAATCGCCCCCTGGGGGGTGGCGGCGAGGAGTTGGCCACGCAGGAAATCGCGCGGATTCTTTCCAAGGCCCCCGGTTTTGCCGAAGCCATTTTCCAAAGCGCGGAATGGACCGGCCCGCAGGCGCCGCCGCGCTGGAAGCAGGCCGCCCTCACTTTTTACAATCCCCAGGCCATCCGGCGTCTGCGTGAAGCGCAGGAAAAAACCGATGCGCAGGCGTGGATTTTGCACAATTACATTCCCGTTGTTTCCGGCGGTGTTTTCCGGGAGGCGCGGCGGCAGCAGGTCCCCATCCTTCAATACATCCACAATTTCCGCCCGTTTTCGGTCAGCAGTTATCTTTGGACCGGACGGCGGCTTGACCCGGCGCACTGGCCGGCAAATTTCGTCCGCGAAATTTCCTACGGCGCCTGGCAGGACTCGCGGTCCAAGACGGCATTTCTCGCGTCGTTTCTGGCCACGCTCCATCTCACGCGGCAATTCCGCGCCATCAAGGCGTGGGTGGCGGTTTCAAAGTTCATGCGCGAAAAATTCATTTCCGCGGGTGTTGCGCCTGAATCCATATTCCAGCTTTACAATCCCTGGTCCACGCGTTGCCAGGATCCGGATTCTCCCGAGGGCGATTACTACCTGTTTCTCGCCCGCCTCATCGAGGAAAAGGGGGCGAAGGTGGTGGTGAACGCATGGAATTTGTTGCGCCAACTGCAGCCAAACAAACCGCCGCGCCTCATTATCGGCGGCGATGGACCGCTCACGGACTGGGTGAAGGCGGCGGCGGCGGAAAATCCGCTGATTGAATTCCGCGGTTACGTCACCGGGCACGAAAAGGACGTTTTGATTCAGAATTCCCGCGCTTCAATTGTGCCGTCCATCTGGTGGGATCCGCTGCCGTATGTCTGTTATGAGGCTTATGATTTTGGCAAACCGGTGCTGGCCGCAACCTCCGGCGGGTTGACCGAACTCGTGCAACATGGCCAGACCGGGTTTCATCACGTGCCGGGCGATGCCGAACAACTGGCACGGCAGGTTTTGGAAATGGACGCCCACCCGGAAATGCGCCGGCAAATGGGCGCCAATGGCCGCGCCTGGCTCGCCGCCAACACGCGGGAAGAAACATGGAAAAAGGGGTTCTTCAAAATCGTTGATTACGCCGTTGGAACAATGCCCGAAAAAGCCCGGGCCGGTTCGCGCCGCCGTCCGGCAGTGACCGGAGCGGCGATGGGGGTCGAACCGGTTGCGCGAACAGGGACGCAGCCGGGCCAACTTGGAACGAAGCCGAATCTGCTGATATTCGAGATGCGCATGATGGGAGACGCCATCATGAGCCTGCCGTTTATCCGGGCCGCGCAGGAGAAATACCGCGTCTTTGTCTGCTGTCAACCGGCGGTTAGCGACGTGTTTCGGCTCCTGCTGCCGGAGGAGCAGGTCATCCCCTGGCATCCGCCCTGGATAGATGAGGCCGCGCAATACAACCCCGCGAAAAGCAAAAACGCCGGGATGAAATCCGTGCTTCAGCGTCTGCAAAATATCAGGGCGCAAACCGCCCTCAGTGTCTGGGCCGACACGCGGGTCCATGTCCTGATGGCCCTGACGGGGGCGGAGGCGCGGATTGGATTCCCGATGGAAAAATGGAATTTCTACGCGAGCGAACTGCCGTGGCGGCGCCGGCAAATCCTCATCGGGAAAGGCATGAACTTCCTGGGCAGACTCTGTTTTTACCGGGAATTGCTCACAAAAAAGGTCCACCGGAGCGATTATTTCCAGCATCACATTGAAGATTGGCGGCAACTGGCTGAAGAGCTGGATTTAAAGTGGAGCACCGCCCTTCCCTGGTTTTCGGCTCCGGAAACCTTCCTGCCGCCAAATATTTCCGAATGGCTGCAGGCGGCACGGTCTCAGCGGCAAAAGATCTGGCTGTTGCACCCTGGCGCCCGGGTGCCCGGACGCCGCTGGCCGATTGAAAGGTTCCGCACGCTGATCGAGCAGACTTTCATGCGCCACCGGATTCCGTTGATCGTCATCGACCCGAAGGAATCGCCGCTTCCCCGCGAATGGGTGCCCGGGACCTTGAATTATCGCCCGGGCAGCTTGACGGAATTCCTCAGCATTGTGAGCGCCATTGATTACGTGGTTTGCAATGACACCGGCGTCTCTCATGCCGCCGCCGCGCTCGGCAAACGGGTCGTTTGCGTTTTTGGCGCGAATCTTCCCCAGTGGTTTGCGCCCTATCACAACCTGGACCTCGTCGTCCAAAACGATGTTTGTCCCCATCGGCCCTGTTTCGACCGTTGCGTCATGCCCTCTTACATCTGCCTCGAAGCCGTAACCGTTGAAATGGTAAAACAGCAAATCGAAAAATTGTACTCCCCGGGTCCGCGGCCGGCTGGATTTCAACCTGCTTAAACCTGAAAAACGCAATGAGGATGGCCACCAAAAGGCGTCCGTCCTCCGTAGCAGTACTGCGGAGGGTGGACAAGGAGCGCAAAACCATTTCTTCTTGTTCTCCTTCCCGTTCCCTGGCGCGGCGAAGTGTAACGAAGACGGTTCGTTCCCGGAAAGCATCAACCACGGATGACACGGAGAGATGGATCAACCCAGCCCCGCCCAACGGATGAAAGGCTTCAACTGATGTAAAATATTCCATCAAAAAATCCGTTGGCGCTTTTCGTCCGTTGGCAAGCATCGTCCCCCGCTCTTGGACTTTGGTTGCGTAACCGCGTGGCGAAGCTTTACGCGGCTTCAAGGCGGCGAATTTCAAAACCATCAGGCCCGGATATTGGGACGCCGGAAAGCGGGTTGAAGATGGGAGCGTACGTCGGCAAGAGCTGGGTATCTGTTGGCGGCCAGGACCGGCACCGGCGCGGGATGGCACACCCCGCCATTCAGGCCGACGCCCAAGCCCAGCCACCCGCCGAAATTCATTATATCAAGGTCGAGCTCTCCAAAAATCGTAAGGAAATATATGATGCGCGAGACAAAAGCGACCAGCAAAAACAGGTTCACTTTTTGCAGCGCCGGATCGCCGTAACGATAGTTGCGGTATAGCACCCAGAAACCTGCGGTCACAAACCAGACAAAGGTAATAACCCCCCAAATGCCGAAGGTTATAATCACGGAAAGCGGGCCATTGTGATAAGCGCCCGCCACCGCGTAAAACTGATTTTCCTCAAAGCCGGAAACGGAATGGATGGCGGCATCGATCCCCCCCATCAATTGGAAATCACTCACGGACAACGCGTATCCCTTGCCCAGCAGGAGGTGCTGGGGTATTTGCGGCAAAACCGCCTTCCACATCTCCAGACGCCAATCCAGGCTCTGGTTGGCTTGCTGCTGCATCTGCGGGTCAATCTGCAATGGCAGAAAAGCCAAAGCTCGTTGAACCGTGAGGGGCAATTGCGGAGTCAGAAGAACCAGCGGGACGGCCAGCACGATGCCGAGGGCCGTGAATATCGGCAGCAATTTCGTTCGATGCAAACCTTCAAGATAAAACTGCAATGCGAACATGATGGCATAATATATGACCATCCCCCGAAAACCGCCGAAAAGCACATACAACAGTGCGAGAGAAAAAAACATCCAACGCCAGGATTTTCCGGAAAGAAAAATCCCCCGAATCCCGTACTTTGCCAGCATATACGAGAAAATGGCAAACGATGCCGACGAAGCCCCGCCAAGGCGCAATGGCTCGCTATTCAGACTCGCTGCGCCTGGCGCGTAATAATTGCCGGGGAAAATCAAGTAGATGAATCGCAGAAATCCGGGGACAACCACCGAAAGATCGGTGAGGATCCCCGTCAGGCCGGCAAGGCAAAACATGCCAACGTATAAACCGGCGCGTTCAGGCGGGATCCGGCGCACCGACAGGGCGAAATAAGCAATGATGCCACCCAGCATAAAAACATAACGCTTCCCGCCATAAACCTCGCTGCCCATTGACCGCAGCCCCATCCCGGTCATTCTGGCGGTGAATACCGCCACGGCAAGGAGGCCGATCAGCGACCACGTCACTTGCGGCACGCTGATGAACTTGAGGCCTCCCATTGCCCGCTGCCCCAGCGAAATGCCCATGCTGGCCAGAGCCATTACCAGCCACAAACCAGGCCGGCCCGGCAGGAAAAAAACTGTCGCGCTCAAATTCCAGCTCAATACCAACAACGGGTGATGCCAACGGAGGAGCAGCGGGAAAGCCAGGATCACCACCAGGACACCGCCAAACCCAAACGTTGTATAATCGAGCGGGTTGGTCAGCGTATAACCCACGAATACGGCCAGCGGCACAATGAGCGCGAAAGTGACCAGCGTTTTCAGAAGTGCCGGGGCATTATTCATGGACTGGCAAATTATAGCAGGGGAAAAGGTTCATGCAACAACCTTAGAGCCTGTCTGAAAATTATGTCGCCATCACGTCACCCGATGCCACGGCCGTTGGGTGTACATGCTTTAGCGTGTTCCAGCGAC
>Ga0074045_10001315_pt1 | contig 24059 bp, 21 predicted proteins | sample BogForMeECP23OM2_FD_94442 | JGI IMG/M metagenome (GOLD analysis project Ga0074045, IMG submission 94442) | Bog forest soil microbial communities from Calvert Island, British Columbia, Canada - Bog Forest MetaG ECP23OM2 | ecosystem: Environmental > Terrestrial > Soil > Wetlands ... | reverse complement strand
TCTTTCTTCGTGCGCGTCTTCCAATAAAACCACGGCGAATCCGCCGAAGACTGCTGCCGCCACGCAGGTTTCTCTTCCCGGCACAGAGTGGATGCTGACCGATCTTGCGGGAACTCCAGCACTGCCTGGCGGGAAAGCCACGCTGGCATTTCCAGAGGCGGGGCGCGTAGCGGGAAATGGTTCGTGCAACAGATTCACCGGCAGCGTGGTGATCAGCGGTGACACGCTGAAGATGGGGCCGCTGGCTTCCACGCGCATGGCCTGCGTCGACAATGATGTCAGCAAACAGGAAGACGCCTACTTCAAGGCCCTGAACGCAGCGACACGCTACGCGTATCAGGATCCCTATCTTCTGATTTATGCAGAAGGGTTTGACAAGCCGCTGCGCTTCACGCGCGCCGCGTCCTCTCATCCTTAGCCATCGGCGGTACAATTGCTGCGGTTACTGCGGACGGAGGATCTCATCATGAGTTCACGCCGGTTGCTTTTTGTGCTTTCGTTGTTTGCTTGCTTCGTTTTTGTTTTCGCGCTGCTTCCTCTTGAGCTTACGCGCGCACAGACCTCCACGGATCCGTGGACGGCGGCGCAAACGGTTCAGGCCGCTGATTTCGCGAAGGAGTTGGCTGGCGGCAAGTCCACGGCCACCGTGCTGTTCGTTGGCTTTCAGCGGCTATATACCGCCGGTCACATTAAGGGAGCGCAGTACCACGGCAGCGGTGGCAACGCCGAAGGACTGGCGGAAATCAAAAAGTGGGCGGGTTCACTTCCGCGTTCGACGAATGTGGTGATTTATTGTGGATGTTGCCCAATGGAACGCTGCCCCAATGTTCGGCCGGCGTTCAGCGCCCTGCATGAGCTAGGTTTTACAAATGTGCGCGTATTAATTCTGCCCACAAGTTTCGCGGTGGATTGGGCGGAGAAAGGCTTCCCTTACGACAAGGGACAGCCGCTAGCTTCATCGAAGTAACGGTCATTCCTGAATCGTGCGTCCCGGTGGAGCTTTACAGACACCATCAGATTGATTAGGCTGGACAGTATGTGGAATGTGGACGAACGCTTTGAAAAGAAGCAGATGGACAGCCTCGCCGCTCTTGGTTTTTCCGTTGGCAGCACGCGGGGCGTTGTGCGCGTTGAAAAATACGGCTGCGGCGCCGAATTCCGCCAGAATCCCGACGGCCGCTTCCAGATGACCATCCTTCCCACCATCATGATGAAGGGCCAGTTCACCCGGCTGTGGGATGCCGGCTATCAGAAATTCCTGTTGACGGACGACGGCACGAAACTACCTGCGCTGGCCTCGCAGCTTGCCAACTTGCGCAAGTTCAACGAAGAGTTGCGAACCGCCTTGGGCGTCCCCACGTTCTACAACGAAGCTCTCGGCTCGGTCAGTGCTCTCAGCGTCTACGATCGCGTCAAGGGCCGTACTGGAGACGTCCCCGATAAGACCGTCGGCGCCCACGAACCTTCCAGCGGACACTAGTCCCGCAAATCTCAGCCCCATTTATTTTTGCACCGTTCCTGCGCGCTCTCGGGCTTCTTCCAACTGCCGCCGAAATTGCCGCGAATCGATTCGGTGTTTGGCAGCCTTACGCGCACCGACAAAAATCACCGGAATGTCCCGGCCGTAAAGCCCGGCAAGTTCTGGGTCTTCGTCGATATTCACTTCCCGTAGTGTGCCACCAAATTCTTTCAGAAGTGGCTCCATCACAGCCTTGGCGTCTTCGCACAGATGGCACCCTGGACGCGTGTACAGCGTCACTTCCAGCGGATGCGCCGAAGCCAACCGTCCATCTTCCGCGTGGCTGCTCATGGTTTGGGATTTGAATACTTCTGAAACGGCCCGGCATGCGGATAGAACGTGTGTGCCCGGTAGAGTTCGGCAATCTGTTTCAAATGCCCGAGATCGTGGTTGGCAAGCTCATGCAGCATCTGGGAAAGAGTAACCGTGCCAAGCTCGGCGTGTTGTCCCGCGCGCCCCGCCGCCGCGGCAGGAACGGAATGCAGATAAAAAACAAACGCACGGCGCAGCGGAACAAATTCTTCCATGTGCTGACGGGCCGATTTCTTCTGTCCTTCGACCGGTCCTTCATGCTTCGCCAGCGTCGGCGAATCCTCCAACACGATGCGGCGCGCGCGCTGCTCGTACAACTTCTCGATCATCACCATAAGGCCCAATACTTCCGTAATGGACCAGCGGTCGGCCGCAGGTTTCCACTCCAGCACTTCCACAGGGAGATCGCGCAGCAAAAGCTCCAGAAGCCCCGGCGTCTTTTCCAGCATCGAGATAGGCGCCTGGATGGGAGCAGGAGAAAGGGGTTGCATCACGGGCCTCCCGAGGGCACGCTGATTGTAAGTCATGTTGGGTTAGACGCAAATGGGTGGAACTGAGTTACTCGTCGGGAGGATCAATGGGAAGAGTCGTCGCATTGATGGATGATCTGTTTTTTCAAATGAAAGTCGCTGAAACCGCTAAGCATCTTGGCGTGGAATTTAAAGTTGCGGCCAGCGGAGACGTCCTCGCCACTATGCTCGAGCCCCCCACCAAACTCGTCATCGTCGACCTGAATGCCAAGAGTGAGCCTGTGGCAACCATTGCCCGCCTTCGCGCAACTCAAACACAGTTGCCGATCGTTTCGTTTTTGTCGCACGTGCAGGTGGACCTTGCTGCACAGGCGAAAGCCGCGGGTTCCACCGAAGTTCTGCCGCGCTCCGCGTTCACCCAGAATCTCGCCAGGATTCTGGCGGCCGCCAAGGATTGAGAGGAAATGTTGAGAATTGTGAAACTGTCGCGCATGTGTATGTGCGGATTTGCCTTTTTACCCTTGCTTTTGGCACCAAATTACACGCGCGCGGCTCAAGCTCCTCAAAACAATGATCCCGCTACGGTTCTCCGCGACATCTTGATGGTTTCCTGCTCCCAGGATTCCCATCACTTCGCGGCTTTTCTGACGGCGCGAAATGCCGCTGCTTTTGCCGCCATGACCTCCACCGCTCAGACGACGCTTCTGAAGCGATTCGTCTTGTTGGACGAGGCCGGAAAACCGCGTTCGCAAAATGATGCTTCTGGAAATCTCATCGTTCTGTGTGCCACACCCGCCGTGACCACCCAGTTGCAGATCGGTAAGGCGGAAATCCGCGACAACGTCGCCTACTTGCCGCTCGTTGTCAAAGACGCCACAGACACGACGGATGCTAACGCTCGCCGCGTGGTCATGGGCCTGGTCCGCGAAAATAATCAGTGGAAACTTCTCTCCTTGGGTCTGCTCTTGCTCGATCTTCCCACGCTTGCCGAGGAATGGGATCGCGCCGAGATTCAGAATAATGAGAAGTCCGCGGTCGCTTCCCTTAAGGAACTCGCCGCTGCCATTGAGAAATATCGCGTCACGTATACCCACCTTCCGCAAACCCTCGCCGATCTTGGCCCTCCCGACAAAGGCGCTCCCAAGAACGATCACGCTGGACTTGTGAGCCCCGATCTCGCTTCCGGCCGCAGGGATGGCTACTCCTTCCGTTACGTCATCGTCGGGGCCAACGACGTGGGCGCCCCGGCCATCTATGAGCTCGCCGCGATTCCCGTGGAGTACGGCCGCACGGGTACCCATTCGTTCTTTCGCGATGGCACCGGTGTTCTCCATTCGGGGGACCACCAAGGCGCCGTGGGCACGCTGATGGACCCAAAAGTCGAATCGCAATAGCTCGCATTTGCCATGAGGCAATAGGAATCGACGATCCGTTGCGGCCCACTCTCCACGGCGTGAAAATGGACTGGGATCATCCGGCCTTCCGTGGAAGGCGCATTCGCGCCTATTAGGTTAGGGCTTTAACTCTGAGGCGTCACACCGCCCGTTGCAAAAAATCGCCCTACGCCAACCATCGAATTTGAGACTAACTCAACTTGAGATAACATCTCCCACGACACCATGCCATCCACTTTTCTCCGTTATTTTCTTCTTCCCCTCAGCGTCCTGCTGGCGTTGGCATCCCCATGTCGAGCTCAGGAAGTCGAGTCCATTTCTGGACCTCTGCCGGTGTTCGAATTTCACAGCGGCTTCTGGGTCAATCTCCACCACTTCCTGTATCACGAAGCCCGCGCGCGCCTGGCAGCCAAAGACTCGCACGATGCGTCTCCCAAAACTACGCCTCCCTCGCTCAAGCAAACACCCGGCTCGACCGTTTCCCTTACCCCCTCAGAGCAGAAAACCTGGAATGACGCCATCTCCTACTACGTCAACAATTTTGCCGGCAAAGACCTGCTCATCAACATCGACCTCGTCCTGTTAAAGAACCAGATTGAAGACTTTGAGGATTGCGACGAGTTAACCGGCAGAAAAAAACCGCGCTGTGACGCGGGGCTCCCTGGTGCAACAGGTCCAATCCTCGATGCCGTCGCTCCCATCTACCGCGCCCACTGGTGGGCCGATCAAGATCGCGCCAATCGCCGCTGGGTCATCAGAGTGGCGCCACTCGTTCGCGAACAGGGTGTCGGGCTCTCCGAGCGCCTCGCCGACATCTACCAAACTCACTGGCCCAAAGAAAAAATCCGCGTTGACGTTTGTGCTTATGCCAACTCCGCCGGAGCGTATACCACTCTCGACCCACTCCGCGTCACTATTGCCAGCACCGATCCCCGCAACCAAGGCCCGGAATCTTTAGAAGTCCTTTTTCACGAAGCGTCCCACGGTATCGCCGCTCCTGTCGAAGCTGCCATCAGCCGCGAGTGCAAGCAACGCGACAAGCCCATTCCCCGCAACCTCTGGCACGCCCTCATTATTTACACCACCGGGGAAGTCCTCCGCCCCGTCTTCAAAGACTCCTACGTGGACAAAGGCGCCGGTGATGCCCCGCCGCAGCCGCCTAAGGCCAATATCGTTCCCTACGCCCTTGCAGAAATCCTTTCCCAACGGGGCTGGGAGCAATATCACCTGCTTCTCTTCCTCTACTGGCAACCCTACCTTGATGGCAAAGTCAGCTTCGAAGACGCTATCGCTCACCTCGTCTCCGCCGCCTGATGCCTTGCCCTGACGGCGGGTGAGTTTGTGCTTTATCCGGCAGCGAAACAGTTCTTTGCTTGAAGTCCTGTGGTACTCCCTTACAAAGTTGGATGCATTGAAGTGAAAACATTCCCAAATGAAACCAAATTCCGCGCACCATCTAGAAGGGGACGCTCCGGCTTAACTATTACGGAGAGCCGCATGAAGCGATTTAGAGTTGCTCTACTCACTTTCGTTTGTGTCCTGTGCGGGGCAGCAGTCGGCTTGGCCCAGCACGCGACCGTAGCTGTGGACTGGAAAGCTGAGTTGGCGAAGGCCAAAGCCGGTATCGAGAAAAACCCCAAGTCGTCGTTCTGGCACAACCAAGCGGGCGTGGCCTATAACGCACTAGGCGACTTCGAGAATGCTGTGAAAGAAATAAAATTAGCCACTACGCTGGACCCTTCAGATCCAATCAGCTATTACACGCTCTATGCTGTCTACAAGAGAAAAGCAATGCACGCGGAGCAGCGTCAAGTGCTGCTCGATGCTCTAGAAAGAGACCCTAACAATCCTCTGGGGTGTTTTGAATTTGCCTATATCCTCGAAGAGGAGAAGTATTGGGCAGACTCTCTTCGGGAGTATCAGTTGGCTAAGCGCCTGGCCGAGGGCGTAAAAGGGCCTGTTTACTTAGACCCCAGAGGCAATGCGTACGGTGTCGACATGGTCCGTAAGGAAGTGGACGAAGCAATAGGCAGAGTTACCAAGCTGAACCAGTCCGCTCAGCACTAAACGCGAAGCCCCGCTTTATCGTCGTCTGACCGGATACTGCATCCTTCTCCTCTGCCTCCCACCGTTTGTCCGCCGCGCCTCTCTATGCTAGTCTTTGGGCTGCAACAGTAAGTCCCGGCCGCAAGTTCCGTCAGTTCCTTCGTCGCTCGACCTCTCCCCTTTTCGTCCCAGAGCGTCGTACGAAGGTTGAATCGTCTCCGTTTCTACAACGGCCCGGGTAAAGGATTGGTTACGCCCATGGGTGCAAGACAAGTGGCTTCCCAAACCGAAAAACAGCCCCGGGAAATCAAGCTTGCCCACTCTCCCGACTCCGATGACGCCTTCATGTTCTATGCTTTGGCCACCCATAAACTTCCCACCCCCGGCTACAAGTACACACACACCCTGGCCGATATCCAGTCGCTCAACGAAGCCGCACTCCAGGAAACCTACGATGTCACGGCGGTAAGCTTCGCCGCCTATCCCACTTTGCGCGACAAGTATGTGCTGCTCGATTGCGGCGCCAGTTTCGGTGAAGGCTACGGCCCCATCGTCGTCTCCACTCTTTCCTTGAAGCCTCAGGACCTCAAAGGCAAGCGCATTGGCGTACCGGGCCTGAAAACCAGCGCCTATCTCACCCTGAAGCTCTATGAACCCGATTTTGAAGCGGTCGTAATGCCTTTCGACAAAATCATGGAAGCAGTCCGCAATAATGTCGTCGAGGCCGGCCTCCTGATCCACGAGGGCCAACTTTTTTTCCCCCAACTGGGACTGCACCGCGTCATCGACCTTGGCATCTGGTGGCAAGAATCAACTTCCCTGCCTCTCCCGCTCGGCGGTAATGCGGTACGCCGCGCCCTTGGCCCAGAAATTGGCCGCCAAGTCGCAAAGACTATCAGGGATAGCGTTGCCTATGGCCTCGAGCATCGCGAAGAAGCACTAAACTACGCCATGCAATTTGCCCGCGAGATGGACAGCGAACTCGCCGACAAGTTTGTGGGCATGTACGTCAACAAGTGGACTCTGGGCTATGGCGAAAAGGGCAAAAAAGCCGTCCGCGAACTCATCCAACGCGGCACCGCTGCAGGCCTGCTCCCCGGTCCTCCCGAAATCGAATTCCTCGCCGAATAATTCGGAGTGCGGCACCCCTGCTGCCGCTTTCACGATCTCAGCAGCGCCAAAACCGATCCCTCCACCAGCTCACTCATCAATTGTCCTCCGGAGAAGCGCAACGAAGGACTCAACGTATCAATCAGCACAAACTCAGCACGAAAGAATCGCCTTCCTTCTACTTCTTCCCCACGGTCGGCGTGAAATACAAATCCTGATAATCGAAACTGAAAGCCGCCAGCGGAGATACCGCCACCATCGTGAAATGGTCCACCGAGCCATCGGGTCTCAGCGTGAACGTCACGAACGCATCTTCCACCGTGCGATCCCGCCAGTGCGCCTTGAACGTGTCGTACTGCCAGTGCTGCAGATCCGCCAACCCCTTCTCCGTCCTCTCGAAATTCAGCACCAGACCAGCATTCTCCGCCCGGATGGTCACTTTGCCATACCAAGGATCCGAATAATCTCCAGCGTATTTCTCCAACGCCAGCGATGGCTTGGACTCCGCTGCGCGCGCCTGCGCCGCCTTGCTCATCGTTTCGTCCGCATCTTTTTGCCCTTTGTCCTCCAACGTTTTGAACGCAGCGATATAATCCTGCTTCGATCCGCCAAGATACGCGTCCAGGACGTGATACAGCACCGATTCGAAGGCAAAATCCTCTTCCGCATTCGTCAGGATCACCACCCCTAGATTCTCTTCCGGCACCAGCATCACCCTTGTCACGTATCCTGCTACTCCCCCCGAATGGCTCACCAGTTTTCTTCCTTTGTAGTCCCGCAAAGCCCAGCCCATTCCGTATCCCGAAAAATGCGCCTGCAGGTTCTTCAATTCCTCCGGAGCCGGCCGAACCGGTACGATCATCTGCTGCGCCCACATGTCCTGCGAAGCCTTCTCGCTAAAAACGCGCGTCTCGGTACCAGGAATTTTTCCGCGGTTTAGCTGCAGCAGCACCCATTTCGACATATCCGTCACCGAAGAATTGATCGACCCCGCTGGCCCGGCATTATCCAGGTTTTCGATCGGGATCGCCTGCAGCTTCCCTTCTACTTTCGAATGCGGCGCTGCCCAATTGTCTCCCTCGTGGAACACCGACGCGCTCGTATTGGTGTTCTTCATCCCCAGCGGCAAGAAAATCTTTTCGCGCAAGTATTCATCCCAACTCTTGCCGCTCACCTCCGCAACCACCTGCCCGGCCGTGACAAACATCAAATTGTTGTACGCATACGTCGTGCGAAAGCTGGTCGCCGGTTTCAGAAAGCGCAGCCGGTACACCACCTCATCTCTCGTGAACGTGGTGTGCGGCCAGAACATCAAATCCCCCTCGCCCAACCCCAGCCCGCTGCGATGACACAGCAAATCACGAATCCGCATCTCCTTCGAAACATACGGGTCATACATCTCGAAGCCCTTCAGCCGTTCGTACACCGGGTCGTCCCACGAAATCTTTCCCTCGTCCACCAGTGTCGCCAGCGCCGCCGCGGTAAAGGCCTTCGTGTTCGACCCAATCCCAAACAGAGTATTTTCGTCGACCGGCGTCGCTTCCCCTAGTTTCCGCACCCCATATCCCTTCAGCAGCACCACCTTGCCGTCCTTCACGATGGCCACTGCCATCCCCGGCACCTCAAACGTCTTCATCGACCGCGCCACATACTCGTCCAAATCCGCCGGCGGTCCTTGCTGCGCCCACAGCGGAGCAACCATCACCACAAAAGCAATTACAATGACAATCTGGCGAACGCGACGGGATATCATTCTTGTCAGCTCCTGAACTTCATTTTGTGCAAAGAATACAACAAACCCGGCGCACTGCCCTGTGCCCGCGTCTTGACGCTTCGATTTGAATCACATACTGTTTTTCCAGGCCATGCGATGCAAAATTCTTCTTGGGCTCTGTGCACTTTTCGTTTTCCCGGCTCTCCCTTTTCGTGCAGAAGCTCAAGCGGCCAACGAATTTCACGATCGGCCCGACATTCCCAAAGAATGGCCCAGCGAGCCCGTCCGCAGTGCCCACGGCATGGTCGCCACCGATGAATCCCTGGCCTCTCAAGCCGGGGTAGAAATCCTCAAGCGTGGTGGCAATGCCGTCGATGCCGCTGTAGCCACTGCTTTTGCTCTCGCCGTTGTCGAACCTGCCGCAGGCAACATTGGCGGAGGCGGCTTCATGCTCGTCCGCCTTGCCAACGGCAAAACCAATTTTTTTGACTATCGTGAAATGGGTCCCGGCAAGGCCACCCGGGAGATGTACATCAACCCCGATGGCAAACTCGACAAGGAAGCTTCCGTCATTGGTTATCGGTCGGTCGCAGTCCCCGGAACCGTCGCTGGCCTGGCACTCGCTCTCAAAACTCATGGCACCATGACACTCGCCGATGTCCTGCAGCCCGCCATTCGCTACGCCGAACAAGGCATTCCCGTCACCGAGAAGCTCGCCCGCGAGTTCCGCGAAGAGCGGCCCAACCTCCAGCGCTTCTCGATGAGCAGCCACGTTTTCCTCAATGACGGCAAGATGTATCAGGTGGGAGTTACGCTTCGCCAGCCTGAGCTGGCTGCAACGTTAAAACGCATTGCCAAAAATGGTCCGGAGGAATTTTACAAAGGCGAAACCGCGCAAATCCTCGCCCGAGACATGGCTTCTTTTGGCGGACTCATCACCCTCGACGACCTCGCCCACTATCAACCGAGGATTCGCGAAGTCCTCCAAGCCAATTACACGATCAACGGCCAACACTGGGAGGTTCTTTCCTCACCTCCTCCCAGTTCCGGTGGCGTGGCCGTGATCGAAGCCCTCAACATGCTCCAGGACGTGCCGCTAAAAGGTTGGGACGATCCGCAAAGCGTTCATATGGTCGCGGAAGTCATGCGGCGCACGTTTGCCGACCGCGCCGGCTATCTCGCCGACCCCGATTTCTCCAGCGTCCCCGTCGCCGGCCTCACCAGCCCTTGCTATGCAAAGGACTTGCTCAGCACGATCGATCCCGTGCGCGCGAGCCCCAGCTCAGAAGTCCACCCCGGCAATCCCCATATTTGTAGCTCCGGCGTCAGCGCCAGCGTTGCCGCAAACACCATCATTAGTCTCGGCGAAGGCCCGCACACCACCCATTTCTCGGTCGTCGATGCCGCCGGCAACGCTGTCGCGAGCACTTTCACCCTGAATAACGGCTACGGCTCCCATGTCACCTCGTCCGCCGGTTTCCTGCTCAACGACGAAATGGACGATTTCACCACCCAACCGGGTGTCCCCAACGCTCTCTTCGGCTTAATCCAATCCGAAGGCAACGCCATCGGCCCCGGCAAGCGTCCCCTCAGTTCCATGACGCCCACCATCGTTCTTCGCGACGGCCAGCTTAGCTTTGTCACCGGCTCTCCCGGAGGCCCGACGATCGTTTCCGTCACGCTTCTCTCGGTCATAAACTGGATGCGCCTCGGCATGGACGCGCAGTCTGCCATTAACGCCCCCCGCTTCCATCACCAGTGGCTCCCCGACACGCTCGTCATGGAAAAACTCTTCTCCTCCGAAATGGAAGACCAGATGAAATCCCGCGGGTACGAAGTAAAGCGCCGCGGCCACATTGGGCTGGTCAACGCCATCGGCATCGACCCCAAAACGAGCGAGCGTTGTGGCGCCGCCGACCCCCGCGATAACGGCTCCGCCATCGGCTACTAGACGCTCTGTAGCTTTTCCCCACCTCAGCCCGGGCAGGTCCATTCCGGGCCCCCGAATCCAAATCCACTGTTAACTGATCCTCCCACAACACATTGTCCTTTTTCGCCAAGGAACCTCCCAAACGCTAAACTCATACCTTATGCAAAGGATCCTCTCCACCTACCTTTTCGTCTCTAAAAAGCTCAGTCGCGAACTTCTCGCCCAGATCCATGGTGCCGACTTCCAAGCCGTCGAAATCTTCGCCAACCGCAGCCACTTCGACTACGCCACAAAAGACGAGGTGCGCTCCATCGCCCAAGCTCTCGCAGACAATCAGTTGAAGCTGGTTTCCCTCCACGCCCCCACCAGCCGCGATGTGAACGTAAACCGTGAAGGCGGCAGTCCCCTTTCCGTGGCTGAAGTCGAGCGTGTCCGCCGCATTGAAGCCATGGATGAATTGAAACGGGTCATTGACGTTGCCGAAGATCTGCCCTTTTCGCGCTTGATCCTGCATATGGGCGGTTCCCGCGAAACCGCCGACCCTCGCAAGCGCGATGCCGCTTTCAGCTCCCTGGAGCATCTCGTCCTTCACGCCAAACACGTCGGTGTCACCATCTGCGTCGAAAACACCACCAGCGAAATGGGCGCCCCCGCCTACCTGCGCTCGTTCGTCGACGAAACCCGACTCACCGGCCTACGCGTCAATTTCGATGTCGGTCACGCCAACCTCGCCGAAGGTCCCGAAGAGGAGCGCATCCACGCTAGCTTCGAACCGCTGAAAGACTTAATCGCCAGCGCTCACATTCACGATAATCACGGCGAAAAGGACGAGCACCTTCCGCCCTATGACGGCACCATCGCGTGGCCGACGGCCATGGCTCTCCTCAAGACCACATCCGTTGGCGCTACTCTTCCCCTTACCCTCGAACTCAAAGAAAAAACCGGCCCCGAAGCTACCAGCCTCTCGGACCAACTCGCGGCCGCCGCCAAATCCCTCGATCGCGTTGAAGAAAACTGGAACGCTACTCAATAACTCCCTCGTAGCACACACTTCTTGGCACCGCTGCTCTCAACAATATTGACCATTTTTCTGACTATGGGCTATAATATGGTCAATATGCTCAGAGGTGATTGCCATGGTTGAAATCCCGATCTCCGAATTCAAGGCAAAATGCCTGGCGTTGCTCGAAGAAGTGCGCCGCACTCGCAAACCCATTCGCATTACCCGCCACGGCAAGCCCGTGGCTGAAGTAATTCCGCCTACGGCTGTTGTGGACCGTCGTTCGATGTTCGGTTCCATGAAGGACTCCATCACCATCACCGGCGACATCATTTCTCCGGCTAGTGATGAAGACGAATGGGAGGCATTGCGCGATTGAAGTTGCTCCTGGATACGCATATCTGGCTCTGGTTTCGAGGCGATACCACACGCCTGGGGAGGCACGCCTCGGCGGCATTGAAAGATGCCGGCAACGAGCTTTGGCTTTCACCTATCAGCACGTGGGAAGCTCTCGCGTTGCATAACAAGGGGAGGGTTCAACTTCACGGGAACCTGATCGAATGGGTCGCGTCAGCGACCATGGGAATCAAGGAAGCGGTATTGACTCACGAAATTGTTGCTTTTTCCCAGGAACTACCTCTGCACAAAGATCCTGCCGACCGCCTGATTGCAGCCACTGCGAAAGTTCTAGACTTGACCCTAGTCACAGCCGACGACCGCTTATTGGAACTAGCGATCATCAAAACTCTGGCGAATCGTTAGTCTCCTCGCTGATTGGTTGCTTCTTCGTAGGGCTTCCATTCTTTGTTAAACTATTGGATTGGTGCGGCGCCAAAGAAAATCACTATGACCTTAATCACGATTGAAAACGCTGGCAAATACGACGGACAGGAAGTCACGATCCGCGGCTGGCTCTACAACATTCGCGAATCTGGCAAGCTCGTCTTCCCCATCTTTCGCGATGGCTCTGGCATTATCCAGGGTGTTTGCTCGCTGAAGGAAAATCCCGAAGCCTTCGCAGCTCTCAAAGGCCTCACCCAGGAATCCAGTGTCATCGTCACCGGCAAAATCCGCGCCGAGCAGCGCGCCCCCGGCGGCTACGAAATTGGCGTTACCAAAATCCAGATCGTCCAGAAAGTTTCCGAAGACACCCCCTTCCCCATCCAACTCAAGGAACATGGCGTCGACTTCCTCCTCGACCAGCGGCACCTATGGATTCGCACTCCGCGCCAGGCCGCCATTCTTCGCATTCGCGCCGAAGCCATTCGTTCCGCCCGCGATTTCATGGATTCGCAGGGTTACACCCTCACCGACGCTCCCATGTTCACACCCGCCGCGTGCGAAGGCACCTCCACGCTCTTCGAAGTGAACTACATCGACGACCAGAAGGCCTACCTCACGCAAAGCGGCCAGCTTTACATCGAAGCCACGGCCATGGCCCTCGGCAAGGTCTACACATTCGGCCCCACCTTTCGCGCCGAAAAATCCAAGACCCGCCGCCATCTCACCGAGTTTTGGATGCTTGAGCCGGAAGCCGCCTACGCCGAACTGCCCGACATGATGGACTTAGGCGAAGGCCTTGTGAGCGCGATGGTTCAAGGCGTGGTGAAAAACAAATCCCGTGAGCTGGAAACTCTCAAGCGCGACGTCAAGAAGCTCGAAAACATCAAGCCACCCTTTCCCCGCATCACTTATGAAGAAGCCATCGGCGTCCTCCAGAAAAATGGCAACCCCGCCAAATTCGGCGACGACTTCGGCGGCGACGAGGAAACCATCATTTCCAGCAACTTCGATCGCCCTGTAATGGTCCACCACTATCCAACGGCGATAAAAGCCTTCTACATGCAGCCCGACGCCGCGCGTCCGGATTTGGCACTCTCTTTCGACATGCTCGCCCCGGAAGGCTATGGCGAAATCATCGGCGGCAGCCAGCGTATCCACGACTACGACCTTCTCGTTAAACGCTTGAAGGAAAACAACTTGCCAGTAGAGTCTTTCCAGTGGTACCTGGACCTGCGCCGCTACGGCAGCGTTCCGCACGCTGGTTTCGGACTGGGCCTGGAGCGCACCGTCGCCTGGATTTGTGGCACCGAGCACATTCGCGAGGTCATCCCCTTCCCCCGCATGATTTATCGCGTGTATCCTTAATGCGGGTAGCTTCGCCGCCATCCGGTCAGTTCCTTCAGATTTTGTGGCTTCAGAATAGGGAGTCTGTAGTCAGTAGGCGGAGTTTATAGTTGAGGATGCGAGTTTAGCTCCTGACTACCAACTCCTGACGGATCAACCATGCCTCAGAAAATTCGTATCATCGGCGTACCCATGGATCTCGGCGCCAGCCGTCGCGGCGTAGACATGGGTCCCTCTGCAGTCCGCGTCGCGGGCCTTCAGGCTCGCATCAAGCACCTGGGCCATCACGTCGAAGACATCGGCAACATTTCCGTGAAACAGCCCGAAGAAATGTCGTATGGGGAGAAGCGCGCCAAATACATTGGCGAAATCACCGACGCCTGCAAAGACCTGGGCATCGCCGTTCAGAAATCCTTGGACGACGGCTATCTTCCGCTCGTTCTCGGCGGAGATCATTCCATCGCCGCCGGTTCCATCAGCGGCGTCGCGGCTCACTTTCGCAAAGAGAAAAAAACGATCGGCTGCATCTGGCTGGACGCCCACAGCGACATGAATACGCCAGACACCTCACCTTCGGGCAATGTCCACGGCATGCCGCTCTCCGCCGTTATGGGCTACGGCACGGAAGAGCTGCACGACCTCTTCGGTTTCAAACCAAAAATCGAGCCGCAAAATGTAGTGTTAGTCGGTGTACGCGATCTCGACGCCCACGAAAAGAAATTCATCAAGAAACTCGGAGTCAAGGCCTTCACCATGCGTGAAATCGATGAGCGCGGCATGCGCGAAGTCATGTCCGACGCCCTCAAGTACGCCATGGACGATACCGACGGCATCGCGGTAAGCCTGGACATGGATTTCGTCGATCCCAGCGATGCCCCCGGAGTCGGCACCCCCGTCCGCGGCGGCGCCACCTATCGTGAAGCCCACCTCGCCATGGAAATGATCGCCGACAGCGAATCCATGGTCTCCATGGAAATTGTCGAAATTAATCCGGTCATCGACGAACACAATCGCACCGCGCTCCTGGCAGTAGAGTTAGCCCTCTCCGGCCTGGGCAAAAAGATCCTGTAGCGCAGCGCGACTCCGCGAGTCTCGGAGCTTTTTGGAGTGTGGCGGCAGCCCCGTCTTAACGATCTGACCAGCACACGAATCGGATTAAGCTCCCTGCCCATAATAAAAAGCGTGATCCTGAACGCCGTCTGCGCGTGACGGAACCCAACTTGCCATCACCGCAATCCGCAGTTTTGCGAACCAACGAGACAGATGTACTATGTCGCTGATTTCCGAACCACGCAGAGCTTGTTCCCAGGAGACACGCATGTCTCGTCGATTCCTAACTAGTTCGCTGCTGCTCGCCACACTCCCCTTTCTGACTTTGCCTGCGGGCACATCCGCGGCGGAATCGTTGCGTTACGAACTTGGTTTCGAACGTCCCAGCACCCATTTGATGAACGTCACAATCCGCGCCAGCGGCCTCAAAGGACCTGCCGTGGAGTTCGCCATGCCCGACTGGGCGCCGGGCTCGTACGGCATTCAAGACTATGCCGACAACATCCAGCACTTCCGGGCTCGCAGTGCGGACGGAAAAGAACTGCGTTGGCGCAAGGCGGATAGCCAGACGTGGCGCATCGAACTGGCTGGCGCGAACGCTGTCATGTCTCCTACCAGGTTTTTGGCGATACTCTGCGCAACAATCAGGCACAGTACAACGAACGTCACGCTTTCATCGGTGGACCTTCCGTATGGATGTACCTGGTGGGAGGCAAGCAACGCCCAATCGAGCTTTCCATCGCGGTTCCTGCAGGCTGGAAAGTCGCCACGGGCATGGAGCGAACCAGCGATCACACATTTCGCGCCGCGGATTACGATTGGTTCGCTGATGCTCCGGTGGAGATCTCAGACTTCGCGCAAAAGGACTTTCAGGTCCTCGGCAGCACCTACCACGTCATTGTTCACGACACCCTGGGCCGCAAGGATTTCGCGAAATTCACGCAAGACTTACAGAAGTTCGTGGAGATCATCGTGCCCATCTTTCAACCGGTGACCGGCACAGATCAAGCTGCGCCCTTCAAGGAATATTGGTTCCTCTTTCATATTTGGCCCGGAACCGGTGGTGGCCTCGAGCATCTGAATTCAACCCAGATCAATTTCTCAAAGGATTGGGATTCCACCGATCCGGTTCCAGGCCGAGGCAATCAATACGACGTGAAGCTATACGTTTCAGCGCATGAGTTTTTTCACGCCTGGAACGTAAAACGCCTGCGCCCTCGCCCGCTCGGCCCATTTGACTACTCCCGAATGGTGCACAACCCGTCATTGTGGATTTCCGAAGGCCTCACCAGTTATTACGGGTCGCTCGCGTTGGAACGCGCCGGTTTGCTGACTCCTCAGCAGTATCTGGACGGAATCGCCGACCTCATCACCAAATTCGAACAGGAACCCGGCCGGCAGGAACGCACTATCGAAGACACCAGCTGGGACACCTGGTTTTTCCGCGGCGACAATATCGTGCAAAACAACCTGGCGAATACACTCTATTCTTACTACGACGGTGGCCAGATCATGGGTCATATTCTCGACTTCGCCATCCGCCAGCAGACCAACAACCAAAAATCCCTCGACGACTGGATGCGCCTGCTTTACTCGCGCTATGCCCTGCCGAAGCCCGGCTTTGAGCCGGATGACGCGGTGAAGGCCGCATCGGAAGTGGCTGGGTCAGACCTCAGCGCAATCTTCAGTCAATACATCGGCGGCAAGGAACCTATCCCTTACGAAAAGTATTTCGCTTACGCAGGAATCGCTGTCGAAAAGAAACTCGAGTCCGATAAGGTATGGATTGGCGTCGCCACGGATAAGAGTGACGACGGTCGCGCCAAAATCAAAAATGTAATACCGGGCAGCCCTGCGGAAGCAGCAGGACTTGACCGCGATGACGTCGTTATTGCTGTCGACCTCCATGTCGTCAATGCTGACACTTTTCCCCGCGCCGTTTCCGACCACAAGCCGGGCGATACCATTCGCGTCACGCTGATTCGCCTGGGGGAGCTAAAGGAAATTCCGGTAACCGTGGCGGCGAATCCATATCCCACGTACAAACTAAAACCTATGGAACACCCCACGGAACAGCAAAAGGCCATTTACAACAGTTGGATGGCGATCAAATAGACACAGGAAACTCACCACGAGAAAAGCTTCATGCACAAGCAGAACCATCTCTCTTATTCATTCGGCCTGGAAGACGGAGGGGTTGTTCCATTACTGGCTTCTGGCTCTGCGGGCGCTTTCGCCTCTTTTGGCGAGCCAATTCGCTCTTTCTCGTCGACTGAAAACAACATGTAATTATCGAAGCTGTGGCGCCGGTGGACCCGCGCCCCTCTCCAATCGAAATAGACTTCGGCACTTCGCGGCAGCCACAAGTTCACATTTTCCTCACGGAAGTTCACCGCGGCATATTCAATCGCAGCATGCTCGGCAACCAGCCGGATCTCTGGCACCGGCCGCAATAAATCGGTCTCCAATCTTACAATCTGATGATTGTCCACTGAAATCCACGCCCGGCCCCGCAACGCTACTGGATACGACGAGCCAAGTGCTCCCACTCGAAAACCACGATTGGCGATAGGCTTGTCCGGCCGCTGGCGAAAATGGACCTGCCAGGCCAGACCGCCGTTCCATCGCGAAAGTCCTTCGCACATCATGTCATAGTTTCCCGCGTAGAAGGGATGAAAAATCATCACCAGCGCGGGAAGACCATTGGTGATGACGCCATCCGGAAATTCGGCTGTTTTGCCACCGCTGCTTCGGTATTCGTACACGCCCAGGTGTCCGGCCCGCACCTCTTCAATGGAAACGACGTAGCTGAACTTCCGGGTTTCTGGCGCGGAGGCCACGCCCCACTTGTTGATGGTTTCGTCCACCAGCGACTCTGTCGCCGTAAACCGGTCGACGTCGTGAACCAGCGCCACCAATTGCTCCCCGGCTTTCTGCACAATCTCGTCCAACGAACATACGGCACCGGATTCGACGGGCGGCACTTTTTCGTCGACGTCCGGCGGCAACCAGTTCGATGGGATCGGCAGCGCCGTCGCCGCCGCGTTGACTTTGTTCAATTCTCCGGTCACCGCCGCATGTTCACCCGTCGGAGCACTTTCTGGATGTTTCCATTGTTCCAGTTGCTTCGCCGCAACAGCGTCCGACGGATTTCCTTTCAGGTACTCCTGCATGATATGGATGGCGCGTTCTTTATCGCCGGCTTCGGCCAGAATCCCGGCCAAAAATGGCTGAAGTGGCGCCGCTCTCTCGCGGCCCAATTCCGTTGCGCGTTCGGCGTGCTTGATCGCATCATCCCGATGGCCCTGCATGTAATCAGCCTCTGCCAATAACGCGTACGCTCGCCACGACGACGGTTCCGCTTCTATCGCCCGGTTAAGATAACTCATCGCTTCCGACGGCTTCTTTTCGTGGAGCAATTCCTGGCTCATTTCGAGCAGCGCGCTCAAGTGTTTGGGATTGATGGCGAGCGCATTATTCCAATGCGTCTGGGCTTCCGCCGGATCGTTCACCTGCGACGCGTACACGCCGAGTAGGTATTCCACCTCGGCACTGTTGGGCGCCTCTCGTTGCGCCGCTTCCAGATGAGTCCGCGCATTATTCGGCTTCTTTGTGCGCAGCGCTTCCAACGCTTTTCCCATTTCTCTTTGCGCCTTTGGACTCAACGCGCTGATCCCTCGGTCGGCGGTTGCGTCTTCCACATCCGCGATGGGCTGCAGTTCCAGGTCGACGGTCGCGAGTTTGCTTCCCGTCATTAAATCGATTCGTTTTTCAGCTCGCTGGTATCCCGGTGCCATCACCAGCACGCGGAGCTCGGTTCTGGGCACCTGGTTAAACCGGGCTCGCCCATTTTTCAGCGAAGTTTGATCATAAAGTTGCCCGTTTACGGTAATCAGCTGGACCATCACTTGACCTGGGAGCGGCTTGCCATCCGCTCCCTTCACCGTTACTTCCACATCGGGAGAAGCGTAGGAACTCGTGAGACCTGCTGGTAGCCCTTGCCCCCGCAAACTTCCAGCCACCAGCAGACCGCATGCGGTCATCACCACGGGCAGGATAGACTGCAGGCGCATTTTCAACTCCTCCGAGGGTATCCGAGACCCGGCTGCCGTGACGCAATTATACGGCTTCTCCCAGGTCGCAACTAACGTCCCCGGGGCTGCGCCGAAACATCGCGGAACATTGTGATAGCCTTGCCTCACCGGCTGAATTCAGACTGGCGCACCCATACTGGGACACGGGACTCTTTATGGCAATCCTCTATCACTATCTTTTCCCCGCCATGTGGATCAGTTATGTGGCTTATTGGTCGGCGATGTCGGGAGATGTGAAGGGCACCGAGCGCCTCGAGCCGCTCTCGTCCCGCCTCACGCGCCTTGTTCTCCTGGCATGCGCGGTGGCGCTTCTTTGCCTTCCCGGCGTTCTTCTTCCCTTGCTCAACCGGCGTTTCCTCCCGGATAGTATCGCGTGCTTCTGGAGCGGCGCGGCAATTACCGCGGGTGGTCTATGCTTCTCCGTCTGGGCACGTCGGCACCTCGGGAAAAACTGGAGCCAAGCGGTCACCCTGAAGGAAGGCCACGAACTCATTACAACTGGCCCGTACTCCCTGGTTCGCCACCCTATCTATACCGGGCTTCTGCTGGGATTCCTGGGTTCCGCCGTGGCTCGTGGCGAATGGCGCGGACTGCTGGCGGTCGCCCTCGTTTTCGTGGCCCTGTGGCGCAAACTGAGGCTCGAAGAGAAATGGATGCGCGCCCAGTTTGGCCAGCCATATGAAGACTACTCGCGACACGTGGCGGCTTTGGTGCCCTATATCATTTGAGTCTGCTGAACAAAGCGTTTAGTCCCGCTCCCGCCAGCCTTCGCCTTCCGTCTTCGCCGGTGTGCCTTCGTCGGCGCTATTCGCCGCGTCCCAATCGTTGCGGGTGATCGGCTGGATCGCCGGCAATTTCTTCTTCGCCAGTTCTTTGTTGATGGGAGGAAGTTCCTTCGTCATCAACGCATCGAATTCCGCCTCGACGTCGCCGAGTTCCTTCTTCAGCGAATCGAATCGCGCCACTTGATAATCCGCGGGACGCCCTTCATAAAACGTCACGTCCCCGTACAACTGCGTGGTCTTCTCGCGAATGCGTTCCTCGCCAGTGATCGCTCCTCCCTCTTTGGTAGCGACGATCTGTCGTCGGATGGCATCCACCTTCTGCGACAGGTCCTGCAACTGCTTTCCCAGCGCGGGATCTTTTGCAACATGGCTGGCACGCTCCTGCAGAGCCGTGCGCACGCCGTTGATCCGGTCGACGTCGTAGCTCATATCTCCCAGCAAATTGTAAACTCGCATCGACGCGTCGAACTGCGCCTTGCGATCTTCCAGCGTATATTTCGCCCGTGGATCCAGGCCTACAACAATGTTCTCCGTATAAGTCTCACTGCCGCGGGTCAATTTCACTGTGTAGGTCCCCGGAATAACTCTCGGCCCTTCCGAAGCTTCAAAAGCCGCCGTCGCCGCGGGAGGCACGTGCGGCGCTTTCAATGACATGCGCCAGACCACGCGGCTAATGCCGCGACGGTTGTTCGAAGGCAATGTGTCAATCAATTTGCCTTCGGAGTCGAATACTTCCAGCTTCATCCTGCCAAAAATGTGCCGCTTTGCCTGGTAGTAGGTAATCCATGCGCCGTTCGGTGGATTCGGCCCGCGAAACGTCGCGCTGCCTTCTACCCACCCGCCATACGCGCTGATCCGTTGCTGCGCGGGGCGACCTGGCAAGAACGCCGCGTCCTTTCCGATGACCTCGGGCGTCAAATGACGCAGCGGCGTGATGTCGTCGATGATCCATATACCTCGGCCGTGCGTGGCCACGATCACGTCGGACTCTCGCGGCTGCACCACCACGTCGCGAACGGCCACGTTTGGGAAATCGTGCCCTTTATACTGGGCCCAGTGCTTGCCTCCATCCAGGGACACCCACAAGCCAAACTCCGTCCCCAGAAACAACAGGTTGGAAGACATGGTATCTTCCTTGACTACGTGGGCGTAACCACGCACGCCGCTGTCTGCTGCAATAATTGGCGTCCACGTCTTTCCGTAGTCTGTGGTCTTGAAGGCATAGGGATTCATGTCGCCAAACGTGTGGCGGTCGAACACTGCATACGCCGTGGCCGGATCATAAAGACTGGCTTCCACCCACGATACCCACGAGGCTTTCGGAAGGTTCGGCACATTGCCGACGACGTTGCTCCAGGTTTTTCCGCCGTCACGAGTGAGCTGCACATTGCCATCATCCGTCCCCACCCAAATCGTGCTTCCATCCTTCGGCGATTCGCTGATGGAATAGATCGTCGTGTGCATTTCAGCGGACGAATTATCCACCGTGACGCCTCCCGATTCTTCCTGCTTCTGTTTCTCAGGGTCATTGGTGGTCAAGTCCGGGGAAATGCGGTCCCACGTTTGGCCGTGATCGCGCGAACGAAATAGATATTGCGCGCCGATATAAATCGTGCCCTTTTCATTCGGGCTCATGTGAATAGGCGTATTCCAGTTGAAACGGAGTTTCCCTTCACCATAGTTCGGCTCAGGCTTGATGGACCGTTTTTCCAGCGTGGCCCGATTGACGCGTGCAATATCGCCACCCTGGGCTTCCGCATATGCAAAGTTGCGGTCGCCAGAATCGGAGAAAGTCCAGAAGCCATCACCGCCATAAAGATTTTCCCAGCGATTGTTCGTGATTCCACTGGGATACTGGGAGTCGCCAACCCAGGAACTGTTGTCCTGCAAGCCGCCATATACCTCGTAAGGATCGGCCACATCCGCGCTGACGTGATAGAACTGCGAAATCGGCAGGTTTTCGGCCTTCCACCACGTGTTCGCCCCGTCGTAGGAATACCACACTCCTCCATCGTCCCCGGCAATCAGATGATCGGTATTGTCCGGATCGATCCAGATGTCATGAAAATCCCCATGAGCGCCATTGGAGACGCCGCTGAAACTTTTTCCTCCGTCATCACTCATGATTAATCCGAAATCTGGTTTGAAGACCTTGTTTTCGTTCTTTGGGTCAACAATCAGATTCGCGAAATAAAAAGGGCGCCAGACCATTTGGTTGCTGCGGTCCCGCTCCTGCCAGGTCTTCCCGCCATCCTCGGAACGGAACAGCGCGCTGCGCGTCGATTCAATCAACACGTAGATCGCATTGGAATTGGAAGGAGCGATGGTTACCGCCAGCCGTCCCCAAGGTTTGGCGGGAAGACCGGCCGCAGTTTTATCGTCCAGTTCGCTCCATGTAGCGCCACCGTCGGCCGTCCGGTAGAACGCACTGCCGCTCGCCGCGGCAGAATTTTCGCCGCCGGAACGAAATGTCCAGCCTTTGCGACGGAAGTCCCACATTCCGGCAAATAGAACTTTAGGATCCTTTGGATCCATCGAAATGGTGGAACAGCCCGTCGAGAGATTTGCGCCCTTCAGGATCAGTTTCCACGTTTTCCCGCCGTCGGTGGTTTTGTACAACCCGCGCTCATCGCTGTCGCTCCACAGTTTTCCGGGAACGCAGGCGTAGACGATGTTGCTGTCTTTGGGATCGATGAGAATTTTGGAAATGCGTTCCGAGTTTTTCAGCCCCAGGTTCGTCCAGTTTTCTCCGCCATCCGTGGAGCGATAAATTCCGTCGCCGATGGAGACGCTGTTCCGCGTCCACGCTTCTCCTGTTCCCACCCAAATGGTCTTCGGAGACTGCGGATCGATCGCGATGGCGCCGATCGATTGCACCGGTTGTTTGTCGAACATCGGCTTGTACGTCGTGCCACCGTTCACCGATTTCCACACTCCGCCACTGGCTGCTCCGATGTACACCGTAAGCCGGCCGTTCTCTTTCACGGCAGCCACCGCAGACACGCGCCCGCTCATCGTAGCGGAGCCGATGTTACGCGCGCCCAGTCCAGAGATGGAATCCGAATCGAATTTGAACTCCTGGGCACGCAGACAGGGAGCAACGAAGAACATTCCCGCCAGCAGAATACCTGTGTATCGAACGATCGCAGTGTTTGACATTTCTCGTTCCTCTGTATTCACCCAGAATTGGGCTTCGGTCCTTGCGTACAAGTGGAGATTCTTCTCGCTGACATTCACTTTGCAGGGGCAGTTGCTTTTGCGTCCGTCTTTGTGACCGGCAAAGCAAATCGCGAATCGTCCAGCGGGACATTGGGCTCCATCTTCACGACCGTGAATCGGGCCCAACTGTCCGTGCCCGTCTCCGCGGTCTCAACCGAAAATGGGAAATAAACGCCATCAACTTGCTCGTAATCGCCCAGCAGGGTGTCGTTATATTGCACGGCGCCCCGCACGTTCGACTGAGTCTCAAACTTTATTTCGAGGTACGAATCCGCGTCGAGGTAGTAATAACGCACATCCCCATTCTTCAATGTCAGCTTGATCTTGTAGCAATCGGTCCCTTCCACCGAGTCGTGTCCAACCAGTTCGGCGGTGTGCCCTTTCTGTTTGTAATCGACCAGTGGGCCCTCCAAGTCCGCGTCCAGGATCAGCGACTTGCTATCGTCTTGAGACATCATCTCCGGGTCTTTGCGGCCACCAAACGGATTAATTTGCCACGCGGATCGGCCGTCATAGGCCTGAACTTGCGCCATCCCCTGAAGGATGACTTCTTCGCGGACTTTGTCGTCCCGCTTGTTCTCCTGCACGTAGGTTGCGCGAAAGCGGTCTTGTGAGAACTTGGCGGTCACCCGCATGGTCTTTATGGCTCGTAATTTCTCCAGCCCGCCACGCGCTTGCACATTTTTCGCGATGATCTCGTCGACAGTCTGCGCCTGCAAGCCCAGCGGCAACAGGGCAATCGTGGCGAACGCAATCCAGAGAATTCGCTTCATGGGGTAAAGCTCCTTCCCACCTTGGAATCCGTCTGCCGCAAGAAGGTCAGCGGCAGAGTTTGGCGGCTACCGAGAGTCCGAATAGAGTGGGATACCAAATGGGTCTTTAGGCACGTTAGGCGCCTCTTTGTTAGCAAACTCCGGCTCAAATTCCAAGTAGTTTTCCTCAATGTATTGCTGAAGAAAATGTGACGCTGCCAAGAACCATTGTTCCTTCGGAAACTTGTTTTAGACTCGTTGGCCTGCCGCCCGCTTTTTGCTTTATAACTGGGAGCGTATCATTTCACATCGGCCCCAGTCCGACAGGAAACGCTTGTGACTCCAGATAAGAAGAAGTTATTGCGAGTGGGAGTGCTTTTTGGAGGCCGGTCCGGCGAGCATGAAGTCTCGCTGGTGTCCGCTGCCTCCGTTATCCGTGGTTTGGATCCCGATAAATACGAAGCGGTCCCCATCGGTATTACTAAGGACGGCCATTGGCTGCTTGGCCAGGGCGCGGCAAAAATGCTGCCGGAGGTA